>VFQU01000026.1_pt1 | contig 316120 bp, 259 predicted proteins | sample 3512311 | NCBI WGS metagenome assembly VFQU01 (sample SAMN10412377, study PRJNA504923) | tailings metagenome | isolation source: Relicate 3 Philex TSF3 active mining site | place: Philippines: Tuba, Benguet | collected 2017-08-29 | reverse complement strand
GTGTAATTATCATTGCTGTACTGCAACGTTGCAGTACAGCAATGATAATTACACTTTAAATAAAATTGCTGAAGATGAAGCTTATATCAAGAAGTCTGTGTAGAAGTTTAATTTCTGCCAGATTTGGAGCAGTGTTTCCAGATTGGACAGTAATTCAAAAAATACGTGATTCTAGTAGCACTACCCATCTGCGAACTATCCGCGATCGTATTCTTGGAAGTACACAGTCTATCCGTTTATTAGAAATCTACCGACAAGTTTTGCATCAGAAAGAAGTTGTTGCCGTCGACCGCCCAGAACAAAAAGAATTACTTTTGTCTAGGCTATTGGTCAATCAGCAGGGATTTCTCAAGGTCAACAACCGTATTTACGCATTCATCTTTAATCATAGTTGGGTTAATAAGGAACTAGGTTCTATTGCAAAGATCTTTAAGTGACAGACGAACTGGTCTTATTCATGTTGTTTTAAGCAGTCACTTCAAGAAAAACGTTGATCAATTTTGATTGAGATACACTGTCTCCTCGACTGATTCCTTTTACTTGTCCTTTACGAATCATGTTCATGGCTTCAATTTCTCACAATGTCCTCCTTGCTGTATTGAAAGATTGAAATCCTATTATTGGCTTCACGATTCGTTTCACATTCTGATGGGCTTGCTTGATAATATTCTCAAGTACCGCACTGCCGCAATTCTGTCTCTGCTTTTAATATTTTATCTTCCTTCAATTCATCTATTGCCAGTGGATAGGCAGCATTTTTATTGACGGTAATAGCTCGTAGAGCTTAAGCGTGTGTGGCTCTCATCACTTTACGGAAAAAGCGCGCGGCAGCCGTCGCATCCTGCTTCACATTCAGCATAAAGTCCAGGATATTGCCCTCAGAATCTACAGCTTGGTAAAGGTATTTCCACTCCCTCATATTCCGATATATGTTTTATCCACTCGCCATGAATCGTTCATGGGATTCAAAAAGGGATGAATGCATTTGTTGAGTTCTGGAGAGCGGTGTTGCATGAATATGGGTAAGCAGATGCAAACGGAGTTAAAGCAGTACACTTAGTCTACAGCCCGCTTAACTTGACAATGCTGACAAAACCGTTTGTTATTCCTCAACTGCACTTGGCAGAAGGCTTATCCCAAACCAGTACTCAAAAAATAGTTGCACGGTTCGCTTGAGTTGAACGACATCGATCGGTTTAATCAGATAGCCATTCACGCCCCGTTGATAGCAAATTTCGACATCCTTTGGGTTCGAGGACGTAGTAAAAATAACCACGGGAATCGTTTTGAGATTCGTGTCTTGCTTAATTTGTTGCAATACTTCCCGTCCATCTGTGCCCGGAAGATTCAGATCGAGCAAAATCATGGAGGGTCGATCTCCTGAATTTGGAGCAGCATTCGCAATTTGGCGTAGAAATGCCAATGCTTCATCCCCTTCGGAGCAGCGATAGATAGGATTCTGAATTGAGGAGCGACGAGCGATGCGCTCAAAGGCAGCAAAATCTTCATCGCTGTCTTCGATCACTAAGAGAGAGCCTTGAGTGGTGTGAACGGAAGGAGTAGTCATGGTATTACTTTTAGCTTAGGGAGCGGGCCAGTTAGCCTGTGCTGAAATAAAAATTCAAACTCGTCAGTGGGTTTCAGTTTGTTACAACTGCTAGCCCAAGATTTCTGCAATCTGCTCGACTAGATGGAGTGGCTCAAGGGGGTTGAAAATTATTCCTGCGATCGACAAGAGTTCGGCTTACTCAGGCTTGAACCCTGGGAGTTTTGCGGTCAATAAGATCATAGAAATCGCTTGAGCGATCGCATTTTCTTTGGGTTGCCGCAGCAGGCTCAGTCTATCCATGTCCGGCATCATCACATCGAGCAAAATCGCATTGGGTTGCTCTGCTGTTTTGACGAGTCCTTCCACCCCTGATGCTGCCCCCATGACTGTCTAGCCCCAGTTTGCTTAGACATGCCTGAATCACCCTGGCAAGTTAGAACTGCTCTTACCTCTCAATGCTAGATCACCAAATTTAGACAAGTGCCCGAAGTTTATCAATTTTGCAAAAGGCGCAGATGGTGCATAACGCGGAAGTTGAAGCTGTTCAAACCGAAGCAGTGAGTGGAGACGAGTTACGGTCATTTGTTTCAAAAAACAAAAGTAGTGTGGTACCGAGGAACTAGCTGCTGGAGATTGCTGGATTGCTCTGAGTCTAGCGAATTCAAGCGGGTTAGTTCTAGCAGCACGAGTCGGCAAACACACCGACGGCCTGATTAAGCAACTGGTGACCAGTACTGAAGGCAAGACAGACTGCAAGCGGTTCAACAGTGATGATTGGGGGGGGATACGAGCGACTTCTGCCGCCCGAAATTCAGCATCACATTGGCAAAGACAGAACTTAGTGGTTGGAGCGCACCAATGGCACTGTCCGGCAGCAAACTGGACGCTGGCATCGACGACAGAACAAGTTTAGCAAAGTGTGGGAGCAGACCAAAGTGACGACTCGGTTAGCCGTGAGCTACTTCAACTGGATTGGGCCGCACAGTCGATTCAGATCGACAGCAGCACAGCGAGCAGGATTAGCCACTCGTTCTTGGACTTGGCACGATATCATAACCTATTCCACATTAATTTGACGCACTACCAAACGGTCGGTGTGCAACGAGATTATGGGTAGACAAGGGCAGTACCGAAGAGATCAGACTTGCCCTGAGAATAGGCAAGGTCAGTGACGACTATGCAACGGGCGACAGCCAGATGACTTCTAACATATTGTCGCGCTGACCTCGCTTCCTAGTCCTCAATGAACGAATCCTCAGGGACAGATTTTCATGTCTGCCATAATACTTTCGCCTGAAGACTGGAATTGAAACCAAGTTCATGATGACACATTCCTTCGGAGGTGAACTCAGATGACTGATATTCCCTATACAGCTTTGATTGGTCTAGATTGGGCAGGCCAAAAGCACGACATCTGTCTGTATGATTGTGCGACTCAAACTCAGGAGCATGGAGTGATTGGCGCTCGACCGGAAGCGATTGAAGCCTGGGCAATGCAACTGCGGGTGCGCTATGGAGGACAACCGATTGCTGTTTGCCTGGAACAGAAACGCGGACCGTTGATCTATGCATTGTGTAAGTACGAGTTCCTTGTTCTCTATCCCGTCAATCCTCAAACCGTCTCTAAGTATCGTCAAGTCTTTACTCCGAGTCGTGCAAAGGATGATCCGACGGATGCAGCACTGCAGGTTGAACTTCTTCGGAAACACCGGGATAAACTGACGGTTTGGCAACCTGCCAGCCCAATGCTCAGAAAACTGCAAGCACTCGTCGAATGGCGACGCACGCTGATTGAAGATATTGGACGCACGACCAATCGTCTCGTCGATGTGCTCAAAGGATACTTTCCTCAAGCGATTGACTGTTTCGAGCATCGCGATACGATGGTGTTCTGTGACTTTCTCACACAATGGTCAACTTTGAGCGCGGTGCAGCAAGTCAGCGATGAACAGTTGCAGCAGTTTTTCTGTGAGCATCATTCTCGCTACAAAGGCTGCAATGCTCGTCGAATTGAGTGTTTACGCAACGGCATTCCACTCACGCAAGATTCGGCGATCGTCGAATCGTCTCAACTCATGGTGCAAGCTTTAGTCAGTCAACTCCGAAGTTTACTCATCTCAGTCCGCTAGTTTGAAGCGGACATTGAGGGTGTCTTCACTCAACTGCCCGATGCTGCAATTTTTGCGGCACTGCCTCATGCTGGAACCAATCTTGCGCCACGATTGCTGTTGGCATTTGGAGAAGATCGCACACGCTATCAGAGTGCCCAGGACTTGTTGCAGTATGCAAGCATTGTGCCTGTCACGGAGCGTAGTGGTAGAAAGTGCTGGGTGCATTGGCGCTGGGGAGCACTGAGATTCTTGCGCCAAACCTTCATTGAGTGGGCAAATGAATCACGCAAAGCTTCGGTTTGGGCAAAGGTATTTTATCAAGCCCAAAAGCAAGCGGGAAAGACTCATCAAGCCGCGATTCGAGCGTTAGCGTTCAAGTGGATTCGCATCCTGTTTCGCTGCTGGCAAGACCGAGTTCCGTATGATGAAGCCAAGTACCTCTTGACATTGCACCAAAAAGGGTCACCCTTAGCACAGCAAATTCTTTCACAAGCATGAACACGACATTTGTCATGGTGTGAATGCAGGAATGAAACTCAAGATAATTTAGATTTTCGATTCTAAACCTACTGAAGTTATCAGATTGAGAATCGATAGAATTGTGATGTCTAGAATAAATCTAACAATGATGGTAGAAGCGCTTTTTCACATTCTTACTTGCCTTAGAGGAGCTCAGGGAATATGTTAGATCGCTGACACTTGTTTCAAGGGCAGCCCCAAGATGTCACAGCTAAAAGACTAGGGTCTGTTTTAAAACTAAAGCCATAGTTGTATCGAAGCTAGAGTCAGCATTGCAAGGTAGTTTTCAGCATTTTTCTCGTATCGAGTGGCAATGCGACGGAATTGCTTCAAACGGTTGAAACAACGCTCGACAACATTTCTGGTGCGGTAAATCGACTTGTCAAACTTACCCCGATGTTTCTCATTGTCTTTACGCGGAATCGTGAAGCGAATGCCGCGACGACGCAAGTAGCGACGAATTGCACCGCTGCTATAACCCTTATCACCAACGACTCGACGCGGGCGCAAGCGTGGGCGACCTCCTGCGGTTCGTCGGACGGCTCCTTGTTCCATCAATTGCTCAAACACAACCGTTTCATGGCGCTCACCGACGGTGAGGACAAAGGTGATAGGCAGCCCATTGCCATCACAGCGCAGATGAATTTTGGTGCTAAAGCCCCCTTTTGAGCGTCCAAGAGCCTCGCGTTGTTGCACTTGTTCAATTTCACAGAGCAAACTTTCGGAATCTAGCTCCCCCTTTTTGCACCCGCCGAGTGTTGGTGGGCGCGAATCACACTGCCATCGACATGATGAACTTCCCAGTTCAATTTGCCTTTGGCATCGGCTTGCTGCTGTAATCTCTGGAGGAGTTGTTCCCAAATGCCACTGCGTCGCCACCGATAGAATCGCCCCGATACTGTCTCCCAAGCCCCGTATCGCTCCGGCAGATCGCGCCACGGTGCCCCCGTTCGTGCAATCCAGAGAATTCCATTGATTGTAGTGCGATGGTCATTGTTCGGACGACCCACATTCGGTTTCTGAGCAGGCAGTAAAGGTTTGAGACGCTGCCACTGGGCGTTGGTTAAGTTCCCTCGCTGATGAGGAGGTAAGACCATTGAGCGATGCTGAATTCGGCATCCCTAGCATTCCCAATACTTCCATAGAGTTTTAAAACAGACCCTAGTTCCAGCTTTTTTGGCTTCTTTTAAAGCTTTTGGAATAGCATGAAGGGCTTCTGAAACATCCTTCGCAGCATGATCATCGAATCCTGCATAATCCAGAACTAGCTTTGACCGCTCAAAATACGGCTCCCACTCAACATCAAGAATGCGTGAGACAGATGCCAAGCTCTGCTCAACTTCACTTGCATGAACCAGCATGTTGCCAAGATGACCCGGAAGCTGTCCAAACCGTTCACTACCAATTCCCATGAGCAGAATAGCGGGTGGGGCGACGCGGGATTGCATGACCATCTTAACAATACTCTCAGGGGATAAAGGAAACTCGTCCTGCAAGATTCGATATCCTATCTCATTGATTGGTTCATGATAGAGGCTAGAACTCAAATCTCTCCCTGCTAATACACCTTCTAGGATCGAATACGCATAGTCTTCAGTTATGGGAATGGGCGGATTCTTGGGACGAGGTGCAAGGATAGGCACTTCAGGAAGATTAGGCGCTCCTTGCATGGCTTGATTAAACTCTGACTGTACGATCGAAAACTCAGCTTCTTCGACCTTGCAAAACCACCAAAAAACATCAACGCCCATAAATTTCCCTTTAAGTAACAGAACTTTGAATTATGTTTCCCGATCAGTATTTGGCATTTAACTTGATCTTGAAAACTAAGATGGACAAATTTGAAGTATTGTCGCCACCCACGGACTAAGCGATCTAACAGCAAAACGTAGCGGCAGCAGATAACTTGGAACGAAGCACAAGTAGCTTTCGAGCGCCCGCTGCCGTGATAGGTTGTGTATCTGATTGACTTATGCTCTTAGCCAGTAGATTGGGCTACCAGTGCAGATTGCTTGCTCACAGTACTCGATGGCTCTGTTCAACTCTGGTTCAAACATGGTGAGAGCAGTTACCGATTCCACTTCAATTCGGTAGCTAAGTATCTCAATAACCGGTTGTACAGGTATCCATCCAACAAACTCCTCTACTAATAGATCAATACGTGAGACATAGGAGTAGTAGGTGCTGATTTGTACATTGTTGCCATCCTTGATGCTGATGTCCTTCGCCTCACGGTTGAGTTGGGCAAGCAGATTAGCATCGACACGTACATCATACTTGCGAAGATCCCAGCGATGATCGGGGTCATGGTGCCCTCCGTCTAACTTCACAATAGGATCATGAGGTACTTTCAATTGAATGCCTCCAAAAGGCAAGGTGATCCGAGTAGACCCGTTCCCACGTCTGCCTTGCTCATCGATGTACCAAAGAAAGTGGTCCATGGGAATTTGTTCGTTTTCTCGTTCCAGTCGTTTCCTCAGCCTGCATAAAATCTCCAATATCTGCTGCGGAGTGCGGGGTTGCCAGCAGTCTGGATCGTCAAGGCTATCAGGAGCGAGAGCTTTTACCTCGTGGTCAGAGAGCCACATCCGGAACTGCCCGTAATCGCGCAACAATGCATATGAGAACTGACGTGACAATGAGGTGATGTCTTCATAAAACAGGTCGTATTCATCTTCGTTCTCGTCATCATAATCATCGTTCAAGGCTTGATTTTGTTTCAGCAGCTTAGCCTTATTACGGTCACTCTCAATTGCGATGCAGAGGTTCCATCCCATAGGTTTATGAGTATAGGATATGACAAGTGTACTTTTCTTGTAGCATAACAGGTCGAATCAGAATGTTCCATCGCAGTACAGTTGGTATGAGACGCGACAAGAGAGTTAGGCTTGAAAATGACACGCACGGATCAGGGTCATGGCGGATTCAGTCAAACTATTCAATGAGTATTCAAATCGAGACTTAGAGCAACGGAAGATCTGGTACACGCCAGTTGTGGACGCTTATGATCGAGGCAGACCCCGCTATCCTGAAGCATTAATTCGGAGATCGACTGAAGTTGCTCACCTTTCCCCTGACTCGAACATTCTCGAAGCTGGATGTGGGTCAGGCATTGCGACACTCAACTTTGCTCAGTTGGGATATGCAATCGATGCGGTAGAACCGAATCCAACATTCTGCCAAGTTGCCGCCCGTCGTCTTGCCGCATTTCCCAAGGTTCAACTGATCCAGCAAGCTTTCGAGGAGTGGCAAGTCCAACCGCAAGCCTATCAAATTGTACTCGCAGCAAATGCTTGGCACTGGATATCATCCGATATTAAATATGCGAAAGCATCACAGACGTTACGGGAGGATGGGTCACTCGTATTACTCTGGAATCTAACGCTGGAGCCGAGTTATCCAGTGTATGAAGTCTTGAATCAGGTCTATGAAGCCTACGCGCCCGAGATCCTGCCTCAGTACGAAGGTCGAGAGAAACAGTCTGAAATGATTGCAGGTTTAGGACAACCCGTTGGGGATTCAGAATTGTTTGAGCCTCCTTCCACAGAGATTATCCCTTGCGAGCAGACCTATCCTGTTGATCGATATCTCGATTATTTGAGTAGCGGTTCACAATATGTTGCCTTAGAGTCGCAAGTGAGAGCAACTTTATTTTCGGGATTGAGGACTGTGATCGAACAGCAATTCGAGGGCGAAATTCAACTGTTTAATTTAGCTGCACTGCAAATTGCACGGAAGATCTAAATCACGGAGGGCAAGCTGTATTTCGGGCGATCGACTGCGGAACAAGGCAGCAGTTCGGAAAAGTGAGACAAGATGAAAAGCCTTTCTGTGAATATATTGAGGTTAATTGAGTAACCGAGTTGAAGGGAGGAGCAGTCTCATGAATTTTGGGCGTTTCAGCAACCAAAAAATCGAATATTCAGTCCGATTTTAGTCCCGCGAGATTTTGAGACGGACAATCTTAAGATAAGACAGGATGATTGGATTAAATCGCGTCTCTTGGCCATCTACAACTGTAGTACAGACTTATAACACAACTGTATTATTCCAAGAATTGGACACAAGTTTAGAGCTAGATTGTCAATGCCAGCTTTAGTCTTTCCCAAAGCGTTAATTCTTAATAATTTAGAAGTGCTCTGTAATGTTCTATATTGCATACAATCTATACATCATTTTTAAACTTATTGCGTGAAATATCCAGCGTCATTCTAATTCGTTCCCTAGAGCGCTGAAGCAGTGACAATACCTTGGGAAAGAGGACAAGACACTGCTGAAAACGTAATCAGTTTGTACAAGGAATCGCCGCATCTACTAACACAGGTTGGGGACAGAACCTTGAGATGATTCTTCAGTTAGGCAATTGTATTGACAGAAAATGTTACAAAAAACCTCTGATCGCTCCTCCCTTTTAGCAAGTTCCCCTCTAACCTCGCTTCAAGATACAGCCCAGATTGCACCCGATCTGTGCGAGGCTTGGCTGGAATGCCGAGAGGCTTATCTGAAGCGTATTGCGATTATCGAGCAGGCGATCAATGCATTACACTCCGGGCATCTCGTCACTCAACTCCGGCAGCAAGCAGAACAAGAAGCTCATACGCTCATCGGTTCACTAGGCAGTTTTGGATTGAACGATGCCTCCTGTTTGTTGCGTCAAATTCAACAAATTCTCAGGCAGGATATTGGATTAGGTTCGGCAGATGCCATCCGGTTGCAGCGGCTTCTAGAGGGATTGCAGCAAGCCATGTTGCCTGAGCCACCACTGGAGATTGAATCCAAGCTCCCTGATCCTCTAGCGCTCCCTTCTTTTTCCTCGTCATTTCCAACGCTGTTAATTATTGACGACGACCCGATACTCGCGACGCTTTTAGCCACCGAAGCCCTGCCTTGGGGGATTCAGGCTCAAATTGCCTCAAATCTAACCCAAGCTCGGCAGCAGATTTTACAGCAGGTTCCCAATGTCATTCTCCTAGATCTAACTCTGTCGCGGTCGGGTGAAAGTGGGCTCGATTTTTTAAAGGAGTTACAGAATAGCTATCCGGCCCTGCCCGTCTTGGTGTTTACCGCTAGCGATGGTTTGAGCGATCGCGTTCAAGCCGCCCGCTTGGGATGCCGAGGATTTTTTCAAAAACCGATCGTCCCAACCCAAGTGTTGGCAGGGATTGTCCAAACCTTACAGCAAGTCCAACAGGACCGCTCAAAGCTTTTAATCGTCGATGATGACCCGCAACTTTTAACCCTTCTGCACCAAATGCTAGCAACCCAAGGCTATGACGTAACCTCATTGCGAGATGCTCAACAGTTTTGGGAGGTGTTAGAGCAGTCCTCCCCAGACTTACTGATCTTGGATATAGAATTGCAGGGATGTGTCACTCCAGCCATTTCCTCGGAACTTAATTTGAACGGGTTTGACCTGTGTCAAATTATCCGTAACGACCCACATTGGAACAAACTGCCCATTCTGTTTCTCTCTGCTTCTACGGACACAAAGACGATGCAATGTGGGTTTGAGGTCGGAGCCGACGACTTTCTGCACAAGCCGATCGTTCCATTAGATCTCTTCACACGTGTGCGAAAACGGTTAGAGCAAGGACAGCTTCGCCAGCAAACCGAACTGGATGAATTAACTCGGGTGAGCAACCGTCGTAAGTCCTTGCAAGACCTCACTCGGCTATTGCGATTAGCACAGCGTCAGCAAAAACAATTGAGTTTAGCCATCCTCGATCTTGATCATTTCAAACGGATTAATGACCTGTACGGTCATGAAATGGGCGATCAAGTGCTGAATTATTTTGGCAATTTGCTGAAGCAATCGTTTCGGCAAGAAGACGTGGTGGGGCGGTGGGGTGGAGAAGAGTTTGTCGTAGGGTTGTATGGAATGTCCAAACTCGATGGCGCAAAACGCTTGACGGAAGTTTTACAGGCGTTCAGGCAAGCCAGTTTTACGACCAGAGACGGTAGAACCTTTCAGGTTACCTTTAGTGGTGGCATTGCTCAATTTTGTGACGATGGCACCGATTTACAGGGGCTTTATCATGCCGCCGATCAAGCCCTTTATCAAGCCAAAGCACAGGGGAGAAATCAAATTTTAGAAGCTACCGATCAGGAGTAAAGGCGATGGGTCAATTAGCTACAGAAGATGCTGGATCTGTCAGATGTAATATGCCATGTTACACCATTTTGATTGTGGACAACTCAGAGGTGGATCGCAGCACTAGGGCAAACGCATGAAAATCATTGAGACAGGATTCTAAGGAGATAAGCATCATCCCAACCCGCTTTTTTCCGTTTCGCCGCAATGCCTGCCTTCGTCGTTTTATCTTGTCCAAGTAAGTTGAGCGCAACGTGACGCAGCAGGGAAAAGTTTTGCGGTGCGTAATCCTTGCGGATACGGCAAGCATCTTCATCAAAAGCAACGTCTAACACCCAGTGCAAATGGTTTTCCACCGTCCAATGGGTGCGGATGGCAGCGAGGAGTTTCGTCGCATCTGGGTCGAGACTACTGATGTAGTAATGCGTTTCGCTGCTCGTTTGTCCCTCAATTTTGCGTTCGCGCTGAAGCATTACTACGGTCTTCAGTCCTTTCCACTGCGGCTTCTGCACCAAATAATCCAGTTCTGCGTCTGCCAACGTCCAGCACCGTCGAATCTCAATGCGTCCGTGCCCTTTGTCTATTGTTTGCACAAAGTCATGCGCGACATCTTGGAATTGCACCGCTTGAGCTTGCTCAAATAACCATTGCACATCTTCAAACAATCCACCCTGATTGCCTTTGAGGGCAAGTACATAGTCTGCACCACGCTCAATAATCGTCGTAGCAATCTCTTTCTGTGTCCCCATCGCATCAATCGTGACGATGCAGCCTTCAATCGCTAGGACTTCCAGCAACAATGGAATCGCGGTGATCTCATTCGATTTTTCGTTGACTTTCTGCTGTCCTAACACCAAGCGATTCTCACTTGCCCAAGCACTCACCATATGGATTGCCCCTTTGCCATTCACAGTGTCGTAAGAATGCCGCACCTTTTTGCCATCAATCGCGATGACTTCTCCGGCACTCAACGCGCTGATGGCTCGAATCCAACCCAGAAAGCACTGCTGCATCGCTTCCGGGTCAAGTCGAGCAAACACTCGTGCAAACGTATCATGTGAGGGAATACCATGTGGCAGCTTCAGAAAAGTGCTAAACCACGCTTGTTTGGATTGCCCATACAGTTCGATATCCACCCAACTCTCTGCCCCACAAATGACCGCGCAAATCGTGATTGTGATGATGTCGATGAGTAAATGATCTTTGCCACGCTCATCGCGAGGGTCTTCCAAATCAGCAAAATGCGTGAGAATTCGGGCATCCGTGGGCTGAGTCATGAGCAGAGTCTCTCAAGCGGGTTACACTGCTTTTAGCCTACGTCACTTTTTTCTTGCGTTTGCCCTAATCGCAGCACCTATCGCCGTTTTCTGCTGCAACAAACTTTCCCAGAAAGAGTATACCAATTCCATTCTTGCCAGATCCTTGAAGCTGCAACGGGTGAGGAAGCCTTGGCGTACTGTCGGCAGAGATTGCCGAATGTCATTTTACTGGACTATCTGCTGCCCGATATGAGTGGGTTGGAGGCGGTGCAAAAACTCAGACAGCAATGGGGACAGGAGAAACTGCCGATTATTATGATGGCTGGGCAAAGCAGTACGGAGATTGCCGTTGCGGTACTGAAAGCGGGGGCACTGGATTACTTGGATAAGGCTCACATTCGGGCAGAAGACTTACAGCGAGCTGTCATGGCTGTGATCCAACAGATGCAACTGATTCAAACACTTCAGCAGCAGCAACAAAGGCAGCAGTTATTAACGCACACAGCATTGCAAATTCGTCAGTCCTTCACGTTAGAAGATATTCTCCAGACAGCCGTTGATGAAGTCCGCCAGATTTTAGATTGTGATCGCGTTCTCATTTACCAGTTTCAATCCGATTGGCAGGGGTGTGTTACGGCAGAAGCAGTCATTACGCCAGAGTTCTCAATCCTGAATCAGGTTGTTGTAGATGAGTGTTTCTCGAAGGAGTGGGCTGAACTTTACGGACAGGGGCGGACTAAAGCGATCGAAGATATTTACACCGCAAACCTGCACGAATGCCATGTGGAATTTTTAGAGAGATTCCAGGTGCGAGCAAATCTAGTCGTTCCAATTCTGCAAACTGACCAACTTTGGGGCTTGCTCATTGCTCACCAGTGCACCCGCTCGCGACGGTGGCAAGACACGGAAACTGATTTCCTTCAAGCGTTAGTGGTTCACCTCTCGATCGCGATTCAGCAATCGGTAATGGTGAAGCAGTTAGGACAATCTCAAGCTCGGTTTCAGGCAATGTATGATCAATCACCATTAGGAATCATGCGATTTAACCCAGATGGTTCCTTAATTGCGGTGAACGCGTCTTGGGAAGAAATGTGGAGCAGTACAGCTCAGCAGATACAGGGTTACAACCTCTTGGCAGACCCCCAAGTTGAACAACATAGTCATCTGCCAACAGTCCAGCGAGCCTTTGCTGGGGAAACCATTGCGTTACCCACGGTTCTTTATACGAATAGGACAGGACGATCGCGCTGGATAGAACCCTTTCTGTATCCCATCAAAGATGCAGATGGGCAAATCTTGGAAGTCATTAGCATCACAAAGGATGTCACGGATCGGACGCAAGCAGAGCTGAAACTCGAAAAGTTTCGGTTCCTGGTGGATCATGCTTCAGATATGGTTGTCCTGTTTAGTGAGGATTGTCGCTTTCAATATGCGAATCAGGCATTCTGCAAAGCGGTCGAGTTCACCCATCAAGAACTACTTTCAATGCAGGCTTGTGAGATTTATGTGCATGGCTCTCCAGATGTATTTCAAGAGATGTGGCAAGCTGCCCAGCAAGCGCCAATCACCCGTGAAATTCAACATCGAACGAAGTCCGGGTATACGTTTGATGCAGAAGTATCGATAACTTATTTTATGTTTGCCGATCAGGCGTATCTGTGTGTATTTGCTCGGGATGTCACCAATCGTAAGCAAGTAGAACGGCAGTTACACCAAGCAAAACATGCAGCGGAAACTGCCTTTAATCAGCTCAATACCATCATCAATAACACGCCTGACCTCATCGCTGCGCTGGATACAGACTATTGTTACACTGCGTTCAATCGAGCCTATCAACAGGAATTTACCGCAATCTTTGGGCGGTCGATCATGGTGGGTGACAGCGTGATCGAAGCACTAGCTCATTTACCAGAGGATCAAGAAAAGGCAACCCAGTTATGGCGGCGGGCGTTATTAGGAGAAACCTTTACTACGATTGAAGAATTTGGGGATCAAAGTCTAGCGCGAAAGGCATTTGAGTTTGTGTTTGCACCCATTTGGAATACAGTCTCCACACCAATCGGAGCAACGCACATTGTCAGAGATGTAACAGACCGGCTCCGTGCCGAAGACCAATTACGACAGAGCGAAGAGAAGTTTCGTCAACTTGCAGAGAATATCAATGATGTCTTTTGGATGAGCAATGCGGAAACGAGTGAACTTCTGTATATCAATCCCGCCTATGAAATGGTGTGGGGCAGAAGTTGCAAAGACCTCTATGCTAATCCTATTTCCTTCATAGAAGGGATTCATCCCGATGATCAAGACCGAGTATTCGCGAATTTGCAAGCGCGTGATCTCCAACCTTTTGAAATTGAGTATCGGATCCTCCGTCCTGATCAGACGGTTCGCTGGGTGATCGACAAGAGTGTTCCCATTAAAAATGATGCTGGTGAAATTTATAGACGCTGTGGAATTGTTCAGGATATTACGAACATTAAACAAGCTGAGGTGGCGTTGCAACAGCTAAATCAGGATCTGGAACACCGAGTCCAAGAGCGAACGGATGCTCTCAAGGCAAGTAATACTCATCTTCAATCAGAGCTCTTAGAACGAAAGCAAGCAGAACGAGCACTCCAAACCAGCGAAGCCCGTTTCCGAAGTGCCTTTGAAGATGCTGCTGCTGGGATGACAATTGTCTCTCCTGAGGGTATATATTTACGGGGTAATTCCGCGTTCCATCGGTTTCTCGGTTATTCGGAAGCCGAATTGATAGGGGTTAATGTTCAAAGCCTGACCTATCCTGATGATCTCGCGATGGATCTCGGCTATATGCAGCAGTTACTAGTAGGTGAGATCCCGACCTATCAACTAGAAAAACGCTATTTCCATAAAGCGGGGCATCTAGTTTGGGGATTGTTGAGCGCTTCCTTGGTACGAGATGAGCAGGGGACTCCCCTGTACTTTATTCGTCAGATTCAAGATATTCATCATCGCAAACGGGCAGAGGTTGCCTTACACCGAGAACTTTTACGGAGCAAAGCATTTGTTAGGACATCCTTTGATGGCATTGTCATATTAGACCAACGGGGATATGTCGTTGAAGCGAACCAAAGCTTCGCTCAGATGTTGGGCTATTCTCTGGAGGAAGTTCTGATGCTTCACATCTCGGACTGGGATGCCCAATGGACCAGGACAGAACTGATGGCAATGGTGCAAAATTCAACACTCATTGACTCTACTTTTGAAACCATTCATCGGCGTAAGGATGGCTCTCTCTACCATGTCGAAATTAGTGAAGCTGAAGTTCAGCTTGAGGATGACAAGATTCAAATTTGTATTTGCCGTGATATTAGTGCCCGGAAGCAAGCTGAAGCGATCCTGCGTGAGTCAGACCGACGCTGGCGATCGCTCCTTGACAATGTCCAACTTGTCGTAGTCGGACTGACTCAAGATGGCACAGTGGAATACGTTAATCCCTTCTTCTTAGCTCTTACCAAGTTTTCACTAGAAGAGGTGGTGGGAAAAAACTGGATCGAACACTTCATTCCTGCCCATCAGAGACCCAGTCTCCAAAGCTGTTTTGCAGAAGTTATCGAGCATAACTTTCACCCTCATTATCAAAACTCCATTCTGACCCAATCTGGAGAAGAGCGCATGATCGCCTGGAGCAATACGCTCTTGCGGAATCCTGAGGGCGTAGTGATCGGCACCATGAGTATTGGGGAAGATATTACCGAACGTTATCAGTTAGAGCGAATGAAGGCAGAATTTGTTTCGGTCGTCAGTCATGAACTGCGAACCCCCCTCACGTCTATGCAAGCGGCGCTCAGCTTACTGGTAGACAACATTATTGATCCGGCGACCGAAGAAGGTCAGGAGGTGATCGAGATTGCCTCGACGGGTGTCGATCGATTGGTCCGCTTAGTGAATGACATTCTCGATTTAGAACGGCTAGAATCTGGAAAAATTCGCCTCGAAAAACGGTTGTGCAATACTGTGGATCTCATCAATAGTGCCGTTGGTCAAATGCAAGAAATGGCGAATCGGGCAGGTGTGATCCTAAATGCATTTCCGCAATCCTTTCAAATTGATGCCGATAGAGATCGGATTTTACAAGTGTTGACGAACCTTCTGAGCAATGCGATCAAATTCTCTTCGTCGGGTAGTACAGTGACGCTATCGATCGAAATGCGTGATATTGCACCGGACTCTCCTCCTCTTCGCTACCCTATGCTTCTCTTTACCCTTCGCGATCAAGGGCGAGGGATTCCTGCCGATAAGCTAGACAGTATTTTTGAACGCTTCCAACAAGTGGATGCCTCTGATTCCCGGGAAAAAGGCGGCACAGGGTTGGGATTGGCGATTTGCCGGAGCATTGTGCAGCAGCATGGCGGTCAAATTTGGGTGGAAAGTATTGTAGGACAAGGGAGCACCTTCTATTTCACCTTGCCTCAGGAGGATGAACATGATGGCGACTAAACGCGTTCTCATCATTGACGATGAACCAGGAATTCGTAGAATCCTTCAAATTTCTCTCAAAGCGCTCACGTCCTGGGAGGTTTTGGTTGCCTCTTCTGGATCAGCAGGACTGGAGATTGCTACAGCTGAACGACCGGATGTAATTTTGTTAGACATGATGATGCCAGGGATGGATGGAGTAACTACGCTCCATCGCCTTCGAGAACAGATTGGAATTCAACACATTCCGATTATTATCCTTACGGCGAAAGCTCAAGCGAGTGAGCAACAAGAATTTAGCCACTTAGCGATCCAAGGAGTGATTACCAAACCCTTCAAAGCGGTGAACCTTGTGGATCAAATTCGGTCACTTCTGAATTGGGATGATTAAGTTGTTTGAGGCTAGTTGCCTACAGCTTGTTGCATTCAGAAGCAATAGCGTCCAAGAGGTGTGGTATCAATCAGATCCCTAAGGAGCCTGATATGCAATCAAGGCAGTACCGTCTAGGCAAGGATGAATCCTGTAGGGATTCTATAGTAGTCGCTTATAAGAAGAAGATTCCGATGGATGAGAACTTATAACTAGTCATTTAATCTCGCTAATTAGACTTTCTAGTTCGTCCAATAACTTAGTGAGTCGCCCTCGCTTTTTACTGTTGTTCCAAAGTTTATTCTTCTTCAACTGTTTACTGATTTCTGCTAAACGATCGATAAATACTTTCCCTGAGACTTCTTCCGACTTTGGTTTCAACTGTTTGATCTGTGTCTTAATTTCGCTTACAGAGGTTTTGAGCAATTGCCTGCTCGAGCAAATTATCTCGCTGCTGGTCGTCTTTCACACGAGCAATCATTCGTGCTTTAGTGTATTCCAGTTTTCCTTCTCGTAGTGCCTCTAGAATATTGATTGGAAGGTTAAGAAGTGGCAGCCTGCTACTACGTAAGGATTCAAGATTAAACTGCCCTAACTGAGTAAGACAAGATTCGATCTTTTCCAATTGAAGGGAAACGGTTCCCTTCAGTTCTTGACCCCTGTTTTTTGAGTTTGCTGCTTGATAGATCACTGACTTTACGTCTTCTATCGTCGTGTCGAGGGTGAGTGCTAGTAACTCTAAAACTGCTTCGGTTTCTTCAATCGGGTTGAGATCGTCTCGTTGCAAATTTTCTACTAGTGCAACTTGAATCGCCTCTTGGTCGGAGAATTCACGGGAGACAACAGGAATTTCAGTTAATCCAACCTCTTGAGCTGCTCGGAATCGGCGCTCTCCAGCTATCAGTTCATAGTTGTTATTCCCTAAAGGGCGAACTAAAACTGGTTCTAAAATCCCATGTTGCTTAATTGAAGCGACAAGTTGAGCCATCTTTTCAGGATCAAAATAACGACGAGGCTGACCCTTAGCTGGCAATCTGATGGCAGTTAGGGAGACAGTTGTAGAGGGTGGATTTACCTGAACGCTATTAGGATCAGCCATGAATCGCGTCATTACAGTGTCATTCAACGTTTTACGTTGCTTAACCATTTAGAATCTCCACTGCTTGCTTAAATAAACGTTCAAGCTCACGCCGCGCTGTTCCTGCTGGTGTTCCAGCCATATCAAACACAGTTGCTCCTTGTCCAAATGAATCTGCAATGACCTGCCGCTGGTGGATAATGGTTTCTAGAAAATTGACATCTTGAACCTGTTGCAAGACTGCAAAAGCCTCATCCTTCAGTTTGGTTCCTTTGATTGCTTTATTAAGAAGTATTGCAGCTTTCGGTAGCCCACCTCGAATGGCCTTTGCTTGTCGCATAAGACGTACTGTATCAGAGGCACTTGCCAAGTCAACACCAGATGGCTGACAAGGAATTAGCGCTAAATCAGCCCATAAAAGAAGCGCTCTAGTTGTCTCAATTAACGTTGCTGGACTATCAACGACTATCCACTCATACGTTTCTGCAAATTTTGGGAGCTGTTCTAGAAGCTCATTCGGATCTTGCAAAACTTGGAATGGCATCTCGTACTCTAAAGATTCCAACCAGATCGAGGAGGTTCTCTGCCCATCTGCATCCACTACTAAAAGAGCTTTCTTCTGGCGCTGTAGTCAGCGCGCTAGATGAACAGAGATCGTAGACTTACCTGCCCCACCTTTTTGATTAACAACAATAATCGTTGGCATGAAGCAATCGAGAATGACAGGATAAGTTTATGCTAAATAGGGCTGAAGGGAAACGTTTCCCTTCATGAAAGTTTGACCTGAAATAGGGTAGTCCTACATTTTACATCTTTTGATAAATCAATGTCCGATGATCCATTTCAGACCGAGGCACTGAGAACCCTGAAGATATTAAGCTCAATCCAGTTCGAGGGCTGCTTCCCACTAATTCAAACTTTTAGTAACTTGCCCAATCGTCCTGGTATTTATGCAATTAAGCATGAGGCTGAAGGAATTCTTTATATTGGTAAGGCAAAGAATGTCAGAGAACGATTTCAAAGTGGTCACAGCGCCCTTGTTTTGGCGTTTCTTGAGCGGTTTGACCCAGATGAGATTAGAATTGCTGTAGTTACGCTTTCGCCCCAATGGGCACGAGCAGCCTTGGCACTAGAAGAGGAAATTCTAAAAACCATTCAACCGCGTTATAACGTTAGAATCCCGAAGAGGAAGGATTAGCCAATGCATATCCCTGCACAAACCTCGTCTGAAGATGCTCTAACTCCTGAAGTTGCAAAAGCAATCTTAGACCTGCTACCGAACAGAATCAGCGCCGCGCTAAGAGATTATGCGGGGTCGATTGATTACCCTGTAGAGTTAGTGGTAGAAATGGCGATTGCGGGATTTTTGGATTTGGATGCAATTACCTTCACAGATTGCCGTGTCTCTTCACCAGGGCAATTAAGAGAAAAAGTTGAAATGCTTGAGCTTCAATTAGCCCAAGCGCGGGGAGAGTTATTTGAAAAAAATTAAGGGAGCATAAGGCTGAGTTCGTGAAAATTATGTCAATAATTCTTTGAAAAACATTTGTCACAACTTTTGCCTCGATTATCCCTTGACCTAATTTTGGACTAAATCACCGTTCGGTTATGTTCTTAAACCTGCATTCGATTGTCGCGTAACCCTCATAATCTCACTGACAAAACAAGCTTTGAAGGCAGCACTTCTGCGATCGAGCACAAATGTTCAAAGTGTGCTTCTCAAATACCGCTTGGAAATCGGCACGACAGCCCCTTCTTCCGTAATGCGCTAATATTTTTTACCTACTCTTAATTGGAATCATTTCGCCAAAATCGGTTGCTTCGTTGCGCTTCCTCCTGACGTCGTTTTTCTTGAACCAAAGTTGAGATCGCGCTTAACTAATCTCTCCTGGCCTCAGTAAACGGTGTCAACCAATACATGACTTTGTTCTCATAAAGTTAAATTTTCTATAAAGTTGCGTGAACCTACGGACATTTCCAATATGCTTGTCCTTACATCAGGTGCGCTCACGCATTGCTTCCACTCGGCATGATTCGCTCGATAGCGCCGAGACAATGAACTCCTCAGTATTGACTGTCCGTTAACTCACCCGTTTTACAACCTTACCTGCTCGCCACAGTTGTGGCTCAGACTGTCTCTGAGCATCGCTTCGCTATGGCAAAAATTCACATCGATTTATCTATTCATCCTTGGATCACTTATGTTGCAATCTGCTGTTCCCCGTGATTTTGGCTCCGTCGTTGCCACCGATGCCCTGGCACCTTCCACTCTCACCCTTGGTACTGCTGACCCGCTGCACCTTCCCAGTTATGCCAGTGCTTCGGTTCGAGAAGTAGCCTTCATCGATGGCGGCTTGTCCGATGCTCAAACGCTAATCAACGGATTAAAAGCGGGGACAGCGGTTTATGTGCTCGACCCGACGGGGAATGAACTGGGTCAGATCACGCAAGTCCTCGCAGGCTATCAGAATCTCGCGGCGGTATCGCTGTTTTCTCATGGCAGTGATGGGGCGTTGCAGTTGGGCAGCACCCGTCTGAATATGGCAAACCTGATGGACTACGCAGGGCTGTTGCAGTCTTGGTCGAATGCGCTCTCTGCTATTGTGCGACGATTACCTTGGCTGGGTTAGCAGCAAAAAGAAGGGTAAATGAGTAGGATTCGTAATGGGAGATCCCTGATCTCAGACTGCTCGGGATAATTGGTGACGCTAGGGAAATGCAATCGGTTCTCGTTGGAAGAGGAATAATCCCGATTAGCGCAAGCCTTATGAGTTTTCACATAGTCTGATCAGGGCAGAAGTGCTGCGGACCGAGCAGGCGATCGAGATCGATCAAGTAGGCTTCGCACACCCTTGTCACCCCGATTGAAAACGTGAGTGTAAATCATCGTCGTACTAAATCGATTGGACCACAGGTTATGGCCAAGGCTGGAAATACAAATTACCAAATCCATTCCTTGTCCGCATGAGGCTATTTACGCTTTAGCGCAAAGGTCAGATGAGCAAACTATAGCCACGATCAAGGTTCGGCTAATAGGCATGTCGCACCTGAGCCAAATACGGTTTCAATCGGTACGGTTCAATTCAATTGTTGTACTGCCAGATGCGCTACGGCACTGTAATTCCGCACAGTAAAGTCGCCAATTTTTTGGGAACTCTAAGCGAGAAAATTCTTCGATGCAGGTCAGATCGTCCAGCCAACACTATGACACTCTCGACACCAACCTCCCCTCAGTCATTCCCGGAAGTTCTTGGCTACAGACTCTCTGAGCAACTCTATCTAGGTTCTCGTACAACAGTCTACCGCGCGGTACAAACGGCAACTCAACAACCCGTGGTGATTAAGGTGCTGCTGCGGGACTATCCCACTTTTGGCGAATTGGTGCAGTTTCGCAACCAGTATACGATCACCAAAAATTTGCCGATTTCGGGGATTGTTCGCCCCTTGAGTCTGGAATCCGTGGGGAGCAGCTATGTCTTGGTCATGGAAGATTGGGGCGGCATGGCTTTAAGCAAATACATCCAGCAGCAGGCGTTGGATCTGACTACAGTTTTGGCGATCGCGCTTCAACTATCCGAGATTCTGCATGAGCTGGGTCAGCATCAAGTGGTGCATAAAGACATCAAACCTGCCAATATTTTGATTCAACCAGAGTCGAAACAGGTCAAGCTGATCGACTTTAGTATCGCCTCGTTGTTGCCGAAAGAAACTCAAGAAATCCAAAGTGCTAATACGCTAGAAGGAACGCTCGCTTATCTGGCTCCCGAGCAAACGGGGCGGATGAATCGGGGGATAGACTATCGCACGGATTTCTATGCTCTAGGAGTCACACTCTATCAAGTGTTGAGCGGCAAACTCCCGTTTGAGTCGGAAGACCCGTTGGAGTTGGTGCATTGCCATATTGCCAAAGTGCCTTTACCTGTAAATCAGGTCAATCCAGAGGTACCAGAGATGGTGGTGGCGATCGTTGGTAAACTGATGGCGAAAAATGCCGAAGATCGTTACCAAAGTGCAATGGGTTTGAAACACGATTTAGAACAGTGTTTGAACCAATGGAAAACTAGCGGTGAGATTGCTGAATTTGAGTTAGGACAGCGGGATATCAGCGATCGCTTCTTGATTCCCGAAAAACTCTACGGTCGAGAATCGGAAGTACAAACCTTACTCGATGCCTTCGATCGGGTTGCCGCAGGACGTTCCGAACTGATGCTAGTTGCAGGTTTTTCTGGGATTGGTAAAACGGCTGTGGTGAATGAAGTCCATAAACCGATCGTGCGGCAACGGGGCTACTTCATCAAAGGGAAATTTGACCAGTTTAACCGCAACATTCCGCTTTCTGCCTTTGCCCAAGCCCTGCGGGATTTAATGCGGCAATTGCTCTCAGAGTCCGATGCAGAATTGGCAGCTTGGAAGTCGAAGATTCTGGCTGTAGTAGGCGAGAATGGACAAGTGCTCATTGATGTGATACCAGAGCTGGAGCAGATTATTGGTCAACAGCCTGCAGCATCAGCCTTGACAGGGAGTGCGGCGCAAAATCGCTTTAATCTGCTGTTTCAGAAGTTTATTGAAGTCTTCACCACGGTAGATCATCCGTTGGTGATGTTCTTGGATGATTTGCAATGGGCGGATGTGGCTTCGCTGCAATTGCTCAAGCTGCTGATGAAAGATAATGGCTATTTGCTGATGCTTGGGGCGTATCGGGATAACGAAGTGTCGCCCGCCCATCCATTTATGCTGACGATCGCAGAACTGCAAAAAGCAAACGTAACTGTCAATACGATTACTCTTGGCCCATTAGTTTTAGAACAAACTAATCGTCTGATTGCAGATACCTTGAGGTGCGATCGAACGCTAGCACAACCCCTAACTCAACTGGTCGATCGCAAAACCCAAGGTAATCCCTTTTTCACAACTCAATTTCTTAAGGCGTTACAGGTCGAGGGCTGTATTAGCTTCGATCGTGATCGAGGCTATTGGCAATGCGACATCGCTCAAGTCAATGCCCTCGCTATCACAGATGATGTGGTGGCGTTTATGGCATCGCAATTGCAGAAGTTGCCAGCGGAAACCCAACAGGTCTTAAAACTTGCCGCTTGTATTGGAAATCAGTTTGATTTGACAACGTTGGGGATTGTTCTGAAACGATCTCCAACTGAAGTCGCGATCGCTTTGTGGAAAGCGTTGCAAGAAGGATTAATTTTACCTAGTACTCAAATCTACAAGTTCTTTCAGGGAGAAGATCCCACTCAGTCCGATCCAGAGAAGAGCGTTAATCCCGTCTATCGATTCCTACACGATCGGATACAGCAAGCGGCTTACTCATTAATTCCAGAAGCACAAAAAGCACTAACCCACTGGGAAATCGGTCAATTATTATGGCAAGCTTCTTTAAAATCACAACAGCAGCTACAGGAAGAAAAAATATTTGACATTGTTAATCATCTCAATTTAGGTCAAACAAACATCTCATGCTGCTCTCAAGCTCAACAGCTAGCCCAATTAAATCTTCAAGCTGGGGAAAGAGCAAAACTCTCATCCGCCTATCACGCTGCAAAGATCTATTGCCAAATTGGGATTTCTCTATTGCCAACTGATGCCTGGGAAACTGACTATGCTTTGGTCTATGCACTGCATCGTCATGGTTCAGAGGCCGCTTATCTGAGTGGCGATTTTGATCGAGCAGAGGCATTATATCAGTCTGCACTAGCACAGGCACAAACTCCGCTAGACAAGGCAGTAATTTATCGAGTGCAGATGACTCAATATCAGCTTCAGGGTCGCAATGCAGAAGCCATCTCGATTCAACGCCAAAGTCTACAATTACTGGGATGGTCAGCTCCAGAGAATCCAGAGAACATTCAGCAATGCCTTGACGCGGAAATTGAAACGGTTGATCAATTTTTACAACGGCAGACGATTGTATCGATTCTAGAATTACCCAAAATGGTCGATGCTAATGTTGCTGAGCTTCTGCGGATTTTGCAAATTCTGTTCTACGCCGCATGGCTAGATGGGCAGCCCACCTTAGCTTTACTCGCTCTGGCCAAAATGACAACCCTGTCTTTGCAGTATGGCAATAGTGATATGTCGCCCTTTGGCTATGTGGGTTACGGTCTGATTGCCAATGCCTTACTCAAAAATGCAACCCAGGCTTATCAATTTGGCAATATGGCTGTGCAACTCTGTGAACAATTTGATAATGCTGATGTGCGTGGCATGACCAATTTTCTGTTTGCAGCCGATGTGCATAGTTGGAAGCGTCCCTTGCGAGACGCTGATCGCTACTATGATGATGCCTATAAATATGGGATGGATGCTGGCAACTGGTTAACGATCGGTTTCATGGTGATGCAAAGTGGATCTGATCGTCTCACCTATGGCAAAAACCTAGAGGAGCTTTATGAAATTGCTCAAGCCCATGCTGCCTTCCTGCATCAGATCAAGAGTTTAGAAAACCTGGATGCTTTAACTGTGGGGGTGTTGCAGCCCATTCGCCAACTTCTCGGTTTAACCCAAACTCCGCTGACGTTTGACGACGACAACTGTCCATTAAAGCGATTTTGTCCAGTTTTAAAGCGATTTTGTCCAAGATGACGAAGTTAGTACGTTTCAGACTCAAGACTAGTCACTTAAATTTTTAGAACAGTTTTAAATCGATTTTGTCCAAAAAATGAATTGCAAGGCGATTCACCTTATTTGGCAAAAGTAAAAACTCAAGAAGATTTCAGGCTTTTCTGCATCTTTTTCAAGCAGATTTGCAAACGACTTGCAAATTTTTAACCATTTACTTGCTAAAAACCTCGTGAACTAAAACGGTCTACTTAACCGTTATCTTGGTAAATGCCAAACTCGTAGTTCCCAGGGTCAGGCAGTCCTTTCAACCTATCTCAAAAATCATTCCTCAGTGTGGTCACAACTAAGATTGTGCCGGAAACTTGCAACATTCTACTTCCATCAAGTCGATCTTTCAGCCTGTGCATAACCAAGATTTCCACGGAAACCCTACTAAGTTTACTTTTAGACGGCTGGGCAAGGGATGCCTTTCAGCCCGTGCATAACCAAGATTTCCACGGAAACTTTGGCATGCTGAATCTCTGACATCAATTGCGATTCTGCTTGCGTTTTGCCAAACCTTGATCGATTCATTAAACTTCGGCTGAAATTGCCCAGAATCATAAAGGTTTTCAATCGGTAGAATCGGAGAGATCGAACGCTACAACAGCAGTTTAATCACTCTGGCAAACCTCCCCGGAATTTTGCTCCCGCTTCGGTTTGTCAGATATGATGAGAGATAGGCTCAAGCCATATGGCGCGTTTTGAGCCGCGAGTCAGTATACCCCCGTACCAAGGTAGTCAAAGCTCCTCGGCAGGATTCTTCCGACGTGAGATGGGCATCTAATCCATTTGTGATCAAATGAACTTCGGATGAATGACAAGCGACTTACAGGGACGGAAAGCACAAAAACAGCCCAATTTTTGTCTACCACGAAAACACCAAGTTTGGCAAGCTGTATGTAGTTTTCTTGGTTCTGTCTAGGGATGTGTATCCTCTACAAATCAGGCAGACTGATCCTGGTTCTGCTTGGTTGATCTTGCCATTAAAGCTGCGATCGCCAGCAGCGATTCAGCGACAGGCTGAAACACAAAGCGAATTGGAATCTCGGATTTTGCTGCCCGCCGATGGATCGCGGTAGCAAGCTGACCATAGTTCCAGCGATGGTAACTCTCTCGGATATCCTTACAGTACTGATTCTGCGCTTCAACATGATGAGGGTGAGCCATTTCAGCCTCCGCACGAATCATCGCTTCTACCCGTTCACGAATCCCCTCTAAGTTCGGCAAAATGATCGTACTAACCTGAAGTTCGATCGCGACTTCAACGATTGCGGAAGCAATCACCCGTGCTGTGTACTCTCTAGCATTTGCTTCTGAAGAACGCTCTTCGTAGCGCTGTCGTTTCTGACGTTGAGAACGCTTTTTGACGATCGCTTGATGCTGCTTGTGCAGTTGGATTACTTGTCGATACGTACTGTCTTTATTTGCAACATTGAGGAGAGTCTCAGTCGACCACTCCAGCACGACTGAATCGTTACGACTATCAATGACCGCGAGTGCGATCGGATCTTTGCGTCCGAAGCTGATTCCCATTTTGAGATGATCTTGCCTTTGATGCGTCGGTTTATGCGGGCGATTGGGAGGAAGTTGATGAAGGTATCGCAACGTTGTTTTTGTCGCCGTGATTCTTGACTGCTGATCTTTGATCTGCTGCTCGATGGTCTTTTCTTCTGTCTTTGGTGGTGCTTTTTGTCCCTTCTTTTGATTGGTCTTCGGTGCTTTTGGCGATCGCGATTGAACGTCGTCTTTCGCTGATTTTGAGTGTGCCTCGCTTTCTGCTAGAGTCAGCAGTTCTCTTCGGTTTTTCTTCAAGCTCTTTAACGTTTTGATGGTTGGGTTAATCTTTTCTTGTAGAGCGTTTTCAACCCCTTCGACTGTCTTCAATTCATCATCGATCGCGCAGTGCAACGACAAACGGTGAGTCAACCAGGGTGGAATTGACTCATCAGAGCCTTCACCGTTTGATTGCCGTTTGATTCGCTTTTTATGCTGACGCTCTAGCGAGTCATCTTTTTCCCAAACAAGCGCGGCTGATCGTAAGAGTAGACATGCAGCATCAAACTTCTGATCTTCCAACGCCGCCCTTGTACAGTGGTCATCTACGATCTGTTTGAAATCACCCAATTGCCGATGTCCGCAAAACAGTTGAAATTGGTATTTCGTCATTGAGTGGAATGAGACACAAATCCGCTCTTGAGGCACTCTGCGACGCTTCTGGCGTTTGCTACGACGCTTTTTCGATCGAGTAGAAGGAACAGGTTCCGGTCTCGATTCGCTCTGTGAAGCGACGGATCGTGCTTGCCGAACAGCAATTGCGCCCTTTATAGACACAAGCTGCAATCCTAGAATTGATGCGTTTCAGGATAACAATGAACATTGGCGGCATTGTTTCTCGGATGGGCAGTACCGAGAAGTTCCTGGCAGGGTGATTTATGCTGATGAGTATCCAGAGTTATTCAATCAAACAGGGTTGCTCTGATGATAGCTTTGAATATTTCTGCCGATAGCAGAACGATCAGGACAAAATAGTTGATTGCCAAGCACTCGTTGAGCCGCAGCACGAGGATCAAGACTGCAATCTACTTAAATTCAGTCCCCAAGGAAGCTTCTCCTCATTTTCAAGATGGAATCATTTCTAACACAACACGAGGTCAAACAATTGGTACAAGATGTGATGGCGTTACTGTCCTCAAAGTACCATCTCTATCGAGAGCCGTTCGAGCAATACAGAACACGGATTCACGCTAATGAGCACAGAAAGCCTCAATTTGGGCATTACTACCTCACAAGTACTATTAATGATACTGCAATAATCAAGGTTGGAAAAAGCCTTTAAATCGTTGCCGCTTCTTTATTAAGTCAATTGATGTGGCAGCAGCTTCCTGCACTTCAAAACTATTATCCTTAGAAGCTTCTTTCAAGTGGACAACAATGTCCATACTAGTATTTCCCAATGCTCCAAGTGTGATGGCTGCATTAACTCTTACTTTAGTGGATGAATCTTTAAGCAAAGGTAAGCAATTATCTACAGTACTTTCAACTCCCAATGTACCCAGTGCTTTTACCGCAGCAAATCTGACACCTTCATCAGGATCTTGCAGCAAAGGAAGTAAAGCAGGAACAGCAGCTTTTGAACCAAATAATTGGCAGCAATGTGCTGCTATCTCTCTGGCAAATGGCTTGCTATGTCCCAGGAGTTTAAAGATATCTGGAAGATATTCGCTCGCATTGAGCATAGCGAGCGATTGCATGGCGATAATAGTAACGTCAGGATGTGAATCATCCAAACATCGTTTTATGAGCGGAATCACTTGAACTGCACGAAGCCTTGTTAACATATGAATTGCGCTTGCTCGAATGTAAAATTTATTACTTGCTGTTTGCTGAGAAAGAAACTCAATAAGGGCATCCTCTTTTGAAGCTTTTACTGCGAGTTCTACACATGCAGAAACAACATCACAATCATCACTTAATAACTCTGTTATTCCTATTGTTTTCTCATCCGCTTCCATAAGAAATATTGCCCATACAGCATCTCCCCGCTCTCTTGGCATATCAGAAGTGAAGAGAGGACGCAGATGAGGAATTGCTTGTGTTGACTTCATTCGACCAAGGGCTTCAGCAGCTCTTGCGCGCGTTGCCCATCCAGTGTCCTTTAAAGCACTAATTAGGGCAATTTCAGCTTCGCTACCGGATATACGTCTAAGTGAGTCGGCAGCTTGCCATCGGACATCACCATTTTTATCACTTAACCGTTCAGAGAGTAGGGGAACAACTGAGTCGTCTCCGATCACTCCTAAAATTTCAGTAGCATTTCTTCGTTCGATCCAATTTTTACTGTTCAGCATGGGACGAAGTGACTCTTGTAGAATTGCACGCCCCTCTATAGAATTACGCCCTTCAAGTAAACACTTAACAGCAAGCATGGGATGAGTTGCAGCCATTGCTCTAAGCAAATCATTAGCTTGAGTTACATCATTCACGCCAACTATGCCGAAAAAGAAAATAAAAGTCTCCGACCACCAATCGTTATTAATACGAGCATAAACATCATCTGTCGATAATCTAGGGAGCGCTGTTGCAGCGAAGAACTCTTGAAATGTTTGGTGAGCAAAACTTATATCATCTTCCCCAATTAGTAATCCACTTTGTTGAATTTCTTCTAACAATGAACCTGATGATATACTGGCTTGAATTTTATCTAAACTATGACTAAAGCTAGTAATGACAGTTTGAAGTTTAAAGCCCAAAGTTTCTTGAAATTGCATTGTGATCGCAAGCTCACTTAACACAAACTCTTTAACACGCTCTTTGGCGTTTAGCTTGCTAATAACCTTGCTTCTTTCTGATGTGAGAAACTTAGACATAAATTTCTTATACATTTCTCCTCTATTTTGAGGAATAATTCTTGAATGTTTAAGGTTTACTTCGTCTAACTCAATATCATCGTCTTCAAACTCTAACTTTGTCTGAAGAATTTCTTCTTTGAACATTGATAGAATTAGGGGTAGTCTGAGCAGATCTCTTAGCCTTCCTACTACTTCTCCATAAGCTAAACGTCCAAGCTTTTCTCCAAGATGAAACGTTAAGTATTTAGCTATATCCTCGAAGTCAATCGGTTGAATAATCAATTTGCATTCAACTTCATCAGCAGATATCATACGCCAGAGGTCGTCTTGAGGGCGGCTAGCAATAACATACTTGTGTCTAGAGTATAGACTCATAAATTGAAGCATGTCTGGGATTATTGTTTCTCTCAATGAACTGCTAACTTCGTTAAGCCCATCAAATAGAATGAAGCAAGATTGTCTTTCGAGCAGTTGTTCTATGACTAAGGCATCTTGTCCTAAGTGTGTTTCTCGAATATCGTTGAGGCTTGCTTTAATGAGTTGAATTAAACTGCCAGTGTATTTGGATAATTTAACAAGGATTGGTAATACCTTTTCTTCGGCATATCTCTGGCTATACTCCAGACAGAGCTTCTCTAAGCTGGTTGTTTTACCAGCGCCTGGCTCTCCAAGCAAAACTGTTTTGCTTTCTTGCTTCAAGGCTCTCAGTAAATCGACTTTTTCAGAACAATTACTATACTCACTGTAGAGTGAAGCGTAAATAGGAATATCTTTTCGACTTATACCTTTTTCATAGATATACAGTCTTCCTGACCATCTACTCTCAAACTTTTCTATTAATTCTTCACAGTACAACTCTAAATATTCAGTTATGGAAAGATTGCTCTTTTCTCTTTTCTCTAAGTTGAAGTAGGTTGTTTCACTTGAGGGCATTTCAACTACTTCTTCCACAGAAATACCTAGCACTTCACAGTAGACACAAAATAGATGAGCCGAAATAGAACCTAGACGATACAAAAAACGTCGCCAACTTCCTTCATTTACACCACTTTCAAAATATTCAGCATTTGGACTCCGATCTGGATTCAAAATTTTGCTCGCTTCTTCTAGCCACCAAAGACTGTCTACATTTTTTCCAAGCTTTTCTCTGGCTTGTCTGAGCTTCTTGCTTCCGTCAAGAGATGCGATTAATTTTTCCACTGCGAACCCCCTTGAATGAAAAATGTCAAGATCAGTTTCTTTCAGTTTTCTGATCTTAATTTGATCCGTGGAATATGAAAACCCGTGGGATTGTAGAAATCTGATGAGCTAGTCACTCGTCAGATGCTGATCAGTCCACTAAGGAGTAACAGATGATACGCGCAATGTGTCAGCTAATGCAGTCCCAATTTCGGCGCACCTCTAAAAATGGAGTTGCGATTTTGAGCATTCTAGGGTTGCTTTCATTGAACGCTTCGCTAGTTAGAGCAGAATCTTCAACGGATGTTTTCGCAGCTCCTCCAGGGAACCTTCAGGAGCGTGCGTTTGGTGATGGATATGATGTGAAATTTGTTCCAAAAGGTGATTACTCCTATGTAATTCAAGCTGTTGGAAAAGATTTGGTAGGTAGATGGATTTGTCGTCAGTACGCTGCTGTCGATTTCCCTCAAGTTGAATGGAACAAGATTCGTGCTGAGCTGGGAGTGAACCGTACTGATCCCAATTTCTCTATTTTTGGGGAAGGAGATGTAGTTAAAGTAACGGGAAAAAGTGTTAGTCGAGTCGGCAGTGGGATTCTTACAACTATGCATGTCAGAGTTGTGGCACTGGCTCAGGGCGATCGTGAAGTTTATAAAACTGATTGGAAACCTCGCAATGCAGCTAATCTTACTGACTGGAATCAAGTTTCAGGATGTGATTGGGTTGCAAGGTAGAATTTGAGGAAGCATAACGAGTTGCGAAATTTATTCAGGGTATTCAAGACTTATTGCCGTAATACTCGTTAAAAATCGCTTGCCGAGGCTCTTTGTCACGAATTGCCATTTGTTCTGAGTTCAGCTACCGCATCAGAGTTGGCAGCACAAGCCCCAACTATCGATTGATCAACTGTTTCAGTTCTTCGTCTGACAGCCGGTTCGCTTATGCACGCTTACCTTTGATTCTGATGCAGCTCTATTCGTCACTTCTTCAACTTCTCTGATTTTATGTGATCGCAAAGTTCAACTTTGCGATCACATAATTCTTTAATTTGTGATATTCTGTTACTGGGCTTGAATTGTTGCAACCTGAGCTTCAGAGAGAGATAGCTTTGTGATATCCGTGAGAAGCGAAGCGGCTTCGGCTTGGGTAAAGCGTAGATCTGTCGATCGCAGCTCAAACAGTTGATTACAGGCACGAAGCCGCGCAAGTGGAAACGGCGGATCAATCCGACTTGCGATCACAAGATGAAGTCGGGGTGGAAGATGATCCAGCAAAAAAGCAATTCCATCATGAATTGAGCGATCCACGATCGCGTGATAATCATCCAGAATGAGCATCAACTCATCCGTGAGATCAGTGATTTCGTTGATCAGTGGAATGAGAAACGTTTCAGCCGAAGCGTGATTCATCGAGTGCAGCATTGCGAGTGTACTGGCTCCGAGATTAGGCTGCGTTTTTTGGAGCGCCGCGATCGTATAAGTCCAAAATCGAGTCGAGTCATTATCGCGCGGATCGAGTGATAGCCAACTGGTTTTCAGATGGGTTCGCGGTTGCCACTCGCTGAGTAGAGTGGTTTTACCAAAGCCTGCCGGAGCCGAAATCAGAATGAGCGGATGATCGCTGCCTTGATTCAATTGCTCAATCAAATGCTCCCGCTTCACAAGGCGCGATCGTGTTGGCGGGACATAGAATTTTGTGGCGAGAAGCGGACTAGACATCGAGCAATTTGACGCGATTCTCTGACTCAATCCTATCTTGATTCTCAAGGGGAGATGGCACTCCGATCCCGCTAATTTCTGAGCAATCTTAATCCACTCAGCGTGACTAACACCGTTGATCCTTCATGTCCCACAACTCCTAACGGTAAAGTGATATCGCCGAGAAAGTTTGTGACTAACAGCAGCACCACAAAACTCAGCGCGAACACAACGTTTTGTTTTACAACTCGTTGAGCGCGACGACCGAGACGAATTGCAGTAATCAAGCGTTCTAGCCGATCTGCCATCAAGACAATATCTGCGGTTTCGAGTGCGACATCACTGCCCGCTGCTCCCATTGCAATACCAATCGAGGCTTGAGCGAGAGCAGGCGCATCATTAATGCCATCTCCAACCATTGCCACCGTGCCATACTGTCGTTGCAATAATCGAATCACATCAACCTTATGCTCAGGCAGCAGTTCGGAATAGACCTGATCAATTCCGAGTTCATCGGCAATACTGCGGGCAGTACGATCGTTGTCTCCGGTCAGCATCACAATTTCTCGAATTCCAAGCTGTCTGAGTCGAGCGATCGTACTCTGAGCTTCAGAACGAACTTGATCCGCGATCGCAATCACGCCCATCGGTTTTCCTGCATAAGCCACCCATATCACCGTTTTTCCGGATGCTTCTAACTGCTGCACAAACGCGCTCAAAGCGTCTGACCAACCGATGGCGTGTTCCCTGACAAAAGCTGCCTTGCCTACGATTGCCAGTTGTTGATCAATTTCTCCGGTAATTCCCCATCCCGGATGAGCCTGAACATTCGTCGCTCGCTCCCAATCAATCTGCTGTTTCTGAGCGAATCGAACGACGGCTTCCCCGATCGGATGTTCGGATAGACTTTCTAAAGCTGCTGCGACTTTGAGCAATTGCGTTTTATCCTGATCAACCGCCATGATTTGAACGACTTGGGGCTTTCCCGTTGTGAGCGTTCCGGTTTTGTCAAACGCGATCGCGCTCACTCGTCCGATCAGTTCCAGTTGAGCGCCGTTTTTGAATAAAATCCCCTGCCGTGCCCCATTCGCAATTCCAGAAAGCAATGTCGGCATTGTGGCTGCCATTAATGCACAGGGAGAGGCAACCACCAGAAAAATCAGTGCGCGGTAGATCGTGGTTTCCCAACTCCAACCCCAGAGAAACGGTGGAAGCAATGCAAATAGAATCCCTAGAATGACGATCGCTTTGGCATACCCGCGCTCAAATCGTTCAATGAATTGCTGTGATGGTGGCGTTTCGGTTTGTGCTTGCTCAACGAGACGGATCACTCGCTGAATCAAGCTACTTTCCGGCGGTTGGTGAAGTTTGAGCCGTAATGCACCGCTCCCATTAATGGTTCCAGCAAAGACTTCATCCCCGATCGTCTTCTCCACAGGCATCGATTCCCCGGTAATTGAAGCTTGATTCAGAGTGCTGAATCCTTCTACAATCACGCCATCCGTGGGGACGAGTTCGCCGGGTTTCACAATGATCTCATTGCCGATTTGGAGGTTCGCGATCTCAGTTTCTTCTTCTCGTCCATTGCGCCAAACTCGTGCCGTATCCGTCGTCAAATTCATTAACCCTCGGATGCTTCGTTCAGTGCGCTGCATCGCATAACCTTCTAATGCGCCACTAATCGAGAAGATCAGAATTAAGACCGCACCATCGACAATAAAGGAATATTCTCTGCGCCACAATCCTAATGCTGCTGCTCCTAACGCTGCCACAATCATCAGCAGATCAACATCAAGTTCTTTTTCTTCAAATAGAGTTGTGAGACCTTCACGAGCGCTTTCATAACCGCCAATCACATAAGCCGCAGGCAAGATCAGCAGCGCTAGTCCTAGCCAACCCGATTGCAGGGTGAGCCAGCCTAGTAGAACTAGAATGCCGCAGACGATCGCTGCAACGGCATCAGGATGCTGTTTGAGAAGGGTTGGAACGCGAGGAAAAGTGAGAGAAAACATTGGTATCGGTAGAAACAAACCACGTCTTCACTCTAAACCTTAACATTAGTGTCAATGTCAAGGTTTTCGCCTAAAATCAGAAGTATGAAAATACAAAACCTGACCATCAAGGAATTAACTGAGGCAGTCGGGGGCGGTATTACTCCTCGAATGGTGCGGCACTACCATACCGTCGGACTGCTCCCTCAGCCTTCACGCTCCGCCAGCAACTATCGTCTCTACAATCAGCGAGACGTTCAGCAACTCAAACAAATTGTGGCACTCAAACAGCAAGGGTTCCAGCTTGCTCACATTCAGCAACTGATTCAGAACGAATCCGCAATAGAGGCTGAACCGACCCTGATCCTGCAATTACAGCAGCAATATCAAACGATCGTTCAGCAGTTAGCTCGATTGCGCCAAACGGCTGCGGCATTAGAAGGCGTATTGGGGCGAGATCAAGACTGTCAGATGATTCAAGCTGAGGCGCTGGCTCAATTAAGACGATTAGAAGCTGAAGGCGGATTTGGAGAACTGGAAAAACTTTGGCATCACCTCGACGTAGAAACAACGTCCCATCCCGAAGCCTTTCAAGAATCTCTACAACGATTGCTGCCGGATCTGTCTGACCGCTCAGAGATTGAGGTTGATCTGCTGTCTAAGCTCGTGCTGGCGTGTGGTGATGTGAGTTTGATTCAGTTTGTGCGCCGGAGTCGAGATGCGATCGCTGCCGCTCGTGATGCCCTCAAAGCGAACTGTACGATCGTCGGTGACATTCTGCCTGTTGTTTCTGCTCTGGATCAAACTCGTCTCGCGCACTTGGATTGTCCGGTTGAGACGTTGATTGCTGATTTACACATCAATAGCGCGGTAGAGGCAGAGCAAGCATTTTGGAACAATGAACAGTGGAAAGAGCGCCTACAGCACCTTCCAAAAGGCTGTATTTTAGTCATTGGCTACGCGCCTTCGGTATTGATGTCGGTTTGCGAATTGATTGAACAGGAGCAGATTCAGCCTGCGCTGGTGATTGGAATGCCGATCGGGTTCAGCCATGCGCCTGCTGCGAAGCGACGACTGATGAAAACAGACATTCCTTACATCACGATCGAAGGAACCTTGGGCGGTGGATTACTAGCCGCAGTCTCGTTGAATGCCCTGGTCGAATCGCTGATTGAGAAGCCAGACTGTCATTGCTACTTATCCTCGCTGTAAAGCCAGAATTAGATCGATTCAAGGATGGGACAAATCATTGTTTCAGTCACAATTGGTTGAGCCGTCGGATCGCTTAATAGCTCTGTGAGTTCAAGCTTCAATCGTTGTAGTTCTAAAATTTGTCGATCGATATCACTCAGCTTGTCCTGAAGGGTTTGTCTGACATGAACACAGGGGAGATCGCCTGTCTCCCGAACCTCTAAAAAGGCTTTGATCTCAGACAAACTTAATCCCAGACTTTGAGCGCGTTTGATGAAATGCAATCGAGAGAGGGTATCTGGGCGAAACAATCGATAGCCACCCTCAGTTCGTCCGATTGTCTTCAGAAGTCCAAGTTCTTCATAGTATCGAATGGTTTTTACCGGAAGCCCGCTTTCCTTTGAAATCGCACCGATCAGTTTCGGCTCATCTTGAACAACCATGATTAACTCCGTTGAGAAACTAAAGCTTGAGGCGATGCGGCGGGTTGGGAATCACCCTGGACTTCGATCGTGCCACGAAACATATTCATCCCGCAGATGAACTCATATTCTCCAGGTTTCGTTGGCGTGAACTCGATCACCGTCACTTGATTGAGCGGTAGATCTTTGGCGATGTGAAAATCAGGAATTCGCACCGCGTCGAGACAGCTAGAGGGATCGCGTCGATCGAAGATCAATCGCACAGGTTGCCCGACCGCAACCACAACTCGATTCGGCTCGTAGCCGCCATCAACCGTAATGGTTGCCTGTTGAACTCCCTGATTGGTGTCTGCTTTACGGGACTTAGATTTGCTGAACAAAAACCACCAAAGCTCTACCCCGATTAATCCGATCCCTCCAGCCGTGACAGCACCCTTCAACCACAACGGTTGATCAATGCGGCGAAAGCTGGTTGTCGGTTCAGAGGGTTGCATTTGATCATGAGGTGTTTGTGCCATTGCTGCGCTAGAAACACCCAGTAACAATCCAAATCCCGCTAAACTTCCAATCATCCAATGTTTTCGGATCATGATGCCTCCTTATACTGTTGCTTTCGGTTTGAAGTTTCGCAGCCTCAGAGCATTGGTCAGCACAGAGACTGAACTCAGTGCCATTGCGCCTCCTGCAATGATGGGATTGAGGAGCCAACCAAAGACGGGAAAGAGAATGCCTGCGGCGATCGGAATTCCAACCGTGTTGTAGATAAAGGCAAAGAACAGGTTTTGCCGAATGTTGCGAATCGTGGCGCGACTGAGTTGAATGGCAGTCACAATGCTTTGCAGATCACCAGAGATTAAAGTAATGTCACTCGCTGCGATCGCCACATCGGTTCCAGTCCCGATCGCAATTCCCACATCCGCCTGAGCAAGAGCAGGTGCATCATTAATGCCATCTCCAACCATTGCCACAATTTTCGATTTTGCGTGTCGGCGTGACTTTGTTCGAGTCATGGATGTCTTGCCAATCTGACCGCTCTGAATGGCTGCGATCGTTGCCGCTTTTTGGTCGGGTCGAACTTCAGCAATCACGGTTTGAATCCCGACTTCTTGTGCAATAGCATCTGCCGTTTGTTGATTATCTCCGGTCAACATCACCACTTCGAGTCCTAAGCGTTGCAGAGCGCGAATCGCTTGAGTAGAAGAGGCTTTAAGCGCGTCAGAAATGCCCATCAAGCCTTGAAGTTGTCGATCAATCGCAATGAGAATCACCGTTTTTCCCAGTGCCTCTAATCGAGCTTTTTCCGCTTGAACTGAAGTCGTATTAATCCCTAATTCATTCAGCCAGCGTTGGGTTCCAATTTGAACTAGATAGTTCTTTACTGTTCCCTCAACGCCGCTTCCAGCAATGGCTTCAAAGTTCTGAACCGTCTCTAAAGCAACTTCTTGAGACTGGGCATATCGCACCACTGCCTCAGCTAAGGGATGCTCTGAATTTTGCTCGATCGATGCCGCTAACTTCAGTAGATTGAGTTCATTCGCAGTTCCAACCGTGCTGATAAAGTCAGTGACGGTTGGTTTGCCTTCAGTAATCGTTCCGGTTTTATCCAGCACGATCGTTTCAATCTGATGCGCCAATTCTAAGCTTTCGGCTCCTTTGATTAAAATGCCGTTTTCTGCTCCTTTTCCAGTCCCAACCATCACAGAAGTTGGGGTGGCAAGTCCGAGCGCGCAAGGACAAGCAATAATCAGAACGCCGACCGTTGTGATGAGGGCTAAAGTAACGTTGCCCATGAAGTTGAACCAGATTAGAAAGGTGGTGATTGCGATCGCAATCACCACCGGAACAAACCATCCAGTGACTTGATCCGCTAATCGCTGAATTGGTGCTTTCGAGCCTTGAGCTTGTTGGACGAGTTGAACAATCTGCGCTAGAACCGTATCCTTCCCGACGCGAGTGGCTCGAAACCTGAAGCTTCCGGTTTTATTGATCGTTGCGCCAATCACTTCATCACCGGATTGCTTTTTCGTTGGGACACTTTCGCCTGTCACCATCGATTCATCAATCTGCGAACGACCTTCAACAATTTCACCATCGACGGGAATTTTCTCACCCGGACGCACAATGACAACATCCCCGATCCGAACCTCCTGAATGGGAACCTCAAGTTCTCGCCCATTGCGGATGATTCGAGCATCTCGCGCCTGCAAGCCAATGAGCTTCCGAATCGCTTCAGACGTTTGCCCCCGCGCCCGCATTTCGAGCAAGCGACCGAGCAAAATCAGCGTGATAATCACATTTGCCGCTTCATAGTAAACATCGGGGTTGAGTCCTTGAGATAGAAAAAAGTTCGGAATTAGGGTCGCGACAAGTGAGTACAGATAAGCGGCTCCAGTTCCTAATGCCACTAGAGTATCCATCGTTGCAGTATGCCGCTTGAAGGCTTTCCAAGCATTGATAAAGAATTCTCGACCCGCCCAGAACAAGATCGGAGTGGAAAGAATCAGTTGGAACCAGGAATTGTGCAGCCATGCCGGAATGAATGGGATCGGAATTCCTAGCATCATCGGCAATGAGCCAAACACTAGAATTGTACTGATCACGCCTGCAACGATAACTTTTGTTCTGAGATGCCGAAACTCTCGCAATCGGGCAGTTTTTTCGGCATCTGTTTCATCGGTAATGAATTCTTGGTCTTGCAGCGAGTAAGAACCATAGCCCGCTTCGACGATCGCGCTTTGAATCTGCTCTAAATTTGTGCGATCGGAATCAAATTGTATTGAGGCTTGTTCGGCTCCGAAGTTGACGCTAACCTCTGCCACACCCGGAACTGAACGAATGGCATCTTCAACGCTGCGGGCACACGAAGCGCAACTCATCCCCTGCAATTTCAGCGTGTTTGTTTCCATGATCGATAAACCTATGCAACGGTATAGCCTGCATTCGTCACAGCTTCTTTAACGGTGTCTTCTGAAGCTTGAGTTTCGACGCTGACTTGCTTTGTTTTTGGATCAGCACTGACTTGTGCCGTGGGGTCGATCGCTTTAATTGCAGTGGTTATCGTGTCGCTGCAAGCCGAACAAGCCATATTTGGAACCGTAAACTGAAAAGACATTGTTTGATCTTCCTTGAGGCGAGAAGTGAACTGTCTTTATCTTGAACCCTCTAGTGGACTGGAGAGTCAAGCGATTGCCTCAGAGTATTCCTACAGAATGAGAAGAGGCTATCTCTACGCCTAAGAGACAGCCTCGATCGAGCCAATCCAATTTAGTTAAGCCATTGCCGTAGCCATTTGGCGGCAGGATTCGGCGCAACGGCGGCAAGCTTCAGCGCATCGCTTACAGTGGTCGTGATCGTGTTTGCCACATTCAGCCGCACAGCGATCGCAAGCTTCAGCACAAACGCCACAGAGTTGAGCATGAAGATCAGAATTGCGAGCCATAAACCGAGCGCAAATATCACAAGTATCCGCACAGTCGCGACAGGTCTTGATGCACTGAGCCATCATTTGCACCATGTCGCTATCGAGGCAGGCAGTTGCACAGGTTTCGCACTCGCGTAAACAATCAAGGCACGCTTCGATACAGGATTCGAGTTGGGATTGATGAGATTGGGTCGCAGTCACGGTAAAACTCCTAGAGTGTAAAGTTCAAAGAACTGTAGTTTCGTACTTGGCTTTCACGGTAGGAGGTTGCTGGTACGGTCGCCTCTAGCATCTGAAGTAGAATTTTCTATGAAAGATCAAGACTATCGATAGAACGTCATTTCATGCTGATTTCATGTTCATCTGATATGTCCTTAAAATGTTTCTGATTCAATCGAAACACTTCATTCTCATTTCATCTTCGTGTATCAGGATAGTAATAGCAGCTTTAAATTTGTAGAAGTCTTTTGATCAGCAATCGAGTTTTAAAGAATCGTTTTTGCTGCTGAATCTCAATTTCCACTGTAGCAAGGTAAGTATGCGCTCTAAACTCGCTTTGTGGATAGTTTTATTCACAGCCACGATCGCAGTTGTCTTTCTCACTCCCAAGCTGGGATCAAGTCAAAGCTTACCCAGCCCTCATCGCTTCATCGCTCAATCTCCGACGGATTCCAGTATGCCTGGAATGAAGATGCCTGAAATGACACCTTCGATCGCACCACAGCCTCAAAATGCGATGCTGATCGATCGAGTTTTGCTAGTTTGGTTTAGTCTGAGCGCGATCGCAGTTATTTACGTTGCTTGGGATGCCCTCACTCGCAATCCTGAACTCACCGTGATGAAATGGGGATGGATATTAGTGACACTCTACACCGGAGTCGTTGGGGCAGCCTTGTACATCTTGTCTTGCCAAGAACCAGCCCCCGGAGAACACGAAGCGTTTGTTCGACCCTTGTGGAAGCAAACACTCGGATCAACCATTCACTGCATGGCAGGAGATGCAACAGGAATTATTGTCGCGGCTGCGATCACCGCAGCTTTGGGGCTACCGATGTGGCTGGATATCATTTCTGAATATGTGTTCGGCTTTGCATTCGGGCTATTGATCTTTCAAGCCTTATTTATGAAAGATATGCTCGGTGGTTCGTATCTAAAAGCTGTTCGGCGGTCTTTCACTCCTGAATGGCTTTCCATGAATGCAGTCATGGCGGGCATGATTCCAGTGATGGTGATTCTGATGAGTCGCGACATGAAGGCAATGGAGGCGACCTCTCTTCGCTTTTGGGGCGTGATGTCATTGGCGACATTAGTTGGCTTGGTTGTCGCTTTTCCGGTCAATCTGTGGCTGGTTGCTGTTGGTCTAAAACATGGCATGGGAACAGTCAGAGCTTTGGGTAAGGGCGGTCATAGTTTGGCTACTGAACGAAACCGGATTGCTACAACTTCTAGTGAGATACCTGCACCGAATGCTTCTACCGATAAAGCAATTCACCCCGCATCTGAGCTTGATAGGTCTGATATGGAAGGAAGATAAATGAAAGTTCACTCGAATCAGTCATCTACAAATTCACACACCGGAATGGGTATGAAGCCAAAAGCGACGCGATCGCAGATTTTCGCGGTCATGCTTTTGACTTTGTTCGCGCTTGCGATCGGAATTCTGATCGCGGCTTTCTACGGTGATTTCAGTATGAGCGCTAAAAATATGCCTCAATCTGGAATGCCCGGAATGAGCCAGAGCAATGAATCGATGCCGGGAATGAATATGAACGGGACAAAGACTCCTGCACCCATTTCATCCCTGCCTGCTGCGCCGATGAGTAGCGTTTCTCAAATGAACGGCTTGGTGATGCCACCCGGAATGATTATGACTGCTGATGCGAGCATGGAAGCAATGGCAGACATGGCAGCCGTCGATTTAACCAAGATTGCCTACACTGCTCCTGCGGATGCACGAGGCGACCAGGTACTAGAACCTAAGCTAGAGAATGGTGTCAAGGTTTTTAATCTAGATGTCTCTCTAATTAAGTGGAACATCTTACCTGGAACACAAGTGGCTGCCTATGCCTTTAATCGTCAAGTTCCTGGTCCCCGAATTCAGGTGACAGAAGGCGATCGCATTCGCATGATCGTCAAGAACAATCTGCCTGAGCCAACGACGGTTCACTGGCACGGCATGATTGTGCCAAACAATATGGATGGACCTGCCGATGTGACCCAGAAACCGATCGCGCCTGGTGAAAGCTACACCTACGAATTCACGGTCAAGCAGTCGGGCACTTACTTCTACCACTCGCATAAAGATGTCGATCGACAACAAACGCTAGGAATGTACGGCGCGTTGATTATTGAACCGAAGAAAGCGAATACTCCCGCCTTCGATCAAGATGTAACGGTTCAACTGCAAGAATGGACAGTGAAACAAGGCTATACCTTTCCCGCAATGCCAATGGAGGGTTTACTTCCCAACTTTTTTACCATCAATGGCAAAGCCTATCCTTCTACCGAAACAGTCAATGCTAAAGTCGGCGAAAAGATTCGCTTCCGCTTCATCGGGTCGAACAATGCCTTTATCCATCCGATGCACATTCATGGCGGACCTTTCAGAATTGTAGCAACCGATGGGAATCCGGTTCCGGTCGCTGCCCAGATCGAGAAAGACACGATCAATGTTGCACCAGGTGAGCGGTATGACGTAATTTGGACGGCGCGGGAGAAGGGAAAATGGTTACTGCATTGCCACATTGCTCACCACGCTACTAACGATAATGTTGAGACGCAGGGCGCAGGGGGATTGACAATGCTAATCAACGTCACCTAGAACAAACTTCACCGTAGCAAGAAAAGGCTGCCTGTCTATCAATGAAAGGCAACCTTTTTGAGTAGGACAGTTTGAGCAATATGCTAGGCAATTCCTGCGACGCTTGCCACTTTCTTATACTCCGCAGAAGCTTGGCGGCAGGCTTGGGCACATTTTTGACAGTGAGAATTGTCTGGGTACTTTTCACATTCCGCCGCACAAGCATCACAAATTTCAATACAAGCACGAACAACTTGAGGAATGAAGCGAGATCCACGGCTCATGTAAGATGCTGAAGCCCAGCAGATTTGAGCGCAATCGGTACAGACCCGCGCACAGTCAGGCATCGAGCCTAAGCAGGCATCTGCACAATGTTCACATTCGTAAGCACAATGAATTGCCGCATCGAGAATCGATTGATAGTTTTGGTGTGGCATCTGAATGTCTGGACAGTGCAAAGTTATTGATGCCCCTAAGTAGTTGCATCAATCCGGGAACTCAAACAGATTCAGCGATGTAGATCACCCAGTTTTATTAGCGAGTAATTGAGGCAGAAGTAGAGTGGGTCTACTTCGCGAAAAAATCATTGACAGTTGATGCTGAAGGGTCAGGCGCACAATCTGCTCGGTCGGATAGCCATGTTCCGGTAAGGTGCGAAACCATCGGGGGAAATTGACCCAAACCGTTTGAGGCAGTTCGAGTGCTAAGACTTGAAGAACACCGAGTACGATCGCATTGAGATTGACAAAGCGTTCAAAGGCTTCGACCTTTTGTTGAATTTGGCGTTGTGCAATGGACGGATAGTTTGCGAGATCGAGATTGGACGGGAATTGCACGGTTTTGTCGAGCAGTTTGAGCCAGAACTGATAGGCAAACCCACCGAGCAACAGGACGAGCGTTCTAAAACAGACTTCGATCTTAAAGCGCTTGCCGTATGCCTCAATCACCTCCGTCCCTGTGAGCTTGATATCGCTAGAGAGCAAAATCATCTGCTTGCCATTCGGCAGTTGGGTGAGGACAAACAAGACTCTCGCATCGGGGCTATCCCAAAAGTATCGAAAACATTGATAGTAGACCGTTGTGCGCTGACCGTAGAGCCAGACCACCGCTTTGAGACAAGCTTCTGGGGGTGCAAACAAGGGTTTCAGGGGAATCTCACTGCCCCACTTTCGGGGACGACCGCGACCCTGCTTGCCGGGAAGCCGACTGAATGCAGCATATGCCACCGTGGAAATTCGCACTCGACTAATCAGGTGTAATCCCTGCGCTCGAAACGGTTGCAAGACTTTGGCAGAGGCATAGTAGGCATCGAGCAGCACATAGCTTCCCGCACGCATATAGGTGACGCAGAGCGCTGCCATCTTATCGACTAACGTCAACTCCTGTGCTGCCACTTCTGCTGCCTCAATCCCATCGTGGAGTTTGAACACTATCGGCACGGCAAACAAGGCGGTTCCGCTTCCCAACAGCAGTCCCAACGCACTGAAGTAATGCCCTCGAATCCATTCCGGTTTGTTCACATCACTCGATTCTTGATGCAGTCCTTTCACCCCCGGCATTTTGCGTCCTTCTTTGCCCACTTTGATCCCGTCCCCCACATACAAGTGTTGACCCCGCAATCGCTCAACTTGCTGATGTTCGTTTAACCATTTCCCCCATTGAGTACACAGCGTATCGACACTGAAGGCACTCGAATGGAACCAATGCAGTGCTTGGTGATAGTAGCCTTCGCCTAGTCCCAAAGCGTTCAGATAGCTCGTTACCGCAGGCGCTTGCGTACTCAACACAACACCCCAGAACAGCAACACAAACCACTCGAAGGTTGCAGAGCGACGAAAGACCGGACGGAACTGGAGCAAGATTTGCTCAATGCGTTGATAGAGTTTCATAATGGACTTGGCTGTTTGTGATAATTCAGCCAGTTTCTGACATTCCGCCCGCTTTGGGACTGGAATGTCCTTTTTTATCCACTACCCTCTATCAAGCTGAGAACTTCGCACTGTCCAGTGAATGTGTCTCCTGTTTAATTTCTGAGTTTGCTGTGTGCAATCTCGGTTTCAATCTAGAAGACCTGAACTGCGATCGCGTCTCTCTATCGATAGGTAGACACTTCCTACCCCGCGATAGACCCTCATTTCACAGCTATCTCATTTTTCTATGCTGGATTGAATGCTGTGAAAGCACTCGCTACGATCGTAACGACGAAGGTATCGTAACTAAGGTTCAGCAGTAATCGTTCTCTTCACAATGGATTAGCAGATACCATGAATTTTGATTATGACTTGATCGTGATTGGAGCGGGTCCGGGTGGTCTAGCTGCATCAGAGCGAGCTGCCAGCTATGGCGCTAGAGTCGCGATCGTCGAACGGGATCAAGTCGGTGGAACTTGTGTCGTTCACGGTTGTATTCCTGAAAAACTAATGACCTATGCTGCTAGTTTTTTGCAATTCTTTCAGAGCGCTGATGAGTATGGCTGGGGTAACGTCTCGTGTCAGTTCGATTGGTCTCAGTTCATGAAAGCTAAAGAGCAGCACATTCAGCATTTGAGCCAAGTTCACATCGAGCATCTGCAAAAAGCAAAAGCGGAACTGATCAATGGAGAAGCTCGGTTTTTGGATGCTCATACGTTAGAAATTGGCGCTCGTCGAGTGACAGCCAATAAAATTCTGATCGCTGTGGGCGGAAATGCGGTTAAGCCAGATCTGCCCGGAATTGACCACGCAATTACGACTCGCGAACTGCTAGACCTCAGTGCTCGACCCGATCATCTCGCGATCGTTGGCAGCAATCATATCGCCGTGAAAGCAGTAGGCATTATGAACGCTTTGATTCCTAAAGTTACGCTGATTACGACAGAAACACAAATTCTTCCGGGCTACGATAATGATTTGCGATCGACGATTCAAGCCGAACTTTCAAAGCTTGGGGTTCAGATTCTATGTCGATCGCAAGTGCAAAAACTTGAGCGCGAACAGTCCTGTATCAAAATTAGTCTCTCTGGTGAAGTAGATGAGATTTCTGCGACGACGGTTGTTTGGATTGAGGATCGCACGCCTAACTTAGATGGACTCAACTTAGAGCAGATTAATATTGCCCTCGATCGAGGCGCAATTGCTGTTGATGGATATAGTTGCACCTCGCAGCCCACTATTTTTGCCGTTGGAGATTGTACCCTCCGTCCACACTGGACTCCGGTTGCGATCGCGTCCGGGCGTGCATTTGCCGATACAGAATTTGGTAATCAGCCTTGTGCTGTTAGCTACAAGAATATTCCTGCTGTCATCTCAACAAAACCTGAAGCTGCAACAATCGGATTGAGCGAAACGCAAGCCCGCGAAAAGTTTGGGAATGCGGTTCGATGCTACCGCAAAACGTTTCAACCATTGTTTAATCTCATTGGAGAATCGAAACAGGAAGCATTGCTCAAACTTGTGGTTGATCAGCATTCTGACCGAGTTTTAGGTGCTCACATGGTGGGTGAATATGCAAGTGAGATTATTCAAATGGTTGCACCTGCGATGAAAGCAGGAGTCACCAAGAAGCATTTTGATCAAGCGATCGGCATTCATCCTTCGCTAGGGGAAGAGTTTTTCACAATGCGTTAAAACACCTCATCACATTGATTTGGGTTAAGACCCACAGCTACATTACTCGTCCTCCAAGTTCTTGCTTTAGCTGAGCAACCCAGGTTTTGATCCGATCGTCACTCAAATCGGATTGATTATCTTCGTCGAGGGCAAGTCCAACAAACTTTCCATTCCGCACCGCTTTCGATTCGGTAAAATCATAGCCTTCGGTTGACCAGTATCCGATCGTTTCGCCGCCTTGCTCAGAAATCTTTTCTTCTAAAATGCCCATTGCATCTTGAAACGAATCGGCATATCCAACCTGATCGCCTTCACCAAAGTAAGCTACCTTTTTGCCACTGAAATCGATTTCATCTAACTGCTCAAAAAAGTTATCCCAATCGTCTTGCAGTTGACCGACATTCCAAGTTGGGCAGCCAATGATAATGACTGAATACTTCTCAAAATCACTGGGTTCTGCGCGAGAAATATCATACAAATTGATCGCATCTTGTCCAAACGCTTGCTGAATTGTTTCTGCTGCTGTTTGCGTATAGCCTGTCTGTGTTCCGTAAAATAATCCAACGTCTGCCATATCATCTCCCTCCAATGATAGTACTTCAGCTTGAACTCGCAACCTTCAGGTTAAGCTTAGATAGAGATTAATGCAGTAGCTTCCCTCTGATGAAAGACTCAGGATTTCTAGCATTAGGTGTAGCTCAGTTTCATCTTGATTTCATCTTTCTATGCCATCTTGAATGAATGGGCGGTTAATGCTACACCGAAGGCAAGAAATCCGCTCAAAATGCGGTCTACTACCCTTGACTCTCCAGCAGGCTGGAGAGTTCAGAATAAATAAAGATATCAATCAACTGTGTAGGTCAAGTATGAATCGCTCAACACTCAAAACAGGATTACTCGGACTCTCGATCGGCGCGATCGTTGCGACGGGAGGACTGTCAGCTTGCTCAAGTTCTGCTCAAAATTCAACCTCCAGTCAAAATCCGACTGCTACAGGTTCACCAATGGCAGGAATGCCAGGAATGGATCACGGCAATATGCAGCATGGCAACATGATGATGAACATGGATTTAGGAGCAGCCGATGAGAACTTTGATTTGCGCTTTATCGATGCAATGGTTCCCCATCACCAAGGAGCCGTAAAAATGGCGCAAGAAGCATTACAAAAATCGAAGCGTCCTGAAATCAAGAAGTTAGCTCAATCAATCATTGCGGATCAGGACAAAGAGATTGCTCAAATGCAACAGTGGCGGAAAACTTGGTACGCGAGTGCCGCTAGTACCCCGATGGCGTGGGATAGTAAGACGAAAAGCATGATGCCAATGACTCAGGATCAGATGAACGGCATGATGATGAATATGGATTTGGGGGCAGCCGATGATCAGTTTGACCTGCGCTTCATCAATGCAATGATTCCGCACCATGAAAGCGCGATCGTCATGGCAAACGATGCCAAACAAAAGTCGAAGCGTCCTGAAATTCAGAAGCTAGCAGCCGCGATCGTCTCTTCTCAACAAGCCGAGATCGATCAGATGAAGCAATGGCGCAAAGCTTGGTATAACCAGTAGATTAGGAGCGTTATCCTGCGATCATAGAGTGACATTTCATGCTGGTTTCATTTTTATGTGAAACACTGAAAGTAGTTGTCGAATAACGCTCGAAGCAAATTTGCTGAAGGGATTAGTTTAATACGTATCTCTTCAGCTTATTCGTAATAGCAGATGATGCTTTGAAGAGTTCAAAATGCCTAGAGCGCCAGAACTCGCGATGAGAAACGTTGCTTTGCAGCAAGCTGAAATCGACTAGATGAAGCAACGGCGCAAAGCCTGGTATGACTAGCAAACGATTTCATCCCTGTTTCATATTTAGCTGGCACACTAGAGAGTTGATGCATTATCAGGAAACTTCACCATGCCAAGTCTTGCTGTTTCTGTTTCCACCTCGATTCGTCGTCTTTCAGCCACATTGCTAACGTTAGGATTGTTGGCGGGAAGTCCTGCGATCGTGCTGGCTCATGGTGGGCATGGTGACGAGTTCAAAGGCGGAGCAACACAGTCATCGGGAAGTGTTCAAGTCGATGCAGCAACTGCTCAACGACTCGGCTTTAAGGTCGAGCCTGTCACCCGACAACGTTTAGCCTTTGGCATCAAGACGACCGGACAAATTGAATCGCTGCCGAATCGCCAAGTCGAGGTCACGACACCAGTTGGGGGAACCTTGCTCCGATTGCTCGTGAAACCTGGTGACGCAGTAGAAGCAGGGCAACCGTTGGCAATTATGACCAGTCCTGATCTAGCACAGTTGAGAACTGAAGCACTCGATCGACGCAGTGAGGCGACAGGCACAGTCCAGCAGGCAGAAGCAGATTTACAGCTTGCTCAGGAAAATCTAGACCGTCAGAAAACGATCGTCGATCGAGAAATTCAGCAAGCACGATCGGCGTTCGATTTTGCTCAAGAAAGTTACACCAAAGATCAACAGTTAGCTCAAACGGGAGCTTTACCTCGACGGGCAGCACTTGAATCCGGGACGAAACTGGCAGAAGCGAGAGCGAACCTATCAAAAGCAGAAAGTCGATTAGCCGTTTCGGAAGCTCAAGCTCAATTAAAGCGGGCACAATCCGCGTTAGAGGTTGCGCGATCGCGGGTACAACTGAGTGGACAAACTTATGAAACTCGCTTGCGACAACTCGGAGCCAATGCCAACGAAGATGGCACGATTACGATTACGGCTCCAATTTCAGGGACAGTTGCCGATCGAGAAGCGACTCCTGGAGAATCGGGACAAGATGCAGGAAAGAAAATTTTAACGATCGTCAATGGCAGCAGTGTGCAAGCATCGGGCAACATTTACGAAAAAGATCTCAATCAAGTTCGAGTCGGTCAGCCTGTTCGTGTGAAGGTAAATGGATTAGCTGATCGTACTTTCAACGGACGGATCAGCGTTGTTGGATCAGCCGTGCAAGGTGAAACTCGTGTTGTGCCTGTGAAGGTGGAGCTAGACAATGCAGACGGAGCCTTGAAGCCAGGAATGTTCGCGGAGATTGAAGTACTAACTGATCGCACTCCGGTTTCTGTGTTAGCGGTTCCAAAATCAGCGATCGTCGAAACCAACGATAAAAAGAAAATTGTCTTTGTACAAAATGGTAATGCGTTTCAAGCCACAGAGATCGCACTGGGGCGAGAATCCGGTGATTTTGTTGAAGCCACAAACGGCTTATTTGATGGCGATAAGGTGGTAACGCAACGCGCTCCGCAACTGTACACGCAATCCTTACGAGGAGATACCAAGGCGGACGCAGGACACAGCGAAGCGCCTACTGCAACCGCTCAAGGCTCAAATTCTTTACCTTGGTGGCTAGTCTTACCTGCGGGGGGTGCGATCGCAGTCGGAACCTTCTGGGCAGGTACGGTCTGGTCCTCACGTCGTCAACGTCGGCTTCAGCCTGCTGGAGAAAATGCGACTCCTCATGAGACTGAAATTTACTTTCATTCCAACGGTTATGGCTCGAAGTCAAGCACAATTCAGCCTCCAGTAGAGACTTTGGAAACCGATCGTAATCCTCATCAGAATTAATTTCTGTGTAATCCCTCTGACATTGATTCTGTCATGCTAGGAAATATTGTTCGATCTGTGATTGCCCGTCGATGGATTGTGGTGTTGATTGCCCTAATCGCAACGCTCTGGACAGTCAAAATTATTCCACAGATGCCATTGGATGTCTTCCCATCCTTTGCGCCTCCCCAAGTCGAAATCGAAACCGAATCGACTGGACTTGCACCCGAAGAAGTTGAATCCCTGGTGACTCTACCAATCGAGAGTGCGATTAACGGAACCCCAGGTGTGACCAATGTGCGATCGACTTCTGCCCCTGGAATCTCAGTGGTCAGAGTCATTTTTCAATGGGGAACTGATATCTATCAAGCTCGGCAGCTCGTTACTGAACGATTACAGCAGGCACAAAGCAAGCTACCGGAGGGGGTTGAAATTCCTCGTATCTCTCCGATTAGTTCGCCGATTGGAACGATTCTAAAATTTGCCCTGACCGCAGACACAACCTCAATGATGGAACTGCGACGGCTCGTTGATTGGCAGGTCACGAATCGATTGTTAGCAGTTCCAGGCGTGAGCCAAGTTAGCGTGTACGGCGGCGATGAGCGGCAGTATCAAGTTTTAGCTGATCCTGCAAAACTGAAAGCCTTTAATGTGTCACTCGCACAAGTTACGGAAGCAGTGCGGAATGCAAACGTGAATGCTCCGGGTGGCTATCTCATTGGTTCGGATCGAGAAAGACTGATTCGCGGCATTGGGCGAATTGAATCGATTGATGATCTCAAGCAGTCAGTCATCGATTCACGAAACGGCACACCAATCAGATTAATTGATGTCGCTGAAGTCCAAATCGGAGCAGCACTAAAACGCGGCGATGGCAGTGTGAATGGCAAACCTGCGGCGATCGTAATGGTGAATAAGCAACCGCAAGCCGATACGCCAACGGTTACGAATGCGGTGATTGCAGCGATGAATGAGATCAAAGCAGGATTGCCCAAAGATGTCAAAGTTGATGTTACTTTCCGACAAGCAGACTATATCGAAGCTTCGGTCGAGAATGTGCGATCGGCATTGATCGAAGGCAGTCTGATTGTGGCTGCTATTTTGATTCCGTTCCTGATGAACTGGCGAACCTTAACGGTATGCTTGCTTGATTTCTTTCTCACCTTACTGTTTGCGTTGCTTGTCTCTCACTATTTGGGGCTTGGACTGAATACGATGACATTAGGTGGATTAGCAGTGGCGATCGGGACTGCGGTTGATGATGCGATCGTCTATGGCGAGAATACCTATCGTGCTTTAAGAGAGAATCGCTTTTCACCAGAACCGCGATCGGCTCTAGAGATCATTTTTGAAGGGAGTCAGGAAGTTCGAGAATCGCTGATTGGTGCGACTTTAATTGGCATTGTCGTTTTTTCTCCCATCTTTACGCTATCGGGAGTAGAAGGGCGAATTTTTACACCGATGGGCATTGCTTATCTAGTAGTCGTAGTTGTTTCAAGTTTAGAATCGCTGCTTGTTTCTCCCGCTTTGTGTGCGATTCTACTTCCACACGGTCGGATGTCAGAGCAGGAACCTGTGGTTGCTCGGTTCTTCAAGCGCTTATACTCGCCGCTTTTACAGTTCGCGATGCGTCGATCGCTGATTGTTCTATCCGGTGCGTCAGCTTTAATGATTTTGGCATTGATGATCCTGCCAAGTCTCGGACGCGAGTTCTTGCCAGAGTTTCAAGAGCAGATGTTGGTGAACACTTTGACGCTTTATCCGGGGACTGCCTTAGAAGCAACGAACCGAGCGGGATTTGCTCTAGAAGATGCACTCAAGGGAGACGATCGCTTCAAGTTCATTCAAACCCGTGCCGGACGCGCTCCGGGTGATGGTGATGCAGGTGGCGTGAATTTTGCTCACCTTGATGTGGATTTGAGTGAGAAAGGACTGGAAGATCGAGAAGCAAGTCTGAAAAAGCTTCGAGAAGAAATGAGCAAGTTACCTGGGGTAGCAACAGGGATTGGGGGCTTTATTTCTCATCGCATGGATGAAGTTCTCTCAGGTGTGAGAAGTCAGATTGCTGTGAAAATTTTCGGGGCTGATCTGGGTGAACTACGATCGCTCGGTGAACAAGTTGAAGCACAAATGAAAGCGGTTTCAGGCGTGGTTGATTTGCAGCTTGAACCGCAAGTGCCGATCGATCAAGTTCAAATTGCGTTTAATCGACAAGCCGCAGCACGATACGGCTTGAGCGTTGGACAACTGGCGGAAGTGATCGAAACTGCTTTAAATGGTCGAACGGTTTCACAAGTTCTGGAACAACAGCAAACCTTTGAACTAATGGTGTGGTTAAAGCCTGAAGCGCGGAGTGATTTAAGTGCGATCGAGAACTTGCTCATTGATGCTGCAAATGGTCAAAAGATTCCACTGGCACAGGTTGCAACGATTCGCAACGGTCAAGGACCGAACACGATTAACCGTGAGAATGTCTCGCGCCGAATCGTTGTCTCGGCGAACGTAAGCGGGCGAGACTTGCGATCAGTGATGACCGAAATTCAATCCAAGGTAAAACAAGCGATTCAAATACCAGCAGGTTACTTTATCCAATACGACGGACAGTTTGAAGCTGAAGAACGCGCCTCGCAGAACATTCTGATTTATAGCTTAATTGCCTTCGTCGTGATTTCGGTGCTGATGTATTTGACAGTGAAATCGATTCCCTCGACTGCCATGATCATGATCAACTTACCGATCGGGCTAGTCGGTGGCGTGATCGCCGTTGCTCTAACTGGAGGAGTCATTTCTGTCGCTTCACTGGTCGGCTTCGTCACTCTATTTGGGGTTGCGACCCGAAATGGACTCTTGCTCGTCGATAACTACAACGCGAAATTTGCGGAGGGAATGCCCATCAAAGAATTGCTCTTGAAAGGTTCGATGGAGCGATTAAACGCGATTCTGATGACTGCACTAACTTCAGCATTAGGATTAGCACCGCTCGTGATTGCAGGTGGACCTGGAAAGGAAATCTTGCAGCCCTTATCGATCGTCGTTCTGGGTGGATTGTTCACCTCAACCGCTTTAACGCTGTTAATCATTCCTGCGCTTTATAGCCGATTTGCCAAGCTGCTTTTTTCCAAACCCAAGTAGCACGATGAAAGGAATCTTTGCAGGTTTGGAAGGTTTCATCTCTGTTTCATATTCTCCTGAGATCATGAGTTATGGCTGGATACAAGCACGATTTTTCTAGGGAGTGGTTCGCCGATGCTCAATTCGATTGTTAGAGGGTCGATCACGCAACGGTGGTTGGTTGTCCTTGTCGCAATTCTCCTCTCCCTCTGGGGACTGCGAGTGATGACGCAGATGCCCTTAGATGTATTTCCAGCGTTTGCTCCACCCCAAGTCGAAATTCAAACTGAAGCTGCCGGACTCGCACCCGAAGAAGTCGAGTCATTAGTAACACGCCCGATCGAAAGCGCGATTAATGGAACACCTGGACTGGTTTCTTTACGATCTGCATCCGCAGTCGGAATCTCTTCAGTCAAAGCGGTTTTCAGTTGGGATACCGATGTCTACCGTGCCCGTCAGCTTGTGACTGAGCGATTAGGGCGAACTCAGAGCATTCTGCCGAAAGGTGTGGATCAGCCAGAAATCTTGCCTGTGAGTTCACCGCTCGGCTGGACTGTGAAATATGCCTTCACCTCAGACTCAACGCCGTTGATGGAAGTCTCCAAGCTAGTCGGATGGGACATTAAAAATCGATTGTTAGCAGTTCCAGGTGTGAGTAATGTGTTTCTCTATGGCGGGGACGATCGACAGTATCAAGTGCTAATCGATCCCAACAAACTCAAATCACTTAATGTGTCGATCAATGACGTGGTGAAAGCGGCTCAGAATGCGAATGTGAATGTCCCAGGTGGATTTGTTGTTACACCCGATCAAGAACTTTTAGTTCGAGGCATTGGACGAATTGAATCGATCGAACCTCTCAAGAGATCGGTGATTAAATCCGTCAACGGCACACCGATTCTGCTCGAACAAGTCGCAGAGGTAAAAATTGGAGCCGCACTCAGACGGGGTGATGGATTGTTTCGCGGTAAGCGATCGGTAATTCTCACCGTAACGAAGCAACCGAATGCAGACACACCCACTGTTGTAAAAGCAGTAGACGCAGCAATGGAAGATCTCAAAGGGGGACTGCCGCCAGATGTGAAATTTTTCAAAACGTTTGATCAAAATTTGTTTATTGGCTTGTCGATCGAGAACGTTAGAGATGCACTACGCGATGGCATCATCATTGTTTCGGTGGTACTCATTGCATTTTTGATGAACTGGCGCACGGTGGTGATCAGCCTCAGTGCATTACCGCTCTCGTTGCTGGTTGGAATGATTATTCTCAATTGGACAGGACAAGGCATCAATACAATGACGCTTGGTGGCTTAGTCGTCGCGATCGGTTCAGTTGTCGATGATGCGATCGTTGATATGGAGAATGTCTACCGCCGCTTGCGAGAAAATCAGGTTGCAGAACCTCCAAAGCCACCGATACAAGTTGTGTTTGATGGCTCAATCGAAGTCAGAACCAGCGTTTTATTCGCGACGATCATCATTGTGGTAATCTTCGCACCGATTTTTGCCCTCTCCGGCGTTGAAGGTCGAATCTTCGCACCGATGGGGCTTGCTTACCTTTTATCGATCTTGGCATCCACGATCGTCGCATTGACGCTCACGCCTGCTTTATGTGCGCTATTACTTGCGAATCGCCGTCTACCCAGTACTGAAACTTGGCTAGAGCGCAAAGCACATCATGTTTATCGTCCTGCTCTAAGATTCTCGATTCGCCGTCCCAAAGTTGTTTTAACGACTGCGATCGCGGGATTCATTGCTTCGCTGATGATTTTGCCCGCATTGGGAAGTGTTTTTCTGCCGGAATTCCAAGATCGGCAGTTAGTCAATGCTGTCATTTTGTTTCCAGGAGAATCACTAGAAGCAACCAATCAAGTCGCACTTGACTTTCAAGAAGCATTCAAAAACGACAAGCGCATCGAATCAATCCAGTTCCGGTCTGGCTTTGCTCAAGGTGATCCCGATGTAGCAGGTGTGAACTTTGGCGAATTAGATGTTGAGATCAGCGAAGAAGGCGCGAAAGAGCGCGAAAAAGTAATCGAGGCATTGCGAAAAGAAGGCGAGAAGATCCCTGGTGTAGTGATCAACATCGGTGGCTTTATTTCTCATCGCATGGACGAGATTTTGTCAGGGGTGAGAAGCGCGATCGCCGTTAAAATCTACGGCGCTGAACTCGATCAGCTTCGGACGGCTGGGCAACAGGTTCAGACTGCGATGAATGGAATTCCAGGCTTAGTCGATTTGCAGCTTGAGCCGCAAGTGCCTGTTAAACAGGTACAAATTCAGTTCGATCGCGAGGCTGCCGCTCGATATGGGCTAAGTATTGGGGAGCTTGCAGAAACGATCGAAACTGGACTGAATGGGCGGACTGTTTCACAAGTCTTAGAGAAGCAGCAAACCTTCAATCTAGTGGTTTGGCTACAAGAGCAGTATCGCAATAATTTAGAGGTGATTGGCAATCTGCTAGTCGATACTCCAAATAATCAAAAGATTCCACTTTCTCAAGTGGCGAAAGTTGTCTATGGTGAAGGACCCAGTACAATCAATCGAGAGAATGTTTCACGCTTGATCGTGGTTTCTGCAAATGTGGCGGGGCGAGATTTGGGATCAGTGATCAAGGATGTTCGCGATCGCGTGAAGCAAGTCAAACTCCCTAGCGGCTACTATATTGAGTTTGGAGGACAGTTTCAAGCACAAGAACAAGCCACCCAAACTCTAATCATTTCTGGACTGGCAGCATTTGCAGTAATTTCAGTTCTGCTCTACTTTGCTGTAAAATCCATTCCAGCAACATTGATGATTATGATCAACTTGCCGTTAGCGTTGATTGGAGGGGTAATCTCAGTCGCGATCAGTGGTGGGATCATTTCGGTCGCATCAATGGTCGGATTTATCACACTGTTTGGTGTTGCCACTCGAAATGGCTTACTGTTAGTCGATAACTATAACCAGCAGTTAGCTCAGGGCATTCCACTCAAACAAGTAATTGTAGAAGGCTCAATGGAGCGGTTAGTTGCAATCCTATTAACTGCACTCGCATCAGCATTAGGCATGGTTCCATTAGTCATTGGATCGGGTGCAGGCAAAGAAATTTTGCAGCCGCTGGCTGTTGTTGTTTTAGGAGGGCTATTCACGTCTACTGCATTGACCTTGCTAGTGCTTCCCGCTTTGTATTCACTCTTTGGAAAGTTCATGATACCAGAGCAAACTGACGCGGTCGCGTCGAGTGACGATCGTGTTTCTCATCTCAATGTTGCAGAATCTTAAATTCAGGAGATCACCATGAAAACGCTGAAATTCCTTTTAATTGCTGCTGGTAGTGCAAGCCTATTGTTTCTCGGTGCGTGTAGCAGCGGTAGCAATCAAGCAAGTGCGCCAGCCAATAGTCCCGCTGCAAGTAGTAGCCCTGCTACAAGTTCTTCTCCTTCAGCCAACCATGATGCTGATCACAAAGCGGGCGGCGGAATCGTAGTTGAGTCCGGTGCTTACCATCTGGAACTCAAACCCGAAAAAGAAGGGGGTGAAACCCATCTAGACTTGTTTGTACAGAAAGGCAACAATCATGAAACGATTCCAACTGCAAAAGTAACCGCGCAGGTGCAACTACCCGACGGGAGTCAGCAAACTGTCCCAATGAATTACGATGCGGATGGAAAGCACTACACTGCCAAGTTATCCAGTGCTGCGGCAGGAGAATACAAAGTCGCTGTTCAGTCCGAAATTGGTAGCGAGAAAGTGAACGCTCGGTATACGTTCAAGCTGTAACGAACGCAATTTCGCTGCGTTTTAGCCATCTGTAAAGTTAGTTCATTCAGTCGGAGCTAACTTTACAGATGGTTTTTTGATATTAGGCAATAATCTGAAGCATTGGCAAAACTGCGATCGATCACCAAAAAATCCCAACAATTCATTTTGAACAAGTTGAAGCTCTTATCGATGCTTGATTGCTCAATTTCATCTTGATTTCATTTTTGGTGTTTACGATCGAATTAATCGGTTTCACACAAGTTCTGCAACTTACGGCTCTATGGCTCATTTCCAGGCTGCATCTAATTCGGTCCTATGGACTTTCGATACGCTACTGAATTGACATTGCCTCTCAAGTCAATGAGTGGGTGCAGTAGTCTCTAAGTCATTCGCCTGAGTTCGGGTTGTTTACTAATTGTGAAATTAAACGATGAATATTACAGCGACAAAGCCTGTTGCCATTATTGGCGGAGGTCCCGCAGGGCTGACTGCGGCTGCTTTTTTACGCCGTCATCGGGTTCCATTTATCCTCTACGAAGCGGGATCGAAAATGGCGGGACTTGCTGCCAGCTTTCATGATACAGATGGCTTTAGCTATGACTTTGGCGCACATTTTATTAATAATCGGCTTGCGGCTGCGGTTGGCATTGGTTCTCGTTGCCGAGATGTATTGTATTATGGCGAAAGCGTTCTAGTCAGAGGTAAAACCTATGGTTATCCATTTGGGTTACTCCGAGAACCCCGCTATCTACTTGGCGGCATTGCTAGCCGCATCACACCACAAAGTAGGGAACGTGCCAATCATTCTGCTGCGGCTTGGTTTCGAGCTAGCTATGGGCGAACTTTAGCGGATGAAGTCGCCATTCCACTGTTAGAAGCGTGGTCAGGTGCAGCAGCCGAGGATTTAGCAGCCTCGGTCGGCAACAAACTACAAAACACGATCGCAAAAACACTTTTTCTCAAAGCTGCAAGCTCTTTTACAGGTCGTGCGGTCGGGTGTGGGTACAGCCACACTTTTCCTGAAAACCCTCATGTTTGGCACGTTTATCCAGAGGGTGGCATTGGTTTGCTCTGTCAAAAGTTAGCAGAAGGAATTGAAGATTCGATCCGATTAGAGTCGCCTGTAGAGGGGATTTTAGTTGAGAACGATCGAGCCGTTGCAGTACGATCGCACGGTAAAGAGCAAGCTGTGTCCGCCGTGCTTAGTACAGCCCCTTGTCACATCCTTGCCAGAATGGTACAAGGAACCGATGCGGTCAAACCATTCGCTCAGTTGCGCTATCGACCGATGGTGTTCGTCAACTTACGATTAGAAGGGCGAGGATTGTTAAAAGATACAGTTGTCTGGACACCAGAGCAGCATTTTACTTTCTTCCGCTTGACCGAAACACCACTGTCGATGCCCTGGTTAGCTCCAGAAGGGAAAACCCTGATTACGGCTGATATCGGCTGCGAAAAGGGTGATGAGATTTGGAATATGGGCGATGATGAATTGGGAGAACGCTGCATTCAAGAAATGAGCGAAATTATTCCTGATGTTCGTCGTCGCTACTTAGGTTGTCGAGTGCTGCGAACACCGATCGCTTATCCGGTGTATCTCAATGCTTATGAAACGGTGCGCCTACAGCTAGAACGTTCAACCGGAATTGCTGGATTGTATTCAGTCGGGCGGAATGGTGAGTTTTCCCATGCACTGATGGAAGATGTCTATTGGCGAACCCAGAACAAAGTCAGAACTTTGATAATGCAGCATCCTGAACTTTGTTAATGTCGATCCTGTTTTAGCGATTGAGCCGGAGGCGGCGTAACGACATTGCATTCAGTGAGACAACGACCGTCGAAACGCTCATCAAGATTGCGCCGATCGCTGGCGTTAAGAGAATGCCGAGCGGAGCCGCAACTCCTGCCGCTAAGGGAATTGCAACGACGTTGTACCCGGTTGCCCAAAATAAGTTCTGAGTCATCTTGTTGTAGGTCGCTTTCGCAAGTTTAAGCGCATAAGTGGCATCAAGCGGATCGCTTTTCACCAGTACCAAATCTGCCGACTCGATCGCCACATTGGTTCCAGCCCCGATCGCCAACCCTAAATTTGCTTCAGTTAGAGCAGGTGCGTCATTGATGCCATCGCCCACAAAGGCGGTAGGTTTCTCAGTTTTGAGCTTACGAATCAGCGATGCTTTATCTTGGGGTAGAACACGAGCATAGTAGCGATCGATCTTCAAGTCTTCAGCAACAGACTTGGCAACCGCTTCGGCATCGCCTGTAATCATCACCATTTGCACGTCCATCTCCCTTAATCTTGCAACCGCTTCTCGTGCCCCATCTCTCACTTGATCGGCTAACCCGAAGACAGCGCGGACTTGCTGATCATCCATCAGGACGATCGCACTTGCACCGCGAGATTCACTTTCTTGCAGTCCTTTTCGCAACGCTGGAGGAAACTGCAATTTTAATTCCTCAACCCATTCTGGTCTTCCGACTCGATAGCGTTGACCATTGACTGTGCCTTCAACTCCCTGACCGGGGACAGCTTTGAAGTCACTCGCTTTCGTAAGCTGACTCTTGCGGTTGTTCGCTTCTTTCACGATCGACTGTCCGAGCGGGTGTTCTGACAAGGATTCTAACGAAGCAGCAATCACTAAGGCTATTGACTCATCAATGCCGTCAGTATAAATTCGTTGTACGCCGAACTGCCCTGTTGTCAATGTTCCCGTTTTATCAAAGGCAATGGTTTTAATGCTTTTCGCTCGTTCAAACGCTTCTCGGTTTCGCACTAAAATCCCGTTTTTAGCAGACATCGCCGTTGCGTTGACGAGCACCAAAGGAATTGCTAAACCCAACGCATGAGGACAGGCAATCACTAACACGGTCACTGCCCGACTAACGGCAAACGCGATCCCCCCTGTTCCAACCGATTTCCAAACAATGAACGTCAGCGTCGCAATCCCGATCGCAATCAGGGTGAGCCAGTAAGCAAGCTGATCGGCAAGGGTTTGAAATTTACTCTTAGATGCTTGCGCTTCCTCGACCAAGCGCATAATCTGGCTCAGCGTAGTTTTCTCTCCGGTGCGCGTGACTTTGATGGTCAAAGCGCCTTCTCCGTTAACCGCTCCGCCGACAACTTCGTCACCCGCTTTTTTGACCACCGGACGCGACTCTCCAGTCAAAAAGGCTTCATTGACGTTGGAAGTCCCGTCTACAACCTCACCATCGATCGGGACTTGCTCGCCCGGACGAATCTGAATCTGATCTCCCTCAACCAGAGAGCTAACAGGCACATCTTCGTTGCGCCCATTGACCTGCTTATGAGCGACTGAAGGCACTAGATTTGCGAGGCTTTCTAGAGCGCGGCTAGCTCCCTGTACAGAAGCCATTTCAATCCAGTGACCGAGCAGCATGATATCAACTAAAGTGACCAGTTCCCAGTAGAAGGGATCTCCCTGTAATCCAAAAGACACCGCCACGCTATAGACATAGGCGACGGTGATCGCTAAAGCAACCAGAGTCATCATGCCAATTTTACTGCGGAGTTCGTAGTAAGCTCCGCGCAGGAAGACCCAGCCTCCATAGAAATAGATAACGGTTGCGAGAACAGGAATGATCCAATTTACACCCGGAAACTCGATCGCTTGGTACTTAAACCAGGTTTGAAACGATGGATCAAGATAGAGAACGGGCAGCGTTAGCACCAGGCAGATAAAGAAGCGTCGTTTGAAAATCTCTGGGCTGTGTCCAGCGTGTTTATCGTGCCCTGCGTGTTGATCATGATTGGGTTGTTTACCGCGACCACCTTGGTTGCCGTGCGGATCGGGATCAGGCAGATTCCTTTCAAGTTGCTTTTGGTGTTCATAGTGCCCAACGTTGCCCGGACTGGGTTGATTGTTCTCATGCTGATGATGATCGTGGTTCACAAATGAATCCTCCTTGTTCTACTGCGCTACCCTGACTACAAAATTTACAGATGAAGCTAGGGCGAAATCTTAGGGTTTACCAAGCTTCCATGACACGAGATGCTTGGCGAATCGGTATGTAGCCAGGCGCAGCCTTAATACTTAGCAAGCGATCGTAGAATTAAAATCAGCCTTTAAGAATAAGTTTGTCTAGTTTTTCGATCTTTACTGACTGCTAATTCCTTCGGTTGTACGTCCAGTTATTTCGGTAGGATGAATACAATAGATGGCAATAACCTCTGCACGTCCCCAAGCATCGATCCAGGTGCGATTGAGGGCAGGCGAAAGCGTCGGATTTTGTGCTTTGATCAATTGCATTGCCCGATCGATATCTTGCGGTTCAGTCAAGCGGTCAGCGCGACCCATGACGACAACGCTGCGCCAGTGCATCAGATCGTGAACTTCTTCGATTTGCAAGCAAACTTTCGGATTCGCATCCATGTACTGAGTCTTCATTCCTTCGGTTGTGAAGATGTATATTTCTGAGTCTTTCAGGTAGTAGTGCATTGGCACAACATAGGGATGTCCTTCGAGTACACAACCAAGATGACCATGTCCCACAGATTCCAGTAGGTCTTGGATCTCTTTTGCATTCATTTCATCGATATCTAACATTACTATTCTCCATCGCTGATTTTAGAATCGATCGCTACTGAAACGCTTTGATCCACAAAGCTTTCTGCAATGTCAGAATGAGCTGAATCCGTAAGGTTAGACTAAACGAGCGCGATCGAAGATACCCATAGCACACACGACACATCTCTCGCACTATAAGAGAACAATCTGAGGAACTTATGAGGAAGCAAGACGGTGTAAGGTTTCTTAATGCGAGAAGAAAGTATCAAAGACAGGGCTTTTCCGAACGCTTCAAGTTCAATAGCACAGAAACTAATTGCCAAATGTAATGATTGAATCTAGTCGTGATCTCTATTTTCTGGCTCCTCATTCCTCAAATTCAAACTATCCATTGCTGATCTTTTTACCTGGAATGGATGAAACGGGCAAAGAGTTGCTTTCTCTTGAAACCAAAAGTTTGGCAGCGGGCTTCGATGTTCGTTGTCTTGTGATTCCGTCTGAAAATTTTATGACTTGGGAACAACTGACAGAAAGCACGATCGCATTGATTCAATCAGAGTTAGAAACAGTATCGCAACAGTCCGTTTATCTGTGCGGTGAATCATTAGGAGGCTGTCTTGCCTTGAAATTGATCGAACGCGCTCCGCATTTAGTGAAACGCCTGATTCTGGTTAACTGTGCTTCTTCGTTTCATCGGGTTGCTTGGCTGAAGCAAAGTCCACGCCTGATGGCTTGGACACCACCACTGCTTTATAGGTTGTCTCCGATCGTCATTCTATGGCTAACCTCCGCGCTCACCCGCATTCCACTGGCAAGGCTGCGAATTCTTTGGAAAGCTGCCCAAGTTGCACCGAAAAAAACGGCTGAGTATCGACTATCACAGTTAATTGAGTTTCGGATTGATCAAACTCTCCTCGATCGCTTTACTCGTTCTGTTTTGCTGATTGCGAGTCAGGCGGATCGACTGTTGCCGTCGGTCGCAGAAGCTCAACGTCTGAGCAGAATTTTTCCTGCTGCTCAAGTGGTTGTCTTGCCGCGCAGTGGTCATACCTGCTTGGTTGAGCCAAAGGTTAATTTGTACCAGATTCTACAAGCCGAACACTTTACGACTTAGGCAATGAGACAAAGCTAGGTAAAAATTTTACTTGTGCTCCTGTGTTTAAGCTCAGACAGTTGACGCTTGACGAACCAAATCACGATCGGCGGCAGCACTATCCACTGAAGTAGTGGCAACAGTCCAGTTCCCAGAAATGGAAGTGTTGGCATTGAAGTACCATATTTCCATCTGTTGAGTGCTCCGGTTGCCAAAGCTTCAAAGATCATTGTAATCGCAATGCCGACTAGGATAAAGATGCTAATTTGCCAGCGATTCGGTTGATGAAACCATTGACGAGATTTTGAAATTCCCACAACCGTCCAAAAAGCTGCGATCGAAATGCCGACATCGCCAACGGTCGCAAGCGTACATTCGTTGATCATATCTGAATGGGAGAACTCAGCCGGGATTTGATAAAACGGCATTTGTTGAATTTCCCAAACGAAATTTAGCAGAAACGAGAAGATGCCAACATTGAACTCTGGTAGCTTTAGTAAGCGATTTAGCATACGACAACTATTTTCAACTAAAACTGCTGTTCCTGACGATGAATCTTCGCCTGCATCATCGAGCCACAATGACCTTTAACCAGAGGCACATAGCCCGCCGATAGTGCCCCAAAGCTGAGTACAACACCCAGACCGATCAATCCTGCTTTCAGCCCTTGCCGCCAATGGCGAGTTCGGGTTTGCTTCGCTTGAATCTGTTGAACTGCCTGCTGAATAAACTCTGGTTTAATGTTTACCTCCGCACCAATTTGGGTTAGCTCTGACAAAGAATAATGCTGCTGCTGTTGCATCTGTAGCCGAGCCGCCAACGCAAACACTTCTGGAAACTGTTCTGGAGGGATTTGGGGGTCTAAGTCGCTCATTATTGTGGAACTCCAGTTGAAATTGGTTTCCCTTTACATTAGCGATTTTTCAGTGTCTCTGCTCATACTAAAGCTTCAAGTTAACTTTAGAGTCGAGAACCTTGTTGCACTTTTTCATGTCTCATGATTCACTAAGCTTAATGGTGTAGCGCAATCGCGCCACTCGCAGAAAAAATACAAGCGCACCCATCAACTCTAGCCTGCCGCAATGCTTCAAATGCGGCTCGATAAAGCGCGTGCAAATCTGTTCCATCCTCTGGATATTGAGCAATTCCAGCGCTAAAAGTGATCTGAAATTGCGTCTGATCAGGAGCAGTAAATTGCCTCTGGTGAAGCATTGCTAATAATTGAGTGAGTCTTTGGATGCCATGTGCTTTAGTTGTGCCAGGTAAGGCAATCAGGAACTCATCACCCCCCCAACGACCTACGACTGCATTTTGTCTGAAGGTCTGTCGGAGTAACTGTCCCCACTGACGTATGACCTGATCACCTGTATCATAGCTGTAACGATCGTTAATCTCGCTAAGATGGTCTAAGTCCAGAATTGCCATACAGAGTGGCTGATTCTGTTGCTTTGCCAGTTGCATGTACTCATTTAAGTCTTGAGTTAACTTATGGCGATTAGAGAGTTTAGTCAAATGATCCGTTTCGGTAGCATTTTGAAGGAGTTTAATCCGCTCTAGACGATTAATGATGCGGCTGACTAACTCTGGTTCTACAATCGGCTTGCTCAGAAAATCGTCTGCGCCCGCTGAAAATACTTGATTCACGATTGCGGCATCAGTATATGCTGTCAAGAAAATAATCGGCAAGTGACTCCAGCGCGAATCGTTTCGGACAATCCGGCAAAGCTCAATGCCGCTCAAACCAGGCGTTCTCACATCTAAAATCAGTAAGTCTGGTGAGCAAGATACTAGCGCTTCCCAAAATCGTTGAGGATCATTCAGCGTTGTTACGCTCAATCCCCAAGGCTCTAGTAATTCTTTTAGCGTTGTGAGAATTTGAGAATCATCATCGACAATCATCACCCGTTGTTTTGCCGCTTCTGCTCGTTGTGCTGCTTGAGCAACCGCTTCTAATATTTGAGCGGAAGGCAAGGGTTTGTGTAAAAAGCTATGTCCACCAAGTTGAGCAACTTCTAATCGATCGGTTAATTGATCGTGGCTAGTTAAAACGAGAACTGGTATGGCAGGAGTTTGATGACTCAGTTTCGTCAATAAGCTTAAACTTTCTGTTGTGGGATGAGTAATATCAGGATCGAGTAGCACAACAGTAGGCGCATTCTGCTCAATTTCCGCTTCAGCTTCGGAAAGAGACGTTACGATCGCGCTTTGAAATCCCCAGTTTTCGGCTTCATTCATCAACTGTTCTGCTAGTTGACGATCGGGATCAGCAATCAATAACAAAGGGCGCTCATCTGCAATCACAATCTCTTCTTGCTCGATTTGTTCTATCGCGAAGTTGATTGATGCGCGATCGATTTCTTGGCGCAGAGCCGTCACCAGTTCACAAAGGCAAAGTGTCTGATCAGACTTCAAAGACTCGTTGACCCTTAGAAGTTGCTCAATCTTTTCAGCAAGTCGAGCGCCTTCGGGCAGTCCAAAGGTCGCCAATGAACCGGATAGGGAATGCGCTTCTTGAGAGGCTTGTTGTTGAAGATCTGGACTCAGCATTTGCTGCATCAAAGCCGTACTTGTGCGCTCTAAAATTTTGATCTGTTCATCGACTTTTGTTTTGAAGCGATCCCAAGCTTTATTCAAAGCGTTGAGCGTTTGCTGCTGAATCGTTTGATCGGCAGCATCGGATGTCAGTTGATCTCTATTGATTGAATCAGCGATCAGTTCTAAAGGCTTAAGCCGATACCCCAATCCATAAACCGTTTCAATCAAATCGGTAGGAGCGCCAACTTTCCTAAACTTCTGCCGTAGACCCTTAATATGAGTTCTGACAGCATCTTCGCTTGGAGTCTCCGCGTAGGTCCAAAGCTGATCTAAAACCACGCTGTAGGTAAAGACTCGACGACCATTCCGCAAAAAAAGCTCTAAAATCGAAAACTCTTTGGGACTTAAAAGCAAGGGTTGCCCTGCATAGGTTACTTCGCGAGTTGTTGGGTCAAGTCTCAAACTCCCCCACTCCAACACAGGCTGAAAAGGCGTTCCTCTACGACGCAGCAAGGCTCGAATGCGAGCAATTAAGACTTCATGATCGAGCGGCTTTGCTAGATAAGCATCAGCACCTATATCGAGCGCGATCGCTTTATCGTGGCTACTGCTTCGCCCGCTCACTATCAGAATTGGCATTTGGTAGCCCTGCGCTCTAATGCGACGACAGAGGCTGATTCCATCTAAACGCGGCAGCGTGACATCTATCAGGAGTAAATCATATTCATAAGTCGCGACCAATTCCCAAGCAGCCACTCCATCGTTCGCAACTTCAACCAGATAATTTTGGTTTGAGAGAATTAGCGCAAGCACTTCAGCTACTGCGATGTCATCCTCTACCACCAAAATTTTCATCGCACTAACTCCTTCATTGAGGGCTTAGGGATTGAATGGTCAAAACACTTCTACTTAATATGATGATGGGGAGACATGAAATCAAGATGAAATCTAGCGCTGAGTCTTTCAGAAATCTTTCAGAAATATAAAGTTTTGCACTCCTCATAACTTTCTCATAATCCAGGCGTAGCCTAAAAGGTAGGGAAACCCAGTCATTCTCTAAATGAGGTTGAGTTATGAATAAAAAGTTTTTAGTGTACAGCTTGATTGGTCTACTCAGTAGTGGTGCTGTTACCGGATTCGTTCTTATTAACAGCAAACAAAGTCAGTCGCTACCTGCAACGGGAAATCCTCAACAACCCAGAGCGATTCAAGTTGATCAGCACTTTATCGAAATGATGATTCCTCATCACCAAGACGCGATCTCAATGGCTGATCTGGCTTTGAGTCGTGCCAAACGTCCAGAAGTTAAGAAATTAGCTGAAGCGATTAAAAAAGACCAAACTCGTGAAATTCAAGAGATGCGTAGCTGGTATAAAAAGTGGTACGGCAAAGAAGTCCCTGCCCATTCAATGACTGACATGGGCATGATGGGAAACCACCATAGCCAAGGGCAGGGCACAGGCTCAGGGATGATGGGTCAGGGCATGATGGGTCAGGGCATGATGAACATGACAACCGACCTCAACGCACTCAAAAAAGCTCCGGACTTTGACAAAGAATTTGTGCGGCAAATGATTCCCCATCATCAAATGGCGGTGAGGATGGCGCAGATGGCATCTGGACGGGCTGCTCATCCAGAGATTCGCACTTTGGCTCAGTCAATCATCAAATCTCAGAGCGCTGAAATCGCACAAATGCAAGGATGGCAGCAAGCCTGGAACCGATAATCTAAATTGTCCAGCAGAATAAGTAGATCGTCAGTTTGAGCGAGTAGATCACTTAACAACCTGTTAAACAAGCTCAAGCAGGTGATTCGTTCTTCTCATGTAAGGAGGGGCAAGGTATGAGCTACTACTTCAGCAAAACGCTGCATGATTCTTTTGATCGATCTGTTGCCAAAACGATCGAGAGTTTGAAGCAAGAGGGATTTGGTGTTCTCACCGAGATTGATGTTCAAGCCACGATGAAAAAGAAACTGAACGTAGATATGCAACCCTACAAAATCCTGGGCGCTTGCAATCCGACCTTTGCTTATCAGGCATTGCAAATAGAAGACAAAATCGGCACGATGTTGCCTTGTAATGTAATTGTTCAACAGATAGAAAATGGAGTCGAAATTGCTGCGATCGATCCCATTGCATCAATGCAGGCAATTGAAAATTCAACACTCAAAGAGATTTCTGAACAGGTAAGAGTCAAGCTAAAGGCAGCGATCGAGCATTTAGAAAATTGAAACTTATGTCTCGCGATTATGACTCTGAAACGGCTATTTTTGGGGATTTTAGCTACCAGCTTTGGAATCATTACTAGCTTACTGCTCATGAATGTTATTTACCCTCAATCCTGGCTACCCTCTAACCATTCTGATCCCTATTTGCATTCACCCAAAAGAACAGAAAAATGATTGTCCGTGGATATTTTTCTACGAGCTGGAGGTTAATTATGGTTGGACTTTTTGGACGGAACCGAACACAAGATGATTCGCAAGGCAAAACTGCAAAAGATCCGATCTGCGGCATGACCATTGAAAAAGCGACAGCACTTAAGTCAGAGCAAGATGGACAAACTTACTACTTTTGTAGTCCACACTGTCAGAAAACCTTTGAATCACAAACAGCCCAATAACATCAACATCAGACTCTAGAACGCTTCAAAGCCAGTTATCCAAGAAGCTAGAGAACGGCAATGCACACACATCATGGACATAGTCACGGAACTACAGTCGCGCCCAGCCCCAAAGAAACTGCGAAAGATCCCATCTGTGGCATGGTGATTCCTAAAGCCACAGCATTAAAAACAGAACGGAGTGGACGCACCTACTATTTTTGTAGCCAGAATTGCCTAAACACGTTTCTCGACCCGGATCGAGAACTCAAGTCTACGCGAAGACGAGTCACGATCGCACTGACAGGCGTTCTGCTATTAGCGATTATGCGTGCCGCTGCCTTTATTGGACTAGCAGCCGGAGTGACGCTGGTGACGTGGGTTCCGATTCCCATCTTGCCGTGGTTTACCTGGGGAGTGTGGCTGTTTATCTTAACCACACCTGTCCAATTTGTTGGCGGATGGTCATTCTATGTGGGGTCGTGGAATGCGATTCGCAGCCGCAGCATCAATATGGATTTCCTAATCGCGCTGGGAACAACGGTTGCGTATCTCTACAGCGTGGTTGTGGTGTTCTTTCCCAACATCTTGCCCGTTCGAGTAGCAGAACGGGAAGTTTACTTTGAAGTTTCCGCCATCATTATTGCCTTTGTGCTGCTGGGTAAATACATGGAGGAAATTATCAAGAAAAACTCTTCGGCTGCTGTTCGTAAGCTTTTGGATCTCAAACCTGCAACTGCGAGAGTAATCCGAGACGGAATGGAGATGGAAGTTCCGGCAGAAACGGTAATGGTGGATGAAATTATTATCGTTCGTCCGGGGGAGAAAGTACCAACGGATGGCGTGGTTCTAGAGGGAACGTCCTCGATCGACGAATCAATGCTGACCGGAGAGTCTATTCCAGTAGAAAAATTAGTCGGAGCGGAGGTGATCGGGGGAACCCTCAACCGGACAGGACTCTTCCACTTCCGGGCAACTCGCGTCGGTGCAGAAACCGCCCTGTCGCAAATCATCAAGTTTGTGGAAGAAGCTCAAAGTAGTAGCGCACAGGTGCAGCGATTAGCCGATAAGGTCACAGGGTACTTTGTTCCATCGGTGATTATCATTGCAGTGATTGCTGCGATCGGCTGGCTAGTGGTGGGTAATTTTCCTCAAGCGTTATTAGCATTTATTGCCGTTCTGATTATTTCTTGCCCTTGCGCCTTGGGGGTTGCAACTCCTGCCGCTTTGATGGTCGGTGTAGGTAAGGGGGCTGAAAACGGAATTTTGATTCGGGGAGGTGAAGTGTTAGAGCGGGCTGAAAAGCTTTCTACGGTCATTTTCGATAAAACAGGAACATTGACACGGGGAGAACCGAGCGTTACAGATGTGATGACTTTGGCAAAACATCCCGATGACGAAATTTTACGACTAGCGGCGGCGGTGGAGATCGGTTCTGAACATCCGCTTGGTGAAGCGATCGTTCGGGCAGCGAAACACCAAACACTGGAAATTCCTAACGTGAAGAACTTTGACTCCATTCCTGGACAGGGAATTCGGGGAGACGTGAACGGCGATCGGGTTTTATTGGGAAATCGCCGCCTATTTCGAGAACAAGGCTATAAAATCAAGCCGGAAACGGAAGCGGTTTTACAACGGTTGGAATCTGATGGAAAGACTGCAATGCTAGTCGGTTGCAATGGTTTGCTGGTTGGAATTGTGGCAGTTGCAGATACATTAAAACCAGAAGCTAGAGAGGCAGTTGCAGCGCTACGTCAAGAAAGAATCAAGGTGGTCTTGCTCACTGGAGACAACCAGCGCACCGCCGAAGCGATCGCGCGCCAAGTCGGCATTGATCGAGTGATTGCTGATGTCTTACCCGGAGACAAAGCACAGGTTGTGAAGGAAATCCAGCAGCGCGGTGAAATCGTTGCAATGGTGGGTGATGGCGTAAATGATGCTCCAGCTTTAGCCACCGCAGACATTGGGATTGCAATCGGTTCGGGTGCTGATATTGCTAAGGAAACAGGAGGCATCATTCTTGTTAAAAACGACGTGCGGGATGTTGTTGCGGCTGTTCGCCTGTCTCGTGCCACGATGCGGAAGATCAAACAAAATCTGTTTTGGGCGTTTATTTACAACACCATTGGACTTCCGATCGCTGCCTTTGGTTTTCTCAGTCCCATCATCGCTGCCGCAGCAATGGCGTTAAGTTCGCTCTCTGTGATCGTGAACTCATCTCTGCTAAAAAGCTTGAAGTTATCTAACACTGAAACGCTTGCTCGTAAGCTCTCCTCAGCGTGAAAGCGATCGAGAGTCGTTCTATTTCCAGTTTCTATTCACGAATGAGGTCTTTATGCATCAACATGGATCACCCAATCCGCCCCAGTCGAATCGTCAGCCAACTCGTCTCAGCTTGCCAATCAAGTTTGTACTATACGCCACGATCGGGATTATTGCCTACTTTCTGATTACAGAACACTTGGCGCATTTGGCGGGCTTCTTACCGTTTTCTTTGCTGTTCATCTGTATATTCATGCACCTGTTCATGCACGGAGGACATGGGGGACATGGAGGTGGCAACAATAGCCAATCTCGCTAGAGGCAGTATCAGACTCTGCAAATTAATTTACTAAGGAGATCGCACCATGAGAGACATGAGTAACGTTCCTGCTTACGGGCTGTGGGGGTTAGTGATTATCAATTCCTTGATATTTATCATCTTTGCTTTTAGTTTTACCAAGCCGCGTAACCCTAGAGATTGGCGATCGTTCGGAGCATTTTCAGCATTCATTGTGGCATTGTTCACAGAAATGTATGGGTTTCCCTTAACGCTTTATTTATTCTCAGGCTGGCTGCAAACCCGCTATCCAGGACTAAACATCTTTTCCCACGATTCTGGGCATCTTTGGTGGACGCTGCTGGGGTGGAAGGGTGATCCTCATTGGAATCCAATTCATCTTTTGAGTAACATCTTGGTTTTTGGTGGATTGATCTACTTAGGCAGTGCTTGGGAAGTTCTCTACAAAGCTCAACGAAGTCATACATTAGCGATTTCAGGACCTTATGCAACCGTTCGCCACCCACAGTATGTCGGCTTCATTGTCATTATGTTTGGCTTTTTACTGCAATGGCCCACTCTCTTGACGTTGCTCATGTTTCCCATCTTGGTCACGATGTATGTCCGATTAGCACACCAAGAGGAACGCGATGCTTTAGTAGAATTTGGTGAGGAGTATGCTCGTTATGCCGCAACAACTCCTGCGTTCTTCCCGTGGGGTCGTCGCAGCACTCAGAAAAAACTATCTCATTCACAGGAGTCTCATCATGACCCATAGTATTCACCACAGCGAAGAGAATCGTGTTCGTAGTCATTCAGCGCTAAGATTAGGCGTGCGATCGCTCTTTCTTGCCACAGCAATTACGACAGGAATTGCTTATTTAGTCTGCATTTTGTTTCTTACAGTCGCACCTCAAGCAACAATGATATTCTTTAGCTACGTTCTTCACGCCAATCTATCTGGCATCACCCGAAGTGTTACTTGGGGAAGCTTTATTGTAGGTCTTTTTGTTTGGTCTGTAAGTACAGGACTGTATGCAGCTTTAGTGGCTCGTCTTTACAACAAGCTTTCAGTGAGATAGAAAAACGACGCTCTTTTCAAGCAAAGCTAAATAGTTATTTCAACAGAGAGGAAAAATATGAGCGATCTAATTGTGATTGGCTTTCCAGATGAGTTTAAGGCAGATGAAGTGTTGCTTGATCTCAGCAAACTGGAGCGGGAACATTTGATCGATCTCGAAGATGCAGCGATCGTCGTCAGAAATCGCGATGGCAAAGTCAAGGTTAAGCAAACTCAAGAACTCGTCACATCGGGGGCACTCAGCGGCGGTTTCTGGGGACTGTTAATCGGCTTGATCTTTTTCCATCCGATGCTGGCAATTTTTGGTGCAGCAGTTGGTGCTCTTTCTGGAGCATTAACCGATATCGGCATTGATGACAACTTCATTCGAGAACTCGGCGACACGATCGAGCCTGGAACCTCTGCCATTTTTGTCTTAGTGAGAAAGTCTACACCTGACAAGGTTTTGGAAGACTTGAGCAAATTCGAGGGAAAAGTCCTACGTACTTCGTTATCCCATGAGGATGAGGCAAAACTTCAGGCGGCTCTCGAAAAAAGTGAAGCCTCAAAAATGGAGTTCAGACAGCCTTTTGAAGATTCACCACAAAGGTTGAGGGAGTGAAGCAGTAATCAACCTTGAAACCCAATCTGGAGGCTCTATGTTTCACAAGATTCTCGCTGCAATGGATATGTCTAAAGTCAGTCAGCGTGTATTTGATGAAGCGCTTAACTTGGCAAAAGCGAATCAAGCCGACTTGATGTTAGTGCATGTTTTGTCACCTGATGAAGAAGGTTGTCCAGACGTTAGCAGCGTCTACTGGCATTATTACTCGATTAGCGATAATGCCAGCTTAAACAACTTTCAAGAACTCTGGGAACAGTTTTCGCAAAAAGGACTTGAGCGCTTACGATCGCGCTCCGAAACTGCAACTGCCGCAGGAGTACATACAGAATCTAAACAAGTTGCTGGTAGTCCTGGTAAAGCCATCTGTGAAACTGCTTGTACTTGGGATGCTGATCTGATTGTGATTGGACGGCGCGGACTTTCTGGAGTGAGTGAGGCAGTCATGGGCAGTGTTAGCAATTATGTGATTCATCATGCTCATTGTTCGGTTCTAACGGTACAATCTCAAGTCAAAACAGTTGCTGAACCAATGAGCATGACGACTCACTAGAGCAAGCCTTGTCGCTCATTTGAAATTATGGAGGTTATGCAGATGGAAGCAAAACCGATCTCAACTCAACCCGCTAACCCACTTCCTCCAAGCCAGAAAGAGATTGAAACTCACCTCACGTCGGATGCGATTTTTTCAATTATCGCTAGCCTTACTATACTCTCAGCAGTCATTGCTCCAATTGTTTACGCTTGCATTCCCAAGCGAATGCTGCCTTCATTCAGCTTCAAATCGCCTCACAAGGCTCCATGTCATCGCTGTCGATACTTTAGCGGTAATCCTCATCTCAAGTGCGCTCTCCATCCAATGACCGTACTGACGGAGCAAGCAGTTGATTGTGCAGACTACTGCCCGAACATGAGGTGAAACGAATTGGAGAGTGAAGAAGAGTATTGATGATTAACAAACCGTTTTTCCTAACTAACCGTATAAAAAATAAGGACTTGACACCATGAAACTGCAATTGAAAGTTCCCGATATGACCTGTGGTGGTTGTGTAAGCACCATCACTAAAGCGATTAAAACAGTCGATGCTAACGCCACCATTCAGGGCGATCCAAAAACCAAGATGGTGTCAGTGGAAACTCAAGCTCCTGAGACAGCAATTAAGGAAGCAATCTCCAAGGTTGGCTATCCTGCTAGTTAACTCGGTGTCAGAGGCTCTGACTTCAATTTCAAAGCCTCTGGTTGGAAATTTAATTCTTAAGCTACAGGCGCGATCTCGTAAAGATGTTTATTGTTCGAGGAATCATTCTATGAAACCGGATTATCTAATTGTTGGCAGTGGCTTATCAGCATTGGCTTTTGGTGCATTGATGGCAAACTCCGGTAAGATTGTGCAAATCCTCGAAGCCCATGAACATCCTGGAGGGTTTGGGCATACGTTTACGATGGCTAAAAAGTATACGTTTAATGCCCAACTTCACTATGTATGGGACTGCGGTGAAGGACAAACGGTGAATCGGGTACTCAAACAACTAGGCTTGGATCAGGAAGTGACCTTTGAGCGCTATGACCCAGACGGCTTTGATCATATGCGAATGCCAGGGTATGCGTTAGACATTCCCTCGGAACCAGAAGAACTGATTCAGCGACTATCTGCTTTGTTTCCGCAAGATCGCGATCGCATTCGCCAATTCATCAACGAAGTCGAGAACACTGGCGCAGGCTTGAAAAGACTCGCTCCGCCGATTAAACCGACTGAACTATTGAAACATCCAAGTGAGGTATTTTGTACTGTCCAACATCTCAATAGCACACTTCAGGATGTATTTAACAAGTTTCAGCTACCCCAAGCTGCTCAAACCCTCCTAGCCCTGCAATGGCTTGATTTTTTGCTTCCTCCCAATCAACTCTCATTCTATGCCTGGGTTGCATTGTTTAAAGGCTATCAAGCGGGTGCATTTTACCCAACTCAGCATTTTGAGCATGTGATCAATTCGTTGGTCAAGGTTATCGAATCACATGGCGGACAAGTGCTGCTCAACCATGAAGTCGCAAATTTTAGGGTCACAGACAGAACGGTTACAGGGGTTCAGGCGATGGATCTTACTACCCATCAAACCCACGAATTTACAGGCGAAACTGTGATTTGCAACATTGACCCCCAAAGAGCCGCCAAGATGATTGGTGAAGAAAAGTTCTCCAAAACAGTGCGTCGAAAACTTAACTACGAGTATTCGGCATCGAACTACATGGCGTATTGCGTTGTCAAAGATCTCGATCTCCGAGACTATAGCTTTGGCAAGTGGAATGTCTCGCATACTGGGCATGACGATCTGAATGAAGCCTTCGCGCAGATGTACGATCGCCATGACTTTTCTAATCCCAGTTTTGCCATCACCACGCCCACTTTGTTGACAGCAGCGAGTCGAGACTGTCCAGAAGACTGCCAGATTGTTGAATTTCTCACCGTTGCCAATTATGACTACTTTAAGCAATTGCGGGAGAGCGATCGCAAAGCCTACAACCAGAAAAAGCAAGAGATTCTAGATTCCATCCTAGATGTCGTCGAAAAACACTATGTGCCGAACTTTAGAAAGCACATGGTCTTCCATATTACAGGTAGTCCTACGACCAACGAACGCTTTTGCTGGTGTCCCAATGGGAATTCCTACGGCTCTAGTCTGACTCCGCGCAACATGGGACTGGGACGACTGAATCACGAAACCTCGCTCAACCATTTTTACTTCTGCAATGCCTCATCGGGGTATCCCGGCTTTGCTCCCACAGTTTGGACAGGGGCGTTGTTATACCAACGGTTGTCTGGTGACGGAATTTTAGGAACCAGCTAAACAAACGATATCCATTCTATAAATCTAGAGGTCAACTATGAGAATTGCAGTCCTGGGGGGTGGAGCCAGCGGCATGGTCACAGCCTATCTGCTTGATAAACAGGGGCATCAGGTCACTGTGTTTGAACGGCAGTCAATGTTGGGCGGACATATTCGGACACTCAACAAAAACGTGAAGCCGAACCAGTCCGATAGTCGTGAAATTTTGGAAAGTGGTCCGCTCGAATTTCCCACTACATTTCACAACTTCGTCGCTCTCATGGAAGAGCTAGGAGTGGAGCTAGTACCCGTTGATATCGGTTCATCATTGTTTCCCAAAAATGGGGGTCACTTTTTATCAGAAATCGCGATCGCGAAAAATTTTCAAGGTATTCAACGTTTGATTGAGTATCTTCGATTCAATAGCCTCTATGTCCGTTCCGCCGGATTATGGCTGAAAACTCGATTTGCTGATATGGAGGATTTCTACGACCAACCGCTATCTCATTATCTGAAGGACGATAGTACTGGCAATCTCTGGCTCAAGTTGCTAACGATGTATAGTTACTCAATGCCGTTTGACCAGATTGATCATTTTCCAGCAGAGCTGGCAATTCCGATGTTACGCGACTACCTCGCAGTCCGATGGATCAGAGTCGAAGGTGGTGTATATTCTTACATTGAAAAAATCCTGGAACGCTTTAAAGGTAAAGTCTTGCTGAATGTAGAGATTTCCAGCATTTTCAGAAGCCCAGATGCTGTGAAGATTGAGCGATCGTGTGGTGAGACAGACGAGTTTAACAAAGTCGTGTTTGCTACGCCTCCTGATCAAGTGATGGCGCTGCTAACTGACCCAACCGATGCTGAAATTAAACGCTTCTCAGCTTGGAAAGCCAATTATGCAACGACTACAGTTCATACAGATACTTCCATGTATGACAATCACGGCATCCGCCACCCCTCAGAATTTGATTTCTTTCAGACCAACACTCGCTGGGGATATAACGGTTGCTTGAATCAGCTTTGCGGTATCTCGTCGCCACAACATCATTTTTTATCGTTCCAACTAGAAGAGTTGATTGCTAGCGATCGCATCATTCACATTCAGCAACACCACACCCCGATGTACACCACTGAATCTTTTCGATACCGAGATGAAATCGTTGCCACCAATGGCGAGAACAACACCTACCATGCCGGAGCCTATCTTGGCGATGGCTTGCATGAAGGAGCAATCACCTCTGCTTTTCGAGTCGCTCAACTGATTGGCTAGTTCTTGATTCTAGTTCTTTGCCCCAAAGAAAAAGCAGCTAAATTTTTATTGAAGTGAGTTACTATGCGTTTCTCAATTCCACCGACTTCTGCTAATTCTGAACGTTCGATTAAACAAGTCCGGGCGGCTCATCGGTCAGAGCTAGACGCGATCGCGCGTTATTGTTGCCTAACGGATTACCTGTCGGCGGCTCAAATCTACCTGAAAGACAATTTTCTACTCAAAGAACCCTTAAGATCGGAGCATATCAAAGACTGTCTAGTAGGGCACTGGGGCACCTGTCGTGGCATTAACTTGATCTATGCTCACCTCAATTGCTTAATTCGACACCATGACATCAGCCTTTTCTTGATTGCAGAGGCACGACACGGAACCCCTGCAATGTTAGCAAACCTTTACCTAGAAGGATCTCTTCAGGCATTCTATCCCGAACTGATCCTAAATGCGAATGGATTAGCAACCTTGATTTGTAGCTTTTCCTGTCCCTGTAGTTTCTTAAATTATGCAGATGAAGAACTAGGTCATGCTCTCGCTATTGCTTTTGGGGCGATCATCGATAATCCTGACTTAATTGTCGCTTGTATGATTAGCGATCGAGAAGCAGAAACAGGAGCGACGGCTACTGCCTGGGACAGCTACAAGTTGATCGATCCAGCAAAATCTGGCGCAGTGCTCCCAATCTTGCACCTCAATGACGATAAGACCTCAACTTCCGTTATCTACGGTGCGATGAGTGATATTGAGCTTGAGCAACGATTTTTAGGCTACGGCTATCAAGTCCGAATTGTTGGCGGTCAGAAAGATCAGTCTGATAAAGATTCAGCAACTCAAGATGTGAACGATCTCAATGCTGATCTCTATGACTCACTCGATTGGGCATATCGAGAGATTTGTAGCATTCAACAAGCAGCACGTTTAGGGCAAGCGATCGCACAACCTAAGTTCCCTTTGTTGGTTGTGCGATCGCTGCAAGACTGGATAGGCATTCAGGGAACTGATGGAGCATCGATCAAGGAGTCCCATCGCGCTCATCACATTTCTACCAAAGATCTAAAGACGCATCCGCAACAGTTACAGCTTCTAGAAGACTGGCTACGCTCCTATAAGATTGAAGAATTGTTTGACTCGCAAGGTTGCCCGATTCGAGAGATCTTAGACCTTTGCCCACAAGGTAATCAACGGATGGGCTGTCATACTCACACGTTTCAGGGGGTCTACCAGCCCCTCAATATACCGAATATCTTTGACTTTGAACTGCCAATTCAAACGAAGTCCTGTTCACCTGAAGCAGAGCATCACAATACAGAACAAATCGGAAAGTACATCAAAACAGTGATTGAGCAAAATTTCCAAATGTTCCGTATTTTCTGCCCTGATGAGCCAGAATCGAGCAATTTATCAGCCGTACTAGAGGCTAGCGATCGCACTGATAGTTTCCAGTCTGATGATGTGCAGTCCAGTTTGAGAAAAAAGCGAATGCTAGAGTTTTTTAGCCAAAACACTGGTCAGGGATGGCTTCAGGGCTATCTGCTTACAGGGCGGCACGGACTTTTTCTATCGCATGAAGCAGCTCTAAACAGCACTATCAGTATGCTGCACCAACACGCCAGCTTCCTGCAACTGTCCAAAACATTTCCGTGGCGTTCGCCCATCGCCTCTCTCAATTATTTAGCAATTCTCACCCCGTGGCAGCAGGAATGCAGTGACGTTTCGCAGCAAAGCTCTAGCTTTATCAATGCAGTGCTGACTCAAAGCGCGGAAATTGTGCGAGTTTATCTACCGCCCGATGCGAACTGCTTGCTCACAACGATCGCGCACTGCTTAAACACAATCAATCAGATTAATCTCATTATTGCCAGTTCTGATCTGATGCCGCAATGGTTAACAGTGGCAGAAGCAATCGATCACTGTCGAGCTGGTGCTTCAATTTGGCACTGGGCGAGTACCGATGAAGGGATCAATCCTGATATCGTGCTGGTTGGAATTGGCGATCGTTCTACAGTTGAAGTCATGGCAGCCGCTCAGATCTTGCGGGACGAAATGCCAGAACTACGGGTGCGAGTGGTGAATGTCACCGACCTGCGAGTGTTGGAAGCAGAGCATTCTCAGCATTTAGACTCGGAACTGTTTGAAGCATTGTTCACTCGCGATCGCTCAGTCATCATTAACTTTCATGGCACTCCCGCAGTCTTGAAGCAGCTACTTTTCGGTCGTCCAAATCCTGACCGCTTTCACCTCAATGGCGATCAAAGCGAAATCATCCCCTCATTAGCTCAGAAGCCCTGTCATGGCACTCCACGCTTTTATTTGATCATCCAAGCAATTCGATTAGCAGCCCCGCACAATCCCATTGTTGCAGCGCGGGCGAGTGAGCGAGTGCATTACTACAAGCATATTTTAGCTGAGCAATATCGTTCGAGTCGGAGACCAAGCAGCGATCGCGCATCACCGAGCTGGTTGTAATGCTGCATCCGTGATGCGTTTGAAAAAGATTTCATTCCTGTTCCAATCGCTCTTGGACTTTCAGTTGTAAACCCTTACTTCTTACCTAATATGACAGTGACTACTCCGATCTCGCCCAAAACCCTGGCAACAGAAGAACTGCGAAAGATCCATGCTTACTGGCGTGCTGCGAACTATCTTTCGGTGGGTCAGATTTACCTCCTCGACAATCCACTCCTACATGAACCGCTCAAACTAGAACACATCAAACCCCGACTTCTCGGACATTGGGGCACAACTCCAGGTCTTAACTTCATTTACGCTCACCTCAATCGTGTCATTAAAGCGCAGGATCTCAATGTTATTTGTGTTGTAGGTCCAGGTCATGGCGGTCCGGGAATCGTTGCCAACACGTATCTTGAAGGAACGTACAGCGAGGTTTACCCAAACATCTCACAGGACAGTGAGGGAATACAGCGGCTCTTCAAACAGTTCTCATTTCCAGGAGGAATTCCCAGCCACGTTGCTCCTGAAACACCAGGTTCTATCCACGAGGGCGGAGAATTAGGATATGCACTGCTTCATGCTTATGGTGCTGCCTTTGACAACCCTGATCTTTTAGTTTGCTGCGTCGTTGGAGATGGAGAAGCTGAAACGGCAGCTTTGGCAACCAGTTGGCACTCGAACAAGTTTCTAAACCCTGCCCGCGATGGTGCCGTTCTACCCATTCTGCATTTGAATGGCTATAAGATTGCAGGTCCAACCATATTAGCGCGGCTCGATCGAGAGGAACTGCAAAGCCTACTGGTTGGCTATGGCTACAAGCCTTATTTTATCGAGGGAGACGACCCCGAAACCCTGCACCAACAGATGGCAGAAACGTTAGACATCATCCTGCTTGAGATCAAAGCGATTCAACACGATGCTCGCACAAACGGCTTCTCCAAGCGCCCCCGACATCCAATGCTTGTACTGAAAACTCCCAAGGGATGGACAGGACCCAAAATTGTGGATGGACTCCCGATTGAAAATACATTTCGCGCCCATCAGGTGCCTTTATCCGAACTCGCGAGCAAGCCTGAACACATCAAAATTCTGGAAGACTGGATGAAAAGCTACAAGCCAGAAGAACTGTTTAATGAAAACGGAAAATTGATCGAAGAGTTAGCCGAACTTGCTCCAAAGGGCGATCGCCGCATGGGGGCAAATCCTCATGCCAATGGTGGATTGTTACTCAGAGATCTGAAACTGCCGAACTTCCAGGACTACGCGGTTGAAGTTCCGAAACCTGGCACGATTACAGCAGAACCGACCCGCATCATGGGGCAGTTCTTACGGGATGTGATGAAGCTAAACCTGGACAGTCGCAATTTTCGAGTCATGAGTCCGGATGAAAATAACTCAAATCGTTGGAATGCGATTTTGGAAGTCACCGATCGAGTCTCAACTGCCGAAATCCTGCCGACAGATGAGCATATTGCAACCGATGGTCGAGTGATGGAAGTTCTCAGCGAACATATGTGTCAGGGCTGGCTAGAAGGCTATCTTTTAACGGGTCGCCACGGTTTCTTCTCGTGCTACGAAGCATTCATCCACATCATCGACTCAATGTTCAATCAACACGCAAAATGGTTGAAGGTCACTCATCACATTCCTTGGCGTAGACCGATCGCTTCTCTCAACTACTTACTCACTTCTCACGTTTGGCGGCAGGATCACAATGGCTTTTCTCACCAAGACCCTGGTTTTATCGATCATGTGATTAACAAGAAAGCCGATGTGATTCGAGTTTATCTGCCGCCCGATGCCAATACTTTGCTCTCGGTGACTGATCACTGTTTACGAAGTCGTCACTATGTCAATTTGATTATTGCAGGGAAGCAACCCGAATTGCAGTGGCTGGACATCGAAACGGCTAGCAAACATTGCGCGGCTGGACTCGGTATTTGGGAATGGGCAAGTAATGACCGAGGCGTTGAACCCGATGTGGTGATGGCTTGTGCAGGAGATGTGCCGACTCTAGAAACTCTGGCGGCGGTTGATTTCTTGCGTCAACACTTTCCCGATCTAAAAATTCGCGTCGTGAATGTTGTTGATTTAATGACGCTTCAGTCTTCCAGCGAACATCCGCACGGGCTGAGTGATCAAGATTTTGATAGCATCTTCACCCGCGATCAGCCGATCGTGTTTGCCTATCATGGTTATCCCTGGTTAATTCATCGCCTTACCTACCGCCGTACTAATCACCATAACCTGCATGTGCGTGGGTACAAGGAAGAAGGAACAACGACAACGCCATTTGATATGGTCGTTCTCAATGATCTCGATCGCTTTCATCTGGCTCAGGATGTCATCGATCGAGTTCCGAAACTCCAATCCACAGGCGCTCATGCAAAACAGCTTCTCCGTGACAAATTGATTGAACACAGGCATTACATCACGAAGTACGGTGAGGACATGCCTGAGATTCGTAATTGGAAATGGTCATACTAATTGGCATTGTTTTAGCAATGGCGACGGTGGAAGAAGCAACTTTGAAAGCAATTTGCATCAGCCTGAAGCCAAAAGCTGCTGTGGGAACTGTCGAGAATTAAGACGTGATCAAACCAACTTTTTTAGGGAGTTAGCTAACATGGTCAAGGAATCTAATGCCTATCTTTTAGGTGGTGGGATCGGCTCTTTGGCAGCCGCAGCTTTCATGATTCGCGACGGCGGATTTCCTGGAAGCAATATTTTCATCTTGGAAGCAAAGCCTCTTCTGGGTGGAAGTCTGGATGGAGCCGGAAACCCTGTAGACGGATATTCAATACGGGGGGGACGGATGTTGACGACCGATAATTACGAATGCACTTGGGATCTTTACAAGACAATTCCCTCGCTGAGTTCTCCTGGCAAAACAGTGTTTGATGAAACAATGGAGTTTAATCAGCAGCACAAGTCAAATTCTATGGCGCGTCTGGTTGACCGCCGACGTGCAAAAGTTCCGGTGAGTTCGATGGGCTTTTCCATGCACGATCGTCAGGAATTGCTGAAGCTTAGCCAAGCTGATGAAGACGAGTTGGGCAGAAGTTGCATCACAGATTGGCTTTCTCCTGAGTTCTTCGAGACTGAATTTTGGTATATGTGGGCGACGACGTTTGCATTCCAGCCTTGGCACAGTGCCGTTGAATTCAAGCGTTATTTGCATCGCTTCATGCTCGAATTCTCTCGAATTGAAACCCTTGCTGGGGTAAAGCGAACTATTTACAATCAGTACGATTCGTTGGTTCGCCCATTGCAAAATTGGCTCGCAACCCAAGGTGTCCATTTCATCCCAGATTGCAAGGTGACAGATCTTGATCGCCACACCGAAGAGAGCAAGCTGGTGGTGACAGGCATTCATTATCAGCAGAAGGGTGAAAACAAAGCGATCGCGCTTAAAGATGGCGACCTTGTGTTTCTGCAAAACGGATCGATGACCGATGCCTCAAGTTTGGGTTCGATGATCAGTGCCCCTAAAAAGTTGACTAAATCGGACAGCGACAGTTGGACGCTGTGGGAAAAACTGGCGGCGGAAAATTCAGATTTTGGGAATCCTGCTGCTTTTAACAGCAGCATTGCAGAGTCTTTCTGGGAGTCTTTCACCGTCACGCTTAAAAACCCCGCATTCTTCGACAAGATGATCAATTTTAGCGGCAATCAACCGGGAACTGGCGGGCTGGTCACGTTGAAAGATTCAAACTGGCTTATGTCGATCGTGCTTGCCTATCAACCCCACTTTGCAAATCAGCCTGCTGATGTCCAGGTCTTTTGGGGCTATGCTCTTTTTCCCGATCGCGTGGGTGATTTTGTTCCCAAGCCGATGACCGAGTGCAGCGGTGAAGAGATTCTACAAGAACTCTGCGGTCATCTGCGATTTGATCTAGTCACGGTGAAATCGGCAAACTGCATTCCTTGCAGAATGCCCTACATCACCAGCATGTTTATGCCGCGCGTCCGCACGGATCGACCCTTGCCGATTCCTCGTAGCTCGAAGAACCTCGCTTTCGTGAGTCAGTTTGTTGAAATTCCTGATGATGTTGTCTTTACGGTCGAGTATTCGGTGCGAGCGGCTCAGATGGCGGTCTATGAACTCCTGAGTATCGATCGCCAGATTCCACCTGTCTCGCCTCATGACAAGTCGCTGCGGGTGCAGATTGAGGCTTTAATCAAAGCATTTAAATGAATCAAACCCAATGAATCCTCAAACTTCCCCGTTTTGGAGCTTATCTATAGACCAGGTGCTTCAGCAGACGCACTCGACGATCGCTGGCTTAAGCCGTCAAGATGCAAAACAACGTCTGAGCGAGTTCGGTGCAAACAACCTCAAGAAAATCCGCAAATCGAACGCATGGGTGCTGTTGCTCAACCAGTTCAAGAGTCCGATTATCTTGATTCTGGTTTTCGCGGCGGCGCTGTCGATTTTTCTGCAAGATACGGCAGATGCCCTGATCATTTTGACGATCGTTCTGATCAGTGGGCTGTTGGGATTTTGGCAGGAGCGCGGAGCCTCGAACGCTGTCGAAAAATTATTGGCACTCGTGCAAGTTAAAGCCACGGTTTTGCGGGAGGGTCAAGCTCAGGAAATCCCCAATGAGGAAGTCGTCAGGGGCGACATTATAATGCTGAGTGCTGGGAAAAACATTCCGGGCGACTGTCTGATTTTGGAGTCGAAAGATCTCTCGGTAGATGAAGCAGCACTGACCGGAGAAACCTATCCAGTTGACAAGCTTAGTGGTGTATTGCCTCCTGAAACTGGACTCAGCCAGCGCACCAATTCCCTCTATCTGGGAACTAACGTCATTAGCGGAACGGCGAAAGCAGTCGTCGTTCACACCGCAAAAGAAACGGAATTCGGCAAAGTCTCGGAACGCCTAAAACTTAGACCTGCGGAAACGGAATTTGAACGAGGACTCAGCAAATTTGGCTACTTTCTAATGGAAGTCACGCTGATTTTGGTTGTGCTCATTTTTGTTGCGAATGTCTACCTAAAACGCCCCGTGTTGGAATCTTTTCTATTTTCTCTGGCACTGGCGGTCGGTTTGACTCCACAATTGTTGCCTGCGATCGTCAGTGTGAACCTGGCGCGGGGTGCTAAAAAAATGGCAGCGAAGCAAGTGATCGTGAAGCGCTTACCTGCGATCGAAAACTTTGGCAGCATGAATGTGTTTTGCACCGATAAGACGGGGACGCTGACCGAAGGAGCAGTGAGAATCCACGCTGCGGTGGATGTGGCGGGGAAAGACAGCGATCGAGTTCTGTTTTACGCTTATTTGAACGCCGCCTCTGAGTCGGGCTATGTGAATCCGATTGACACAGCAATTCGCGAATACAAAACATTTGACATTTCGGGCTATCAAAAGCTTGACGAAGTGCCTTATGACTTTAACCGCAAACGTCTCAGTATTCTGTTCAAGACAGAGAACACCTATCTAGTTATCACAAAAGGCGCACTGAAAAATATTTTGGAGGTTTGCTCAACCGTTGAAAGGGCTGAGGGGCAGACGATCGACAATGCTGACCAGCGACAAATCCTCTACCAACAGGCTGAAGAGCTTGGCAGCAAGGGATTTAGAGCCTTGGGCGTGGCATATCGCAATATTGATCAAGATTCCCTCAGCAAAGAGGATGAAGCAAACATGACCTTTCTGGGCTACCTGACGCTCTTCGATCCGCCCAAAGCGGGCATCGCTGACACCCTCAAGGAGTTAGAACAGTTGGGTATCACTCCGAAGATGATTACCGGAGATAGCAAGGCGGTTGCGATCAGCATCATTCAGCAGATCGGACTACCTGAACCCAAAGCTTTGACAGGCTCGGAACTAGAGAAACTGAGTAATGAAGCCTTGATGCAGCAAGTTCAACAGACAACAGTCTTTGTCGAGGTCGAGCCAAATCAAAAAGAGCGAATCATTATCGCCCTCAAAAAAGCGGGAAATGTCGTGGGATATCTGGGAGATGGCATTAATGATGCCTCTGCGCTTCATGCTGCTGATGTTGGCATCTCTGTTGAGAGTGCAGTTGATGTCGCTAAGGAAGCCGCTGACATTGTGTTGATGCAAAAGGATTTGAATGTCCTCGTCGAAGGCGTTAAGGAAGGACGGGTGACGTTTGCCAACACCTTGAAGTATGTCTTTATGGCAACGAGCGCCAACTTCGGCAATATGTTTAGCATGGCAGGAATTTCTCTGATTCTGCCTTTTTTGCCACTGTTGCCCAGTCAGATTTTGCTAACGAACCTCCTCACCGATTTTCCGGAATTGACGATCGCCACTGATCGGGTAGACCGAGAGTTAGTCAACCAGCCTCGCCGGATGGATATCAGCTTTATCCGCAACTTTATGGTCGTGTTTGGTGTGCTGAGTTCAATCTTTGATTACCTGACGTTTGGGGCGTTGCTGTTGCTGCTGCACGCTCAACCCCAACAGTTTAGAACTGGCTGGTTTTTGGAGTCTGTCCTTTCTGCTTCGCTGGTAGTGCTCGTTGTTCGGACTCGCCAATCCATTCTTAGCAGTAAGCCCGGAAAATACTTGTTGACAGCAACAATGGCAACCATCGGAGTGACTCTCATCATTCCCTGGACACCTTTAGCAACCCTGCTTGGATTTCAACCATTGCCATTGAGTTTTGTGCTGGTGTTAGGGTCGATCGTCGCACTTTATGTCATTACAGCAGATATCGTCAAAAAAATCTTTTATCAGCACGTAAAGTTTTGACCTCACAGGAGTAGATTACAATGCATCACCCAGTCCCTGAAACTCAAGCCAATGGCGAGATTTCAGCAAATCCTCATAGCATTTACAAAGTTATCAAGAATACGATCGCAATGATCGTCATGTTTGGCGCTTGCTTAGTAATCTGTCATGCATTCGGATGGATGCCTTCTTGATACTCAATGCAACCCTCATAACTTTCTCAGAATTTCTTTCTAAAGTTTGAATGAGTAGCGATCGCTCTGATTGGGTGATTTATTCAAGCTGACTGCTCAGTTTGCTTTATCTAGAGGTTTTTATTATGACGCAATCACCTCCCAAGCCTCAAGAACAAACAGTCCCTGCACCTGAAGAACAGTCCTCCTCACAACCCCCTGAATCTAAAACCCCTTCTAAACGCTACCGCAAGCGTTATCTGTTTGTGGGGACAGGTGTTGTACTCGTCACCGCTGGACTTTCAGCTTGGTACGTTCTCTCTCGTCCTAAAACAAACAATCTACAAATCAGTGGGCGAATTGAAGGATATGAAGCCGATATCGGGGCTAAAGTGCCGGGTCGAATTGCTGCGATCGCAGTACGGGAAGGAGATGCTGTCAAAGCAGGTCAGTTAATTGTGCGCCTCAACGATGAAGAAATTCAGGCTCAGCAACGAGGACTACAAGCGCGGCTAACGGCGGCTCAGCAACAAGAGCGTCAGGCTCGTTTACAGATTCAGGTGGTTGATACACAGATCGAGGAAGCTCAACTAACCCTAGAACAGTCTCAAGGCGATCAGCAGGGGCGGATCTTTCAGGCACAGGCTACTGTGGCAGCCGCAGAAGCTCAACTCAAGCAAGCCGAATCTCAGTTAAAGTTGGCACGGGTTGATCGCGATCGCTTTGCTCAGTTAGTCCAAGATGGAGCCACACCCAGACAACGGTTTGACCAAGCACAAACCACTTATGAAACCGCTCAATCTACGGTGGAAGCAAGTCAGAAACAAGTTGATGCTGCTCGTGGTGGACTAGCTTTAGCAAAGACTTCCAGCTTCAATCCAGGAATTCGCAATGCTCGACTGGCAGGATTGTTGCAGCAGCAACAACAGGCAACGGCTCAACTTCAAGCAGCACAGGCGGAGGTCAAAAATGCTCAAGCAGCCATTCAGCAAATTCAGGCACAAATCGCTTATCTGAATATAGTTAGCCCGATCGATGGTGTGGTGACGGCGCGAAGTGTAGAACCGGGTGCGGTTGTAGTGAGTGGAAAAACGTTGCTCTCGATCGTTAATCTCAATACAGTTTATTTGCGGGGCTATGTTCCAGAAGGCAGCATTGGCAAAGTTCGAGTTGGTCAAGCGGCTCAGGTGTTTCTGGATTCTAATTCTGGTAAACCGCTAACGGCGACCGTTGCCACGATCGATCCGCAAGCTTCTTTTACACCTGAAAATATTTATTTCAAAGACGATCGAGTCAAGCAAGTGTTTGGAATTAAGCTCAAAATCGATAACCCAGCGGGGTTTGTCAAACCAGGAATGCCTGCGGATGCAACGCTTCTTACAGAGCAACAGTCATGAAACGAATTCTGGTGCAGTGTGTGAAAGAATTGGCGCAGTTTCGGCGCGATCGTCTTACGGTTGCTCTGGCATTTCTACTACCATTGATTTCTCTGTTCATTCTGAGTTTTGCCATCCGGCTAGAAGCAAAAAATATTCCGATCGTTGTGCAAGATCTAAATAATACTCCCATTAGTCGCAGCTATATTGAGCGCTTGTTCATGACCAATCAGTTTCAGGCAACGCCTTATCCTGGTGGTGATCCAGCAATTCACGCTCTAGATCATGGGTTCGCCAAAGCCGTGGTCATGATTCCACCGGATTTTAGCCGCGACATTAAATCGGGACGCGGCAGCGATGTGCAGATTCTTGTAGATGGCACAGATACTAATAACGCCAGAGTCATCCAAAACAGCATTCATGCCACGACTACTGCTTTCTTAGCAGCGGCTAACTTAGAGCCTGAACGCAATCCACTCGCGCCTCATTTGCGGCTTTGGTTCAATCCAGGACGCAAAGAATCGCTCTACATCGTACCCGGCGTATTTGGCTTTCTCCTCTGGGTGTTTCCTTCATTGTTAGCAGCAATGTCAATGGTGCGCGAAAAAGAGAAGGGAAATATCATCCAAGTTTATTCCACGAATATGACGGCTGCTGAGCTAATTCTGGGCAAAGGATTGGCATATCTCATTGTGGCTTTAGGCGAAGCGATCGTTCTCATGTCCGTTGGCGCTTTTATTTTCAAACTTGGCTTTGCAGGCGATCCGATTCCACTTCTAGTAGGTACACCGTTATATTTGGCAGCCAGTGTGATATTTGGTCTGGCGATCGGTACGCGGGCAAAAGATCTAATTGCTACAGTTCAAGCCGTTTCCTTAACGGGCTTCATGACTGCGCTTTTATTGTCTGGCTTCATCTATCCAATTAGCAATATTCCGTTTCCCTTGATCCATTTAGCTGACATTGTGCCAGCACGATATTTCATTCAAATTAGCCGCGATGCGTTTGTGCGTGGAACAGGCTGGCGCGGCATTTGGTTTGCGATGCTGATGATCGCGATTTTAGGGCTGCTTCTCTTTGTCTTTGCCCGTTGGAGCTTACGCAAGATGCAGCTATCTAGTGAATAAGGCAATGAGTTCCGAATTAAACGATCAAGCATCAATGATCAGCAATGCTAAATTTTCTAGTTTTTCAACTCTCAAAGCTTCCTATTCTCGCAACTTCTGGCTTCCACAATGTTCATTAAATTCTTCCGCTCCATCATTCCTGGGTCTTTCTTGGCGCTAGTCGTCAAGGAGATTCAAGAAATTCTCAGAAGCAAAGAGCTAGTGGTTCTATTGACCCTTGCACCGATTCTGCAAATTTTGCTCTATGGGTTTGCCCTTAACCCTAATATTACCAAAATTAACTTAGGAGTTGTAGACTACGCCAATGTCACCGAAAGCCGTGAATTGATTGCTGGACTCACTGAGAATAAAGTGTTTGTGGTGAAACAGTATCAGCCAAGCCAAGCCAAACTCGGTGAGCAAGTGCGGGAGGGTAACATTACTGTTGGCTTAGTCATTCCTCCTACCTTTAAGCGACAGTTAGATCAGAGTAAGCCCGCAGACCTTCAGATTCTTGTCGATGGGGTTGATGCAAATACGGCAGGCATTGCTAGTGGCTATCTGCTTCGGATTCTTCAGCAACAAGGTCGTCAATTGCTACCTAATGCTACTCCGCCTTTAATTCGCCCCGCCCATACATTTTTGTATAACCCTGGTTTAATCAGTGGTTGGTTTTTTGTGCCAGGAGTAATTGGGATTACCCTCACGCTAGTTAGCTCGCTTGTATCTGCGCTCACCGTCATCCGCGAGAAAGATGTAGGAACGTTGGAGCAGTTGTTGATGACACCTGCCGAGATCTGGGAAATTCTGCTAGCGAAAATTGTGCCGTTATTTGTGTTACTGATGGGAACGTTTTTGCTCGCTTTGGGAGTTGCGCGGCTCATATTTGGGGTGCCGTTGCGAGGTAATTTATTCGTGCTTTTATTGCTGTCAGGTTTATATTTATTTGTTGGCATTGGGATTGGGATTTTGTTGGCAACCGTTTCTAAAAATCAGCAGCAGGTTGTCTTGACTGCATTTTTTGCCAACATTCCATTGATTCAACTTTCAGGAGCGATCGCGCCGATCGACAGTATGCCCGATTTCTTCCGCTACCTGTCTGTTCTCAATCCTTTGCGACATTACATCCGCATTCTGCGCGGCATTCTACTCAAGGGAATCGGAATCGACATGCTTTATCCTAACGTTTTAGCGTTATTGATTTTCGCTGCTTTTTTCTTAGCCATTAGTATTCGCCAGTTTCGCAAGCAGCTAACGTAAATCTATTACTTTAACTACTTTTATTTCAAACAATTTCTACTGTAATCATTTTACAGAATATTCATTTTTTCGGCTAATTCTGTACTTATAGTAGTCATGTTTTTTAATGATAAATATATGTCATTATATACTTTAATATATTGTTTGATTTATTTCATTTTGATTTCATTTCTCATTGTTATTGTTGCTAGTAGGCTTCTCTTTTCTCATTCAACTTTGAAATCATTGAGAGGTATATTATGGCGACTGCAACTCTAGACACTTGCATTCAGGACTGCTTAGATTGTCTAAAAGAATGCGAAATCTGCGCTACTGCATGTCTACAATATGATGCGTCAATGATGGCAGAGTGCATTCGGCTCTGTCGCGATTGTGCTGATCTGTGCGATATTTGCGCTCGACTGATGTTACGAGGTTCGAGTGTTTGTGCTGAAGCTTGTGCTGCTTGTGCGAAGGCTTGTGAACTCTGCGCTCAAGAGTGCGAAAAACATAGCGCTCACGCCGATCACTGTAAACGCTGCGCTGAAGCTTGTCGTCGTTGCGCTAAAAGCCTCCGAGGAATGGCAACAGCAGCATAAGCATTAAGACCAATTCCTAATGTGGTGGGTGTAGACCCGGTAACCTGCGCCCACTATCAAAACTACATTCTGCATCTACAAACTCAAGGGGATTTGCAATGGGGTTATTGATTGGACTAAGTCATTTTAGCTGTGTTATCATCCCTCTTGTTTCATCGCTCTAACCAGCACGGTACTTGGCAAAGAGGAAGTCATGGCACTGAATACGGAAGGAGTCGCTAAGAACACCAGAGCTATCACGATCGACACATTAAACAAGATGAGTCCCTTCACTTAACCTTATGAGCAAAAAGCTGTTCTTACTTCTTGTCTGCTTATTTGTGGTCATGATTGGCTTCGGAGTGAGCTTGCCTGTCCTTCCATTCTATGCTCGACATTTACATGCAGCAGGCGTTTCGCGGAACACGATCGCGGTTCACATTACTTTATTAACTAGCATTTACGCCCTTGTTCAGCTAATTGCAGCACCATTCTGGGGGCAATGGTCAGATCGAGTCGGCAGACGACCTTTAATTCTCCTTGGAATTGCTGGTTCCGCAATTGCTCAACTCTTGTTTGGGTTTGCCTCATCCTTGGCAATGCTGTACATTGTTCGAGCAGTTGGTGGATTTCTATCTTCTGCGATGCTGCCTGCGGCTACGGCTTATGTTTCTGACTTAACGGCTGAACGCAATCGCGCTAAAGGAATGGCTTGGCTTGGTACAGCAGTAAGTCTTGGAGTAATTGCAGGTCCAGCCTTGGGCGGCTTGACCACTCGCGAAGATTTGCATTTCACCTTCGGTCTTTTCGATCTCAAAGTGGAAAACTATGCCCCTCCCTTTTTTGTGGCTGCGGTTTTGATGGTCTTGGCGCTGCTAGTTGCTCTTCGGTGGCTGCCTGAATCGTTGCCATCAAGATCAGCGACTGTACTCGCTCATCAGACCGCATTAGATTGGAGAAGGCTGAGTAAAACGCTATTACTACTGTTGGGTTTGACGACGATCGCACAGTTTGGACTCACGCTCTTTGAAGCCGTTTTTGCCTTATATGCTCAAGAAAGAATGGGGTATAGTCCCATCCAAACAGGGGTTGCATTTATGGTTTGTGGTTCAGTCATGACAGTGTTTCAAATCATTGCAGTGAGCTACTTGTCTCGGTATATAAGCGCGATCGCTCAAGTTGCTTTAGGGTTCGCATTAATGGGAAGTGGGATCTTTCTGCTGCTGATGGCGAGATCTCTTCCGATTGTGTTGGGAGTGGTCGGCATTTTAGCATTTGGAATGGCATTGATCACTCCAAACCTAGCTGCTTTGATTTCAGAACGAGGCAGTCAACACACAGGAACAGTGTTAGGCATTCAAAACGCTGCGAACAGCCTTGGACAGATTGGAGGATCAGCGTTAGGAGGTGTTCTGTTTGCATGGCAAGTAAGCGCTCCATATAGCTTTGCTGGCATTTTGCTAGTTGGAACAGGTTTAGTGCTGACTTGGATAAAAAAATATCAGAATCCAAGGCTTAGGTAAAACATTACTTCTGTTTTTTAGGTAAAACAACAATTCTGTTGTTTTTCATTCTAGTTTCATAATCACCTGTAAGGATGTTAATAGGACTCAAACGAGAACTAGCAAAGTGACAGTCACTATCTATTCCTTTGCTAGTTCAGACACAATTATTTTGGAGTATGGTGATGAAAACATTAGTTTTTGGGACTGTATTTGTTTTAGCGATCGCTTCCATTGGCTCTGCCGCTTATGCGAAAGAACCTGTTCCAGCAAATGGGACGACAGGAGAATCAGCAACGCGGCGCTTGGAAGTGATTCAACAGCACAACCGAGTCGGAGAGCAACCTGCGCCACAACCCCCCGCCTCTAATAGTTCGCAGGGGTTGAGCGAGCAGCGATCGACCTCAGAATTCACTCGCTCAACCTGTCTACTGAAACCTGTTACGGCTGGTGCAATGGCGCAAAGAGCATTTGCAGCGCAGCGAATTTGTGAAAGAGGAATGCGGTAGTCGATCGTTCGACAGAGGGTAGATGTCATGAAGTAAAGCTTCAGCTTAACAGATGTTGTATTAGCGATGTCACAAGCATCGCTTTTTTGTCTTTATTCTGCAAAAATACTGATCTTTTTAGTACTACTTATCTTTTCATTATGGTTTCATTTCTATTTGCCAAACTGTAAACAGATGAATCAATTACCAACGATTCCAAAAGCTTTTAAACTAGGAGAACACTCATGAAAAAACTGATGTATGCTGGCGCTTTAGTATTAGCGTCCGTTGCATTTGTCCCTACTGCCCAAGCCGCAGGAATTGCCGGAAATACCAAGGTTCCCCACGTCGTTAGCGCGACAGGCAGTTTGAACAACGCAAGATTTCAGCCTAAAAGCTATGCGCTCAAGCTTCACGTTATCGGTCGAGCATTGTCGGCTCTAACAATCGATGCACCCAAGCAGTTGCGCCTTAGCCAGCAAATCACTGTGAAAGACCAAGCAGGCAAGCCATTGGATGCAACTGTCACGATGGATGGGCAGAAAGCAACGATCGCGTTTGCTCAACCCGTTGAACCCGATACGACGATTCAAATTAACATGAGCAATGTTCGTGCCTTGAGCGATTCCCGCATTTGGCTGTTTGAGCTAGAGAGTAGACTTGTCGGACTCAATGCAGAAATTCCACTCGGCGTGGTTCGGGTTGATGACTATGGCACCCGACTTTAGCAACTGATTCCCCAAACGTAGACAGCACTGAAGCAATTTCATGCCAATTTCACTTTCGGCTGATATTTTTAGCTTTAGTACTGGTTATTTCAGCTAACTGAATCACGCTAGTAACACACCTTAGACAATAATGCCTGAAGTCACCCCTAGATGCAGAAGCTTCAGGCTTTCCTTTCAAATGAGCATCCTCCCATTTCATCCTCGTTTCATTTTCGAGTGCCATTCTAGAAGACAGAAACAGTTAAGTTTCTACGATCGCTTGGAGAACACAAATGCAACGATTCACCTTGACCGCAGCACTTACAGTACTGCTTACCGCCACTATTTCCTCTGCACTCGCGCAGATGCCAATCTCAAAAGAAAAGACCGTGATTCATAGCGCTGCATATCCGAATCGCGTCAAAGTCACCAGTGCCACTTATCATATTGGGATTCAAATCGGCAGTATTCCTTTGTCTGAGATTCGCATTGAGGTTCCTGAGAATGCACCCGCACAAATTCGATTTGGTCAAGCAATCGTCACGGATGGAACTGGCAAAGCGCTCAATACAAGTGCTTCATTGAGCGAGAAACAGGTTACGATCGCATTCACCCCACCCGTCTCGGCTGGAGAAACGATCGAAATTGAGCTAAACAACGTGAGAACTTCTGATTTAACCGGACGTACTTGGCTATTTCCAATCTATGGTAAAACGGCTGGGTCTGCTCAAGAAATTCCGCTTGGGACAGCACGAATTCAAACCTACAAATAATCAAAGGTAATGCGGATTTTGCTGGTTGAAGATGAACCCGATTTAGGTCGTGCGATCGAGAAAACGCTCACTCGCAATCGCTACATTGTCGATTGGACGCAAGACGGTACTGAGGCTTGGAGCTATCTGACCCAGACTCAAACTCAATACACAGTGGCAGTGATTGACTGGATGCTACCGGGTTTATCTGGCATCGAACTCTGTAAACGACTCCGCGCTCAAGGCAGTCCGCTCCCTGTGTTGATGCTGACAGCGCGGGACAGTTTGAACGATCGGGTCACCGGACTCGATGCAGGAGCCGATGATTATTTGGTCAAACCCTTTGGCATGGTCGAACTCCTCGCCCGATTGCGAGCCTTACAGCGTCGATCGCCGCAACTTCAACCACAGAATCTGCAAGTCGGTTCACTGATGCTCGATTATGGTTCATCGACGCTGGTGCTACATCCCCAAGAAAGCGCTACCAAAGTGATCTTGACCGCAAAGGAATTTCAGTTGTTGGAATATCTGATGAAACACACGAATCAGATTGTCAGTACTGAGCAAATTCGTAATCATCTCTGGACAGTCAATTCAGAATCCGCCAGTAACGTGGTTGCAGCCCAAATGCGATTACTGCGACGTAAGTTAGCGGATCAAGGGGTGCAGGATGCGATCGAGACCGTCTATGGGCTTGGCTACCGTTTGAATGCTGAGAGCAATTAAAGTTCTGTTTAATGTCTCATTGAGGTTGAGAACTTACGCACTGCCGTAGGACTGCTAGCGCTTGACGTTCTAGTTGTCGAACGCGCTCTTTACTCAACTGCAAACGTAAACCAACTTGGGATAATGAGAGTGCTTGCCCATCCTCTAATCCAAATCGTAAGCTCAGGATTTTACGCTGTTGTAGAGGCAGTTGTCTCAATAAATCAACGACTTCCTCACGCAGCATGATTTCAGTCATGTAGTCATCGGGCGAGATTCTCTGGTCAGGCAACAGTTCTTGTCGCTCGACTTCCTTTGCTTCTCCGACTCCGATCAACTGATTCAGCGAGACGGGGTGACGGGCAAAGGCTAGATATTCTCGAATTTGAGCAGAAGATAAACCTACAACCTGAGCAATTTCAAGTAGAGTTGCTGTTCGTCCCAGTTGTTGAGCTAATTCATGCTGTGCCTTTCTAATTTTGTTGAGTTTTTCAGTGATATGGCTGGGTAAGCGAATCGTTCGTGATTGAGATGAGATCGCTCGCGTAATTCCCTGACGAATCCACCAGTAGGCATAGGTAGAAAACTTATAGCCTCGACTTGGATCGAATTTATCTACGCCACGCTCTAAGCCGAGCGTTCCTTCTTGAATCAAGTCAAGCAAATCCATGTGGTGTTTCTGATAGCGTTTTGCGACAGCAACCACTAATCGAAGATTTGCCTCAATCATTTTTCGCCTAGCAGATTCACCTTCGTTCAGAATTTGCTCTAACTCTTGGCAACTAGAAAGTTGAGCAGTACGCACCCATTCTTCTACCGTAGGAATTCTGTGAAAGCGCTGAACAAATTTTTCCTGGACTTGCTGAAGCTTGACAAGCCGTTGCACTCGTCTACCGTATTCTACTTCCTGTCTAGATGTCAGCAGAGGAATACGCCCAATTTCTTGTAAATAAAGGTGAATTGAATCCAGAGCCATCTTACTCATAAAAACTTCGTTTGAACTAGCCGTTCAAGTCAGCGATTAACTTTCAGTTCATATTTTGATGGATCAAGATGAAACGAGGATGAAAAGCACGATCGTGCTTTAGAAGAGAGTCATTCACTTTGAATTCTATTTTCCTATTTCATCCGAGTTTCATGTTTGAAATTTATGCTGAGAAATAAGCACCTGAAGCAACTAGAGCGAATTGAACACCATTAGAAGAATAGTTCGTGCAGTTCAGTATCAATCTGGCAAAGATTAGACATCAGGAGTGAATGATGAAAATTGCAGCCGTATCAATGTACAACCCGAAGATTCAAAAAGACTTCGGCTTCTACACATATCACTGGATGCCGATATTGGAGAGCCAATTTGAGACAGTTCACTACATTCATCAATTCAGAAATCCTCTGACTTATCCTGAAATCGTTGCGAGAGCAATTTACTACAAGAAACTTCTGAAGAAGTATTATAGTGTCCGTACCGATACAACGCTCATCCGAGATCAAGGACGGCAAATTAGGCGAAAGCTCTCTCGGTTCGATGTCAATCTAATTTTGGGCTTAGAGACTCCTGGTTCTCAGCCGATCGCGTATTTAGACTGCGATCAACCGATAATGTTTTGGTCGGCTGGTACATTTGCAGGCATGATCGATTTCTATCCACGCTACGCACGGAGTGGAATTTGCGATTCCACCTTTCGAGATGGCATGGTCAATGAAAGAGCCGCGCTTGAACGGTGTCGTTTGGCAGTTTATCACTCCGAATGGGCAGCCCAAAGCGCAATTCAGACTTACAACATTGACCCTGATAAAATTAAAGTGATTGCACCAGGGGGTAACTTTGAGGCAAACTTGACGATCGAAGATGTCAACACAATGATCGGCGCAAGACCTAGTGATCGGTGCAAGCTGTTGTTTCTGGGTGTTGATTGGGAGCGCAAAGGAGGTAATATTGCGTTGCAGGTGGCTCAACAGTTAAATGATCAGGGGCTACCGACTGAGTTGACGATCGTCGGTTGCAATCCCAACACTGACAAGCCGCTCCCTGAATTTGTGAAACCGCTCGGATTTATCTACAAGTGGAGTCCAGAGGGGCGCGAAAAAATAGTAAAGCTTCTATCAGAATCACATTTTCTAATTCTGCCGACGCAAGCAGATTGTTTTCCTTTAGTGTTTAGTGAGGTGAGTGCGTTTGGATTACCTTCACTCAGTACAAAAGTGGGTGGAGTTCCCGATGCAATTAAAGACGGCATCAATGGTAAAACTTTTGCACTTACGGCTGACATTGACGAATATTGCACCTACGTCGTGGATGTGTTTGCAGACAGCAAAGCATATAAAGAACTTGCACGATCAACAGTGAACGAACATGTGACTCGTCTAAATTGGTCGGTTGCTGTAAAATCGCTCAAAGGGCTGATGCTAGAAATTGTATAAGAATGCTGCCTTTCCTGAGAGCTACAGCACTACTAATTTATGTTAATGAAAGCAGAAATCAAATTACAGAGTATTTACTAGAATACAGATTAACTAACACGAGATCGCAAGCTCTTTCTCCTCCTACATTTCATCTTGTTTTCATTTTGATCTTCTAAGCTAAGAATTAATGAGGTAGTTGAGAAATAGACTACTTCGTGACGATCGCAGTTTAGAGCTTTTGAACTTAGCTGTGTTGCAGTCTACCTCTTTAGGCTGCTCACTGGCTCTAGCAGCAAAATTCCAAGCCTTTTTTCTTTAAATTCTTCTATGTTTGCTTCATTAATTTCTCTCTCAGGCGCAAGGATCTTAGTGACCGGGGCAAGCGGCTTTATTGGTCAGCATCTCTGTCGAAGACTTCAGGGGTATCAAGCAGAAGTTTACGGCATCTCCCGTGTCTATCAGGAAGCTAGTTCTACAATCCGATGGTTGCAGGGGGATGTGGCAAGTTTTGACGATATGCAGCGAATCATTACTCAGGTGAAACCCGATGTCGTTTTTCATCTAGCAGGTCATGTCACTGGCGCACGCGGAATCAATACGGTCGTTTCCACACTGCAAGGCAATCTGATCAGTACGGTGAACTTGCTGACATTGATGGCTGAATTGGGTGGGCGGAAAATTGTACTAGCTGGGTCATTAGAAGAACCGGATGCAGGAGAAACTCCAGTTCCATCTTCACCGTATGCGGCAGCAAAATGGTCAAGCAGCGCTTATGCCCAGATGTTTCAACATTTGTATCAACTGCCGATCGTGAGAACGCGAGTGTTTCTAGTCTATGGTCCGGCGCAGATGAATTTTGACAAATTGATTCCCTATGTCACGCTATCTTTACTCAGAGGAGAAGCACCAAAGCTGAGTAGTGGTCAGCGTCAAGTGGATTGGATTTATGTTGAAGATGTCGTTGACGGTTTGATTGCAGCAGCACAGACTTCAGGGGTCGAGGGTGATGTATTTGATTTGGGTTCCGGAACACTCACTCCAATTTCTAGCATTGTGCAGCAGTTGACTCGGTTAATTAATCCGAGCATTCAACCTGAGTTTGGTGCGATGAACGATCGACCGATGGAACAAGTTCGCGTTGCAAACCTCGAAGCTTCGATCACAAAGCTGGGATGGCAACCGAAAGTTTCGCTAGAGCAGGGACTTGCAAAAACGGTCGAGTGGTATTCTAGTTACCACAGCAAACTCAGTGGATGTAAAAGTTGAATTATGTCTCAATGGTTCACTCTAACCGCACGGAATTTCATAGTGGTTTCATTTTTCGTAGATAGCATTAATAGTAGGAACAGCTAGCCTGTTTGAGGTGCTTGGGCAGTTCTAGCAATGTACCATAAGCAGCGTGAAGCCCACTGTTCCAAGGCTTCACGCTTTTCTTCTAACGCAGATTCAGCCGCAAAATTTCGAGTGTTATTTTCGATTCTGATTGTTGCTATCGATGAAAGGTTTGCTCACGTTATTCTCAGAGTCAAGCTATGATTTAACCAGCACTCATTCAATTCTATGCACCAAAGCCGATTGTTTAATCGAACTCGTCTGAAACTCGCAGCCTGGTATGCAGGCGTGATGGGATTAATTTTGAGCGGCTGCGGGATTGCTGTTTATCTTCATTTAGCACAGGTACATTGGAACGCGATCGATGGCGAAATCGAAACCCTTGCAGGAACATTGCACGATAGTTTGGAGCCGATTCTAGACAAACCGGGAAGCCTGAGCGATCGGGTTGAGCAAGTTTTACCCGGTCTCTGCCGCAGTCAGACCACTTGTAAAACACCGCCTCCATCATCACACATCCATGTACTAGGAGTGAGTACTCAAGATTTGTACTACATTCAGTTCCTTAATCTCTCATTGCAGCGCATCGGAACCGTAAACACTCCGCCACAAGCCACACCTCAAGTTCAAACACAGCCCTGGCGAACAATTATTGACACTCAGGGACAACGCTATCATCAGGTTTCATTACAACTCAAAACTTCGACCGGACAGCCTTGGGGATATTTGCAGGTTGGGCGAACGCTTGAAGGGTATGATGACCACCTCCAATCGCTCAAGATTTTCTTCTTGTTCGGAATGCCGATCGCGATTTTGGTCATTGGTGCAGCAAGCTGGGGACTGGCGGGAATTGCCATGCGTCCAGTGTATGACTCGTATCAGCAGATTCAACAGTTTACAGCGGATGCGGCACATGAACTCAGAACGCCACTGGCAGCGATTCAAGCCAATGTCGAAGCAACATTAGGCACAACAAGTTTATCTGAAGCACAAGGAACACTCCAGACAATCGAACGGCAAAACGCAAGGCTGTCTCAACTTGTGCAAGATTTGCTCATGCTGTCCCGCATGGATCTCAAAGTTTTCCCAATCAAGCGTCAGAGCGTCTGTCTCAATGATATTGTGCAAGATTTAGTTGAAGAGCTGGCAGCCTTTGCGCTTTCTGCTCAGATTACCCTTGAACTAGAACTTAAGGTTCAACACCCTGTGAATATCATCGGTGATGAAGAGCAGCTTTACCGACTGGTCACAAACCTAATCACAAACGCAATTCAGTACACATCTGGAGGAACCGTGACAGTGCGATTGTTGACTGAAGACCAAAATGCAGTCATTCAGGTGCAAGATACAGGAGTCGGAATTGCCGCAGAAGACCAAGCGCGTGTGTTTGATCGCTTTTACCGCGTGAGTTCGGATCGCTCTCGACATACAGGAGGAGCAGGACTAGGACTTGCGATCGCAAGCGCGATTGTAGAGGCGCATCATGGCAAAATTCAAGTTCAAAGCCAACTGGGAAAAGGCAGTTTATTTACAGTTCAATTTCCACTCAAGCACTCACGTAGCGAGTTACTCAAATCCCGTTAGTCTCTTCAGCAATCTACCCACAATCTCACGGGATGAACATTGTGGGCAGATTGCTGAATTCACCAGCTTAATGATTGACAACACCTTACAGCAAGCTTTGAGTACTGTCTGACCATTCTCGGTTTGCCGCAAACTCACGTCGAAATTGGTTGCCGAATTTTTCGCCCACTCCGGTTGCACTTTCAATGCCACGCCGCAGTGTCCATTCGGTCAGCATTCGGATGCAACGAATTCGTTCACTCAGCGGTAAGGGGAATCGCGCAATCGCACTTAAATAAGCTCGCATTTTGATCAACCCTGTCAGTCGCCAAAGTTCACGTCGAATTTTTGGATCAAAAAAGGCTAACTTCTCCGCTCGATCTTTGATGCGGCAGTAGCAATCGGGATGATCTCGTCGAAAGTAAAGATACTCTTCGACATATCCCACATTTCCTTGCAGAATCAGTTCTGCTGCAAAGTTTCGATCAGACCCGGTAAAGCTTGCATACAAGCGGGTTTTTACTAACGCAGAAGAGCGTTGCAACCCAAAATGCTCAGTGAAGTAACCTGCCCAGAGTGATCGCCAAAATCGTTCTGAAGGCGTTTTTCCACTCAAGCGAATCTCATGATCAAAGGTGCCAATCCGTGTACCTTGTTCATTAATTGCGATCGCTCGACAGTTGGCAATCACAATCTCTGGATGTGCATCAAGTAAGGCAACACATCGCGCTAAAAATTCAGGTGCAATCAAGTCATCGTGAGCGTGCCACTTAAAGTAAGGCGCATTTTGACCATACTGCTCAAAGACGAAATTAAAGTTTGGAGCGCAGCCAATATTCGTGGGGTGGTGATAGTAAATGATGCGATCGTCTTTCTCTGCATACTCTCGACAAATCGCTTCGGTTGCATCGGTTGAAGCATTATCGCTAATCACAAGCTGAAAGTTCGTCAAGGTCTGAGCAAGGACAGACTCGATCGCTTCTCTAAGAAAGTTCTGTCCATTGTAAACGGGCAAGCCGACCACAACGCACGGGGAATTGTTCATCTCTACCTCAAAAAGAGTTTACTCGTTTGAATCTGGAGGCTGATTCATTGCAGCGAAACAAGAACGAATCAGTCATCTCAGCAAAGACACTGAGGATGTCAACTGTTGTATCTAGAGAAAAGCCAAAAGCCCAGTAGATCTGCGGTTTCCTCATCAAGATTCTATTTCGCTGGTAAAAAGTGATAATTTTCAACCTTCTGAAATCACATTTCATCGTGATTTCATATTCATGTGTTCCTATAAATCTTCGGTCTGAGATTCTCACTCTGTGCTGATTCTTGCTGAGTTTGAGAAGCTTGATGTGCGATCGCCAAATTCTGAAATTGTGAACAGCAGAGGATCTATAATTTCTGCCTCAACTATTGCTTGTAATTAACAGTACACCGAAGGAAGATATAGGTATTTTGAACCAGTTCAATTTCATCTTGATTTCATCCTGCTCCTTTATGATTAGAAGTAGGCGCATAACGGCTCAGAAAAGATGCGCTAATGCAACAAGGGATCTTAAGTTTTGAGTGGTGTTCGGTTTCATTCATAGGTCAGCAGTCTAGCTCTCATCTAGCTGCATTCATACTGATCAATCTTAGAAGCCGATGCTTGCCAATCTTTCTTTGGGTAGCACATCCTTACCAGATAGTGCCATTCGCTTTAGTCTATTAATTTTAGTTGCAATCGCAACGCTTGTTTGCTTTTGCAGTAAGCAAGCCAAATACTCTATCTCCACAGGCTCTATTCAGATAGGACTTGCTGGATATGCGATCGCGCAAATTCTGTTCGTCGTCTTTTTATGGTTCAATCACATCGATTTCCCCTTGAACCTCGAAGCAATGGAACTCCTGCGAGTTCAGCATCTTCAACGATTGATGCAAGGACTGCCGCTCTATCCAGAGCCGTCTTCTGATTTTGTCGCACTCGCTTATAATCCGTTGTCTTACTGGCTGACTGCTCCATTTGCGCTCGTCTTTGGAGCGAATCTTTTCACAATGCGGTTGGTTGCAATCTTAGGCATGGCAGGTTCAGGACTCGTAATCTTCCTATCAGTTCGCCGACAGACCCGCTCAAACTGGTGGGGAATGATTGCAGTCGGGTTGTTTACAGCAGCGTATCGCGTGATGGATACCTACCTCGATAATGCTCATGCAGAATCCTTACTACTGTTCTCGATTTTACTCGGTTGCTATCTGATTGATCGATCGAGGTCTTGGATCGTTGAATGTTTGGTAATGCTGATGTTTGTTGCAGCATTCTGGTTTAAGCAACAAGGAGTGGTCTTTGCGATCGCAGCTTTGATCTTCCTAACTTGGCGCAGTGGGTTTAAAAAAGCTTGGGCGTACTGGCTGATTGTGGGCGGATTAGGAGCGGGACTTTATCTTGTCGTACCAGATTGGGTCTTCGGAAGCCACTTTCATTACTTTACTTGGACAGTTCCACGCCAGTGGGTTGAGATCCAGTATTGGGAAGTCGTGCGCTTCCTCAAGCTGATTCTGTTCTCTTATCCAATTCTGGCGGCAGCAAGTACGATCGTTGTTCTTTCAAGCATTCAGAAACTGCGTCAGAATATTTGGTACTTCATGTTTCCAATTGCGATTCTGAGCGGTGTTTTAGCCACGATGACACCCGGTTCTAACAATAATGTGTTTATCCCGATGGGAACTTGGTTCATTGTGGTTGGGGTAATGGCGCTCGATCGCATGATGTCGCGACTAAAGCAATTCGGGCTGCATTTTTTGGCGATCGCGCTTTCATTTGCGCTCTTTGCCTACAATCCAATGTCTGTGATTGTGTCTGGGCAAAGTCAAATCGTCTATCAAGATTTTGTGAGCTACCTCAAGGCACTTCCCGGAAACGTCTATGCGCCCTGGATTGGGCAACTTCAAGATCACAAATTACTCTCGCCTTCATTACATTGGGTTCCGCTCGACGATCTGGTACGAGGAAAGAATCCAGACCCAACAAAACATCCGTCTCTAGAAAATTTACTTCAATCAGTAGTACAGCCCAGAGAAAAAGCTTATTTGCTTCACAACCTTCCTCTAGAGCAAGACGGGCGACTGAGATTTTTACAGAAGAACTATGTGTTAGACACCGATCTGGGAACTCGCTTTGCAGCACTCAAAACCCTTCCTAAACATTACACGCTGAACTATCCTCGCTACCTTTACCGTCACCGTTCAAACTAAATTTATGAAAGCTCATTCAAAACTCTCTCTGACTTGGGGAAGTGCCTTTTTGACAGCGTTGCGACCTCGACAGTGGACAAAGAATCTGATCGTGTTCGCGGCTCCACTGTTTGCGTTTCGGATGCAACTTGATGCGCTCTCTGGCAGTATTCTCGCTTTCATCCTTTTCTGCGGTGTCTCTAGTAGCTTCTACTTGATCAACGATGTGATAGATATCAAAGCTGATCGACGACATTCGATTAAGCGTCATCGCCCGATCGCAGCAGGCTTAGTATCTGTTCCCGTTGCAATTTTGAGCGCGATCGCATTCCTTTCCATCTCACTAATTATCGCTTGGGCACACAGCCGAGGGTTAGGAAGCGCGATCGTCGCTTATACACTATTGCAAGTCGCCTACAATCTCAAACTCAAGCGAGTCGTGATTTTGGATATTTTTGCGATCGCAGGTGGTTTTATCCTTCGAGCATTTGCCGGAGCCGCGAGTACTTTCGTCGTCCTCTCCCCTTGGTTCTTAATCTGTACTGGAATGTTAGCGCTGTTTCTGGCAATTGAAAAACGCAAAGCAGAACTGCGAAAATCAACCCGACAGACGCGATCGGTGCTGCAATTTTATTCGATCGATTTACTCAAACGGATGGAGAATTTAGTTACTGTTGGTACTGTAATGGCTTACACGCTCTGGAGTTCAGGACAGCAAGTGCGCGGGGCAACAACGGCTTGGATGCTCTTAACTGTTCCGTTTGTGCTGTATGGCGTGTTCCGATATCAATATCTTAGTGAACCTCGTTCAGGAGAACAAGCAGAGCGACCCGAAGAGATTTTACTGAGCGATCGCCCACTTCAACTGACACTACTCGGCTGGATTCTGAGCATTGCGATGATTCTATTTCTCAAACATCAGAACTGGCTAATCCCGATGAAACTGATTGGTTAGACAAGTTCTGATATCAGTTGCTTCACCGTTTTCGTTGCGACTCGCCAATTCAGGCGAGTTTCATGTTCCTGAAAGGTTGATCGCGCTAAATCCTTGTAAGCTTGATAGTTTGTAAACAGATTCATGATGTAAGTACAATACTCATCTGCACTTGCATCAAGGGCAAAGGTTTTTCCGTTCCAATCGTCTCTGATCGCATCCGGCACACCTCCAACTTTAGTACTGAGTGAAGGTAATCCAAATGCGCTCACTTCGCCAAATACGAGTGGAAAACAATCTGCGATCGTGGGCAGAATCAGAAAATGTGACTCGGATAGTAGTTTCACCATCTTCTCACGCCCTTCTGGACTCCACTTGTAGATAAATCCGAGTAGATTTACAAAATCGGGGATGGGTTCATCTGTCGGGGGATTGCAACCAACGACGGATAACTCAGTTGGCAGTCCCGCATCATTTAGCTGTTTTGTAACTTGCACAGCTAAATCTCCACCTTTACGCTCCCAATCGACTCCAAGGAACAGGAGCTTACAGCGATCGCTCGGTCTTGCATTAATCACGGCATCTACGTCGTCGATCGAGAAATTCGATTCAAAATTACCGCCAGGTGCAACAATTCTGATTTTTTGGGGATCAATGCCGTAAGTTTGAATCGCGCTTTGTGCTGCCCATTCGGAGTGATACACTGCTAACCGACAGCGTTCAAGGGCAGATCTCTCGTTTGCTAGACCGTCCTCGAAGGTTCGATCGCACATGGTACTTCTGCGGTAGTACGGGTAGAAATCGACCAGTGCCGCAAATGTGCCAGACTCCCAAAAGACGATCGGATTGTCTGTGTCAACGTAGGCGATCGGTTGTGCCGCTGGACTTTCTAAACTGAGAACTGCGTCGATGTTGAGTTTCGAGAGTTTGTGGCTCAGTTGTCGCCCTTGATCCCGAACCAAAATCGCATCAGTACGAGGGCTGTAGTACTTCTTTAATAGTTTTTTGTAGTAAGCGGCTCTTGCCACGATCGTCGGATAGGTCAGCGGATGCCTGAAGTTGTGAATGTAGTCAACGGATTCAAACTGCGATTCGAGCGTTGGAATCCAGTGATGGGTGTAAACGCCAAAATCTTTCTCCCGCTTGGGGTCATAGATAGATACACAGGCAATTTTCATATCTCATCGTAGTAAAATTCTGTTTGAATTAGGCGTAACCTGCATTCACGTTTAGAAACTAAGACTGCAATGCAGATCGTTCCGTTCAGTCAAGAAGCTTGCTTCTATCATTTCACTCGAAAATGAAATTAGGATGAAATATTAATTCTGGTTGGTTGAAACTTAAGTAATTCGCGTGAACCCCTACTGAGGTAGCAATTACTACAAGAATTAATGTATCCAGTTCGCCACGGTTTGAATCAATAACCAAGCATTCAATCCGGCAATTAAAATTGCAACTGCCCAGGCTGTGACTTTAAGCCAGCGCGGATTCACAAACTCGCCCATTAGCTTGCGATCGCTGGTAAACATCACCAGTGGAATCACCGCAAACGATAGCTGTAAACTGAGAATGACTTGACTAAAAACTAATAATCCGCCAGTACTCTGTTCACCAAAAAAGACGATCGCGATCAATGCTGGAATAATCGCAATCAAGCGAGTGGCTAAACGGCGTACCCACGGGGGCAGCTTGATTTGTAGAAAGCCTTCCATCACGATCTGACCCGCCAGCGTTGCAGTCAAAGTCGAACTTTGTCCAGAAGCCAGTAACGCAACCCCAAAAATTGCACTCGCAGCACTGACTCCTAATAACGGCGATAGCAATTGATAGGCATCTTGAATTTCTGCAACATCCTGATTTCCAGAACTGTGAAAGGTAGCAGCAGCAACAATCAAAATCGCGCTATTGATGAACAATGCAAACGAAAGGGCAACGGTTGAATCAATCGTTCCAAATTTAATGGCTTCCCAACGCTTCTGTGGAGTCGGTTGCCAGTTGCGAGTTTGAATGATCGAGGAATGAAGATACAAATTGTGCGGCATCACAGTTGCACCCAGAATCCCGATCGCTAAATAAAGCATCTGAGGATTCCGCAGGATTTCACGATTTGGCACATAGCCTTGTAGGATGCCACCGACATCAGGACGAGAAAACAGAATTTCTGCACCGAAGCAGATCCCAACGGTTGCGACTAATAGAATGACTAACCCTTCCACATAGCGAAACCCTTTGCCTTGTAGAAAGAGGAGTGCTAGGACATCAAACGCCGTGATACACACTCCCCAGATTAAAGGCAATCCAAATAAGAGTTGGAGCGCGATCGCACTTCCGAGCAATTCAGCTAGATCGCAAGCCGCGATCGCAATCTCACACAACACCCACAAAATAAAGCTGATTCGAGGAGAAAAGTAGTCTCGACACGCCTGAGCTAAATCCTTTCCCGTTGCGACTCCTAACCGCACACAAAGCGATTGCAGCAAAATCGCCATTAAGTTTGAAAGTAAAACGACGCTCAACAGCGTGTAGCCAAATTTTGAACCGCCTGCGATGTCAGTCGCCCAGTTGCCAGGATCCATATACCCAACAGAAACGAGATACCCTGGTCCCGCAAAGGCTAATAATTTACGCCAAAAACCTTTGACGTTTGGAACTGCAATGCTGCGATGCACCTCTGGCAAACTAGGGCGATGTTCAGAAAGTGACATAGATTGAGCCTTTCATTTTTCTTTCATTTTTTAACAGTACCATCTCAAGTCGAAGCTTTCATTTTTCTTTCATTTTTTAATGGTACTGCTTGAAACTGTAAGTACAGCGAGATCGGGTTTCATGCTTCTAAAGAGTTGAATAATGGAGATGACAACTTACCCTTTGAGAGAAATTAGGAGCGATCGCACTCGTTAAACCGAAGAAAAATTAAAAAATCAAAACGACCGTCGAAATCGCGCTAGAGTAACAAGCACGATCGGTTCTGGTGGAGATCAGCTATCAGAAGTAAAGGGGAAAGTTTGGTGCAAGTCCAACGCTGTCCCGCAACTGTAAATCAATCATGAATTCAAGATTGACCAGCCAGGATGCCCGCCGATTTCTCAAGGCTCCAATTCATCTGCGAGGTACAGAATGATTACTCGATCTCATTCGTCTTTTTCTCAACAAGCTGTTCGCTTCACGCTCTCTACGCCCGTACAAGCAACGCTTTACGTTTCGCTCTGTGCTTTAATTCTCTGGACGATCTACTTTACGACTTATCCAGCGGCTCATGACAAGGTACATTCGCTTCGGCATCACACGCTGCTGGTTTCTTGTCACTAACAACACTTGTGAGGTCGTAATGCCAAAATTAAAGCTTTCTGTGTTCATTAGCGCGATCTGCCTAATGAGCTTAATGTTCTATGGAGTAGTAGGATTCTCTCAAACTCCACGATCGACCATTCGCCTCACGACTGATCCGCCCATTGATCAACTTGTGCCATTTGAGGCAGAAGCAAAAACCTACAAACCGCCTGCGCGTCTCACACTTGAAGCGATCGATGCCAATGGTCAACCTTTGACCAATGCCAAAATCCGCGTACAGATTCTCACACCGCCTAAAACTCTCTGGTTTACAACCGACTTCCCGATTGTGGAAGGCACGAAGCTACTCGATATTGATGCGATCGCGCCTCAAGGCAAATTGCAGCTTCAGCAAACCTTCCCAATTCGTGGAACTTACCAATTATTGGTCGATGTGATTCCACAGAGCGCCAATGCTTTCACCCCTTTTCAGCAAACTCTAACGCTCTCGATTCCTGAAAACTGGATTAAGTATCGCAATTTTGCCATCTTAGCCGTTATCTTACTTGCAGTCGGGCTAGTCGGTGGCTGGATGATCGGCGGACGGCAATCGATTCAGCCTGGAGAAATCGCGCCACAGCGGGTTCGATTATTGCTGAGTGGAGCGGTGATAGTTGCGATCGCTGCGCTTCTCTATGTCAACGTCAGCGCAGAAATGGCACAGTCTGAGATGTCGATGCCAATGTCACACATGACTGAAGCGACTTCTTCAGCAGACCAACCGAATCAAATACAGTCTCAGGGATTAGAGGTGCGGCTCTCAGGCGATACGAGTGCTACGGTGGGCGAATTGGCACAGTTTCGCGTGTCTGCAATCGACGCAAAAACCAAGCAACCCGCCCCAAATGTCATCTTCGATATCAAAACTACACAGATTGAACACAACTGGGTTGCTTTTGCTTATCAAGGCGTTCCCGATACAATGGGACAAATCACTTGGCAGCAGCAATTCTTCGATGGTGCGCCCCACAAAATCGAAATTGAAGTTGCCCCCGCGACAAACGTTGATCGCTCCTTCCAATTCTTGCAAGTGGCTCAAATGATTGAAGTCGAAGGGGTTGCCCCTCCATTATATGTTCGACTGGTCACGTTGATTTATCTAACCAGTATTATTGGAATCGGCTTGCTATCAGGGATGGGATTAAGAGCTTATTTACGGCGGTTGAAACGAAAAATTCAGATAACGTCGGTTTAGCGTTGCTCGGCTCTTTGCTTCACAAGTTCCTCAACTTTCTGGCTTACCATGCAGATAAAGTGACAGTCTCGTCTATGTTTATTCTAACGGCAAGGAGGTCAAGTGATGGACAGGAACTTATGGGCAGCTAGAAAGCCGCTAATCTGTACCATTGCAGGAATTGTTGCTGGCAGTGCTATCACTGCCTTGCTGCTGCTCTTAACGTCTAAAACCGTTTCACGCACACCAGCCTCTGGAGAAAATCTCGCTCTTCAGCCAACTAACCCGACTCAAACAGTTCCAGTTCCATCTAGCACTGCTGTCCCTGTTCCCTTTCGACCAGGCATGATGGGGCAGAGCGATCAACACTTCATTGTCATGATGATTTCCCACCATGAAGGGGCGGTGGCAATGGCGGATTTAGCTTTAAGTCGAGCAACGCACCCCGAACTCAAACAACTAGCTCAGGCAATTAAAACTACGCAATCGCAAGAAATTCAAGAGATGCGAAGCTGGTATAAACAGTGGGTAGTGCCCTGAAGGAAAGGATAAGAATTAAAATGGAGAAAGCTGCTCAGAAGAAACTGAATCATGAAAGAAATTTACGCTTGCCCCAGTTGTGGATCAGAAGATGTAAGTCGAAATGGTCATACACGTCATGGCAAGCAGAACTATAAGTGTCGAGATTGTAGACGGCAGTTCGTGCTTGACCCGCAATGGCAGATGTTGAGTGAGGAACAAAAAGGCTTGATTGAGCGATTGTTGCTGGAGCGGATCTCGCTGGCTGGAATTGCACGAGTGCTAGAACTATCCGAAGATTGCGTTCAACGTTACGTGAATCGCAAAGCTAACCAAGTGCAGCGACAGGTGGAGGTGATGCCCAAGCCAAAAAAGCGATTGACCGTACAGATGGATGAGTTGTGGTCGTTCGTCGATCGCAAAGGCACTGAACAATGGGTGTGGATTGCGTTAGATGCTGCAACCCGAGAGATTGTTGGGTTGCATATCGGCGACCGTTCGGGCGCTTCTGCCCAAGCACTATTTGCCTCACTTCCTTCCATCTACCGTCAGTGCGCCGTGATCTACACTGACCGATACAGGGCTTATCCGACTGCGTTACCGAGCAAGCGGCATTGTCCTGTGGACAAGGACAGTGGACTCACGAGCTACATTGAGCGATTCAATTGTACCCTTCGACAACGGGTCTCTCGATTGGTGCGGAAGAGCTTATCGTTCTCTAAAAAGGTAGAGAATCACATCGCCGCCATTTGGAATTTTGTGCATTACTACAACGCAATAGTGCGACGGAAGTTGACCGTTACCCGCGATTTCATTTCTATTTCCTCCAGCCTTTCCTAAATAGCACTACCAAACAGTGGTACGGCACTGACGTTCCTGCTTGGGGTCCGGGCAATCAGTGGGGCTGGTACAACCGGAATCAAACGCAACAGGGTAATAATCAGCAACCTGTTTGGGATCCTGAAATGGGGATGTACCGAAACTGGGATGACTGGGATCGACAAGGGTGGCATGGCATGATGGGTAGCGGCATGATGGGTGGGACGAATCTATATGCTCTGCAAAATGCTCTTGACTTTGATCGCGAGTTCATTCAGCAAATGATTCCTCATCATCAGATGGGTGTGATGATGGCTTCAATGGTTCTCAATAGTAGTCAACGTCCAGAGATCCGTAATCTGGCTCAGTCCATCATCAAAAGCCAAACGGGTGAAATTAATCAGATGCAGCAGTGGTATCAAAAGTGGTACCCATAACTTTACTTTGTGAAATCGAATTACCCGAAACTCTAAGGAAAATCTAGCATGAAGCGCCAATCGGTTTTGTGGATCGTTTTATTTGTCTGCACACTAGGATTAATTCTTCTAACCCCCCGACTACTGGCGAGTCAAAATCCACCAGTTGTTCCAGAGAGCCAGAATACTCAAGTGGCTCAAGGGATGATGCAGGGTTCGGGGATGATGGGCAGCAGCGATTGCGGACAATTCACCAGCTCTTTGCCTCTCACAATCAGATCCAGCGTACCGTTGAAGAAATTCCAGGTGGTATTCGCGCTGTAACCGAATCGGATAACCCTCAAGTTGCAGCGTTGATTCAAGAGCATATCCCCACGATGTACCAACGGATAGCTAACAGGCAAGGTATTCCAATGATTATGATGAGTTCTACACTGCCTACTATGGCTCAAAATTCAAATTGCATCAAGGCATCTCGATTCCGATTCTGTGGTGGATGCTATATAGAATTCATTTGGGGTCTTTTTGGAATGAGCTAGAATCAAAAATAAATGCCGTACAGCAGTAGTTTGACTGACCAGGAGTGGGAAATCATCGCCCCACTGCTACCGAAGAAGAAACAGACTTGCCCGCCGAAGTGGACAAAGCGACAGATTCTGGATGGGGTGTTCTACCAACTGAAGAACGGCTGCAATTGGGAAGACTTGCCGAAGGACTTACCGCCCTACTCGACAGTGTTCTGGCACTACAAACAGTGGCGCAAAGATGGGGTGTTCGATGAGATTCAACAGGCGTTACACAGTCAAGTGCGAGAACGCGCCCAAAAAAACCGAACTGGACGCGGTTGCTAATCATCGACTCGCAGGCGGTGAAAAACACTTGCACGGCGAGCATTGAAAGTAAAGGGTTCTGTTCCTACAAAAGTACCAACGGCATCAAGCGGCATCTCGCGGTCGATACATTAGGACTGCCGTTCTTCACCCACTGCACCAAAGCGAGTGTCACCGATGACCAAGGCTTAATCGAGATGCTGATTGACCATTTAGACTACTTTCGCACGAAGCCCGTAAACCTTCCCAAGATCACGATTCTGCTTGACCACGGCTACCATCTCGACACGATCCAAATGGCGCTCGAACTGTTCTACCCTCGAATCATGACCAAGGTTCGTTTCCAACTTGCTCCCAAACCGACCCAGGCTGAGAAGTGTGCCCACGAGATACACAACCAGTGCATTAGGAAGACTCAGAACGCTTGTCAGATAGGCAGTTGAGGAACTCAATCAACTTTGGCGACACGCCAAAAATCTCAACAGAAATCTGGAGTGTACCGGATTGGATGGCATTGCGTTTCAATCGTTCTGCCCAAGCGAGTCGTCGATGAGCACGTTGGCTACGAGTCAGGTAAGAGATCGCGGGTTCGATGATTTGAGTGGCTGAATTGCTCTGTTCAATTCGAGTTTGATGCCGCCGCAGGTGTTGCCGAATCTCTCGCCGCAGTTGAGTGGCTGGAATGTCTGTCCAGATTAAAGCCTGAGTCCCCTGTACGATCTGCGTTGGAGCTTGAGCAATGATCGTAATCTCAGGTTCTAATGCAACCGTCGGAATCGGAGGCAGCTTTGTTCGCATCACAGAAATTCGTCTGCCATTGGTGTTCTTGGAATCCTCGGACAGACAATGTTGCTTCACGGGACAACTGGCACAAATGCGCGGATTCATACTAAACAGCATTTGCATATCGCCCCGGCGAGTATAGCGAATTTCACGGCGGTACATGTGATGACCAGCGGGACATTCCACAGATTCATCATCCAGGATTTTGAAGTCCTTGCCTGCATACTTGTGACGACTCTTTGCCCAACCCTCCGAGACCGTCATGGCTCCATAGTGAGGTGTAGGGTGACTCGATTGAGGCACAGATGCAGGTTGAGGAGTTTCTGATTGGGGAGCCGCACACTCCTTGGTCATCTCTGGTAAAGCAGACGACCATTCTGTTTGCCGACCACACAACTGAGGCAACTGTGCGGCTCCCGCCCGAATCCGCCAGTTCCACACCCATTGATTCAGAATCTGCCAGAAGCTTTGTCCTTGCGCCTGCCAACTGCACCATCGGTCTCCATCTTGTTCTTTATCTTCTTCTGAAAGCGTTTGCTCAAATCCACCTCGACCACAGTAAAGATTGAGGACATCAGTTGCAGTAAATTGCTCAACTGGAAGCGAGGTGAGAAATAGCTCATGAATGTACTTGCCGTTGCATTTGCCCACGGCTCGTTTGCGCTTGTCGAATCGTTCCATGCGAACAATCACCAAGCGCATTGGTTCGTGGTAGCCTCGCCGCGTGGAATCCAGGCAAGGAATATCGAACAACTCCCGTGGATGAGGACTATCCGGATAGGTAATCGTGGCATGAGGGGGTTGCTTTAGCGCTGCTACAACTATCGGGTCAGTGAGCAAATGATAGTCGCGACAACGAATGGCATAAGCAATCTTGGCTTGTTGTAGTGGACTAACATAGCTCGCACTACCATACAGTCCATCGAGTCGAACAATGCCCTGCTCGATAGTTAATCCTTGAGTCTGAAGATAACGTTGTACTAATCCACAAGCACGGGCTAAATCTGGTTTAGGTGTGCCATTGCCAGGGGCAGCAAACGTGCCTAGCCATTCATGCGTATGGGCGCAAGCCACTGTGCTACGAGTGCGAACATAGTCTCCGCGTTTGCGTCCCCCGTACCCTGGAGCGCAAGCGTTCTCACTTCGCCGCTTTATCTGTGGATGCGTCGCTGCATTGACCAAAGCACGATGTCGCGTCGCTTTGACCGTTCCATCCACATCAAAGATTACCCAGTTCTTTCCAGTGCGGTCACTCAATCCCATTGCGGTTTTCATTTCAATCGGATGTGCCAGTAAATCCATTTCAAATAAGCTTCGCAACTGTTCGACAGCAGACTCATCGACATCGGCTAGAAAACGGCTCAAGGTTGCTGCGACTGGACACTTTGCTCGTTTCCAGACTGACATTAGCACAGGTTTAACGCTCTCGATTTGCTCGAAAAATAACTTTAACGTTTCGACTCCACTAACGGCATAAGCGAGCAGTAAAAGCACAAAGTCACACACCTCATACTGTCCCATCCGTCCGCGACTGACTCGAACCTGTTGCTGTAACTGCTCAAGCAAGCCAGTTTGATTCCAGTATTGTCCCACTAAAAGTGCTTCTGCCAACCAATTTGGAATGGCAAGATTGGATTGTTCTGTGGTACTAACTTCTAATAAATCTGCTACAGTAAAGCGAACATTGTTTTCTGACATCGGGAACTGTCTCCATGCAGTATGGCTCAATGTCTTTTCTTAGCGAATTTATCGAACTTTAGAATCCCCTCTGTGTCTTGTTTCTAGCATTTATGTCCGCACTGGTTGCGTATCTCGTGGGCATAGAGAAGGCAGCGAAAGGCAAAACGGGCTTTGTTCCCGTTGCGACGCGGTGGATTGTTGAGCGTTCTAATGCTTGGATGGAGCGGTGCAAGAGTTTAGTCAAGAACTTTGAGCGAACCCTGGATCACGCGACCGCCAAGATCAACCTCTGTTTCATCCGCTTGATGCTGAAGCGCTTGGCGCATGAATAAGATCCAAAATGGGTTCTATAAGCGGGGCAACTCTAACATGCTGGAGCAGGTACTATTCGAAGAATTCCGGGACTTGTTTGCCACCACCGCCGTCAAGGACCTCTGTGCAGACCGGAAGTTGTTGGGCAAAACCTGGTTCGTTTACCTGCTGCGCGAACCCGCCTATCGCCCCCGGATTTGGATTCGTGAGACTGATGTGATGTGGTATAAGCGTTCAGGCATCGATTGGACGGGGAAGGAACTGTTCCACTGGCCCCGTCCGGGGGAATCGCGGGTGATGCGAGAACGCTACAAGCTCTGGGGGCAATGGGTTTTCGCTTCTGGGCTGCGGCTCTAGGATGGCAACTTGCTGATTGTCGTAATACCGGATCGCACTCAGAACGCTATCCGTGATTACGCACAGCGGTAGCCAATCGAAGCTTTGTTTGGAGCGTTAAAGTCGCGGGGGTTCAATCTGGAGGACACCCACATTAAAGATGTAGAACGCCTAAGCAAGTTGATTGCATTGTTAACGCTGGTATTGTGCTGGGCGCTCCGGACAGGAGAATGGTTAGACAAACAGAAACCGATTCTCATCAAGAATCATGGTCGCAAACTAGTAAGTCTGTTCCGGTATGAGTTAGATTACATTAGCCGCCTATTGCTGATGCCTGAAATCCCATCACGGCGATGGTCACAAGTCCTCAGTTTTTTGTCCTGTACTTAGCCACTAAATATGTTTCAAAGAATTTACTACCGATTGCTTTTTTCCTACCTGGGAGTTCTTACCCTCACTCTGGGAATATTTGCGATCGCGATTCGAGTTGCTTTTATCTACAACATGAAGCAGCAAATTACGGACAAACTGACATTACTAGGAAGAAGTGCTGCTGTCAATGCAAGGCTTGAGGAAAATCGCCTCAAACTTGAGAATTTACAGTCTGTACAAAATTTGATGAAGCAAGATCAAGCTTTACAATGGTTCAATTCGCGAAGAGAATTAATCACCCAACAAGGCAAAGCTACAATCGCGTCGCCCCTCTTGGACAATGCACCTGTGCAAATTCAGGAGAATAATGACACTTATATTCAAGCCGTAACATTACCGATTATCAGCGGCAGTAATAGCCAGGTGATTGGCTATGTGAGAGCAAGTCAGTCTCTAGAGGAGCGTGATAGTATTCTCGGTGAATTGGATTGGGGTTTGGGAAGTGGAATGATAATCGCTTTAGTGCTCAGTGGCATAGGCGGATTTGTTCTGACTCGTCAGGCGATGCAGCCTGTTGAAAAGAGCTATCAGCGCTTAAAGCAATTCACGGCAGATGCGTCACATGAGCTTCGTAGTCCTTTGATGGCGATTAAAGCGAGTGCACAAGTTGCGATGCGCCATCCAGAGGCGATGCGCCCTGATGATGCTGAGGAATTTCAGACAATTCTACTAGCGGCTGATCAAATGACTCGCCTTACGGAGGACTTGTTACTATTGGCTCGTGATACTATCCCTTACCAAAGTTGGAACACAGTCGATTTAGCAGCGCTTTTAGAGAGTTTGGCAAAACAGTACCAGTCTCAAGCGATCGCTCAAAGCATTCACTTGAGAACTCAAATTACTCACCCTTTACACGCAGTGGGTAACAGCAGCGAGTTGACCCGATTGTTTAGGAATTTGCTAGATAACGCGCTGTACTACACCTCCTCATCCGGATCTGTGGAAATCAGGGCGAGTCGAATTGCTTCTCAAATCTGTGTGAGCATTCAAGATACAGGTGTAGGAATTGCACCAGAACATCTTGAACATATTTTTGAACGGTTCTGGCGTGCTGATCAGTCGCGTTCTCACAAAGACGGAAAATCAGGCTTGGGCTTAGCAATCTCTAGAATAATTGCTGAACAGCATAATGGCTCTATTACAGTCACAAGTCAGCTTGGAACTGGCAGTTGTTTTACTGTACGCTTACCCAATGCAATTCCTGAAACACAATAAACAAACAGACCAAGAATCAGCTTGCGAATAATACAGGGCACCTCGAGTCGCCACATCGTGATCAAATTGACCAATGTCCGCTTCGAGAGTTCGTATAAGGGACTAAATGCCGGATTGACCTCCGCCTCTGAAGTGTTAATCCAAAACTCTTTGAGGGCTTTGTGCGAGGATTCGGTTACGGTGTCTAAGAACAACTCCGCCAGTTTCCAAGTCGAGAAGGTGTTCACTTCATAAGACTTCTGGATCGCCTCTGGTGAATGATCGCTATGCACATTCACGCCATGATTGAGAACGAAAATATCGACTTTCTGGAGGCGCGATCGCAGTTCTTCTTCGGCTCCAATCCGCCACTGCAACACTTCGACTTTAGAATCGAATCGAGCCGTATCATTCGTGGTTAGCGCTACCACTCTCGCCCTGTGTTTCGTCAACTCTACGACCAATGCCTGTCCGAGTGCCCCGGATGCACCCGTGATGCCACAACCTTATCTTTTAGTGACAAACTGGCTCCTAGCGTTTCGCCTATGATTGTAAAGTGACCACAGAAATAAGCATTCGGTTGATCGAAATGATGTCGCCAGTGATAGGTACGAGTTTACAATCCACGGCTTGGGCAGATTCAATCAAATCGACGGGTTTGTGGGTGATATCGGTTTGTAAAAGCAGTCCTTGCGATCGCGCTAATGCAAGAATTAAAAACACCAATGGATATAGCAATCGGAGCCAGCATTCTGGCATCTGGGTGAGTCCTGCCAACAGCGTGGGTGCATCGAACATCGCCGTCGCTGCTGGAACATCATTATAAAGTTGCGCTCGCTGGTATGCTTCTGAACTGACGATCGTTAAATCTGAACGATAGGCTTTGTTTTGAGCAAGAGAAGCAGCGAAACAGGCGGGAATTCAGAACATTGAGGATTGCCGATCAATCGCCAATTTGATCGAGATCGGATATCGTCCACGCGGCAGATCGAAAGCAGTCGAGCGCCAAATCGAAGGAATCCGATTCAACACTGGAACCCGCCGCCGATGACGATGTTCTCTTAGCAGATCTCCATAGAGTGCTTCGACCTGAGAAATGTTATTGCTTAAGGTATACTGCTCTTCCACGCGCTGTCTAGCTTTCTCTCCTAATAGTCTCGTCCAACTCGCGTGATCTCGAAGCTGTGGAAGTAACACTCTAAGTTGTGAAGTCACCCGCCGAGTTTCCAGCACAATTCCCGCCTCATCTTCGAGAACTTCCCCATCTGCTCCCGCATCTGTCGCAACACAGGCAACCCCACACGCCATTGCTTCTAAGAGCGAAAGCGATAATCCCTCAACTAACGAAGGCAAAATAAAGACATCAGTGCTGCGGAGAATGTTAATGCGATCGCGTTCATCCGCTAAAAATCCGAGCCATTTGATCCCCTGTTCTTCCCCATAAAACGGAATCAACGAATCCGCAAGTTTGCCATGATTTCCAACAATCACAAGCTTACAATCATCGCCCATATTTGCCTGTTTCCATGCCTTCAGCAGCGATTCAACGTTCTTTTCAGGAGCAATTCGACCTTGATACAAAAACAATCGCTTTACGCCTAATTGAGCTTTGAACGATGATGCTCCGGGCGAGTATCTCTCATTATCAACGCCGTTCGGAATCACCGCAACTTTTTCTGCTGGGACACCTAGCTCGATTAATAAATCACGTTGAATTCCGGAGAAGATAATTACTCGATCGTATTTCGCCAAAGAGGGTGCATAAAGCTGATACATCAGATGTTGAGTCCCTGATGTAATGTTGCGAAGTTTACGATCGAAGGCTGGATGAAACGTCGCCACCAAAGGCAAATTCAACATCTGACAAATCTCAGGCAGCATGAAATCAAGCGGCGATAATGCTAGCGAAGCATGGACAATATCTGGTTTTGGCGCGAGATTTCTAAGCGCTTGTTCTAGGACTTTGGCAGATTTTAAGGTGGGAATCGTATAGATCTGCGATTTATATAAGAACGGAATCTGAATTTCTCTAAGATCGGGAAAGTTATCGGGGATTGCTTCTTCCTGTGCAAAGTGGAAGAAACTGACTTGATGTTCGCGATCTAACAGAGCGTTCGTAACTTCTCGACTGTAGGTAACGTTGCCACAAAATGGCGTTTTCTTGCCAAGCCAAGCGATGTGCATTTGAGTTTAGTTATAGAAACTAAGAGTTAAGTGAAGCTCAAGGTGATAGAAACGACAGAACTCTGAGGGTTGAGCTTCCTATGCTTGAGTGTCATCATGGTATGCGAAATATACCAAGTTGATGTCTTTTGAAACATCGTCTGAGAAAGCTCTCCAACTTCCAAGCTGATGGAAGTTGGAGAGCATAGATTGAGCGTGAGGGTAATGACGACTGGTTACTTTGCTGACCTAATCACTATTCGCCTCCCAGACACAGAATCAGCTATCGGAAAGCGTTATGCAGCAAAATAGTTCAATGCATTCCAAGCATAATGGCGCTTCAATCGAGTGATCCACTCTAGTCGAGCCATCAGCTCCTTGTGCCGAGCTTCAGAAACACTGCCAATCTTGTACCAGTGCCACTCAACATACAGCTTGTTGATGTAGTAGATCGAGCCATCCTCAATCATCTTCTCAAGAACAGGATATTCAGCGCCCTCAATATCCATCTTGACAACAATGTGATCAGATAGATCAAAACTGCTCAGAATCCATTGACTGAAGTCGATGCTCTCTACGTGCCGAGGATTTGCGTAATCAAGCTGTCTACCATAGATAAATGGAACACGCTTATCAGGCATGACACTAGAGGTTTCAGGATGACCGACAAAGAAACTCAGCCCACTGCTGTGAGTCCAAACCGCTTTGTTGTACACTTCAACCTTTGTATCAGGATACTTTTCAATCCGGGTAGAAATTGTAGGAATCAAATCAGCGTTGGGTTCAAAAGCAAAGAACTCAAATTCAGAACGTCTCCTGATAGCTCGTTCTAACACTTTGCCGACATTGCTTCCACAATCAATGAAAATCTTTCTCATAGAATACCTCTTGTCTGTTCTGTTCGAGTGTGACTACAAAATGCAGGATGCATATGTCTCGATCACTTGACCGCTGGTTGCATCGATCGCAGCCTGCTGCTTATCAACCTCCACTTCATACACAAACGTATTCCCGTCCTTGATCAATTCAGCGCGAGTGGCTTTGCCTTTTAGAGTGGCTTCTGCGGTTTGAACCGCCTGCTGAATTGGGACTTGAGGAACACTTGCAGCCGTTTGAGATGCTTGCTGTGCCGATGCCAGCTTTCCTAACCCAATGAAACCAGCAACACTGACCAATCCAACTAGAGCAACCTTACTTAACGTTTTCATGGTGTAATCTCTCCTTAATCTAGGTTTGTGACTTTACTATAGGAAGCAGAAGTCAAGATTTTGGAAAGATGTACGATCAAATTTCTAGAAAAATATCGGACTCACCTAGGAGTGCGATATTTTTCTACTGCCCTTCGGTAGCAAAACGATATCCAACACCATGAACTGTCGCAATTACAGTTTCTGAACATCCTGCCTCCTTCAACTTACGGCGCAGATTCGTAATATGAGTTTTAATCGTCTCTTCACCCGACGATCGATCAAATTCCCAAAGCTTGTCTAGTAAAGCAGAGCGTGTAAACACTAGTGCTGGATTTTTCATCAAACACTCTAGAATCAGGTATTCTTTTGGAGTGAGCGACAAAAGAGTCTCCTTGTAAAAAACCGTTCGACAACTAGGATTAAGACGCAAATTTCCTCGGTTGAGAATCGGTGTTTGAACTTCTAGACTTCTCCGCGACAAAGCTCTAATTCGCGCAGCTAACTCCTCTAAGTCGAAGGGTTTAATCAGGTAGTCATCAGCACCTGCATCAAGTCCAATTACTTTATCAGTTGTCGTATCTCTTGCGGTTAGCATTAAAATGAAAGCGTTGCAGCCAGATGCACGTAACCGCTTACATAAAGTAATGCCGTCAAGCCGAGGTAGCATTAAATCTAGAAGAATCAGATCATAAGAATTAGATTGCGCGTACTCCCAGCCTGTAATACCATCGCTTACTACTTCGATGATATGGTTTTGGTATCGGATATCTTTAGCAAGTGGTTTAGCAATTAAATCATCATCTTCAACAAGCAGAATTCTCATATTGCTAGAGGGTTCATTTCTAAAGGTAAATCATAGTACTGGTTTGAATGGACATGCATCAGACAATACCAAACTCAGGAATCTGTGCTAATATTTCGCTTCTCGCGCTGTGCGTCTCGAATGATATTAATTCCGCCTCGAATTACCACTATTGCAATTGCAGAGCCAATCATTAAATCAGGAAATCGAGAATTGAGTAGAAACACAAGCAAACCAGCAACGATGACACCAAAATTTGCAATCACATCGTTACTCAAAAAAATCCAACTTGACCGCATATGAACTTCTTCATGGCGGTGTTTAGCCATCAGAAACATACAGTATGAATTGACCATCAACGACAAAAGCGCAATACCCATCATCACGCTAGAGTCAGGCTCACTGCCCAAGATTGCTCGTTTAACGACATCAACTAAAACAAAGTTTGCTAGGATAGTTTGGAAAACGCCACTTAGAAAAGCTGCCCGAATTTTTTTCGTCTGTGATTTACCAATTACATAAAGTGAAATTCCAAAAACTGCTGCATCGGCAAGCATATCGAGGGAATCGGCAACGAGAGCCGTCGAACGAGCTAAAGTTCCAGCAGTAATGCCAACGATAAACATTGCTGCGTTAGCAGCGAAAAGGATCCTTAGAACTTTCCGCTGCGCTTTGTTTTTTGCCTCAAACTGACAACCGCAATCTGACATTAAGCCTCCTCGTCGATAGACGTTTTGCCAAAGCATGGAAGTCGTTGCTTTTCCTCACAGCAGTTGTAGCGTGTGCGTTCATCAACACCTTTTGCGGCATTGGCAGTAATTCACCAGCATCTTCATAACAGCTAGACCATTTGCTCAGATTACACTATGTTTGAATCTGAGCAAATGGTCTAGCTGTCGAAAAATTCAGGGGGTGGCAGTGGGATCAGAAGCTTGACGAGAAGCCAGAGAACAGGCGAAAGCGTTGGGCATACAGGATTAAAGAAAACACAAACGGACTGAGCTTGAGTAGGCAAGAAGCATTTGGTTTAAAGTTAATTTTTACTTGCGGACATATGTCATCATATCAGTATATGTTAATATGTCAAGTCAGAGACGTTAAAAAACGTAGGAAAGAACCAATATGGACAGTCAGTTACTGAGCTATAGCCTTGCCGGTCTCTTCGCAGGTAGTGTCCCTACAGCCTTGGTTGCAACAGCTTTGTTCAAATTTGCTACCCAGGCAACTCTTGCAACAGGAACATTTGATCAGATCCAGCCTATCTCTTCACAATCTTCGTCTCCTGTCAACGCGCCTCCGATGAGCCGTTTAGAGCAACAGTTCATTGTCATGATTATTTCTACGGTCATTTTATGGTCGTCGATAAAATGCTAAGAACCAGTTTGGTACTCAAAGATAAAGCGGTTGCAGTCACTGGAGCATCCGGAGCACTGGGACAGGCGTTGATCGAGGAGTTGATGCGGCAAGGCGCGAGGGTTGTGGCACTAACCACGAGTGAACGTGAATTTGCAAAGGGCGTTGAAGTGCTGCGGTGGCAAATTGGAGCAGAATTAAACCTACGATCGCAACTGCAAAAAGTGGACATCCTCATCCTCAATCATGGCGTGAATGTGTATGGTGATCGCTCTTCAGCAGCGATTCGGACTTCCTATGAAGTGAATACATTTTCAACTTGGAGGCTGGCGGAATTGTTTTTAGAAACGGTGACGTTCTCTTCGCATGAGGCAATCAAGGAGCTTTGGTTCAATACCTCAGAGGCGGAGGTGAATCCTGCATTTAGCCCGTTGTATGAATTGTCTAAGCGAGCGCTAGGAGACTTGATCACCCTGCGGCGGTTGGACGCGCCTTGCGTTGTGCGAAAACTGGTGCTAGGTCCGTTTAAGAGTCAGATGAACCCTTATGGCGTAATGTCTGCATCATTTGTAGCGCAAGCGATCGTCGCTTTGGCAAAACGAGATTTCCGAAACATCATCGTGACGATTAACCCGGTAACCTATTTCGCTTTTCCAGTGAAAGAGTTCTTTCGGTCGATTTACTTTCGGTTGTTTACGACTCACACTTCCTTCTGACGTAAGGTATCTAATTGCTTGATCTGCTGCGATTGTTCTTTCAATCGAACTGCCAGTCGATCGCATACTAATTCACATAGCTCGAAAATCAGGGGGTCTGTGATCTTATAGTAAACACTCACACCATGAGGTTGACGAGAGACCAGACCTGATTGAGCCAGGATCTTTAGATGCTTAGACACATTGGCTTGTCCGAGTCCCGTTTCTTCAATGACCTCACTAACATTCTTGGCTCCCGATTTAAGGCTACACAGCACCTGAAGCCGACTGACTTCAGATAAAACTTTGAAGTAATCTGCAACGGGAGCTAATACTGTCGGAGAAGCTTGCAAAATTTGTCGCCTAGCCATGTCTATTTTTTTGTATAACAGTATGGTAATATTATAGTATAAAAAGCTTCAAAGCTAGGGATACCAGTTTCGTTCCTGCAACTCGTAAATTGAGATGAGGGATGAGTCCTGGAGGATATGCCCTCACCCCTTGATTGGGAAATCGCTAGACAAGAATTGTAAACTTGGTTTCTTCCAGCTACGGTTGCTCCACAGGAAGTCCGGCAGCTTTCCATGCTAACCAAGATCCAGGGACATTCACCACGTTCTCAAATCCGTTTTTTTGCAGCACACTAGCTGCGATCGAAGCACGGTATCCACTCCCACAATACGTTGCAATTCTCTTAGCTCTGTCTAGCTCATCGAGCTGTTCTTCCAAATGCGGAACGTAGATGTGCTGCGCTCCTGGAACTCTTCCGTTCTTGTATTCATCATTGCCTCTAACATCTAATATGATTAAATCAGCGTCGTGTTGATGCTCATTCAACTCGTGAACCGTCCATTCTTGCACTCGTTTCAGCGGTAGTCCTACATTCTGCCAGGAAGTCATCCCATCGTGCAAATAGCCAATCACCTTGTCATAACCAAGGCGGAATAGCTGCTCAGACGCTAATTGGACTCCCCGCTCACTTTCTAGCACAAGCAGAATTTGCTGATCGGGTTCTACCATCCAGCCCATCCAGTTGGGAAACTCTGGGCGTAATGCAATGTTGATCGCTCCCGGAATGTGCCCACCGCCAAATGCGAGGATCGATCGTGCATCAATTACGATCGTATTCTCATCTTTCATTCGTTCCTGAAATTCTTTGGGAGATAGGGGAGGAAGTACGGGAACATCTCCTTTAATCGGTGCGCCTTTGGCATTGACTTTCTTGAGTCGAGCATAGAATCGGGGTGGTTCGGGCATTCCACTCAAAATCCACTCGACAAATTCCGATTCAGAGCGCTCTTGAAAGGCAGGATTGAAAATGCGCTCGTTGCCAATCGTGCTTTGTCGGCGATCTCCAATCGATTTTCCACAAGAAGAGCCAGCTCCGTGTGACGGATACAGTTCGATGCGATCGCCCAGTGGCAGCAATTTATCAAACAACGAATGATAGAGTTCCGCCGCGAGTTGTTTCTCACCGCCGCCTAGCAGATCTGGTCGCCCCACATCGAGATTAAACAACGTATCGCCTGTAAAAATGCCAAAGGGTTCTGCTCCTTGTTTTGCATCGAATACCAGAAAGGAAAGATGTTCTGGAGTGTGTCCGGGTGTATGCACCGTCCGTAAGGTGACATTGCCCAAGTGGAGTTCATCGCCTTCAGCGAGTTGATGTAGGTCGAATTGATAAGCCTCACTCTTGCCGCCATAGATTGGTGCGCCAGTTCGAGCTTTCAATTCATGAGAACCGGAGACGAAATCAGCATGAATGTGGGTTTCGAGAATGTGTACGATTTTTACGCCTAATTCGCGCGATCGTTGAAGGTAGATGTTGACATCACGACGGGGATCAATCACTGCCGCTACGCCTGCTTTGTCATCGCCAATCATGTAGGACAGGTGAGCCAATCCCTCAACATTAATTTGCTCAAACACAAGTGTCATAATTTTTCATCCTCAATTTAGGTTTCTCAGCGTTCTATAGTTTGGAATGCAGTGGAGGTCGTATGAGCAATGCACTCATTGGAAATGATTCGGCTTACTACAGCAACCACCATCCTTGCCTGTCAAGCTTAACGTCAACAGTTGTCAGGTCTTGTTCAAAATACTACTATACTGTTATATTATTAATTAATGTTTTAGACAAACCTCAGCCGAAAGAAGTATTCTCAGTTCTATTGATAGATTTAGCCAATTTATCCGAAAGTTTCTGAAAACTAGCTTTTAACGGGCAGTTGATGGAGAAATAGAAATTGGTCCCTAAAGTTGAGTCGGATGTTTCCTCAAAATTAGCAATGGAGACGTATCATGACGACTTGGATTATTGGACATTTGATGGCAGCTTGTATTGGATTAAGCTTAGGCTTGATTGGTGGCGGTGGCTCGGTGCTAGCGCTTCCCATTCTGGTCTATGTGATGGGCATTCCACCTAAGCCTGCGATCACCATGACGTTGGTGATCGTCGGAGCCGTGAGTCTGTTGGGTGTCATTCCTCACTGGAGAGCCGGGAATGTGCGTCTCAAGATCGCTTTGTTGTTTGGAGGCGCAACGATGATTGGTGCGTTTGCTGGCGCGAAGATTGCGACATTGCCATTTGTGTCTGGAACCTTCCAAATGATTCTGTTTGCTGTGATGATGGTACTGGCAGCCGGGTTCATGGTTCAGCGCAGTTCCAAGCGCTCTCGGCAGACTGAATTGGACTTTTATCCGAAACCTGCTTGTAAGTATTGCTGGCTCTGGCTGCTGACTGAAGGAATTGGAGTTGGAGTGCTGACAGGACTCGTCGGAATTGGCGGTGGATTTGCGATCGTGCCTACATTAGTTCTCCTGGGTCGTGTACCCATGAAACAAGCGATCGGCAGTTCGTTGTTGATCATCGCTTTGAACTCAGTTGCAGGATTTTTGGGCTACCTTGGACAAGTGCCGATGAACTGGGGACTCACAGGTTCATTTATTTTGGCAGCAAGCGCAGGGACAATTCCAGGCGCATATTTGGGACAGTTCATTCCAGCGCAACGATTACAGCAAACCTTTGGCTACTTTCTGTTAGCCGTAGCAGCTTTTATTTTGGTGCAGAACCGCCACAGCTTTAAAGCCGTACACTCCTTTAAAAATACTGCTTCACAGATGATCCAGTATCACACTAAATATTAGTTTTCTTATTATACTACTATATGGTAGTATAATAAATTAAAAGGATGTTAAGCGTTGCTCGTTTGGAGTTCACTATGATGCTATTTCGACAGCTCTTTGATGCAGAAACCAGCACTTACACTTATCTCATTGCTGATCCAATTACGAAGGAGGCGGTTCTTGTCGATCCAGTGCTAGAACAAGTTGAACGCGATCGTAAACTGCTGAATGAATTAGGATTGTCCCTAAAATTCTGTCTCGAAACTCACATTCACGCTGATCATATTACGGGAACCGCAAAGCTTCGTGAAACGACAAGCTGTCTCGGAGTTGTGCCCGAAAACGCTCATGCTGCTTGTGCCGATCGCATGATCCGAGATGGTGAAGTGCTTGAAGTTGGCAGTGTCAGTATTGAAGCGATCGTCACCCCAGGTCACACGGATAGTCATATGGCATATCGAGTGAACTGTACTTACCTACTGACTGGGGATGCTCTGCTGATTCGAGGAAGTGGACGCACAGATTTTCAGGGTGGTGATGCTGGAGCCTTGTATGATTCAGTCACGCAACGATTGTTCATGCTTCCCGATGAGACGCTCGTTTACCCAGGGCACGATTATCACGGACATACCGTTTCGACCATTGGTGAAGAGAAACAGTATAATCCTCGGTTTACGAAGTGCAACCGGAACGATTTCATTGAACTGATGAAAAATCTCAATCTTCCAAGTCCGAAAAAGATGATGGAAGCTGTACCTGCGAATGAACGCTGTGGTGACTTAATCAGAATTTAGTGAAGGATGCAGAATTTATTCACGGAGTAGACAAAATGACGATGTTGCAACCGAGAGAACTGAAGGCAATCGAGGCTTACAGATTGAAGCAAGAAATTGAGCAGGAAAGTGTGATGTTGATTGATGTGCGAGAAGCTGTAGAGTACGCAGGAGAACACATTCCGGGAGCAACGCTGGTTTCTCTATCTAGCTTTGATCCGGCAAAGATTTCATCAACACAGAACAAGAAAATCGTGCTTTATTGTCGATCGGGGAATCGGTCTATCATCGCAGCACAAAAACTATTTGATGCAGGGTTCGAGGACATATCTCATTTAGTCCGTGGAATTAGTGCTTGGAAGGAAGCAGGATACCCGACACACGTCAATCGCGATGCACCAATTAGTTTGATGCGCCAGGTGCAAATTGGTGCTGGATCTGGTGTGGTCATCGGTACACTCTTAGGGGCGCTGTTTTCGCCTTGGTTTTTGCTGTTGAGTAGTTTGATGGGAGTTGGACTAATTTTCTCTGGAGTTACTGATACCTGTATATTAGGTAGAGTACTGGCTAAGCTGCCTTACAATCAGCGCAATTGCTTCTGATGTAAAGACGTAGGGTAAATCGTTCAATTCAAAGGGTCGTGTCAGAAAGTGGTGAACAGTTGCCAACTTTGTTATCCTTTCACGGTATAAAGAGTAAGATTATTACTATGATTGAATATGTATAGAAATGGCAGCTTCCCCAACTCCTGTTACTCCCGACAAGGCAGAATCTTGCTCAGTCCCCTGCTTTAATCCTGAACTTGTTGCCAGGATTAAAACTCGGCTCCCTGATGACCGCAAGGTGCGTTCTGTTGCCGCGCTTCATAATGCGCTGGCAGACCCAACGCGGCTCAAGATTATCCTTGCACTGTCGCAAGGTGAGTTGTGCGTGTGTGACATTTCTCATGTCATTGGACTTTCGGTTTCTGCGACTTCTCATCAACTGCGAGTACTCCGGAATCTGAACGTTGTTGACCACCGGAGTGACGGACGTATGGCATATTACTCGCTGCCAAAAGACACCGCACTCTTGCCCTGTATTGAACAAGCCTTGAGCCAATTGATCTAATTTTTTTACCTTTATTTCGATGATTGCTCAATTATGAAACAGAAAACGACAGATTTAGAAGTACGGCTGCCCGCTATTCCAATCCCTGAAGCAGCCGAGGCAGCGATGCAAGAAATTGCAGGCGGGATGAAATTAGAGAAATGCCACAAGTGCGGCTGTATGCAAGAAGCACTTAATGGGGCTGATCGCGTTTTTAGCCGCTCTGAAGATTCGGATCTTCGAGCCTTAAAGCCAATCATTCAGACTTATAAAGTTCGCATGGAACCAATCGCTTATGACTGCATTGGTTGTAAGAAGTGTTGGGGTGCAGATGCCACGATCCAACTTGCCAATCGTTTTGAGGACGAAGTAGCCAACAGTTGCAGCAGTGGATGGAGTCCGAACTCAACTGACGCATCAGTCGTTTCTATCGAAAAAACATCAGAATCCCTTTGGACGCTCCAGCCCGGAGATTATGTGATTGGTAATCCAAATGCAACTGTTGCCGTTTGCACACTTTCAAGTCGTAATCTTGCTGCTGCTGTTGCAAAACAGGCTGGTGACAGCGTTGCGATCGCAGGTCGCTGCGATACCGAAAACATTGGTGTCGAGAAAGTGGTGCAAAACCTGATTGCCAATTCCAGTATTCGTTGGCTAATTCTCTGTGGCATCGAAGCCCAGGGACATCGAACAGGCGATGCTTTTCTTCGCCTTGAGGAGCATGGAGTGGATGCCAAAATGCGGGTATTGGAGTCTGCCTCTTGGCGACCTGTGCTGAAAAACCTAACGCTGATGGATGTAGCTCGCTTTCGGGAACAGGTTGAGGTGATCAACCTAATTGGTGTGACGGATGTAGACACGATCGTTCAATCTGTCCACGATTATGCTGCCCGTCCTGTCTCGCCACTAGCAAGTTTTGACAATGCCTCCGCACTGCCTTTGGTTGAACACATTAAAGCTCAGACTGCCAAGCGCCTCAATCTCGATCCGGCTGGATTCTTTATCGTGCTGCCTCAACCAGGAACGGGTCTGATTGTTTGCGAACACTACAAAAACAATGGGCAACTGGCTCATGTGATTGAAGGACGAGAGGCAGCACCTATCATCTCAACCGCTATAGAGAGAGGTTTCATGACTCTGCTTGACCATGCTGCATATCTAGGACGGGAACTGGTCAAAGCCGAGCTAGCCCTCACGTCAGGCATCCTCTATGAGCAGGATGCTCCGCTCAAAAACTTGTCCTCCGATGATGTGCCTCCTGATTTAACCCAGAACGATCGCGCTCAATGCAGCTGCGGTGAATCCCTAGCCAAATCTAGATGACTCCGTAAAAACATCAAGAAATGCCTGCGATTAAAAGAAAAGTGCAGGGACGCTACCGAATTTTTATTCTTGACGAAGCACATCAATTAACTACCCAGTCCCAAAATGCTCTGCTGAAGTGCATTGAGGAGCCGCCACCCCATGTAGTATTCGTTCTCTATACGACAAAAGTGCATAAGCTACTGCCAACTATTGTGAATTTCACTTTCGGGCACTGTCAATTCAAATGGTCGCACAGCATTCACAAGAGGTAGCTGATGCAGAAGCGATCGCTATCCAAAATGACGCTTTAATGACGATCTCTCGCTTTGCGGAGGGAGACTTGCGAGAGTCCCTTCAGCTTTTGGGTCAGGTCAATTTGCTAAGTGAATCAGTAACCGCGAACCATGTGATCGAGATGACAGGGGGAGTGCCAGAAACAGACCTGTTGGCATTACTCGATGCGATCACAACCAACGATACGTTTCAACTCCTCAAATTGGCACGAACGCTGGTGGACTCTGGCAAAACACCCAAACTGATCCTCAGCAGCCTACTCCAAATCTATCGAGATCTACTCATTCTAAAATCAGATCCCAATGCATCCGACTTGCTCACCAGCCCTGTCAGTTACAATCCATCAGAGGCGGAGGAAATTTGCCTGGCGGAACGTGTCAACAGAAGCTGCCATGAACCAATTCAAACTGCAAAAATGGGTTCCTATCGGGTGGTAACTTTAGCAAGAACCCGAACGGTGAATATTCTTTAATTGGTGGAAGATTTAGGCAGCCAAACAATTAGTTGATCTCAAAAAATCGACGCGATTTTTACCATGTTAGGCGAAATAAAAGGTATCAGCCAGCGGGATTGTCGAGAGCTAGAGAATTCTAGGAATTGTCAGCAAGTTTGACATATCAGTATTGAGTGATATTCTGATATGAGAAACTCTTTCCAAAATCAATGAATCTCAACGCCCGTACTACTGGACTAAACCTGAAAGCTAAACTGTTTCGAGGTTTTTCTGATCCCTCGCGCCTCTCTATTTTGGAAGCTCTCAGCAACGGATCTTTGACCGTGACTGAGATTGTGGAAGCCACAGGGCTTAGCCAGTCAAACGTCTCCAATCATCTTGGTTGTCTACGCGATTGTAACCTCGTTTACCGGGAGCAGAAAGGCTCTTATGTTCACTATGACTTGAGCGATGAGCGAGTTGCGCGTCTGCTATACCTCGCTGATGAATTTCTAGCCGATGTAACGAAAGGAATTTACGAGTGTACTCGCTATAACTTGCCAGAGGAGGAATAACTGTGAAGCCACAGCAAGCAACGATCGAGATGACGGTACAGGGCATGGATTGCTCAGATTGTGTGCGGCATGTCCGGCAGGCGATCGAGAACTTAGAGGGTGTGCAGTCGGTGGATGTCCTTTTGTCTTCTCAAAAAGCGATCGTTCAGCTCGACCCAGAAAAGATCGATCAACAAACCGTTTACAGAGCTGTAGAAGGGGCAGGCTACAAGGTTGTCAAGCCAAACGCAGCGCTGGAATTGACCGTTCATGGGATGGATTGCTCAGATTGCGTCCGGCATGTCCGGCAGGCGATCGAGAAAATGAATGGTGTGGAGTCAGTTGAGGTATTTTTAGCGTCTCAAAAAGCGGTCGTAGAGCTAAACCCGACGCAGGTCAATCGGCAACAGATCGTTCAAGCCGTTCAAGCCGCAGGCTACTCGGTCGCTGAGCCAACAACGACCCTTGAAATTTCTGTCAACGGCATGGACTGTCCGGATTGCGCCCGTCATGTGCAACAGGCGCTTGAAAAACTGGACGGTGTGGAATCGGTCGAGCCATTCATTACCTCAAAAAAAGTGGTCGTGAAACTGAATCCGGTGAAACTTTCTCGTCAAGAGATTTACCAAGCGATTGAAGGTGCAGGCTATTCCATTGCTGACCAACCCAAAGAACCACGCAATCAAACGTCGATCGAAGATATCACCCGACCTATTCTTATGCTATTTGGCATTGTGATCGGGGCGGTTCTTTTTATTGTACTGGTGGGTGAGCGGTTGGGGTTGTTTGAATCTTTGACAGCCCGCGTTCCCTGGTTTGTGGGAACAATTTTGGTTTTGGCGGGAGGCTATCCGTTACTGGTGAAAGTGGCACAGGCTGCACTCAAAAGCAAGGTTACTTCGCACACCTTGATGACAGCAGGACTGATAGCAGCCCTTGCTGTGGGGCAATGGGCAACGGCTGCGGTGGTGGTATTCTTCATGTATTTAGGGGAGTACGTTGAACGCTTTACAACCGAACGAGCGCGGCGTGCGATTACGGATTTAGAATCCATCGCGCCTCGCATGGCACGGGTTGAACGCGGGGAACAAGAGATTGAGTTGCCGATCGCTCAAGTTGCAGTCGGTGAGATTGTCGTTGTGCGTCCGGGTGAACAAATTCCCGTAGACGGAGAAGTCATTAGTGGTCAAGCAACGGTCAATCAAGCAGCAATTACCGGCGAGTCAATGCCGATCGAAGCACGATCTGGAACAAACGTGTTTGCAGCAACCCTAGCATCGTTAGGCAGTTTACGGATTCGAGTCACGGCAATTGGAGCCGATACAACATTCGGGCGCGTGATCAAACTGGTCGAAGAAGCCGAAGCCCGGCGAGCCGATGTGCAACGGCTCGCAGACAAATTCTCAGCTTATTACCTTCCAGTGGTTTTAGGGATTGCAACACTCACCTTCACCGTTCGCCGCGATCCGTTAGCCACGGCAGCCGTGATGATTGTGGCATGTTCCTGCTCGTTTGCGTTAGCCACACCGATCGCGATGCTAGCTTCGGTTGGGGCAGGAGCAAAACGCGGTCTGCTGATTAAAGGCGGGAAATATCTAGAGTCTCTGGCTCGCGCCGATGTGCTGTTGATTGACAAGACTGGAACCCTAACGCTCGGTCGTCCTCAGATTACCGACGTTGTGCCGCTATCAGGGGTATCTGAGACTGAGGTTCTATCATGGGCTGCCTGTGCAGAACGGTACTCCGAACATCCACTGGCTCAAGCCGTGTTAACGATCGCAGAGAAACGCAACTTACCCCTGAATAAGCCAGAACAATTTGAAGCGTTTCCAGGCATGGGGGTGCAAGCACTGGTTGATGGACAAGTCATCGCCGTTGGCAATCGTCGCATGATTCCAAGTGGCGCGTCCCTGCCAGTTGTGCATCGATTTGAGGAGCAGGGTAAAACGATGCTGTTTGTTGCTCGTGATGGTGAGTTGATTGGGGTTCTAGCGGCAACGGATACAGTCCGCACTGAGGTTCCCACGGCTATTGCTCAGGTGCGTAAACTGAACTTGAAACAAATTGAGCTATTGACGGGAGACAACGAGCGAACAGCCGCTGCTCTTGCAGGCAATCTTGGAATTCGCTATCGGGCAAATCTTCTGCCTGAAGACAAGATCGCGATCGTGCGAGAGTATCAGGCGAAAGGACACACAGTGGTCATGGTTGGCGATGGTGTAAATGATGCTCCGGCTCTAGCACAAGCAGATATTGGCATTGCAATGGGAGCAGCCGGGACTAATGTGGCGCTCGAAGCAGCTCACGTTGCTTTGATGCGCGATGACTGGCAGCTTGTACCAGAGGTGTTGCAGATTGCCCGTCGCACAATGAATGTAGTGAAGTTGAACATTGCGTTTACTGCTGTGTTCAACTTGGCAGGGCTATCGCTAGCTGCCTTTGGTTTCCTGCCACCGATCTTTGCAGCCGCAGCGCAGTCCATTCCAGATATTGGCATTCTTGCAAACTCAGCCCGCCTATTGCGTCAAAAGTAATCGCAATCTGGCTGATCTATATTTTCAAGTCTTAGTTCTCACCACGTTGAGACCTCGTTTCAATGATAATTCTCTATGTTCCTTGAAGATTTTCGACGAATAACGCCTTGTAAGTCTACTAATATCATCATATGATGATATAATGATCTGTACGTATCTCATTGACTTACAAGTTGAGAAATGAAATACAACTCTGAAAGCTTGGATACCTGAAAAGCAGCCGACTTGCTAGGGTTCCACGTATTGGCAAGCATGACTAGAAAATTTGGTCTAGGTTTGCATTTGTTCTTAACATCACAGGAACTTTTCTATGTCTCTTCGATTAGGCGATATCGTGCCAAACTTTACTCAAGCTTCAACGGCTGGTGAAATTGATTTCTACGAGTGGGCAGGAGATAGCTGGGTTGTCTTGTTTTCCCATCCCGCCGACTTTACTCCAGTTTGTACCACGGAGTTAGGAGAAGTTGCCAAGCTTAAGCCGGAATTTGACAAGCGCGGTGTGAAGGCATTAGCGCTTAGCGTTGATAATGTTGAATCTCACCAAGCATGGGTGGGAGATATTGAAGAAACCCAGCATACAAACCTCAACTACCCGATTTTGGCAGATTCAGATAGGAAGGTTTCCGACCTTTACGACATGATCCACCCCAACGCCAACAATACTTTAACCGTTCGTTCGGTGTTTATTATTGATCCTAGCAAGAAACTGCGTCTGACCTTGACCTATCCAGCTAGCACGGGGCGCAATTTTGATGAGTTACTGCGGGTGATCGATTCATTGCAGCTAACAGACGATCACAGTGTAGCGACTCCCGCTAACTGGAAGGATGGTGAAGACTGTGTGATTGTTCCTTCGATTCAAGACCCGGAAGAACTGAAGCAAAAGTTTCCCAAGGGCTACGAAGCGGTGAAGCCCTATCTGCGAATGACTCCTCAACCGAATAAGTAATTTGATTCTAGGTGGCTGGGCGAAATTAGCGACGCGGTTGACATGCGGTGCTGACTCCGCCCAGATCAAGCCTGTTTGGGGTTGCTTGTCTAACTGACGTTCAAGAAAAGCGAAATTATGATTTTTCGGCAACTGTTTGATCAAGAATCCAGTACCTATACGTACTTAATTGCAGACCCCGCGACTCAAGCAGCTATCCTGGTCGATCCGGTTCTAGAGCAGGTAGAGCGAGATCTCAGGTTGCTTGAAGAGTTAGGGTTGAATCTCCGCTACTGTTTAGAAACTCACATTCATGCTGACCATATCACAGGAACTGCTAAATTGCGTGAAGTGAAGGGTTGTCTCGGCATTGTTCCAGACCAAGCTCAAGCTAATTGTGCCGATCGCCATATTAAGGATGGTGAGACGTTACAGTTAGGCGGCATTGTGATTGAAGCGATCGCCACACCAGGGCATACCGACAGCCACATGACTTATCGGGTCAATCATGACCGAATCTTGACTGGAGATGCTTTACTCATTCGAGGTTGTGGCAGAACCGACTTTCAGAGTGGTGATGCGGGGACATTGTTTGATTCAGTCACGCAGCGGCTGTTCACGTTACCAGACGATACGCTCGTTTATCCAGCACATGACTATCAAGGTCACACCGTGTCCACAATTGCTGAAGAAAAACAGTGGAATTCTCGATTTGCTAAACGCGATCGCGGTCAGTTCATTGAGTTCATGGCAAATCTAGGCTTACCGATGCCTGTAAAGATCATGGAAGCGGTTCCAGCTAACGAGCGGTGTGGCAGAATTGCCTCTCCTGACACAACCAACATTATTTCAATAGACTTCTCATCCAGCAAACAGGGGTAATAGTTTATTCTTTACTAAAGTATAAATATTATGATTTCTTCTGGTAAGGCTACTGAAAGCTATCACTCAATTGCTGAAGCAAACCTCGCTAATTCCACTTCAAATGATGTAAAAGTCAGTTCAACTCAACTGAAGATGCGACTTCTTTGGATCGTTTTGGGGTTGCGGAGTAGCCTATTTCTGTTTGTTTTAATGATCGGGTTTTGGACTCATAGCCTGTCACTATTAGCTAGCTCTGGTGATATGTTTTCCGATATGGTTGCCCTCAGCCTGACGCTAGGTGCAACAACAGTGGCACAACGTCCTGCTACGAAGACGGCAACGTTTGGGTATCGACGCATTGAAATTTTGGTAGCATTGCTCAACGGACTAGGAATTCTTGCGATCGCTGCCCTAACCACCTGGGAAGCAATCAATCACTTTCAAGAACCAGACCCCATTCGAGGGCTACCCATGCTGATTACAGCAGGTGTGAGTTTGGTTCTTAACAGCATTATTATTCGTCTTTTGCATGACGAGAGCAGCCACGACCTCAACTTGAAGGGTGCTTTTCTCCGTATCCTTGCCGATGCTACTGGTTCTATAGGTGTTATTTTGGCAGCTTTAGGCATTTACTACTTCAACTGGCTATGGGCAGACGCTGTGGCAAGCTTGCTGGTTGCTATCTTTTTGTGCATTAGTGCAGTTCCTTTAGTAATGGATAGCCTCAGAATTTTGATGGAATTTGCCCCTCGCTCAATTGATGTCACTGCGATCGAAGCTGCTTTGCATTCCTTTCCAGAAGTGCGCCAAGTGGAAAAACTTAATGTCTGGACAATTACATCTGATCAAACTGTGCTCAATGCTCATTTAACAGTGAAATTTATGGCGACCGAGGAGCGCGACCAGTTGCTGAATCAATTACAAACTTGTCTGAATCAAGAATTTAGCATTCATGAGCTAACTCTGCAACTCACTGCATTTCAGGAGTGCGATCGCAATGAATCCTAATCGAATAAGCAACAGGGGACAACCATTCGTTAAAAGACCAATTCAGTCTTCTTACATTACTGACTGGATAGAGGCTTTAGGCATTGCGGCTTGGGGTATTTTGGTGCTAAAGCTGTGGCTCACTAGCAAACTTAGCTTGCTTGTTCATCCTAGATATGTTGTTGTTTGTCTAGTCACAGCCATTGTTTTACTGCTACTTGCAGGATTCAAAGCTTGGAGGATTCTATATAATCCGCCTACTATAAAGACTCAACATCTATCAACTTTGCCTCCAGAATGGACGAGCAGAGTGCTTTTAGTTGCGGCACTTTTAGGAATGCTGATACAACCTCAAACGCTTGGAAGCCAAGCGGCAATGCAGCAAGGGTTGCCGGACTCTCTTATCACCTCAACTCGCATTAAGCCTCAAGCATTCCGGGCTTCTGTGCGTTCAGAAGATAAATCGCTAGTGGATTGGGCAAGAACACTAGCCGTTTATCCTGAACCTGATAGCTATTTAGGACAAAAAGTTAAGCTTCAAGGTTTTGCCTTCCACTCGCCCAACTTATCGGATCAGTACTTTGTCATCAGTCGTTTTGTGATTGCCCACTGTGCACTAGATGCCTATCCAGTTGGAATTCCAGTGAAACTCACTCAAAGTCGGCAAGCTTACCCAGTTGATACCTGGTGGGAGATTGAAGGGCAGATGATTGTAGAAACAGTAGCAAATGAGCGGCAACTCGTGATTCAAGCAAATTCCCTTAAATCTATTTCTGAACCTAAAGATCCTTATGAGTACTAGCACAGAATTGAACAGCGTCGCCATTGGATTACATGGCTGCAAATCGGAGAGCAAACGTTAAAAAATTGGTAATAATGTATGGAAAAATTTCTTATTGGAATCCTCTCATGAACAACTCCGAACCCCACATCTCTCCCGAACAGTTTCCAGAAGTGTTTGCTTTGGCAGCCCGGTTACAGGCGCAAGAGCATTATTCTTTGTCAGAGCTAACCCAAATTGGCGCGGAGGCGAACATTCAGCCAGAGTTTATTCAACAGGCGGTACAACAAATTCAAGCGGCTCAAGTCAAGCAAAGCAAAACTCGTCGATGGCAGCAATCATTGAAGGTGGGGTTAATTAGTTTTGGTGTTGTGCTTGGTATAGGAGTGTCGGCAGGTTATGCAACTATCTGTGGCTCCACAATGGAAGCCGAAACAAGTCAGCAAGAGCAGTCATTTTGGTAGCAAGAATTACGGGGGGTTGAGAATATGATTGAGTCAACCCAAATTCTTCGGTTGCTGGTTCAGCGGGTTGACCAAGAGTTACTGCCTACGATTCAAATCAGAAGCGTAACTCCCCATAATCCAGTTGAAGCTCATTCTATTCCTGCTCCTTGGCAACTGATTGGTGCAGGGAATTATGCTGCCGTATTTTGTCACCCTGAGTTTCCAGATCAGGTTATCAAGATTTATGCTCCTAGTCGTCCAGGGTTTGATGAGGAGGTAGAAGTTTATCGTCGCCTTGGCGCTCACCCTACCTTTTCTACCTGTTTGTACGTTGGGAAGAACTTTTTGGTACTTAAGCGGCTGTATGGAACGACGCTCTATGATTGCTTACACAAAGGATTAACTATTCCAAAGCAAGTTATTCAAGACATCGACCAAGCCCTGAACTACGCTCAAAGTCAGGGGCTAAATCCGTATGATGTGCATGGACGCAATGTGATGATGTGGAAGGGTAGAGGATTCGTGGTGGATGTATCAGATTTTTTGCATCAGGGCACTTGTCTGGAGTGGACTCATCTAAAGCGAGCTTACTATTGGTTGTACCGTCCTATCCTTGCACCATTTAGACTTCAAGTTCCCTACTTTCTCTTGAATATGGTTCGCAGAAGTTATCGTCTTTTCTGTCGTTCACCGGGCTATCGGCACGTATTGCAGTAACAATGGCGAGATTTTGGATAGGATGCAAGCTGTGCTTTGATCTGAACAGGGCGGCAAAAGTCTGATTTTGCGAGAATGATCAGCACTGCTCGCAATTCTACTGAAGCCATGAAATAAAGTTTGCTGAATGAGCGATTCTCAATTTTAATCAGATTGAACTTAGAAGCGATCATTTCGTCCCTACTTGTATTTAGCGAAAGAGTGGTGTTCTATGCCAAAACAACGATCAATTCCCTGGATTCATCGCTGGTCACGTCTGATCATGGCAGGATTAGCAACGATCGCAGCCGTCGTGACTGGCTACTTAATGATCGTCAAATTCTCTCAAAGTTCAACGGCTTGCCCAACGAATGGCTGTGACATTGTATTGGCAAGCCCTTGTCCATTAATGCCACCTAATAATACCAGTAGAAAGCCTGGAATCACATAAGCATAGTTATAGGCATCAACAACCGCTCCAACACCGAATGCTGCTGCGATCGCCTGCTGACGCACCAGCCCAAAAAGCTCGCTGATTAGGGTTCAAACGCCACAATTCCAGCAACATTAACCAGAGAACGGGACAATTTCTGATGTTTATGCATTCAAGAAAAGCTCAGCTAAATTTCTAACGTTTGTTTCTTCGCGATCGACCATTGTGCCGCCCTTCTCGAAACGCTGCAATGAGTAAGCAACCAATCCCAATGTTGATTGCCACGTCCGCCAAATTAAAAACTGGAAAATGAATGAGGCGGAAGTCTAGAAGATCCACGACTTCCCCTTTGACAAAGCGATCGACCCCGTTTCCTAAAGCTCCTCCTAGAATGCAACCGTAACCTGATTGCTCCCAACGGCTAAGACTAACCCGTAGCGCCAGCACGACCAGCGCTAAACTGACTCCTAAAGAAATCCATTTTAGCCATCCACCGCTGTCCGAGAACAAGCTGAAGGCAGCGCCTTTGTTGGTGACATAGGTTAGATGAAACACTCCTAGAAGAAGCGGGATGCTTTGACCCAACGAGAAAAACTGAACAACTAGAAATTTGGTGACTTGATCGATCGCGAAACTAAGAACCCCCGCAAACCAAAAGCCTTTGTTTTTATGTCTTATTCTCACTTGGTTCAGACCTACCTAGAACAACATTTGGAACAGCAACTTGCACTACCGATTCGATGGCGCGAAAAGCATTTTTGGGTCTTGATCGAGAATCCCTTTACGAGTTGAGTAAGCCGAATTGAGCATAATTAATTTTTACCGCTTAACTTCTTTCAATTTTGTCAGTTGCAGCTACGTCATCAGAAGCTGCAACAGAAACGAGTAAAGGCAGAAATGAGCTATTCAGAATGCTTCCATTGGTCTAAAAGATCTTCAAATAATATGTTCCGAATCCAAATCTGACCCACAACTGTCAGCGGAATTGCGAGTGCTAATCCCAATGGTCCAAACATCACAGCAAAGAAGATTTGAGCCAGTAGCGTGACGGCAGGAAGAAGGGCAGCGTGCTGAGCCATGATATATGGAGTGAGTAGATTACTCTCAAACAATTGAACAAGAATATAAAAAATCAAAACCGCAACAGATTTCCAAGGAGCGTCCAAGAGCGCGATCGCGATAGGAAAGACAACGCTCATCGTGGGTCCAATATTTGGAATAAAATTCAGTAACCCTGCCAAAACACCTTGGGCTAAAGCAGCGCGTATCCCTAAGACAAATAAACCGAGACTGCTTAACACCGCGATTACGCTCATGCTAATCAGAGCTGCTTCCATCCATCGACCTAACGCTTCTCCACACTCACTTAAAGTTGCATCTGCTCGACGACGATAGAAACTAGGAAAAAGGCGAATGGCAAGTCGCCGATAAGGAGCTGGATCGATGATGAGCATCAAAGCTAAAACGAATACTAGCAACGTATTGACTGCAATACCGACTAAAGCAGAAAAAACCGGAATAGAACGCCCCAAGATTTGATTCAGAAAAGGCTGAAGTTGCTGTCCGATTCTTTCAAGCGTAGGTGCATAAGAGCGAAACTGTTCAGGAACTAAGTTGATGTTTTGTTCAATCCAACCATCAACCCGGTTAACTCCGATGGGAAACAAAACGATTAATTCCTCGACTTGAGTTTCAAGCGGCGGAACAATCAGCCAAAAGAAACCCGCCATGATTGTAAAAAAGCAGCCAACTGAGAGTGAAACTGCGACAGAGCGTTTAATTTTTCTCTGTTGCAGCCATCGTACTAGCAGATTTAAGCTGTTGGCTAATACAATTGCCGCAAAGAGCAGTAAAAGCATCTGACGAATCTGCCAAAGAACATAAAGGATAGAAACCAAACCGAGAAGACCAATCCATTGACCTAACTTCATAGTTGAATAACTTCATTGATGGGCAATAACTAAAACACGCTCGGTTGCCCCTGCGGTTTTTTCATCCCTTTCTGTTAGTGAAGCGGGAAGCACTTGCGGGTCATCATCGATCGAGAGCAAAAACTGAATCAAATCCGTTTGCTCTTGTGGCGTAAATCTGGCTTTTTCATCCACCCAGTAGGCGTGCCCACTGCCATCCACATTCGCTCGCTGCAAGTTAGAATTTGCCCGGTTTGCAGCAACCATCGGCTCTCGCAAATCTCGGTCAAGCAACATTCGTAGGCTTGCTTCGGGATCGGGTTTGATGTTTCGCATCAACGTACCAACCATGCCAATTTGGTCTGGATTCGCAATGCTAAAACGTCCATTTGCGTCTTGCTTTAGGGCATCAGATCCTGCTGCCACACCGCCATCATGCAGGTAGGGAGCGAGCAGATAAAGTCCAATTAGCTTGATCACTTTGTAGCCTCCAGCCGGGTCGCTTTGTGCATAGGCAAGATCGATGTCTTCTTGTGGAGTGATATCTGTTGGGATTGATAGTACAGGAGGGTTGGGCGGCAGCAGCACTGGAACATTCGGTGGATAGGTTTGCGGCGGGGAGACAAACAGGTTGGCAAATCCTCTGGAAGCAGGCGCTCGTAGCGGTTGTGTCCCAACTTCTTTGGCAGGAATTACCTTATGGTTGGTGAAGTAACGACCGCTGTGGCAGGTTGCACAGTTGGCTTTCGTAAAGACTGCTGCCCCTCGTTTTAGCGTCTCTGGATCAGCCGATAAGTATGGAGGGGGTGCCAGCGTGTTTTGCCAAGCAGACATACCATTGAGCTGATCTGCAACAGGCAAACCAGGCGTAGATGCCATCAATCCGTTCTGCATAAACAGTGACCCCTTGGGGTATTCTGGCATCCGAATCGTCTGATTGATTCCGGGTTCCCCAGGAGTGGGATCAACCTTATCAATAAATTCTGAAGGGCGAACTCCTGCTGGTAAGCGGTATTTAGGGTTAGCTGCCTTTTGGAACATGGCTCCCAGGTACGTTTCTTTATCGATACCCAAGACCTGTTCAGCCGCATCTGCTGTCGTCGTCGGGTCGGCATTGAGACCAAATACAGCATTGTTCAAAGTAGTCAAGCCGTGAAACCAGCCGATCGAGGCGACCCCACTCCAAGCATAAGGATAAGCATCATGGGTATAGGAGGAGGGAATTTTTGCCGAATTGTTTTTGAGGTCGCCGTTAGAAACGAAGTTGCCAGGGGGCCAAGCCAGGATAGAGGCATCCACTTCATCTTCTAGCGTTTTTGCATCTGGCAAATAAGCTTGTTCTCCACTGCCATTGATGTATGGATGTTGACCAGGGGTAATGTTTGTTGGATTGACATCGGTTTGGCGAAATAGCGCGGCTGTGTTGGAAGCCATCGCCAACAGCGCCCCAAGATTGATATCTGTATTGGTTGCGCCCTCCATAATGCGCCCAGTTTTCTCACTAACAGCCGTATGGCAGAGAGCGCAGGTTACGCCCACCCGAAGTTTGGCATTGTCAATGTGGGTGATTAATCCCAGAGGGAAGAGAGAGCCTTTTGGAACATCGAGACCTGTACTCAATGAAGTGCCCGCCTTAAAAGTGCGTCCTCCAAGGGTGACATCTCGATCGAGGGGAATTTGCAGATTAGTTGTGGGTTCGCCCTTGAGGGCTGTCACTGCTTTTACGAGCTTTCCGACTGTAAGAGAACCGTCCAGAATGCCAACAATGTCCGTAAACAGAACTTCATTGCCAAACGTTTCTTGATAAAACGCATCTCGCCCTAGATCAATCAAGTTTTCAGTGATCTCGACTGCTCCTTTTTCAGGCGATAACTGTTCGCGCCCTGATGGTGTCTGTAAGAGGTCGTTTGCTGCTGCTTTATCAATGACTTTACCCAGCACATCATAAGAACCAATCTCTGCTGGTGCAGAGGTCGTAAACGGGGTAGAAGTCATGCCAATGCCTGGTGGTCTTCCAGGTAGGGTCAGTTCAATCTGGTAGCCGACCAATCCAGCGAGAACAACCAGAGCAATCAGAATAATTAGTGAGCGGAACCACATAGTTCATGTCCTTTCTAATTAAAGGTTGAGTGTTGAAGGCAGAAAGTACTTTAAGGTCAAACAAAATTGTTCTCATTTGTCTCAAGTCACTTGATGCGTTGGACAACTTGATTCAAAGCTGCTTCGATTCGATCAAGGCGATCGATGATTTCTTTTTGAGGATCATCGCCTAGATTGAGACGCTCAACAGTAAGGTCACCATCGGTTTCTAAACAGGCAGATTTAACTTCGGAAAGACTTTCAATTCCTTGACGGCGCAGGCTAGTAAGTAACTCTTGTTCAGTAATTGCTTCTGCTCTCAAGTTTTTCTCAATCACCCGACCCTCTTGGATCAGAAGTCTTGACTTTCCCTCAGTCAATTTTCGGAATTTGGGAAATTGGTAGGCAATTCGGACAACTAAGTAATTGGTGATCAATAAAGTGGTCGCACCAGCTATTCCACCAATCAAAGAGTTGTCTTTGCCAATAATTGCGTTTTGTACCGTGTTAGAAATTACCAACAGTACAACTAGATCAAAATTATTGGTTTGACCCAATTCTCGTTTACCGCCTAAACGAAGTCCTATTAGCAAGAACAAATAAATTAGAATCGAACGGATGACTTTTTCTAGAATTGGCTCTTCAAACGTCCACAAATCAGCAAAAAATTCCATTGTTCAAACATTCCAAGAAGTAGTTTTTTTAGCAGGCGAATTATCTCTTTGACTGACTACGCAAATTGAAAAATTAGGAGTCTGGCTTTTTGTCATGATTCCTATCTCGATCGCGATCGCCATTCGATTTATTCTGATCATCATCTCGATCTCCAGAGGAACTGGGACTGTTGCTTGGTTTCGCTTCTTCAGTATTAGAAGGGCTAGACTTGTTCTCAGTGCCTCTGTTATTAGGCTGCTGGCAAGCAACTAGAATTGTTAGTGTCGTTGTTACGAGAAACAGGCTTGCAATTCTTCGTTTCATTTTGGTATTCCTCAAGTGTCTGAAAGTTCTATTCTTGAAATCACTCGAATCGGCTACTCACGTACTGGGTTACTTTGCTCATAATAATTCTGGATCTGAGGATGCTTGCCTGTGTGTGAAGCGTGGAATTAAACGACCCGTGTGTTTCATGTACTCACGGTACTGATCGCCAAACGTTTCAATCATCATTGCTTCTTCTTCGGGAACCCGTAGAACAACGATTAGCAATATCAAAAGGGTTCCAGTGAGTCCAATGAACCAGTTTGCAGTCAGGAGACAAATACCAAGTTCAAACAGAAAAAAAGCGGAATACATTGGATGTCGAATCCAACGATACAGTCCGTGCGTAATTAGCTGATGATGTTCCCGTACCACTAACGTTGGGCTAAAATTTGTACCCAACAAATGATGAATCCATCCCCAGCTAGTTAGTGCAAGCACCATCAAACCTATTCCACTCCAACGCAGTCCTGCTGGAAAATTTAGAGCAGACCACTTCATCCATTCAGGATTGATAATCCAAACCAAAAGACTTCCAAGCCAGGTGATACTGGTTGGAATTCCCAGTATTAGAAACCAGTTGCTTTCCCTTGCTGTGAATTGGCTCTCGCGAAACGCTCCACTCTTGACGCGGTAGTAAATTCGCAGGAGCGACAATATTCCAAGCGAAGCTGCAAGAATCATTTGAAAAATAGTTTCGTTCAACATACTTCTGTACCTTATGCTTATTTGCTTGCAGGTGTAGATGAAGGGAAGTTCTCAAGATTGAGGTTGAAGATTCAACGATCGCAACCGCACCAAGATCCCGCACTCTGGACGCAGTGTAATAGAAGCCTGGGGAATAATGGGACAGCTTGGGGTGACATCGAGTTGAAAGCGTTGTGCGATCGTCGCTAGCAGCAGAACGGCTTCCATTAAGGCAAAGCCTTTGCCAATGCAGATGCGCGGACCATCGCCAAAGGGAATATACACGCCTCTCGGCAGCTTTTTCTCCAAATCGTCTGCCCAGCGCTCCGGTTGAAACGCTTCTGGGTTGTCAAAATACTGGGGACTGCGATGCATCACCCACTGGCTGATCATCACAACGGTTCCAGCAGGCACGATATAATCTCCAATTGTGCAATCTTCAACCGCTTCTCGTCCGAAAAGAGAAACAGGCGGGTACAGCCGCATCGCTTCTTTGACTACCATGTTCGTGTAATTCAAACGAGGCAAGTCAGCGATCGTCGGAGCGCGACCCTCTAGGACTTCTCGCAACTCGTTCTGCAACTTGGTTCGCACGTCTGGATGGTCTGACAAAAGCATCCAGGTCCAAGCTAGAGCGTTAGCAGTTGTCTCATGCCCTGCTAACATCAGAGTTGCCACCTCGTCGCGCAACTGGTTGTCGTCCATCTGATTGCCCGTTTCTTCATCACGAGCCTGCATCAACATGGACAATAAATCGTTAGCATCCTCATTACTAGAGCGGCGCTGACGAATCAGGGTGTAGATGGCTTCATCCATTTCGGCGATCGCCTGACGATATCGGATATTCTCTGGTCTGGGAAACCATTCCAGCACTAGATAGCCCTGCCTGCGCTTGCTTTCAAACCAGTTCATGGTCACATCCAGCGCACGAGCAACCGCGTTGGCTTCTCCCTCATCTACATCCTGACTAAAAATGGTCTTCATTACGATATTCAGAGTGAGACGCATCATGTCTGCGTGAATGTCGCGTTCTTCTCCATCGCGCCAGGTGCTAACCATACGCTCAGCATAGTCCACCATCGCTTTGCTATAGCCTTGAATGCGTGACTGATGAAATACAGGTTGAGCTAAACGTCGCTGCCACAGCCAGGAATCGCCCTCAGCCGTGAGCAATCCCTCGCCCAGTAGGGTTTTTAGAATCCGAAATCCTCGGCTTTTGATGAACTTCTCCCGGTCTTTCAGCACTTGCTCAATGTTGTCGGGATTGGTGATCAAGCAGGCAGGCGTTAAACCCAGTCGTAGTGGCACAATGTCACTGTACTCACGGGCACAGCGAGTTAAAAAGGCTAATGGATCGTTGCCTAAATCAACTAAGCTGCCGACAATAGAATTGCCTTGCGGTCCAGGCAGGTCAAAGATGTCTTGAGTCATAAAAATTCCCTTTGATGAACGACAATTATTCAGACGTTTAGATCAAACCAGGTTTTCGAGCTTGTAGCAAAGTGAGTGTTCCAAGCAGTGTTGAATAGTGGACTGTTTGCTGAATATCTTCAAATCCAGCAGTACTTGACAGTCCGGGTAATAAACCTTTTACGTTATCGGCTGTTGTACGAAAGCCATCAAGCATCTGTACAGGTAGAAATGCCATACGCATCAATGCGTTCTGTGCTTTACCCCAATCCGCAATGTGCAGTTCTCCATTGGGGGTGAGGACTCGAAACACTTCCTTTAAGGTGCGAATTTTATTTTCTCGCGTCAAGTGATGAAACACTAGACTCGAAAGAACGCGATCGAAAGAGTTGTCAGGGTAGGGCAGATCAAAAGACATCCCCTGATCCAAGGTAATTAGCACACCCGCTTTCGCCGCCTTTGCTTTGGCGATTTCAAGAATGTTTGGATCGCCATCCAGTCCAACAACCGCTGCATCCGGTTGAGTTTGTTTTATCAGGAGCGTGAGTGTTGCTGTCCCACAGCCAAGATCAAGAACTCGATGTCCACTTGCAATTTTGGCTTGTTCGACCAGTTGCGGCTTAAAAGCAGACTCAAACCAGTGAATTAAGGGGTCATACAGTGGGGTCAGCCAGTTGTGTTTAAGGGCTGGTATGTAATCCATTCCGTTTTGGTTCATATTACAAGTTCTCCGTAATTGTGTGATTGGCAGGAGCATTAATGGTTAGCAACCGCTATAGCCGTTGCCGAGTAATCCGTAAGCCATTGGCGATCGCCAGCAGTTCACTAGCTTCATGGGCAAAAACCGCAGCCGTAATTCCCAACAAGCCTAGAATCGCACCGGGAATCAGAATGACCAGCACCAGAATCGAGAAGACAATGTTTTGAAAACTGATACGCTGACTGGCTTTAGCCAGTTTCAAGGCATACGCAACCCGGCTGGGGTCATCGCCCATTAACGCGATATCAGCAGCTTCGATCGCCGCATCGGTTCCGGCTGTGCCCATTGCCAGTCCGACAGTTGCCGTTGCCAGTGCTGGAGCATCGTTGATCCCATCTCCAGTCATCGCAACCGGACCATACTGCTGTTCAAGCTCCTGAATCGCTTTCACCTTGTCATCCGGTTTGAGGTCAGCCCGAACTTCGTCAATACCGAGTTCAGTCGCGATCGCTTTAGCAGTTCGGGCATTGTCTCCAGTTAGCATCGCGACTTTGACCTGCATCTTGTGCAGTTGTTGAATTGCCCGTTTTGCCGCTGAGCGGGGTTCGTCGCGGATAGCAAATAAACCCTCAATCCGATCTTGAGTGCCAACCAGAACCACTGTCTTGCCTTCTGCTTGCAATCGCTCAATTTCAGATTCCAATCGTTCTAAAGGAACCCGCAGTTGTCGGAATAGCCCTGGACTACCGATATAAATTGTTTGCCCGTCTATATCGGCTTTTGCACCTGCCCCGGTAAGCGATTGAAAATTTTGCACTGGCGCGATCGCAATTCCTTCTGCCTGCGCGTTTTCTACAATGGCTTTCGCGAGTGGATGTTCGCTTAAATGCTCGATACTAGCAGCATGACGCAGCAGTGAGGCGGTTTCATTGGTCGTTGAGAAAACATTCGTCACAACTGGTTTGCCGCGAGTGAGGGTGCCAGTTTTGTCAAACGCCACCACTCGGATCTTTGCTAGGTTCTCTAAATGAATGCCACCTTTGATTAACACACCTTCTCGACCCGATCGCCCGATCGCGGCTGAGATCGCAACAGGGGTCGAGATCACCAGGGCACAAGGAGCTGCCGCCACGAGCAAAACGACTGCCCGAATCGACCAAAGGGCAAAGTTAGTCTTCGTCAGGTACGGGATAACGATTAGGAGCAGAGCAACAACTAGGACAGCGGGACTGTAGCGGCGACCAAAGCGGTCAATCCAGCGTTGGGCACTAGACTTCACACCTTGGGCTTTCTCAACTGTTTGAATAATTTTTTGCAGGGAATTAGAAGCAAAGCTTGTTGTTGCTCGCACCTTGAGAATGCCAGTCGTGTTAATCGTTCCGGCGAATACTTTGTCACCTACGGCTTTTTCAACCGGAACTGATTCCCCGGTGACGGCTGCCTCATCAATACTGCTGGCTCCCTCGAAGATTTCGCCGTCGGTGGGAATGCGTTCACCCGGACGAACCAGAAATAAATTGCCAGCTTCAAGTTCCTTCGCGGAAATTTGCACCTCTCCCGCATCGGTCAGAAGCGCGGCAGTTTCTGGTACTAAATCGAGAAGCGCACGAATGGCAGTACGAGTGCGGGCAAACGTGTATTCTTCGATCGATTCGGCTCCAGCATAGAGAAACACCAGAAAGGCGGCTTCAAACCATTGCCCTAAAACGACGGCTCCCAAGGTGGCAAATGCCATTAATGCTTCAATACCAATTTCCCGTTCTTCCACAAATTCTTCCAACCCCTCTCGTGCCCAGTAATAAGCACCAATCAAAATAGCCAGTCCGAAAATGCCAACGGGGATGTAAACCAGAACCTGAAACTGGCTGACGAACCAACCTGTCACCAATAACGCACCTGCAATCAACGCATTCCGAATGGGAGGAAATGCATACCAAGAACCCTCAAACCCTTCTACATCATCAGAGTCTTGGTCAGCGTCTTGACTGTGGATGTCAGACCGTTGTAACCGGAGCGCTTTTCGTCCTTCGTTTGAAGACATGGCATCACTCTTGGGAATTCACAAACAGTATATCAGCAGATCATGATATGCTAATTTCAGCAAATGATCGAGGTGCATTCAGTATGTATTTTTGTGAAGAAACCTGTTGAGCAGAGGAGTGCATTGTGCTTTGCAACTGTGCAACGATCGCGAGGTGATTCAGAACCTTCATCAGTACAGACGGTTGAGGAAGAACGCTGATAGATGTTAAATAACAGTGATGATCGGCGGAACGATAGCCAGAAATCCTGTTCTAAAGATGCGACGCTTCGTGCAGCGCATCTCCCGTAGAACGTCAGCCTAAACATCACACACAAACATTGCTCATTGTAGGTAGCTTTCGACTTTGATCGTAGTTGTTGCGACAATTACGATCGGTCGTTGGACAGGATTTCTGGCTGTCGCCCGCCCGCCATGTCGCTGTCACTTGATAGATAGATTAGGTGAAATCTCAAAAAGCTGAATCGAGCACTGAAGAATGTTACACAAGATATCTCCTGCGTAATCATACACACTTGAGAATCACCATCACAGACAGGATTAATATATTAAACGTTTTGCGTGATAACAGAGAAATTGCCCTAAAATCTATATACCGCAGTACTTGTAGCCGATTTTACGGATTAATGGTTGAAATGTTTATTCCATAAAGCTTGTAGCCATTTTTTGAGTTATTACGCAAAAGGTCTATTGTAAAAAATGGAGAAAAGACGGCAATCTGAAGAGCCTGATTTAGCACAATTTCTAAGATCGGGTGATTACTGTGCAGCCCGTCAGGAATCAATGCTCAATGCTTTATGTTGATATCTGGAAGATTACAGCAGAGGTCTTCCCACTGAGCCAGCGTTATTTTTTGAAAGGATGTGGGAACATTTAGGCGAAGCAAAATTCCTGCCAGTCTTCATGCAATGCATCGTATTATATTTCTCCCAAAGCAGTCTTGTCGTTGGTTATTACTAGGAGCAGCACTCTCAGCAATTGTTGCAGCAACTGCTGGTATCGCGACGTTAAATGCTCAATCAGATAAAGCAGCAAAGCACGAGCTAGAACTCACTCATTTACAAGCTGTGGCAAACCGTTTAGATGCTTTGGAATGGAGGGCAATTGCTAAGAGGAAGAACAATTCTGAATTAAAGGAAGCTCTAAATAGACAAAGAGAGCAGGCAAATCATAGTTTAGACGCATTAAAAATAACCGCTTCTTCGCAAGAGCAACTACAGAAGGTTGAATCGGCATATCAAACTTATGCAACAGCTGTAAATCAACTTCTAAAGCTTCTGGAATCTAACCAAATAGAAAAAGCTCTAGAAGTTGATAGAACGCAAGTTGATTTGAGTTATGAGAAGCTGTATGAATCCATCAGTAATGCAGCCACAGAAGCTGCTGAGACAACTGCCAGACTAGCATTTTGGGCAAATTTTGGTTCGCTTTTAATCGTCCTGTCTCTAGTTTCTGCTTTTGCATTGTTGTTTCGACGATATTTACAAGTCAATTTGAAGATGCAGCAGATGACGATTGAGAATTTGCATCGCCGAGAACAGACATTAGAACAAGAGCGCCAACTTTTAGAATCAAAGGTAGTAGAGAGAACTGAAGAACTTCAACAGTCAAACATTGCACTTTCTCAGGCACTTTCTGAGCTACAAAAATCGCAAATTCAGCTTATTCAAAGTGAGAAAATGTCTACACTTGGAGAGCTAGTTGCTGGAGTTGCTCATGAGATCAACAATCCAATTGGATTTGTATCTGGTAATATTCAACCTGCGCTAGAGTACACGAATGATCTGCTAAAGTTAATCGACCTCTATCAAGAAGAATTTCCTCAGCCAGGACAAGTCATCCAAGCAGAAGTCGCTACTATTGATTTAGATTATCTTCGTGAAGACTTGCCCAAGCTAATTGGTTCAATGAAAGAGGGGGTAGACCGTATTCGAGATATCAGTACTAGCTTAAGAACTTTCTCACGGTCAGATAGTATTTCTTGTGTAGCTTTTGATGTCCATGCCGGAATTGACAGTACATTACTGATTCTCAAGCATCGCCTCAAAGCAAACGAATCTCGCCCAGAAATTGAGATAATTAAGGAGTATGGAAGATTACCCTCAGTAGAGTGTTATGCAGGACAACTCAATCAAGTATTTATGAATTTGTTGTCTAACGCGATTGATGCGCTAGAAGAGTTCAATCAAGGACGAAGTTTTGACGAAATAAAAGCTAATCCCAATCGCATCTCTGTTAAAACTGATCTGTCTAATGATTCCCAATCTGTTGCTATCTCTATTCGAGATAATGGTATTGGTATGACCGACCAAGTCAAGCGAAAGATTTTTGATCCTGTCTTCACTACAAAAGAAGTTGGTAAAGGAACAGGGTTAGGATTAGCGATTTCTCATTCTATTGTGATTGATAAACATGGTGGATCTCTGGAAGTCAATTCAGTTCTAGGTAATGGCACTGAATTTATAATTACAATACCTGTTAGAACGAAGCCTGAAGCTTGTAAAGTGGAACCACGAGATTAGAGCAAATAAACCTCATCGGAGATAGGATAAGCTAAACAGCAAGGATATTGCTTAGAGCAATCATGATGCTGAATTACCAAAGCCTGCAAAACAAGCCGCACATCTTTCAGAGTTTAACAGGAATCAGCCTGCGAGAGTTTGAACAATTAACGAGTATCCCGCACTCGAATGCGTCATTGATAGTACAGACCATAAGATCAATCGTCCCCAGGACAAGGAGAAGCGAAAAAAGTACTATGGCAGCAAGCAAAAAGCTCATGCCGTGAAGAACGAAGTGATTGCTAAGCGGCAAGGCAAAATGAAGTACCTGAGTGACATCTATGAAGGCAAGAGACATGATATAGCGATTGCTGATCAAGAAAATACAAATTTCCAGCAGGGAGTCGATTATGACAAAATACGGGCTTTCAAGGTTTTGCACCCTGTAGAGTGATTGTGCTGCAACCGAAGAACCCCGAAATCGAGAACTGACGGATACTGAAAAACAATTCAGTCGTTCGTTTGATCTCCAAGCAACGAGTACAAATTGAGCATCACATTGGTGGGATCAATCGATCACAAATTGTGATACAAAAATTTCGCAATCACTATCAATCATTATGTAGATGCTGTGATGGAAACTGCTTGTGAACTGCATAACTTTTGCCTCGACCAGTGCCGTTCAAAGTTTGCCTAGCTCCAATCGAATTGGCAAGCGTGTTCTCCAATTCTTAATCGCTATTCCTTCCGATAATGTTCATTAATCCAGAAAGGGATGCCGATCGTGAAATTGTATGTCCAGTTTGAACGATCGACATTCCTTTTTCTTACTAAACCCGGATCTTACTTTTTCCAAAGATGAAATTGAGTACCTCTTGCAAGTCAGGTAATTCTGCACCCTGACCTGTGACAAAAAAGATACCAACGATCAGACTGAAGATGCCTGCGAACGCACCGACGACAACATAAATATTTCGCTTTGTACTCGCTGAAATAAATCCTGCTAGCGAGAATGCAGCTACAAGTGAATTCGATAGCAGTAAGCCTGCTGTAAAGGTCAGGAGCAACAGAGAAGCTGTAAACCGTGAAGTTGCTCCTGCCGCTGTTGCAATTAAAAGCGCCTGTGACCCAGTTTCGGCTCCGATTCCGTGAATCAAACCAATGCCAAAAGCAGTTTTTGGACCATACTGAGTGACTTCGTGGGAATGTGCTATAGGTTGTCCGGTGAGTTTACTTTTAACTGTTTCCCAGGTACGACCCACAAGCGCAAATACTACCATCCAGCGACTTTGCAGCCTGAACGACCGACCATATCGCCAAATCGAGTAGAAAATCCAAACTCCCAAAACAATCAGCGTTACACCGACAATTCGTTCCATGATCGGATCAATCCAGTCCGGCAAAATCGCACTTGCCCAAAGTGCTAATAATCCCAGCGCAACAACGACCGAAGCATGACCTAAAGCGTACATCGTTGCTAGGAAAAATCCATCTCTTGCTTGCTGTCGTCGTTTTCGCGATCGCGGTTCTACACGACGTTCAGCAATGGCTTCTCGTGATGAGGTACGCTGCGAACTCGCATAAGCCACTGGCTCAAGCTCTCGTTCTGCTTCTTCGGTTGTGACGACTGAGCCTGTAATATCCGTGATTGCAGCGATGTGATCCCAGTCAATTCCGTGGCGCAACCCTAATGCAAACCCTAAGAACAGAAGGCTAATCAAACCAAAATCCATACTCTTTACCAAGGCGAAATTGTAGCGATGATTTACAAGTAGAGCATTGCGCTAAATCTTAGAACATCCCTACAGGGGGGATCTGAAGGTGGGTTTTCAACAAACTTAAGAATGACTTTGTTTTCATCGATTTGCTAATCAAGTTGTTGGATCGATTTGAGTTGAAATAGGCGTTCATCACTTGGCGAATCATTGGTGCAGCGATCGCACCACCCCCACTACCCGCATTCTCAGCGAATGCAACGACTACAACTTCAGGCTTGTCAGTCGGTGCGTAAGCTCCAAACCAAGCATGAGTAGGACGCGGCGGATCTTCGGCTGTACCACTCTTACCCGATACAGACGGTAGCGTAGTTACATTTAGTGCTTGTCCGGTTCCTTTACTGACGACACTTCGCAATCCTGCTTGTAAAACACGAAGCGTCTCAGGCTTGAGGTTTAGTGAGCTTTTTTGCTGTTGTGATGAAATGGGTGCATTCTTTTTAACCAGAAAAGGCTGAACTCGGTAGCCTCCATTTCCTATGGCGGCAAACATAACAGCAGCTTGAAGTGGCGTGACTTGCATCAATCCCTGACCGATCGAGGTATTGATCGTATCACCGATGTACCACCCTTCTTTTAATTGCTTTTGCTTCCAATCTGGATCAGGCACAAACCCATGTGCTTCTTCGGCTGAGAGTTCAATCCCTGTATTCTGTCCCATTCCAAATCGTCTTGCCCAGTCAAGAATGGGTGATGCTCCTATCCCGACAGCTACCTGACTGAAAAAGGTGTTGCTGCTCCAAGCCAGTGCATCTACAAATCCCACTCGCCCAAATCCCGATCGATTTGATTCCCAAATTTGGCTACCCCCGATCGAAAGCGCAGGATAAGTATCGAGAACGGTATTGGCATTATATTTGCCGGATTCCAACGCCGCGATCGTGGTAATAATTTTGAAGGTGCTGGCAGGTGGATATGCCTGAAGTGCCCGATTGACAAATGGAAACTGTTTTGCTTGAAGTCGCTGCCACGTTTGGGAACTTATTTGCTTAGTAAATAGATTCGGATCAAAATCAGGGCGGCTTGCCATTGCCAAAACTTCGCCAGTCATAGGATTGAGCGCAACGATCGCGCCAATACGATCGCCTAGCGCCACTTCTGCTGCTTTCTGCAACTCTAAATCCAGCGTGAGTTGAATCTCTTGCCCAGGTTGAGCAGGTTTATCAGCCAGCTTTTTGATAATTTGCCCAACTCCATTTACTTCTACTTGCTGCCCGCCTTGCTGTCCCCGAAGCTGAGATTCATAAACGGATTCAATCCCTGCTTTACCAATTAGATCACCAAAATGATATTCCTGACTCTGACGAGCTTTCATTGTTTCAGCATCGATCTCACCCACGTATCCCAGAACATGAGCCGCTAACGTTCCATTCGGATAGTGACGCATTAGGTCTTGCCGAACTTCAACGCCTTGAAAATTACTAAGTTGCTCCTTAATTTGTGTCACTTGAGCGGCATTGATTCCTCGTTTTACAACAATAGCCCATTGAGAACGGTTCGTCGCCTGGTCTAAGCGATTTTGAAGGTCAACAGTTGGAATGTCTAGGATCTTCGAGAGGCGACTAAGAATTGTAGTCCACTCGGTTGGCTGATGCGCCGAAGGTTGAAGCGCGATCGAGTAGGAAAGCTTGCTCCCTGCTAAAATTCGACCTTGACGATCGACAATTCTTCCTCGCTCCTCTCGTGTCGTAATCAGTCGAACCCGATTCTCTTGGGCAAGTTGAGCATAGTACTTTCCCTGAACGACTTGAACGTAAAACAGGCGACCGCCTAATCCACCTAGCAGAATTAATGCAGTTAGCAGCATTAGAATCATTGCCTTGCGTTTGCGTTGGATAGTCGTTTTCTGTCCTCGTGAATTAATCTGATTAAATCGATGAGTCGAAGACGGTAGAAACTTAGTCATATGAATTTACTGAGATTAAATTGCGATCGTTCAAACCATGCTGCTAAAGTCACTCTAAGCCTGACGTTTGGAACGCAAATTTAGCGCGATCACACTGAGAAAGAGCAATCCCATACCACCCGCAAGTGGATTACGATCAATGCCTGTCACCCAAACCGGAACTTGGTCAAGATATTGCACCCAATTTCCCACATTGATGATGTAGTAGCCCCAGACTAAACCTACATGAAGTCCGATCGCATATCCCAATCGTCCCTGATGGAATTGTCGCGCCCAACCGAGCGTTAATCCCAATAGCAACAATCCCGGAAAACTAGGAAGCGTCCGCAGAATTTCTACCCAGGGTTTAATGAAGTGCAGTGAAGCATAAACGAGACTGCTGACCCACACTGCGATCGATGTCCGATAGTTCCACCGCAATTCATCGACTAGCCAACCGCGAAAGAGGAGTTCTTCTGCAAGCCCTACCCCGAATGCGACGAGCAAGCCTTCTAAGATGATTCTGAGTAAGTTTTGTGGCATCGGTTGCCACCGAATCCAGCCAATCGCACCTTCGACTAAAAACAAGCAGAACAAGCTTACAACGCCAATCGTCAATCCTTGGATTAGCTCTCGCCAATTCTGCCGAGTTCTGGGTAATCCATGATGCTGAAACGGATGAGTTTTTTGATGAACCGCTCGCCCCCAAATCCAAAGCAACCCGACAAATTCGCTATAAAGTGCCAGAACCGTAATGATGCTGATTGTGTTATTCGTGCCCCAAATCCAATAGATGGGAACTACGATCGGTAGCCACAGTCCCAACAGAGTAACGACGAAAATCGCTAATCGCGCAGATGCGGGATAACGAGCAATGTGAGGCGATAGGTATAAAAAGGACATTCAGTTATTTGTAACTGTTTAGACGGAGTGATGCCTTAGAATTCGTAAGCTATCTGTCACTAAAGAAATTGTGCTGAGGCAAATCAGTAAGGCAACGAGTAACCCGATCGCAGCATCGACCCAAACCCAATTGAAGAAGTAAACCGCTAAAGCTGCGACCATCACCCCGATCGAACTTGCTGCATCGGCAACTCCATGTAAGAAAACGCCTCGTAAATTGAGATCATGACGGTGGTTCTTGTTTAACAGATAAATACTCAAACTGTTGACTAACAAGCTCAATCCTGCCGCGACGAATAAAGGAAGGGCTAATATAGGTTCGGGTGTCTGTAGATGTTCAATCGATTCCCAGCCAATGACCGAGGCAACCGCAGTCAAACTGATTCCGTTCAGCAGGGCAACCCATGCTTCAATGCGTTTATTTTTGTTCGCTTCTGTCTGAGTAGCAGAGCGGCGTTGCGTTAACCAAGTTGCTAATAGTGTCAACCCCAAGGTGATCAGATCTGCAAATACGTGCCATGAGCCTGCTAACAAAGATAAGCTGTGGTTCCAGAGTCCAACTCCTAGCTCTACTAAGAATAATACGCTCCGCAACGCTAACACCCACCAAAGTGTTTTGATTTTCCGCTTTTGTGCTAGCTTTAGACTGCTCAAATCTAATTTCCGATCCTGATGACTTAGTTGCTTTTGCATTGACAAAGATAATTAAAGAACCTTGCTAGGAAGAAATACATTGACTGCTTTGGGAACAACTCGGAAGTGAGCGGGTGTATTTGTCGTGATTTCACCATCTGTATTAATGGCGTAAGGTTTATGAGTGTAGAGATCTACCACTTGACATTGACACAGATGTATTCCTCTTCCGGTCAGCAATCTTCCTTGACGTAAAGCAGGAAGTAATGTGATCAGTTGCCACCAGTGACGAATGCTGAAACTGGACAAATGTAGTTGTTGGTCATTGATCGTAGCATGGTCACAAACCGCCATACCGCCTCCGTAAAAGCGACCATTTCCTACGGTAATTTGTACAGTCTTCACCTGGACGAGAGTGCCATCAATATAAATGTCAGCAAAAAAGGGACGAATTCGCGACATTGCTTTGAATGCTGCGATCGCATACGCTAAAATACCCCAGCGCCGCTTAAGTTGCCGATTTAAGTGCTGCGTAATTTGAACACTCAATCCTAGACTAGCAACGTTGAAAAAATACTGACCATTCACCCACCCTAAATCAACCTGCCGGAGTTGACCGTTTGCAATCACTTGACACGCCTCGTATAAGGTTGTTGGAATGTTTAGCGTGTGAGCTAAGTCATTCGCAGTTCCTAAAGGCAAGATTCCCAACGGTAATTGAGTTTCTACTAACCCTTTCGCCGCAGCGTTCAGGGTGCCGTCTCCGCCGCCAACAATAACGACATCAACTTGATGTTGATAGTCACGAATCACGTCCGACAGTAAATGAGATTGATTGGGATAGGCATCAATTAGCTCAAAACCTAGTTGGTGCAACATCTTGATGATTTGAGGTAAACTGCGCTCACTTTGGCGAGCATAAGGATTAACCAATAACAAAGCGCGTTGCGGCATAAAAAACATTTCACTGCATCAGCATAAAAACAGTTTCTCGCGGTTATCCAATCACCTCACGAACCGATTTTTCTTTAGCAATCAAACAAGTCTTTTAGCGCCCAGGCAGCGTATTCTGAAAATTACGTGCGCCTTGATAGCCTGACAGCCGTGCCAGTTCTTCTAAAGATTGTGTTCCAGAAACCGTCTGACCATTCACTTTCCAGGTTGGATATCCTTTCACACCTTCTGCTTGACAAACATCAGGCTGCGGATTTTTCCCTTTCGGATCGCATTCGACGTAATCAACCTGTTTAAATGCTTCTTTGCCAAAAAGCTGTTTCTGGTCATGACAGTGAGGACACCAAAATGCGCCATACATTTTCGCTCCCACCTGTTTGAGATGAGCCGCTAACGCCAGCTCAGCCGCACCCGATGAAGTCGTAATCGGTAAACCTGCTTCTCCAGGAATGGCACGATCGGCAATTTCAGGATTCTTCACCCCAGCATAAACGCCCATCGTTCCAATTAAGACAACCATTGCAACGACAATTCCACTAAAAAAGAGTTGTCCTACATCTTGCCAATCGCGACCGACGATCGACAACACAAACAAACTAAATGATAGTAAAGCAGAACCCACACAGTAAACGCAAACGGCTTTGATCTCGAATGCAATCAGATACATTAAGTAGCCGCTAAAAATTGCCATCGCCGTTGCACCCATAAACAGAAGCAACCCTGTCCAGTTTTCGAGCTTCGAGCGCAACGCCTTGTCTTTTTCAGGATTGACGAGCAAGGGCGCGATCGCGAACACAATCATGCTCACATAAGCTAAAAATCCGTACAACGCTAATGGCAGTCCAAAGACAGTTGCATAGGGACTGGATAGAACAATGTCACATCCATTGGTTGGGCAAGCCGACGAACTTTGAGAGAATTTGACGATCGTTAAATAACCCGTTACGACGGCTCCGATCGTTGCCAGTCCTGCCATGATGAAACGTGACCAGCGATGAATCCAAGGGGTTGGTCGTTTACGCGGCATAAAGTCTTAAACCTCCTGATGTCAATAAGCTTGGGATGAAAAGCCTTCCTTTTCATCCCAGTAAAGCAATCTGTGTTACCTGACAACCCGATTTGCATTGAGAACGGCAAGTAGCGCCACGCCCACATCGGCAAATACTGCTTCCCAGAGGCTTGCGAGTCCAAATGCACCCAGGACGATAAAGAAGCCCTTCACTGTCATCGCCAACACAATGTTTTGAATCACAATCCGGTGCGTCTTGCGTCCGATTTGAATCGCTTCAGCAATTTTGGACGGAGCATCGGTCATGATTACCACGTCAGCCGTCTCGATCGCGGCATCTGAACCGAGTCCACCCATTGCCATACCGACATCCGCCCGCGCAATCACTGGAGCATCGTTAATCCCATCGCCCACAAAAGCGACCTTTCCTTTGCCGGATTCACGCAAGATTTGCTCGATCGCTTCGACTTTGCCTTCCGGTAAAAGTTCCGCTCGATAGCCACTCAAGCCGAGTTGTCTCGCGACACCCTCGGCAACGCTCTGATTGTCGCCTGTCAGCATGATTGTTTTCTCAACGCCGATTTTTCTCAGCGCTTGAATTGCCTCGACTGCATCTTCTTTTAGCTCGTCTGCAATGATAATCCGACCTGCATAAGTCCCGTTAGTCGCTAGATGCACAACCGTTCCATCCACTTGACAGACATCATGAGCAATGTTTTCACGATGTAATAGTCGATCGTTGCCTGCAATCACAACCTGACTACCGACTTTTGCTTGAATGCCATGCCCTGCAATCTCTTGGTAATCTTGGACTTGAGATTCATCGATCGCCTTACCGTAGGCTGTCCGAATCGACTGTGCAACTGGATGATTAGAATGCGCTTCCACTTGGGCTGCAAGTGCTAGTAACTTCGCTTCGGTAAAGCCATTCTTCGGAATAATTTGAGTGACTTTGAACACGCCTTGGGTCAGAGTTCCCGTCTTATCAAATACAACCGTGTTCACGGCTGCCAGTGTGTCTAAGTAAGTGGAGCCTTTGACCAACACGCCGCGCTTTGCTGCACCCCCAACGCCACCAAAATAGCCAAGCGGAATACTAATCACCAATCCACACGGGCAGGAAATGACTAAGAGAACTAAGGCATTGTAAACCCAACGAAAGCGATCGGCATCGGTTGGATTATTCATGAACAATGGCGGAAGAATTGCTACTGCCAAAGACAAGAACACCACGATCGGCGTGTAGATTTTGGCAAACTTGCGAATGAATTTCTCAGTTTCAGCTTTCTTGCTGCTGGCGTTCTGGACTAGCTCTAGAATTCGAGCGATCGACGATTCGCCAAACAACTTCGTCGTTCTGATCGTGAGTACCCCCGATTGGTTGATCATACCTGCGAGAACCGTTTCACCAGGTTTAACAGTACGGGGAACCGATTCACCTGTCAGCGCAGAGGTATCGACCTGCGAATTGCCGTCTAAGATTTCACCATCCAGCGGAATCTTTTCTCCAGGCTTGACCAGAATTGTGTCTCCGACTTTGACGGATTCTGGAGAAACAGGTCTCACCTCGCCGTTCACTTTCAAATTAGCAGTGTCAGGACGAACTTCTAAAAGGGCACTAATTGATTTGCGCGATCGACCCACCGCAGACTCCTGAAACAGTTCTCCAATGCGGAAGAATAGCATCACCGCGACGGCTTCCGGCAATAGATGAATCGCGATCGCGCCCAGCGTTGCGATCGTCATCAAGAAGTTTTCATCGAACAGTCGTCCTTTGAGAATATTACGTCCCGCACTCGTCAAAACGCCCCAACCGCTCAAGAGGTAAGCCGGGATCAGCACTGCATATTCCGCGATCGAGTACGGCGTGTTGTGCAATTGCTGCTCAAAAATGAAGCCGATGAGGAATAAGACAACCACGATCGCAGTAACGATGATTTCCTGCTTGAGATCCCCGCTGCCATGATCATGGTCGTGATCATCATCGTCGTGACCGTGGCTATGACCGTCATCATGGCTGTGTCCTGCGGTGTGGTCATGAGCCGTTTTGTTCGACTGATTATTATGGTTGTCGTCGTCACCGCAGCAGCTTGATTGAGTTGGTTTCCGTGCTTTCATTGAGTTTCCTTGGAGAGTGCGTTTTTGAATGCCTGAACAGAAATTCAGAGGTTTCGTTAAAAAGTTGACGGGTTAGACTTCAGAGTGAGAAAGATGCGCGTGAACCTCTTGATAGAGATTCAAAACATGGTGATCTGCCAGGCTGTAGTAAACGTTGCGTCCTGCTTTGCGATAGTTCACTAAGCGGGTTGCCCTGAGAACTCGCAGTTGATGAGAAACCGCCGATTCACTCATCTTCAGCGCTGCTGCTAGATCACAGACGCAGAGTTCTTGCTTTGCCAACGCGGACAGTAATCTCAACCGATTCGGATCAGCTAACACACCGAAAAATTCCGCCATGTGTTGCGCTTGCGTCATGGTTAGTAAATCCGGCTGAACTTGACGAACCTGATCGAGATGCACGATTGGAACTTCGCAATTCAGAAGCTCGGAGGATTGAGAAAGGTTACTCACGGCGGCTGACCTAGAATCGATTTAATATCTGAATAAATATTCAGATATTGGTTTAATGTTTAATATAGTCGAGATTACGATCGCAGATCAAGTTTTTTACACAATTGCTGAATTCGATTTTGCTGCTGTCATCTTTGCTGATCAAGTCTGACAAAATTTCATCCGCGTTTCATCGCTACCGATTAGATTGGAAATATGGCTGCACTGGTTCAGGGTAATGCTTCAGTGCAGTTGTCACTCCTCACACACCCTACTGAGAAAGCCTGAGCTTGTAGTGTCTAGCCTTCAGGCTTTCTTCATTCATCAATTTCTCTGAAGGGAGCAGGCGGAAGCAAGAATTTCTGGTAGTCTATCCACACCAACGCTCTAAAGCCTGACCGGAGAACAATGGATCTGTTGTGGAAGCTTGTTAACTTTTCGTTTATCCCTGCCATAATCATGCTTCTAGCGGGTGGTGCAGCTACCGTTCGCATTCCGGGAGAGAATCTACGGAGCGCAGTCTTACATTTTGCAGCAGGGGTTGTTTTTGCGGTCGTCTCGGCGGAATTTATTCCGGATTTAGTTCATGAGCATAAAATCGCAACGACCGCGATCGGGTTTACGCTTGGAGCTGCTTTGATGTTAGCCATTCGCTCTTGGACAAGTCGAGCCGAATCTGCCGAAAAAGAGCAATCCGGACGGCTACCGGGTGGTTTTTTGATGGCAACTGGAATTGATTTAGCGGTCGATGGGTTGATGTTGGGCATCGGGTTTGCCGCAGGCGCAAAAGAAGGCATTCTGCTCACGGTTGCCTTGACGATCGAGTTGCTGTCGCTGGGAATTGCGACGACTGCGAATTTAACTGGAAAACGCATTCCACAGCGCAAGACCCTAATCGTCCTTGCGGGTTTGAGCCTGCTGTTTGTGCTGAGTGCAGTAACCGGAGGATTATTATCTCAAGCGTTTACTGGAGTAGCATTAGCAGGCTTAATTGCGTTTGGAACCGCAGCGCTGTTATTTCTAGTCACGGAAGAGTTACTAACTGAAGCACATGAAATCGAAGAGTCGCCGCTGTTAACAGCAACCTTCTTTGCTGGCTTTCTGATGATTTTTCTACTAGAAATGCTGACAAAGTAATTCATCTGATTACTGATTGGGGTGAAATTAGGCTTTTGAAATCCGGTGTAGCCAGAGGTAGTTCGATCCCTCCGGAGAGCATTTTGATTGAATCAACCGATTCGAGTAATGCAAATTCTCGCCAGAAAAGTCATTGCGATAACCGGATTCAAACCATTCGCCAAACGGATCATTCACAAAGAAGCCTTTTTGGTCGTATCCCCGAATGACAATAATGTGACCGAAGCTAGTAAGGTAGCCGTGAACGATGCAGGGCTTTCCTTGTGCGATCGCCCGTCGAATATCCATCAAACTGCCCCGCAGTGTCAGATCCACATTGAGTCCATACTCACGTCCCATTTCCGCTAAATCTCCCGGATCATGACGCGAAAGATTGCGGCTCTCTAAGTAGCGATACAGTTCATCTTCAAATTGCACCGCATTTGTTCGTTTTGGAATCTGAAAGTAACGCATCACCATTGCATAACAAGTGACGTTACAAGCCCCCATTGGATTCAACGCATTATTAAGCTGAGTATGGTAAGGCACATTCAGTACCTTTGTTTTCGGTAGCCCCAGTCCTAAATCTGGAACTCTGGGAAGCTGATTTGCGGTCTGGGGTGTAACAATCATGCCGCGTGGATTTACAAGCTGAATGTGCGGTGTGTAGACTGTCCATGTATTTTGAGGCGGATTGCCTAAGAACTCGTCCAGAAGTGCAATACGGAGATGATTTTTCTCGATCGCTTTCCAAGAATGGATCTCAAACTCAGTTCCGGCTGCGACAGCAACTTTTGACTGTGCTGGAAGTTGAGCCGAATTCGCGGTTGATTGCTTAAAGAAGGTGTTTTGGAGAACTTTGAGTTTCATAGTTTGATGCTTGACTGTCTGAGTAGATACCCACTGACTAATCCAGATTTCCCAAACATTGCTGTACTTTCTCGATCGCAGTTTCTTTTTACTAAAGCTAGCAAAACTTGGAAAATTTCATCCTATTTTCATTGGTGCTTGCTATTCTCCTGGCTGTAGTAAGCTTTGAACAAGGCTCTAACGTACATTTGCAAAAGAATTACGATGTCACACAACCACTCTCATAGCGCCACGAACTACAATCGCGCTTTCGTGATCAGTGTTGTCTTAAACACTACCTTTGTCATCATTGAAGCTGTCTATGGCATTATTGCGAATTCGTTAGCACTTTTAGCAGATGCAGGGCACAATCTCAGCGATGTTTTAGGATTACTTCTAGCTTGGGGAGCGAGTCTTTTAGCTCAGCGGCAACCGAGTACACGATATACGTTTGGATTACGTCGATCGTCAATTTTGGCGGCATTCGCGAATGCAGTCTTTTTATTCATTGTGTCGGGCGGAGTCGGTTGGGAGGCAATTCAGCGCTTTCGTGATCCGGCTCCAGTTGCGGGAGATACAGTGATTATTGTGGCAGCGATCGGGATTGCGATTAATACCGTGAGTGCTTTGATGTTTCTGTCAGGACGAGAGCGAGATTTGAATATTCGAGGCGCATTTTTGCATTTAGCGGCAGATGCGGGGGTGTCACTGGGCGTTGTCTTGGCGGGAATTGCGATCGTATTAACGGGACAGCAGCGGTTTGATCCAGCCACGAGCTTGATTGTGACGATCGTCATTGTCGTCAGCACTTGGCAACTCTTTCGCGATGCCTTGAGTTTGATAACCGATGCAGTTCCCGCAGGCATTGAACCTTTAGCCGTGCGAACCTATCTTTTAGAGCGTCCGGGCGTTACCGGAGTACACGATCTGCACATCTGGGCGATGAGTACAACAGAAACAGCATTGATGGCTCATTTAGTCATCCCAGATGGTCATCCGGGCGATGCCTTCTTAGCTGAGGTCTATCATGACCTGCATGAAAATTTCAGCATCGAACATGCAACCATTCAAATTGAGTTGGGAGATTCAGGACAGCCCTGTGCGCTCGCGCCAGAGAATGTAGTTTAGTCAGAATTAGAATAGAGATCGCATCATCGCATTCAACTAGACATTCTTACTGCTCAGTCGTTTCACCTCATTAGGTTACAGCTAGGCTGAATCTGCTTCATTTTTTCATTACTATTTCATTCCCAACCGTCATGATTAAAGATATAGAACATGACATCAATACCTGTTCTACGTTATTTGCGCTGTGAATCAAACAAGTGATTCCCTCGCTTATTCTTTGGTGATTTAGTCAGGACACTAGGAGCTTTATGATGAAGAGACTTGTTTTTGGTGCTGCTCTAGCGATCGGCATCGTATCTTGGGGTGCAGTTGCATCTGCGAATTCGCGTGGTGTTTCGGCTGGAACCACTGGACAATCAGTAATGCGTTCCTTGACTGAGCAGCGTAACCAATCCAGTCAACCAGTCAATTCACAAAGCAACACTGATCCAGATCAACCCTCATTTGTTTCTGTTGTTTCAATTCAACAATCCGCTGAAGCAAGCCGTAGAGGTTCTTGCACACTGCAACCTGTAACCGCAGGAGGACAAGCAAAAGAGGCATTAGCCGCCGTGCAAGCTTGTCCGAACCAGTAGCTAGACTCTCTCAAACGCTTACCCGCAACCGCTTTTATAATTTAGGAGAATGTTCATGAAACGGTTCCTTTCGGCTGCAACCGCAACGATCGTCCTGCTTGCTTTTGGTACTGCCGCTCAAGCCTCTGGAAGTGCAAAAGTACCTCATCTTGCAGGTAGCTCTGCTAATCTCAACAATGCTAAGTTTCAACCTGGAAGCTACTCGCTGAAAGTTCATGTGATGGGACAAGAAGTTTCAGCATTGATGGTTAAAGCACAAGACTCTGTTCAACTCAGCCAAAATATTCAAGTCTTTGACCAATTCAACAAGCCCATCGCTGCAACCATCTCGATGAATGGAGAAACAGCAACGATCGCATTTGCCCAACCTGTGAAGCCTGACACTGTTCTTAGACTCGACTTGAAGAACGTTCAGAACCCCAATGCGCTGCCGACAGCTTTCTTTTCAGTCAGTAGTCAGGTTGTTGGACTTGGTTCTGAAATCGCTTTAGGAACTATCCAGGTCACAACACGCTATGGTCGCATCTAAGACGATCGTAAATTTCACACAGTTTTCAGCAGCAGCAGGCAAAATGATGTACTAAGACTAAAACTTTGAATCAATGAGTTTTGTCTTTACACCAATTTTCATCTGGAGTTTCTTTTGTTGGAAACTTCAGATGTTTTTTTGGATGTTCTAGGCTGCACGAGTCATCTGAGGCTCTGCAAATTTTCATCCTGTTTTCATCTTTATTTGTAAAACTGTTGACCAAGATAACCCGTGTGAGGGGGTTTATGGGTACGGCTCGAAATACTTCTGATTTGGTGCATCTCTATTTACAGGACATTGGACGCTTTCCACTGTTAAACGCAGGTCAAGAACTGCATTACGGGCAACAAGTGCAACTGCTTGTTCAAGCTCAGCAGATTAGAGCATCATTGGTCGCTCAATTAGAGCGAGAACCGACGATCGCAGAATGGGCAATTGCAGCAAAGCGCTCTGAAACAGAACTAACCGAAGCGATCGCGGCTGGCAGTCAGGCAAAACAAAAACTGCTTGAATCGAACTTACGATTTGTAGTGTCGATCGCAAAGCGCTACCAGAAGCGCAATGTTGACTTACTCGATCTGATTCAAGAAGGCTCGATCGGACTAGAACGGGCGATCGAGAAGTTTGATCCAGCAAAGCAATATCGATTTTCAACCTACAGCTATTGGTGGATTCGACAGTCAATCACTCGCTATCTCGCGCTTTACTCGCGCACGTTGCGGCTTCCGACTCATGTGACCGAGAAGCTGAATAAAATCAAGAAGGCTCAACGAACTTTGTCGCAGCAACTGAGGCGGACTGCTACAGTTTCAGAAATCGCTCAGGAGGCGAACTTATCACCGCAACAGGTTCGAGAACTCTTAACGGTTGCAAAGTATCCTCGATCGCTTGATCAACCGATTTCTGATGCTCAAGAAACAGTCCTACAAGATTTGCTCGAATCTGAATACGCTTCACCGGAAGAGAATTTAACGCGATCGATGTTACAACAAGACATTCAATCTGCGCTCGATCGTCTCTCTGAGCGAGAACAAAAAATTCTGACTTTGCGATTTGGGCTGATCGATGGAGAAGCTCTGTCGCTATCTCAGATTGGGACTCGGTTAGACCTGAGCAAAGAGCGAGTGCGGCAATTGGAGCGGCAGGCTTTAGGAGATTTACGTCAGCAATCACAGTTACAGCTTTACCTCACGTCTTGAACGTCAAGCGTAATTTTGCAGAACCTCTTTGTGGAAGATTGCAAAGAATTCCGTACATCACGACATCAAACTTCAAATTTTTTCATCCTACTTTCATCGCCCTATGAAAAATTGGTTAAGTGAGGTTGCTTTTCCCCTTGACCCTATCTGATAGAGGACTCTCTATGAAATCAATTCGCCGCTCTAAATCCTTGCTGTCGAGCCTTGTCTTCAGCCTATTCTTAGCAACAACTCCGACAGTGGTTCTAGCAGGTCCGGGACACGATCACGGCGCTGGCAGCTTCAAAGAAGATGCACCTCAGACGGGCGGAGCCGTGAAGGTTGATGGCGAGACGGCGAAACGAATGGGATTGAAAGTAGAGTCAGTCACTCGTCAGCGATTGCCGTTTGGAGTACAAACAACAGGGCAAATTGAAACCCTGCCCAACAAACGGGTGCAAGTGACGAATCCGACCGGGGGAACGGTGATTCAGATGTTCGCTCAACCCGGAGACAAGGTACAAGCTGGACAAGCGATCGCACTCATTTCAAGTCCTGATCTAGCAACATTAAGAACCGAGGCTCAAGACCGTAGAACCTCAGCCGTTGGGAGTGTGCAGCAAGCGGAAGCCGATTTGAGACTGGCACAAAGCAACCTGACTCGACAACGCACGATCGCGGAGAAAGAAATTCAACAAGCGAAATCCTCGCTCGACTTTGCGCGAGAAAGTTACACCAAAGACCAAGAACTCGCAAGACAAGGCGCATTGCCGCAGCGAAATGCAAGAGAGTCCCAAACCAGATTCACCCAAGCACAGGCAGAGTATTCAAGAGCCGAGAGCCGTCTAGCGGTTTCAGAGGCACAAGCACAGCTAGAACGCGCTCAGGCAGCTTTGGAAACGGCGCGATCGCAAGTTGAATTGAGCGGTCAAACTTACGAAACTCGCTTACGTCAACTTGGTGCAAATGCGAATCCGGATGGCACGATTACGGTAACGGCTCCGATTTCAGGAACGGTTGCGAGTCGCGAAACGACACCTGGAGAATCCGCTCAAGATGCAGGAAAAGTCTTGATGACGATCGTGGATAGTCAAGCCGTGATGGCGAGTGCCAATGTCTACGAAAAGGACTTAGAGAAAATCTCCGAAGGTCAGCAGGTGCGGGTCACAGTAGCAAGTTTGCCGAACAAGTCATTTACTGGACGGATCAAAACGATTAGTTCAACGGTTGAGGGTGAAACTCGTGTCGTTCCAGTCCGAGCAGAACTCGATAACTCCAGTGGAATGCTCAAGCCTGGAATGTTTGCTCAAATCGAAGTCTTAACCGATAAAACTCCGGTTGCGGTATTAGCGGTTCCGCGTTCAGCGATCGTTGAAGTGAACAAAAAGAACATCGTTTATGTTCAAAACGGCAACGATTTCAAAGCCATCGATGTTGAACTAGGAAGGACTTCCGGCGATTGGGTCGAGATAACCAAAGGACTATTTGATGGAGATATGGTGGTGACTCAACGAGCCAATCAGCTTCAGGCTCAGTCTTTACGCGGTGGCGGTGAAGCAGAAGGCGAACACAGTGAAGAGAAAGCTCCTGAAACAACCAATTCTGCACTCCCAGTTCCAGGTTGGGCAATGGCAGCGGGCGGCGGTGTCATCGTACTTGGAACCTTTTTCGGCGGAATGTATGTTGCAAGACGACGAATGCAATCTACGATTGCTCAAATGCAACTTGCCAATACTCACGGCTGGGAGCATCCACAAGTGATCGACGGAGAAGGTGGACATCCAGTGATTCCATTCAGAAAGATTGTCCACGATGCCGACGACAAGAATCAGCGCGAAGAAGCTTAACCCCCTGTCCCTAACCTTTCAAAGATAGCTCTGTTATGTTAAATGCCATTGTGAAGTGGGCGATCGCACAGCGCTGGCTGGTTGTGATTGGTGCGATCGTCGTTGTGTTCTGGATTGGGCGTGCTGTCACTCAGATGCCGCTCGATGTGTTGCCATCATTCGCCCCGCCGCAAATCGAAATTCAAACTGAAGCACCGGGACTCGCTCCAGAAGAAGTCGAATCGCTAATTAGTTTACCGCTGGAAAGTTCGATTAATGGAACGCCGGGAGTAACAACAGTACGATCGTCGTCTGCTGCCGGGATTTCTGTGGTTCGTGTGGTCTTTAGTTGGGGCACTGACATTTACAAGGCGCGACAGCTAGTAACAGAGCGATTGCAGCTTGCTCAAAGTAAGCTACCTGAAGGAGCCGAAGCCCCACAAATTTCGCCGCCGACTTCCCCGATCGGAACTGTTGTGAAATATGCTTTCACGACTGACGGGCAGACTTCGATGATGGAGCTACGACGGGCGATCGATTGGCAAGTCACAAATCGTTTGATGTCAGTTCCCGGTGTAAGTCAGGTACTTGCATTCGGTGGAGATGAGCGACAATTTCAAGTGCTAGTTGATCCGCAAAAGCTCAAAGCATTCAATGTATCGCTGAATCAAATTTCCGAAGCGGTAAGAAGCTCAAATAGTAATGCTTCGGGCGGGTATTTAATTACTGCTGATCAAGAAACATTAGTTCGAGGCATTGGACGGATTGAGAATTTAGACGATCTCAAGCAATCTGTGATTACTTCTCGCCAAGGCACTCCCGTTCGATTAATGGATGTAGCAGAGGTGCAGATTGGATCGGGAATTAAGCGTGGGGATGGCAGTCTTAATGGTCAACCTGCCATCATTCTGATGGTGAATAAGCAACCGATGGCAGATACTCCGAGTGTTGCCCGTGGGGTTGAAGCTGCAATTAAGGATTTAGAGCCGGGATTGCCGAAAGGAACGAAAGTCACGCGCACGTTTCGACAGGAAGAATACATTCAAACTTCGGTGGATAATGTGCGATCGGCATTAGTCGAAGGTGGAATTATTGTTGCAATTATTCTGATTCCCTTTTTGATGAATTGGCGCATTCTGGCGGTCTGTATTTCCGCTTTAACTTTGTCGCTATTGCTAGGATTATTAGCACTGAGTCTACTTGGTCAGAGTTTGAATACGATGACGCTTGGGGGATTAGCGGTTGCGATCGGGTCGGCAGTGGATGATGCGATCGTGTATGCCGAAAATGCGTTTCGTTGTCTGCGCGAAAATCGCCAATCTTCAAGTCCTCGACCTGCTTTGGAAGTGGTCTATCAGGGCTGTGCTGATCTCACTGATTCTGTGTTTGGAGCTACTTTAATCACAGTTGTCGTTTTTGCTCCAATCTTTGCGCTGACCGGGGTTGAAGGCAGCATTTTCTCACCGATGGGAATTGGCTATCTAGTAACCGTTCTTGCTTCAAGTTTGACGGCTGTAACCATCACGCCCGCGCTTTGTGCGTTGTTATTACCGAGTGGTCGTTTACCCAATAATGAAACCTGGACAGCGCGATTTTTCAAGCGATTGTATGAGCCGCTGTTAGTTTTCTCAATGCGTCGATCGACATTAATTATTGCGACTGCGTTGGGAGTAACGGCGGCTTCATTTGCAATCATTCCCGGATTAGGTCGAATTTTCCTACCAGAGTTCCAAGAGCAAACGCTGGTCAATACATTGATGCTCTACCCAGGTTCTTCGCTTGATGCCACCAACAAAGCGGGTTTTGTCGTTGAAGAATCACTCAAAAGCGATCCGCGCTATAGCTACGTACAGTTGCGTTCTGGTCGTGCTTTGGGAGATGGAGATGCAGCAGGTGTAAATCTGGCTCACATTGACATTGGGCTGAGTGAAGAAGGAATGAAAAATCGTGCTGCCAGTATGGAGAAAATGCGCGAGGAGTTTAGTAAAATTCCGGGCGCGGCTCCGAACATTGGCGGCTTCATTTCTCACCGCATGGATGAGGTACTGTCTGGAGTAAGAAGCGCGATCGCAGTTAAAATCTTCGGTGCAGATCTCGATCAGCTTCGCACGATCGGACAACAAATCGAAACCCAAATGAAGTCGATCGATGGCATTCTCGATTTACAGCTTGAACCACAAGTTCCCATTCCACAGGTTCAAATTAAGTTCGATCGAGCGGCTGCTAGTCGATATGGTTTATCGGTTGGAGCATTGTCTGAAACGATTGAGACGGCTCTAAATGGGCGTGTTGTCTCTCAAGTTTTAGAGAATCAGCAGACCTTTGATTTAGTCGTTTGGCTAAAGCCAGAAGCTCGGAATAGTTTAGAAACGATCGAGAATCTGTTAGTGGACACAGCCAATGGTCAAAAAATTCCACTCGCACAAGTTGCCCGCGTTGTGAAAGGAACCGGACCCAACACGATTAACCGCGAGAATGTTTCTCGATTGATCATTGTGTCTGCCAATGTCAAAGGGCGAGATTTACGATCAGTGGTTAACGACATTCAGGCAAAGGTGAAAGAGAATGTCCAACTGCCTGCGGGATACTTTGTTCAGTATGGTGGACAGTTTGAGGCTGAAGAACGTGCAAGCCAAAACATTCTAATGTTTAGCGCGATCGCATTCGTAGTGATCACGGTTCTGATGTACTTCTCAGTTAAATCGATTCCTTCTACGCTGATGATTATGGTTAATCTACCCATTGGCTTAGTTGGAGGTGTGATTGCGGTCGCGTTGTCTGGCGGAATTTTGTCGATCGCCTCGCTTGTCGGATTCGTGACGCTGTTTGGTGTTGCAACTCGAAATGGGTTACTCCTCGTCGATAACTACAACGCCAAATTTGCAGAAGGAATGTCATTCAAAGATGTGATTATCAAAGGCTCTCAGGAAAGGTTGAACGCGATTTTGATGACTGCATTTACTTCAGCATTAGGGTTATTTCCACTGATTTCTGAAGGTGGACCTGGTAAGGAAATTTTGCAGCCTTTGTCGATCGTGGTTCTGGGCGGATTGTTTACCTCAACCGCATTGACCTTGCTCATGTTACCTGCTTTGTACGCCAAGTTCGGTAAAGTGTTGTTCCCGAAGTCGTCTCCCTCTTCCAACCAGAATGATCCTCATGCTGCGTTAGAAGAGATCAACAGTAATGCGTGATTCTGAATGAGTCGATCGCAGAATGTCAGCTTGTGTTCATCGATCGATGAATCTTGCAGCTAACCCAAATTGTTCTATATAGGAGTGAAATCGATGAAATATCTAGTAGTCCTGATCAGCAGCTTAAGCTTACTGATTCTCGGTGCTTGCAGTGGTAGTAACCAAACCGCTAAAACTGAAAGTGCAGCTAAACCGACTGAAGCTGCTTCTACAACTCAAGCCGCCTCAACAAGCAAAGAATCGCACAAAGAAGGTGATGGGCACGATCACAGAGGCGGACAAGTCGTTGAAGTTGGCGACTATCACCTAGAATTTGCCACCCACAAAGCGGACAATGGAACCAGCCTTGATCTACTTCTCCAAAAAGGAGCAGCCCACGAACCTGTAACAGATGCGAAAGTGACGGCGCAAGTACAAATGCCTGATGGGACTCAGAAGCCGCTGGAGATGAAATATGATGCAGCAGAGAAAGCATACAAGACTGTGCTTTCGGGTGCAGCCACAGGAGAGTATCAAGTTGCGATTTTAGCAGATGTCGCAGGCAAGAAAATGAACGGGCGATTCAGCTTCAAGCAATAGTTTGAGCTTCGCGATCGCAGATCGGAGCGCCGAATGATTTCCAATCGTTTGGCAGTCTAAAATTTCACTCAACTTTCATTCGGGTCTGTCAAACTGGAAGTTACGTTGCGATCGCGGATTTTAAGATGATCACCGCCTATAATAATCCACGGGTACAGGCTGAGAGCGCTGATGTAGAGTTTGCGGGTATGAAAATTCTGCTGGTTGAGGATGAATTCGATGTCGGCTCGGCGATTCAACGCACCTTGAAGCAAGAGCAATTTATTGTAGATTGGGTGCAGAATGGCGATGAAGCATGGTACTGCCTCAAACAGTCGCAATACACCCTGGCAATTTTCGATTGGATGTTGCCTGGATTAACCGGATTAGAACTGTGCAAACGCCTGCGATCGCAACAGAACGCCATGCCGATTCTAATGCTCACGGCGCGCGATCGCTGGGAAGATAAAGTGCTTGGACTCGATGCGGGAGCCGATGATTATCTAATTAAGCCGTTTCGGATGGAAGAACTATTAGCAAGACTCCGTGCTTTGCAGCGTCGAGCGCCTCAGTTCCAAACCCAACAGCTTCAAGTCGGCTCTCTTACTTTGGAATATGGCGATCGGACTTTAACTTGTCAATTCCCAGACACATCACCCCGCAGCACTCGACTGTCTAAAAAGGAATTTCAGCTTCTAGAGTATTTCATGAAGCATCCGAGGCAAGCAATGAGCCGCGATCAAATCTTAAACTATCTTTACGAACTGGATGCAGAACGGATTAGTAACGTAGTTGCAGCGCAAGTTCGCTTATTGCGACGGCGTTTAGCAGAAATCGACTGCGGCGATTTGATCGAGACGATTCCGGGTGGAAGTTATCGGCTCAATTCTCGCTATGCGGAATAAACTTCTCGATCGAACTCGCTTACAGCTTGCAGGCTGTTACTCAACAGTCATGGCGCTACTGTTAGGGTTGTCTGGATTAGTCAGCTATCAAGTTCTGGTGCGGGCTTATCTTTACTCCGTCGATCAAGAGTTACAAGGCATTGCGAAAGCATTTCATAAAAACCTGGAACAGTCTTTAACTGAGCCTGCAAAGATTCCACAAAGGCTAGAAGGAATGTTCCCTGATTTGTGTTTTGCAGATCGCCCGTGTCCTCAGTTAAACGATGGTATAGATCGCTCAGAGAATGCGCTTGATCAAAAAATTGCTTCGGTTTATCAAAGTAACTACTATTTGCGCTTTGTCAGTCGTTCAGATCAGTTAGTCGCGACCAGTGGACTGCGCTCAGAAGGATTGCCAGAGACTTCTGGAAAGATCGAATGGCAAACGCTACAAAATCAAGAGGGTGAGCGGTTTCATCAGATATCGCTACCACTGCATACCATTGATCGTAAAGTCTGGGGATATTTGCAGGTGGGGAGATCGCTGCGAGAGGTCGATCGTCGTCTTGCTGCCCTTCAGAATATGCTGCTGATTGGTTTGCCGATCTCAGTTGTGCTAGTAGGGCTTTCAAGCTGGTGGCTCTCTGGATTAGCGATGCGCCCAGTGCAACAGTCTTATCAGCAAATGCAGCAATTTACGGCAGATGCGGCGCACGAACTCAGAACCCCGATCACCGCAATTTTAGCAACGATCGATTCAGTTCTACGAATGCCCACCATCAGCGAAGCCGAATCGCGAGAAGCCTTCACAACGCTAGAACGCCAGGTCAGCCGATTTCTAGGAATGGTTAAAGATTTGCTGCTTCTATCTCGTTTGGAACAGCATACGTTAACCTTTCACCCCCAGACGCTATGCTTGAATGATTTGCTGTTCGACTTAATCGATGAGTTTACAGCCCTGGCAGAAGCATCAAATTTAGCATTGATCGAACAAATTCAAACGAATAGACCATTAGAGATTGTTGCAGACGAGGATCAAATTTATCGGTTACTGTCTAATCTGGTGATTAATGCGATTCGATATACGCCATCGGGAAAAGTTACTTTAAAGCTGTATCAAGAGCGCGATCAAGCTGTGATTCAAGTTCAAGATACTGGAATTGGAATCGCGGCGGAAGATTTACTGCATGTGTTCGATCGCTTTTACCGAGTCGATTCAGACCGATCGCGCAACAGTGGCGGAACAGGTTTAGGACTCGCGATCGCCAAAGCAATCGTAGAGACTCATGATGGAAGCATTCAGGTTCAAAGTCGGATTGGTAGCGGCAGCACCTTCACCGTCCGTCTGCCGCTTAAATCAAGCCGTTCTTTGCCAATCAAACTCAATTTGGTTTGAAGTTGTTCCTACTGTTGAAGCTGCTGAATATACGACAGCGTTTCTTGATAGCTTTCTCGATTTCCTTGTTGCTGAAATAGCTTTGCAGCCGTTTGCAAATCTTGTAGCGCTGATGCCTTATTTCCAGTTTGGGCATACAGCAATCCACGATTCCCATACGCTTCTGCTAAGTTTGAATCCGCTCGAATCGCTGCGGTAAAATCTGCGATCGCGCCGTTGACATCTTTGCTCTCAGTTCGCGCTTTCCCTCGGTTATAAAACGCATCCGCATAGTTCGGGCGCAACTTAATCGCTTGAGAGAGATCCGCGATCGCTGACTTCAAATCTCCACGTCCTGCCTGCACCACACCACGAGTATTAAACGCCTCTGGGTAATTGGCTTGTAGTCGAATCGCTTGAGTCAGATCGGCATAGGCATTCTGTAAATCACCGATGTCTGATCGCACTTCACCCCGATTATAAAGTGCTTTCGGATTGTTCGGTTCTAGCTTTACGGCTTGCTCAAAATCTGCGATCGCTCGCTGAGGATTGCCAGAATCATGCAGTGCTAACCCCCGATGAAGATACGCATCTCCATAGGTTGGACTTGCTTGAATGGCTTGGGTGTAAAGTGCGATCGCGCCGGGTAAGTCGCCTTTCTGAGCGCGTTGCTTACCCTGATTCACAAGATTGACGCTTTCAGTAGGAGTCGAGTTCTGCGATCGAGCCGATGCTTGACCAACCGGAGCAAGAACGTTCACCCCCACGATCAAAGCAGAAGCCAGCATAAATTGATGAATCAAACGCATAAGTTTCGCCACTACGACACCAAAATTCTAGAAAAAATCAAGACGATACGCCGTATTTCCGGAACTTACGGAGTGAAGTTTTGTGAAGATTGTGAAGCTCAGCATCAATACCATCGCGACCACAAAGATGAATCTGAAGTCGTAAGGTCGATTCTGCTTTAGTTCTAAGTTGTAGCGAAAAAGTTTACTTGGCGATACGTTTTTTCATCGTTCTTTCATTCTCAAAAGGCAAACTGATAAATATTATCCTAAATAGAGGACAGCCCACATGAATCAGTTAATCACTGCGGCATCAATGTTAGTTGCAACATCTATTGTTTCGGTGGGTGCCGCGATCGCAAGCCCAACCCATACCACTGTCAGTGGTCAACCTGCGACCTGGAAATTCGGTCAGTCTCTAACGATTCAAACTAAACCGACTGTTCAACCGACAACAGAGACTCAAGATTCTAAGCCTCAAGCTGCGGTTGACAAAGGCGAAGTGAAATCGGTCGGTGAGTCTCCTGCTACTCCTGTTTCTCGGTCAAACTCCTGTACGGGTGAGGCTGCCTCTGCAACTCCGCCTGTCGTGAACAATCCGCATCATCTCCGCAATGTCGTATGGCGCAATGCGAGAATGGCTTGCACTCGCTAGGTTTCTCAACACCAATCGCAGTTTACGTCCCTGAAGTCCGACTTTAGGGATTTTGTATTTCGTCTCTTCGCTCCAAGGTTTGATCCGCCCAAGACGTGGGATCTTCTAATGGCTCAAGATGCGTAATGATGTGCGTTCCGGGAAGAATTTGGGCGATCGACAACTCAAGTTCCTCACACAAATCATGACCCTGCTGCACTGTCCAGTTTCCAGGCACTAAAACGTGAAAAGATACGAATCGCCGTGATCCTGCAACTCGCGTTAACAGGGCATGAAATTGAATGCCATTTTCTTGATAAGGAATGAGCCGATCCATGATCACTTGTTGCTCGTGAGCAGGCAGGGATCGATCGAGCAATCCTGATCCAGTTTCACGTAGTAACTGAAATCCTGCCCAGATAATATTTGCAGCCACTACGAGCGCAATGATCGGATCGAGAACGAGCCATCCGGTCAACTTCACAACCAAGATTCCGAGCACGACCCCGGCTGAAGTCCAAACATCGGTGAGTAAATGATGAGCATCGGCTCGGAGCGTAATCGATCGCAATCGTCGTCCAGCGCGAAGCAAAACGAAAGCAACACCCCCATTAATTGCAGTTGCCGCCAGTGATAATGTAAGTCCCAATCCGACTTGCTCGATCGGCTGTGGATCAAACAGTCTTCCCCAAGCTGCGATCGCAATACTCACCGCAGCGACCATAATCAATGCGCTTTCCAACCCGCTCGAAAAATACTCGGCTTTAGAATGTCCAAAAGCGTGTTCAGCATCCGGTGGCTTTGCGGCAAAAGAAAGTGCCCAAAATCCGACTAGAGCAGCAATTAAATTGATGCAAGATTCCAGCGCATCCGACAGCAATCCGACTGAGCCAGTCAGAAAGTAAGCCGATGCTTTTAGCGCGATCGTCACGATTGCAGCCACGATCGATAGAACAATGTAGGAGCGGGCAGATTTAGCACTCATGCGTGAATTTTATCGTGAGATTTGCCAGCGAAAATCAGGCTTCTGGCTCATCTAAATGCTCGACCACTTCCCGATATAAATTCACTACATGATGGTCCGCCAAACGATAATAGATATTTCGCCCTTCCCGACGATAATTCACCAGTCGCATCGCTCTCAGCGCTCTCAGCTGATGTGAGACAGCCGATTCTCCCATCTTTACGACCACTGCCAAATCACAGACGCAGAGTTCCTGTAAAGCCAAAGCCGATAGTATTCGCAGTCGATTCGGGTCTGCTAGCACAGTAAAGAACTCTGCCATACGTTGTGCCTGTGAAGTAGACAATACAGCTTGTTGCACCTGACGCACATTCTCTAAATGCACCAAATGAGTTTCGCAGCTTGGAGCATCGATCTTTTGAGAACGCGGCTGGTTAGAAGAGTTAGGCTTGCTCATAGACTGGGGCAATAAGACTAGAATCACAGATTGAATCTTCAGTATACGCAAGGAATGGGAATCATTCTTATCGATGAGCAGTCGTTCAGATTACGATCGGTATTCTGTAGCTATAATTTCGCGATCGCTGACCATACGGAAATATTCTTGGCGTTTCAAGATGTCCTCAAACTACTTTCCATCCTCAGCAAGATGTGAATGAGATGCAGAGGTTTTAGGCTGCACCGTTTTCTATGTAAATATGGCAATGAACGATCCAAAAATCGATCGACAGCGTGAACATCAAGCGAATGAACGTACCTTTCTCGCGTGGCTTCGCACCTCGATTGCTCTAATCAGCTTCGGGTTTGCGCTAGCTCGATTTGGGCTTTTTCTCACCCAACTAAACCTGAGTTTGACTCAACAGAATGTGCCCCTGCATCCCTTGTTCAATTCACAAAATTTGGGGCTAAGCTTGGTGGTTTTGGGAATCGTGACGATCGCGCTTGCGGCTTGGCGATACAATCAGGTCTTTTGGCAGATCGAGCGCGGCGATTATCGTCCAGATCGATCCTTGGTTTGGCTCATGACAGGAGCTGTGATTTTACTAGGAGGCTTGAGCATTCCATTGATATTGTGGCGTGATCGAGAATCGACTCCAACTCCTCAAAAGCAGTTAAACCGTCAAATATCTCGAAATTTGAGCCGAAATTGCTACCATGCATCACGACATCTCTAGTGGGGCATTAGAATTCTTTAGGATGAGAATTTTCAGCATTCGATTCCGACCTATGATGAGAAATGCAAATCCCCTAGGGGGGTATACTTATGCCTCATGCCCAACAGCAAAAAGTGTTGAATCTTTGGCTCGGAGCAAATGCGTTCTGTGCTCAATAAAGTGGCTCAAATTGCCCTGCTCGATCACATTGAGCATTGCTTGATTGAGGCGGCTGAGATGGGTGAGTTTGAGGGAGAACTGAAAAACTTTGCGAAACCGTTAGATTTGCTGATTTAGTAAAAATAGTGGTAGTGCCACGGAAGTAATGATAATTGCTAGACTGGGGAAAGTTGATGTTGGTTAATCATTGCTTATGCCCGCTTGTCCGAACTGTACGTCTGCTCACACTGTGAAGAATGGACGAATTCACACAGGCAAACAGCGATTTCGATGCCAGGCGTGTGGGCGGCAGTTTGTTGTGCAACCAACCAAGAAGGTGATTGACAAGGCCACACGAGAATTAATTGACCGCTTGCTGTTAGAGCGCATTTCATTAGCTGGAATTGCCCGTGCTGTGCAAGTTTCGGAAACATGGCTGCAACAGTACGTGAATGAAAAGTATGCAGGCGTGCGGCGTGAAGTAGAGGTCATGCCCAAAAAAAGGGGAGGCTGACGATTCAGTGTGATGAATTGTGGTCATTCGTAGACAACAAAGGCAACAAACAGTGGGTGTGGTTAGCCCTTGATGTCGATACGCGCGAGATTGTTGGGGTCTACATTGGGGCACGAGATGAGGTGGCAGCTCGCAAGCTCTGGAAATCACTGCCCGCGGTATATCGCCAATGCGCCGTTGCTTACACCGATTTTTGGTCAGCCTATGCTGCCGTTTTACCGTCAAAGCGACATCGAGCCGTGGGCAAGGAGACCGGGAAGACCAGCTATATTGAACGATTCAACAACACTTTGCGCCAACGGGTTTCTCGCTTAGTGCGAAAAACTTTGTCGTTTTCTAAGTCGTTAGAGAATCATATTGGAGCAATCTGGTACTTTGTTCACGCCTACAACAAATCATTACTTCTGTAGCACTACCAAAATAGTATAGGGAAAATTTGCGTTCTGTCGCCAATTTGAAGATTTCATCGGTTTTTCATTCAAGGTCGCTTGTCTAGGATCGGTGCAGCTTCTACAACAGATTTCAGACCACTTTACTCTCTCTAACGAACCGTTCAATGTGTATGATTGGCAACTCTCACTTCAACGATCGCTGAAGGCAAGCACTAATCTAGAGCGCTGCAATGCAAAAGCAGCACTTAGCACCTTCAAGCCGATTTCACTGCATGAGCCTGCGTTTCTATTGATCGAGGTGCAAGATTTTCAAGGAAAGCGATTGGTTGATTCGATCCAGTGCGAGGCGAGCAGATGCGCTTGATCATCCATCTCGCTACTATCACAGTTTCAATCTTACGCATCGATCAAATTCACTGCTAACACTTGAATAAGTAAACCAAGAAAGAATTAGCAAACCAAAACAGCAATCGCTTTGCCAAAGTGCAACGTTAACAAAGAAGTTTCCTGAGAGTGGAAATTTCAAACTGACGACGTTTGTTTGCCCTCTCAAGCAATGACTTGAGAGAAATTCTTCTTGGAGATTGAACTATGAGTCACGCTTCCAACGATTCCTACAGCATTCCAGTTCTCAACCAACAAGTCACATTACCGCAGTTTGCTTTTTTCCAAGTTGTGAGAGTGAAGTCAACCGGAGAAATTGCCACGATTTTGGGTATGAAGTACGACTCTGATAATCAACAATCTGAAGATCAAGATGGAGAATGGCTTTACCTGCTAGATGGACTAACACAACTACCTTCCATCTGGTGGAAATCTAATCAGCTTCGCAGTCTTGATCGTCGTTAGTGCTTCTCATCGTATTTCCTTGAGCATCTGACTTAGGGAAATACTGCTTCTACAAAGTTGTTGAGTATCAGGGGCAACACATGAATCAAGATTTCTCTCAACAATTGGCGGCTCGTCAATTCAATGAAGTAGAGCAGTTGTTGAACTACATTGAGCAGACCGCGATCGATTCAGAAAGTACTCCGATCGCTCCTGATGAAGTTGAGATCGTTACTCATCTCGTCATTCAGCGCTTGGTATTACAGCACCCTTGCCTTGATCAAACCATTCAAGAAACTTTAGACGACTTACGATTTAGTGCGTGCTAGGTACTTAGATTTACTGACCTGTTGAAATTTGGAGCCAGAGCAATGTCTCATCAAAAACGACGCTCTCGTTCGCCTAAAAAGCAGCTAACAGAGAAGCAGCTTTTACTGGTGCAACGAAGCCGATCAATTAAAGCATCATTGCTGAGAGCCTTGTCGATCGATGTTGCAGCACTCTATGATATCAACCCCCGACGAGAAGATGACAATCCTTCAGGGCTTCGGCAAGTAAACCGTAATGCTCAGAATGAACCAACTGTAACCCCAGCCAGTCAGCTCGTTGACAAGCAGAATCGTTCTTTACCAACAGAAATGCCTGAAGAACAGTTGCTTGAGTCTGGCTTGCAGAAAATCTCAGATCCAGGGAGTGATGAACTTCAAAGAGAACCCATGATCATGCTGCTAATTTTCCGATTGTTTGCATTTTTCATGGGTCTATTGATTCATTACGCCGTTCGCTCATATTTCTCTAACCAATCAGTCATTTTATTGGGGAGCGCGATCGCAATTAGCAGCATGAGCATTCTTGTAACGGTCATTTTCATGCCGTGGAATCGCAAATTACTATGGAACCTGTTTAGCCTATTTGGAGGGCTGCTATTTGCAGTTATTGTGCTATGTATTGTGCGACGATTAGCTTGGCTGGGTGAGAGAAGGTAACTTGACCGCTTCGCGATCTGGTACTAGAGAGATCAGGTAGTAAGATCGCTACTTCTAGAGTCGAGGAATCCCTCAAAGACTCTAAGCCGAAAAAAAGACACTGAGAACGTTCTACGACGAGGACGAATCAGTGTCTGGAAAGTATGTTCAATATCATCAAATCCAAGTGTACATGAATGGACGAGAAGGGGGGTTAAGCCAACCCACAGCAGCAGCGTCCCCGTGCAGAAGGATTGGTACTTTGCGATCTGGTTCTTGATCGGAGCGCCCAATTTTACTGCAATGCTAATAGCGCGATAGCAAAACGTTGAGGATCATCCTTCTAATCAATCCGATCAACTCAGAAATTCAACGATGAGGCTTAACGATCTTGTCCAGCGGTTGCACTTTTGCTGTGGGCGGCTCGTGTTAACCTGCACACTGCCTAGCGGTCTAATTTGCCTCGTAACTGCCTCCAAAGTGACTTAGCTTTCTTGAGATAGTATCTAAATCTGTTCTGAGTCATGCGTGGGGGTGTAGCATCATCAGAGACAGATTTGCTAACTTTGCTTGAGCCAAGTGCGCTGTAGTACTGTGCTTTGGCTATTTTATCCTGGCTGCGATTGTCCGCAACCTGGGTCTCTGTCCATGTTGCAGCTTCAATTACCCTTCCATGTTGGATAAAGTAGTGAGAGCGACACGCAAAATTCCAGTTTCCGATCGACGGATACAACGAAATTGTCTCTCCGTCAAAGGTCACCTTCCAGTCCGTCGGGGTAAAAGGCGTGATTACCTCTTCCCCGCAACCACAGCAACAACAGTGGGCAGCGGTTGCATACTCGATCGAGACATAGAGTACGCCCGCTAGCAACTGGTCTGGAAATTGAGCGATGAATCGGTGTTCAAGATGAGTGTGTTTCATCATACAGATTCATCGTTGAGGAGCATATTGCCATCAAGGGTGTAAGTGCAGTGAAGTTCCTGTCCAAAATCTCGGTAGAACCCCCGAATCTTTTTCCATTTAATCACTGCCATGACTGCATTTAAAGCATTCAAGTCAGCAACCTGAATGTTAGAAGCGTAGAGGTTTTCTTCGTCTCCACCCTCAAACGAAATTCGACCTTGATGAACGTGATCACGCTTGTCTGGAAGACTAGCCGTTGTCCGGACAATCCCACCCAATGCCCCATCAGACAACTCCAATCCCATCCCGACATCAATAAAAGGTAGACCCAATGCTTCCAACTTCTGAACAATTCGTTGTTTTGCAGCACCTCCATCAATGCAGATAAACACGAAACTTAATCCTTCAAGTAAGTGAAGCGTATCATCCTCGATCGCGACAACATGAGGAACAATTCCACGATGCATTTTCGAGTAAATGCCTGTCCAGTGATCAACCTTGTAAGGTGCTTCTCGCAGTTTGTCGATCAAGGGCGCACCTGGACCGCGAAAGGCATTGTGCTGAAACAATCGATCGGGATCGAAAAGATGAATGGCTCGTACTGGTGTCTTTGCCACAAAGTCGAGCAAGTATGAACCCGTGCCTCCCACACCAATGATACCAATCGTTTCAGATACAAAGCATTGAGTCAGGGCACCAATGCCTGCTCGATCAGACGCGGTATCAAGATAGTGAAAGACGCTTTCCTCTCCTTCATCCGGGACGCGAAACGGTTTGGAACTGATCCCTGGTTGTAGAACGGCTGCTGGTCCAGCAAGGATCGCAACATAGGTAGTCATCTTGTGGTAGTAATCCGCGTACCCTCCCTCTGGTTTACTAGAGAAGGTATGCTTTGCCATAATCCCATGCCCAAAATCCATATCAAGACTTTGATTAACGATTTGGTGCAGCGGGGTACCATCAGCGTTACAGGGCAGTTCACCCGCCCAGTAAACGACATGCGTATCTGGTGTGCAAGTTATATCTCCAGCTAGCGTCAGAGTCGAGATTAGCGTTCCGGTTTGGACTTGTCGATGTGCATTCACATAGGGCACCTCTCGAATCAGAAGAGATCCACCCTGAATTTGCACGAAGTAACCCGCTTCGCTTAGGCGCTTGAGGTCTGGGCTATGATTTATGAGTGCGCGTGACATTGAAGATAGTTCCTTTTTTAACACTGACACTGCCACCTGCCCCTAATTCACCTTGAGGCGGCATAGAAGCAGCCTTGTAATAGGTGAGCGAGAAGGCGAAGTCTGGACTTTGTGAATCTGGAAACGCAAGCTGCACGATTTGCTCGAACGTGACTGTGGAACCCTTCACCACTCTCGATCGCGCATTCACAATGATTTCAACCTCAAGCGTCGGTCGCGGTGCCGTGATAAAGCGTTCGATGCCTGGAGCCGTGAGATCGATCATCTCATCGGGTTCGATCAACCGATCTTCTCCACCCCGAACTTCGAGGAATACTGCCCAGTCTTGACTGATACTGACAAGTTGATAGAGGTCAGATCCCCGGATCGCTGGCTTGCCCCAACTCATTTGGCGATCGTCGAGAGTCAGCTTAAAGTCGCGATCGGTGTGAAACGCCAGAAATTTCTCTACACCACGACCTCGCAGATCAAAGGACTCATCCAGCCTGATCTCCTCAAAGTCGCCGGATGGCAAAATAGCAGAGAGGCTACAATCTTGCCGCACATCCACTCCTGCCGCCGCAAGAATCTGGCGACCTAGAGGAATTGGATCAGCCATTTCAATGGCTCGAAAGTTCAGGTTATTTAAAGCGAACTGAATCCGGTAAGCGTGTGAGTCCCGTGTTGTCTCACCTGCATCCTGACAATTGAACTGATCATCATTCATAAATTTGTGTCCTTAGAGCCTGAATTTACTTAGTGATTTGGCTCTAAAGTGTTAATCGCTACCCGCTGGCTAAACCGGTAAATCAGTCTGATTTTTTTTCAGCACTCCAGCAGGGGTCGGACCACAAATAAAGAAAGCAGGGCAATTTGGGCAGGTCTGAGAAGGTTTGGTTGGAAAATGCCCGCACCGAATGTCAGCCAGGAATTTCACGAGCTTAGTCTGCCTGGTCTGAAGCTCTCTCGTCGAGAAGGTGATGCTCTGTGTGGTTTGATCCGACAGGTAAACAAATTCTACAGTCGCATCTGGGAATGCCTGTTGAGTGGCAATCACAAAGGAAGCCGCTTCGATCGCTTTGAGGTCATCGGATCGCAGTCGCCGAGTTTGAATTCGTCGGATAACCTTTTTTCCCTCTGGACTGACTAGTACATCGTCCGGGCGAACCGTAATCGTTTCATTGTTCAACAAAAGTTTGAGCGTGGTCGGCGCTGCTGGTGTTAATCCTACACGTTGTGCCATGAAGAATTGCAGCATATTTGCCGCAATGGTTTTTAATTCCTCGACATACCCATGATTCGAGAGGTCATAGGTAACCATCGTTTCCCAAATCCGCTGTTCGAGATTTTCACCATCGCTGATGACCATCCCCTCCGCCACCAAAGCTTGTGTCACTATCCGCACAACCTCGTGGATTCGCATCAAGGCAGTTTCCTTGCGACGACCACCAAGTTGCAGGACATGAGTGTAAAAGAACCTTCGTGGGCAAGACTCGTACTGAGCAATTTGTGAAGCGCTAAATTGTAAACCACCCTCAATCCGAAGCTCGATCGCTTTATCCTCCAATGCCTGCGGCAGAGAACGGTCAGGCGTTATATGCTGCTGTTCGAGTTTTTGTCCCAATCGATTCAAAAAGGGTGACAGCCCTAATCGATGACCATTAGCCTTTTGCGTTGGAGCGTAAAGGAATATGCGATCGCGGGCACGAGATAGTGCTACATAAAACAAACACTCTTGCTCAAGCTCCTGCTCAGAACGGAACAAACTCTGTGCGGTTCCTTGACTTCCTTCTATCATGTCATCTGGCAACGGGCAGGATGGCGGTTGTGGCGTTCTCGGTAGTGTATTCGCGTTCATCCCTGGTAGATGAACGACCGGAAATTCCAACCCCTTGGAACCGTGAATCGTCATCAGACGCACGGCATCAAGACCCTGAGCAGCAGCAGGGAGTTGACGCAGATCTCGATCGTCCCCCAAGATCATCAACCGACGGATTCGGTTCAGGAGTCGCGGGATGGGAAGTCCCTGAGCGGCAGGTTGAGCGCGAACAAAGTTCATCAACTGCCAAAGCGCAATTCCCCGCGAACGATCGCTGATGTTGTCCGAAGCAGCGATCCTAGCAGCAATTCGGGTTCGATCTAGGAGTACGGTCGCAAGCACCATCCAAGGGGAAGAGCACTCGCTAAAGCCAGCCAACATCTCAGCAATCTTGGTGAGGGTGGTGCGCCCTGCTTCGGATAAATCTGAGATTGCGGTCGGCTGAGGGCACCAATCGATCGCCCCATCTTCCTGCTCTCGCATGAAGTCGATCACCGCTGCTACGTCGGGCAGCAACATTTCAAATTCTGACCAGCAGGCAACTCGAACCAGTCCCATCACCCGTCGATCGTTCAACATTGATAGCAGCGCGAGGAGATCTTTAACTTCGGGTCGCTCGAAGAGGCTCCCCAGAAATAAGACAGGTACACCTAAACGCTCAAGGTTCTGCCCAAGTTTTGAGAGTTTCTCATTGCCAGTACACAGGACGACCTGATCGCGGTAGCGATGACCCTGAGTCTGCATCGCCAAGACCGTATCAGCTAGTGCTACAGTTTGCTGGTCGGAGCGGTCAACTGTGTAGAGTGTAGGATCATAACCGCTATTTCGCCGTTGCGCTTCGAGTCCACTGTTGATATTGCCAATGGTCATCGTCATAGCAAAGGTGGAGAAAAGACTGACGATTTCCTCATTTGATCGATAGTTTTGTTTCAGCCGACCCCGCTGACCGCCTGAAAAATCCTCTTTTCCGAACCGCGCCGTGTTAAACGAAGAGGCTCCCCGAAATCGGTAGATCGATTGCTTCGCATCGCCCACTGCCCAGAGATTCTCGCCAGCACCGCAAAGCAATTTGAGCAGGCGAACGCTACTGCGGTTGACATCTTGATATTCATCCACCAACACATGGTCATACTGGCTTCTGAAATGGTTTTGGAGTGTTGCATTTTCTTCCAGCAGCAGTACTGGAAGCATTACTAGATCGCCGAAATCGATGCAGCCAGATTGCAGCTTTAAAGTTTCATACGCTTCGTAAACTCGTGCCACCTCGATCGCTTTTTCTGCGATTTCCTGTTCAGACGGTGTTGCTGCCCGATCCAGCATTGCCGCTGCGAGTTTTGCATATCGTTGTGCATCGGTGACTTCATCTTTAGCCCGCGAAATCGCCGTCAAAATATTTGCGATCGTTCGAGTTGGATCATAGAGATTGCGATAATGCACTAAGTTCAACCGAGGAAATTCTTGTTCGAGAAGCTCGACGGCATCGGTTCGATCAAGCAAGCGAGGATTTTGGGGCAATCCTAAATCAGTATGGAAACGCCGAATCACATCCAGCCCGAACGCATGAAATGTGCCAATCCACATGGCGCAAGCTGCATCTTTATGCCTCAGAGCAAGCCGCGCAACCATTTCGTCAGCAGCTCGATTTGAAAATGTCAGCAGCAAGATACGGCGCGGATCAACGCCTTCTGCAAGGAGTGCCTCTACCCGAGCGGTGAGAGTTTGAGTTTTACCTGTTCCCGGACCTGCCTCAAGTAGGTAAGCACTTCCCCGATGGTTCGCAGCAGTAATTTGCTCCGGATTGAGGCTGAATTCACTTTTTTCTGGTTCAGTAGGTTGTGCGATCGACGGTAAGAGCAAGGCATCGAATAGTTGCTGAACCACGATCTCGAAGGGCGCACCAAACTTTTCCGCAATTTGAGAAGCGGTGAGTCCTTGTTCAACATGAAGGCTCCGAACGACATCACGGGGTAGGAGAAACTCACGAGCGAACAGATCCATCTGCACTTCCCGCCGTTGTCGCGGGCTATAATCCACCACGCGATCAATGCCATTTGGTGAGGGTTCAGCAGACCGTGCGGGATCAACATTGCGTGCAGGTTCAGGAGGACGATCGTCGCCAAGTTCGGCGTGCCCAATTTCATGGACAACTAAGACAGCTTGTTCAAAAGGGGAGCCAGCATTCTCATGAAGAATGAGCGCATCACTGGGAATAAAGATGGCTCGCCCTCCATTGAGTCCTGTCGCTCCGGGAGCCATTTTCTCGACATCGATCCCCCGTCGCTGCGCCTCAGCGAATGCAAAGGCATAGGGATGACAAGGATCTTCACCTCTTGCAACAGCTTGGGTGTGAAGATCAGCCGCAATTTGTCGGGCGAGTTCAATCCTATCCATCTTAGCTTTCGTCTTTCAACAACAATGTTCGTTTCTCTAGAGGGATCTCTGCTTCGATCAGAACTTGCTCGAACGTGATCGACAGTTGAGCTTTCGGTTTGCTATCTGCCTTGTAGCTTCTTGATAGACCAGATGCAGAAGAATAAGCTTGAGTGTTTAAAAGAACCTCAATGGTGCTATCGACGGCTGCTGCTAGTTGCCTCAAAAATGCGAGTGGAACGGAAGCCAGTTCAACTCGGTGTTCACGAAAAGCCGTAATCACTTGACGGGGTACACCAAGGCTTTTGGCAAGATTGCTCTGTTCAGGAGGGGACAGGCAGGCAAGAGGATCAGGATTTTCCTGAGAAATAGCATCAGCGTATCGTTGCCATGATTGTTCGATCGTGGTCAAGTCCTCACCCGAAAGTGGCGTTTCTTCCTCGTTCGTTGCTTGCGACAACTCGTAGGCGAGATCGATTAGGTCATCAGCATATTGAGGGTATTTCTGAAGGTACTGTTCAAGGGTTTCGCGCCCTGATTCTGGTTCTACGGCAAAGGCGTACAATACGTCCTCGCGACAAGGTTGAAAGTTCGTCATAGTATTTCTCCAGCAGTGAGAGCAGCGCGTAGAGCCTCGATTGCCTTATTGCGATAAGTACGGATCGTTTTCTCAGATTTTTTGAGATGTTTTGAGATTGTCATGATGTTGGGATCTTGCGAGTCTATCTGAAATCCGAGTCGAATCATCTTCATAATCTGTTTTTCAAATGGGGGTAAATCATTAATCGCTTGATCTAACGCAAAGCGGTAGCCACCACCAGAGAAATCTGAAAAATCGAAAGGATCGGGGCTTCCTGCCGCACGTTCGACCTCAGCAGTTGGCTCACCAGTTTTGTCATCATCGAGAATCGTCGAGTGATTCTCCTGATGCCATGCTTTTTTCTGGATATCGAGGCGCATCGTTCGCAAAGATCTGTTGAAGCGAATCTCGAAAAAATCGAGTTGCTCTGTGTATTCTCCGCGATCGCGTGCAAGCAATTCTTCAAACTGCCCTCTGACTTCATCTCGAATGAGACTGGCGCTCAGAATGATTTGTTGCCCGTTGAGACGTTCTTCTCTGGGCAAGCCGTGTAGGACACGCGCAATAAGAAGTTTGTAGAGTTCCTCGAAATAGCCGTCAGGTCTAGTTGCACGACTTGCACGAACGAAATACAGCAAGCACTCGCTAGGAACGTAATCTGAGTGGTCTTTCTGGCGAATCGCGCACCGAGTGATAAGTTCATCCTGCGAGAGCGAAGCTAACTCAAGAATTTTTGCCTCAGTCTCAGGAAGACGGACGTAAGGCTTTCCGGCAACGGTATGCTTCTGTAATGGCGATATCAAGGCTTCGGCTCCTCTTGGCGTTCTTGCATAGTAATGTTGAGCATTTGAGCGAGTTGAGGCTGATTCAAGAATTTTTGTCTTGAATTTTTGGAATGTGTTTTAATGCTGACGGATAAGCTGCTAGTCCAAAGACGATCATCCAAGGTCATTTTTAACTCTCTGGCTAGATAACTTTTTTGATGATAGCCACCCCACACATAGCGTTTCGATCTAATAAATTAGTTAGCATACACTATAATTAGTATCTATTAACTCGTCAACTACTAATTGCAGCGTTTGACCTATTGCAAGGAGTTCGAAGGGTGCTGAGATGAATTGAGTTGCAAACGGGCTTCGGGTTCCATGACAGAACTCAATTCAAAATTAGAAGTGTTCTTGGCAACTGGAGAAGCTTCGATCGTCTTCACGTTAGGGTATGCGACGGTTCTCGCCACAGGTGACCTTTAGCAACAAAAGCCGAATGATTAGGAACCTCGAAAACGATCAGCCGTGATCGCTGCACTATCTCCAAAGTCATTCAAGGGTTCACACCCATTGCTGTAGAAATTGCACCGACACATTCCTAGCAAGACAGCACCCAGATTATTCTCTAGGAGACGATATTGGTGCTTAAAAGCACAAAAACTCACTTCCTTGAAGCAGAGTATAGTCAATACTCTGTGGCAGCAAGGCGACCTTTGCAAAAACGCTAACTTTAAGTAGCGATTTATAGCTTTTATGATTCAGCGTTTTTTAACGAATTAAACGCTCGCTTCGCTGCAATTTCTGCGCGTTGTGATGTGACTTTTTGATACCGTAGCGTGGTCTCAATCTTCTGATGTCCCATTAATGCTCGTAGCTCTTCAAGTGAAATCAAGCCCACACGCTCAGTCGCAAAGGTATGGCGTAAATCGTGCATTCTGATGTCGGCAAGCTCAGATGCGGGGGCAATTAATTCCGTCCAGCGATCGTGAACTGTTCGGTAGTGAAGTCGCGAAACTTCTTTCGTAAAAGGCTGCTGAGCCGTGAAAAGTGCCGTGTGGGTAGAATGCCGTTCATATTTGAAATAGTCAGCAAGGGCTTGGGCGGCATCGTCGCTGTAGTAACACCAGCGTTGGCGGTTTCCTTTACCGATTACTTGAAACTTCTGCTGAGCAAGATTTACGTTTCTCAGGTCAAGTGCCAGTATTTCAGCAATCCGTGCGCCTGTGCGATGGAGCAGATGCACGATCGCATTCATCCGAAGATCAGATTTGACTGCCCCATATAGCACAACCAATTGATCGGGTGTGAGGTAACGAATGATTGTATCCGTGCTGTGTTCGCCTCTCGACGCATCAGGCTTTCGACGTTTCAGCCGAGCGATCGGGTTGTGAGCAATGCACCCTTGCTCCACCGCAAAATTGAACAGGGCTTGAATAATAGATTGATGCCGATGATGGGTGGTGTAGGAGATTTGGGTTAAGCCGTTCAGATACTCGGAAACGGTCTGGCGAGTCAAAATCTCGATCGCGAAACTCCCATATTCAGCGAGAAACGGTAATAAGGTCGATTCGTAGGACTTGACTGTGGCAGGCGACAGTCCAGGACGTTGTAAGAATTGAGTCGAGATCGCGGCAACCGATACAGAGTTTCGAGAGTTCATAATTTGCCTCTTGATCAGCTAGAAACGCTAATCTATACTTCTGAAAGCCACCGTTTTAGGCAGTGTTTTGTGTCTACTTCAGCTTCTGAATTGGCTCCTCACCCAGAAGAATCGCTCGCCAACTACGTGCGGCGGCAGCGAGAACGGCTGGGATTGAGCCAGAAAGAACTAGCAGAGCGAGCGGATATCCATCTTCAAAGTGTAGGAAAAATTGAGCGAGGACAGACGCAGCGATTAAAGCAGCAACCAAAAAATGGGTTAGCGATCGCGCTTGGCATTCCAATCGAGTATTTGGATGCGGCTTGCCGGAAAGTGCCTGTACATGAGATCGCGGCTTTGAAGTTTTGTCCAAGTTGCTGGATACCCGGAACGTCTCCTGATCCGCTATGGACGGAGGCACGATCGAAGTTTTGCTGTTTATGCGGAACTCAATTACGTGATCGCTGTGCTGGGTGCAACTCTCGTTTGACCTCGCATCAATACAGATTTTGTCCACACTGTGGGAGTAGCTATAAACCAGCTTCTCATTATTGAGAAGCGTGAAGAGATGTAATCAAGCTGTGCAATGCTTCTACCATTCTTTCAGTACCTTTGTTGGTGCTTGATCATTTTTGTTAGACGCATCCCACACTTGCAGCTTTTGTCAGTCCATAGCGATGATGCGATCGCAAACTTTTCCTCGCACCCTGGGCATTTTGAGAGTAGGCGAAGTTTGTGGTGTTCACAACCTGAAACAGAATCGAATTGCCACTTGAGACGATGGTAGCAAGCTTGAACACAGCAGGCAGCACAAAGTCGAATCGTCCTTGCCATGAACTTCTTTCGCTCAGATTCTGGTGGGAATGCTTCTGCTAGTTTGTCGATCGATTCTCCACAGAATTGGCTGAGAATTTGTAATTCCGTCTCTGTTGGGAATGGGTTGAACCGAAATTTTTCCCATCTGTTGAGAACAACGCCTAATTCCAATGCTTGGCTGAGACTACTTGGAGCAGATATCGCGTTTTGAAGACGCAAGCGATACAAATAGCTCGCAATACTTTCATTCTCAAAAAGCGATGCTTGCCAAAGCGAAATCGATTCTGAGCTATCTTCGATAGTCTGTTGATAGTCTGTTAAATCAGATTCACCTGGTATTATTTCAGACATACAAATTGGTTGATTGCGAAAGAACTTCGAGATAGACCGCGTCTAATCTGCTTTCTTTCGTACCATGACTTTTGGTTTCTTCCGTTTTCCGAGTTGTTTCACTAAATTTGTCCGATTCAACTTTAAGTTCGGCACATCTAGTTTCACTGTGGCAATTTGACGAACAATCTCATAGAGAGCTTCGCGCAATCCGCCAGATTTTTCGTGGAGAAACTTTACTACTTCGGGGTCTGATGCTAGATTCAGACGCTGCTCTCCTAAGAAAAGCTCTTCCCAATCCTCAATCATCTCAATGACATCTTGCCGTTCCAGACGAGGAAATTCATGAACCTCTAGAAAGGAATCGTGGATGCGAATATATGGAAAACTATTGCGTCCGAGAAGCTGCTCTAAATAGGGTGTTCCAACAAGAATGATAGAAATGGGAGCTTTTTTGGCACAATCGACCAGTTCATTCAGGGATTCTAGAGCGAAATAGTCGGCATGATTGAGAATGAGAATTTTCGTGCCGTATTTTCTCAACGTATCGATTGTGCGATCGCGACGATCCTTCAGTGGACCTACGTGAGCGAGGGGATGACTGCAAGCAGCTAAAATCGCGCCATACAAATCCTTCGGACCACCATATTGTTCAATCTCTGCATAAATCACCGATACAGGCAGCAAAAACTTTCCACGTCGCTGCTTCACTCGTTCCATCTGATAATAGCGACAAACTTTATGTAGACCCGTTCCCTCTGGCGCAATCACGTAGCCGCAACTTTTACGATCGCGCTGGTCATCAAGCCACCGGAAAAACTCCTCGTCACTCTCCAACACGTAATACGTATCTGCTTTTCCAAGCCGCTCAAACTCGGCTTGCTGTTCTGGCGATCGACGGAGTGATTCAGCGGGCTGAGATTCTTGAGGGGGAGTAGGTTGAAGACGATTACTATCGTAGGCTGGGTTGAGCTGAGACATAGAGTATTTTCAGAGTACGATTCGACGGATTGAAATAGCCTTCCTGCTTGAAAGATTAAAAGGTCAGCACAAGCTTGTCAAACAGCAAGGCTCAGACTTTCTACCAGCTAGAATTGATGAACTCTCCCCAATCTTGAATGCCACGTCTCGATCGCTTTGTTGTATTCGCAGGATTGTGATCGGTGCTTTTCGGCTGAGAGGATGGTTCCGTAACAGTTTCAGGGGAAATAGATAATGGAGAAACTGGATCACTTGATTCGATCACAGTCTCCTCTGGCAATGATGCTGGCGCGGCAGTGTTCAAATCCTGCTGTGGCGATTCTTCAGGCGTTTGGCTCTGTGGAAACAACTCAACCACCTTAGATTGATTGGTTTCTTGAGCACGTTCTTCATGAGCTTTTTTGCGCCGCCTTCTTTTCGACTTGCGTTTGGTTTCAATGAAATTATCCAAAATGAGACGCTCACTCAATAGAGCCGTCTGATCAATCTTACTCTCTTGCTCACGAAACTTTTTCTTTCTCCATTTCAATGCCGCAAGTGAAAGCCGTTGAATTTCTGCATCTCTAGCCTCGACTATCCCAATGTATTCCCCAGGTAGACCGTTGTTCGAGTAGGTATAAGCAATCAATCGAATAACATTGCGCTGGTCATACCGTAAGCATATATATTCACCCTGATAACCTGCCAAACATTCTCCTTGATACACCAAATTCTGAAAGTTCACGCATCCATATTTCTCAACTTTTCTGCGAGTAACTTTTAGCAAGCAGATGTCTAACTGGCGTTCGTCAAGTTCTTCAGGATCTAACAGCAGTGAGGTTTGCCAGCGCTCAATTCGAGGCTGAGCTAACCCACGACCGTAAGTGTGTCTGTTGTAATGATCCACGAAGTATCTGACAAGCAGAATTTCTAGCTCTTGGATTGTTATACAAGCAGACTTTTCTGCTTCCGGTGGGCGCTCTTCAACACAGGAGCCAGTATATCCAGGCAGCTTCGACAAAAGCTCTTTGTTAATCTTGTCGAAAATAGTTTCGATTAGCCCTCCTGCTGATGGAAACGCACGTAAACGGCGCTGAAATCCTAACTGAAGCGACACAAGCTTCATATGCTCCGACTTGAATTCCCTAGCACGATCGGTGACAACGTAGTCTGGAATGCCGTAAACATACCATTTCTCTGTTAGTTCGTACTCAGGTCCGTACTCTTTAGGCAACATCGCATGACGCAAAGCGAGAGCGACTTCATGGGAACCTGCTGCTTCCAGACCAAGATAGAAGCCAACAACACAACCGGAGTAGCTATCCATAACCAACGTGAGACAGGGGCGACCGATCACTTCACCGTTTTCATCCACAATTAAAACGTCAAGCTTTGTATGATCGATCTGCCAGACTTGATTACTGTGCGTAAGCACAAGAATGCCATCCGTTGTTTGAACAATCTGTCTTTCCGCGGGTGAGCCTGGATGACGAACTCGCCTTTCTTCCTGAGCAAGGTAACATTTGATCACTTTATATACGGTTGGGCAAGACGGATGTTTGCCAGCAACCAGATCTTCAAGAACCTCTGGATAGTTTTTAAACTTCTCCTCGTAATCTTTTCCTCGAAGCTTTTTACCTTTTGAAGTCAGTGCGATCAAGTGCTTATGGACCTGATTTCGATTCGTCCGAGAGCCAAATTTTTGTCCCCAGCGGTAGGTCGAGATAATGAAATCGAACCACTGCTTAGAGATGACGAACTGCCCCTTGTTTTTCCGTCCAGCGCCTAGTCCAGTGACTCCAGATAATTGGAGTTGTTTTAACTTCCTCTTGATGGTCTTCTCGCAGCATTGCAAACCAATCATTGCTTTATCAGTTGCTTCTCTTCTTGCTTTCCGATTGGCTCCCTGCTGGATGGCATCAATGAAATCAATCTCCCTCTGAATATCGGGAGTAATTTCGTTCAACAAGAAATAAGGCGATGGCTCACCTTCGGGTGAGAGAATCTGAGGGATCTCGATATCTTCAAAAGAATTTGTACTTGGAATGGCAGATAAATCGACACTTGTAGGCATAGTTGGAATTAATTTAGAAAAAGGACAACATTCAATTTAAAGAATTTTCAGAAAAGGGACAGCATTCGATTTAACAATTTCAAAAAGGAAATAAGAACACAAAAAAGCCTGAAGTGCAAAACTGAAGAGCATTTCAGGCTTTAAGACGTGATTTAAAATTGGACAAAATCGCTTTAAGGATTGGACAAGAACGCTTTAATGGACAACAACTTCAAAGAAGCGGAGTATTTACAAAAATATTGCAATGCACCGTATCATCTGGCTTGGTTCTATTCAGTCAAAATCCGCTATGCCTATTTATTTGATCAACCTGACACTTACTCAGCTTTAATTCCCCACCTCAGTATTATTGAGAACACGATTCCCAGCCATGCCAAAGTTCCTTCCAGTGTCTTTTATGTGGCGCTCATGCATCTAACCTTGATTGAGTGTACGCATGATGAAGCTCAGCGTCAGCCCCATTGGCAGGCAATTCTGCCGATAGAAGAGCGTTTAAACCGCTGGCAGCAAGATTGTCCTGAAAATATTCGCCACAAATATCTCTTAATTCAGGCTGAGAAATCCAGGTTAAATGGGCACAAAGCGGAGGCGATCGAGTTATATGAACAGAGTATTACTCAAGCACAAGCTCAAGGATATGACTATGAAGCAGCGATCGCCAATGAGCTCACTGCAAAGTTCTACCTCAGTTGGGGTAAAGAAAAAGTTGCTTCGGGCTATATGCAAGAAGCCTACTATTGCTATGCCCGCTGGGGAGCCAAAGCCAAAATTGCTGATTTGGAACAACGCTATCCCCAACTGCTACAACCTATCCTACACTCTACCAATCAACCCCTGAAAGTACTAGAAAAACTAGCAACAATCACCGCCCCAGCCTACTCGATCCATGCCACATCTCATAAAAGTTCCTCTAGCAGTAGCATTAACCAAACGCTCGATTTTGCGACCCTGCTCCAAATCTCTCAGACTTTCGCGAGAACGATTAAATTAGATAAACTGCTGCACATCCTGACTCAGACTATGCTGGAAAATTCTGGGGCAGATCAATGTGCCTTGATGTTCTGTGAAGATAACCAATGGCAAGTGCGAGTGATGGCAAATTTGGAGCAGGTAATGCTCCAATCTGCGTCTCTCGAGGATAATCCCACTGTTCCCGTCCAGTTGATTCAATATGTGAAGCACACCCTGACGACGGTTGTAATCGACGACCTCAAGACCGACCTGCCTGTGATAGGCGATTACCTGAACGGACATCAGCCCAAAAGCCTATTGTGTTTACCGATTCTCAACCAGGGCAATTTACGCGCCATTTTGTATTTGGAAAATCGCTCTACCAGTGGTGTGTTTACGGACGATCGTATTACTATCCTGAATTTCCTCTGCACTCAAGCGGCCATTTCCCTTGAAAATGCTCGCCTCTACCAACAAGCTCAAAGTTATGTCCAACAATTGGAACAATCTCAATTGCAAATTGTCCAAAGTGAGAAAATGGCATCTCTGGGGAACTTAGTCGCTGGGGTTGCCCACGAAATTAATAATCCGATCGGATTCCTCAATGGAAGCATCAACAATGGGAAAGACTATGTGGCAGATCTACTGGGACATCTAGCGCTCTATCAGCAACATTATCCCAATCCAGTCTCACCTATTCAAGACAATGCTGAAGAGATTGACCTTGAATTCCTCAGCGAAGACTTGCCAAAATTGCTCAACTCCATGCAGGGTGCAACCGATCGTCTTCAAGGCATTAGCACCAGCCTGCGGACTTTCTCCCGCGCTGATACGGAACATAAGGTCAGTGCTAACCTGCATGATGGACTGGACAGCACTATCTTAATTTTGAAGTATCGCCTCAAGGCTAACGAGCAGCGCCCTGCGATCGAAGTCATTCAAGAGTATGGCAATCTGCCCTTACTGGACTGTTATCCTGGACAACTCAACCAAGTGTTTATGAATATCTTGGCGAATGCGATCGATATGTTTGATGAGATAGCTCAAACCCAGTCTTTTGCTGAACTTGAAGCTCATCCTCAAAAAATTACGATTCGCACAATTGCCAATGCAAACCAAGTGCAGATTCAAATCTGTGACAATGGCAAAGGAATGCCAGAAGAGGTGAAGGCGAAAATTTTTGACCATTTATTTACCACCAAAGGTGTGGGCAAAGGGACAGGATTGGGATTAGCGATCGCTCGTCAAATTGTGGTCGATAAACACGGTGGCAGTTTAACAGTTCAGTCAGAGCTGGGGAAAGGTACTGAGTTTTGTATTCAACTGCCGATCGTGGACTGAATAGCCAATTCTGCATGAAAGGTTACAGATAACCAAGTTGGGCGACGTAGTACATTGAATTCACTTTTCCAAATCTTGGTTAACTGTCTTACCCTGCAGAAGTTCCGGAACTATTACCTAAGTGAAAGTAGGAACAGATTGGGTAAGTTGCCCCTAGCCCTAGAGAACCTGTCTCGTTCATGATAGAAGCATATTCAAAACCGCCAGTCCCTTTATTCACACTGGCATTTATCAAAAGAAGCCCTAGGCAATTGCCTAGGGCTTCTCAGTTGTTGCATCAAGATCAGCTACTCGTCTTGGATAAATTCTGCACTCTACAGAAAGTCGGAATACCGAGCGCTTTGAATCCCTTTAGGAGAGTTGAAGGTTCAGTTGGTTGGAAATCGAGACAACGATGTCCTTCTTCCGCAAATCGCCTAACGCTTTGTACAGATCCCCCTCATCTAACTCCCAGCGATCGCAGAAGGCAACGACATCAATGGCAGGATTCAGCTTGCCCGGATAGGTCTACCTGCAATGCGAAGAAGACGTAATCGCGACCACTGGTGAGAAGTCTGAGACCACGAATTCGTAAAAGTTCGGTAATTGCTCAACCTAGTAGCCAATCGGTCTGTTGTGAGGTAAGGGCACGGGAAATGGCATCAAAAGCAGAAATGCCTTGACGCTGTGCAGTATTGACCAGAGAACGCACCTGAGCGAATCGCTCTGCTCCCCAATCAGAGCGGAAACCGTTCGTCACCTTGCGAAACACCACACTCCAGCGCAACGCTTGCTCACTGGCATTATTGGTGGGTGGAATCGTCTCATCGGTCAAAAACAGCAAGAGATGGTCGCGAATCTTGTGATAGCGGTTGAGCAACTGCAAAAATTCTCTAAGTCAGCTAAATCGCCGGAATTGCACACTAATTCAACGCTAAATGATGCAATTCTTTGTTATCTGCTCCATCAGACGGAGATGTAAACAATAGAAAGGATGAACTTATAAAACTTTGCATCCATACTCAAAAGTCTCTACAACATTTGATTTGGAGCATCGACATCATTACGGCTGATCGCTATTCGTTTTAAACGATGAGAGCCGTCAATCTGTATAAAAACACTGTGCATGAGAGCGTGAAGCTAAGTGCAACATAAAGCTTTAAAGCGAACTCTGACTTTAGTCAGATATTCCTACTTCGATAAACTCAAAGAAAATAACATTCACTCAATCATTATAAATCTATGCACCAGAGCCATGATAAATTCAAGAAATTAGAGAATTTTACTAAAAAAGATGCGAATTCTGACAGTGGGATTGATGGCTGTGAGTTGTTGGGGGCGTGCAGCGATCGCGCAAACTGTTTCCCTTCCTGTCTCAGTTCCACCGACTGCACCGGATGTCCTTGAACGAACCATTCCGCAACCTGTAGAAACACCGCTCCCTGTTCTTCCAGCGCCGACAGAACCTGTTCCAACTCTCCAAATTCCTACACCTATTCAATCTGAGATTCCGCCAGAATCAGACCTTCGCTTCAGAGTGCGAAAAATAGAAGTTGTCGGAAATACAGTGCTTAAACGAGAAATTACAAGCATCATTCACGCTTATGAGAATCGCGATCTGACCTTTGAGGATCTGCTTACATTGCGTTTTGAGATTACCCAGCTTTATATCAAGAATGGCTATGTAACTTCTGGAGCTTTTCTGCCGAACAATCAAGTTTTAGATCAAGGAACGGTTAGAATTCAAGTCATTGAAGGCGTACTAGAGCAAATTGATATCAACGGACTTCAGCATTTGCAAGATAGCTATGTGCGAAAACGGTTAGAACGTGCGACAACAGCACCGATCAATCAACGACAGTTAGAACGTGCCCTGCAACTCTTACAACTGAATCCTCTCATTGCACGAGTGAATGCTGAACTGACTGCTGGAAGTGCTCCAGGGCGTAATGTGTTGCGTATTCAGCTTGAAGAAGCTCTTCGGATTCACACTGGAATTGAGAGCAACAATTATCAATCTTCAAGCATTGGTTCGGTTCAAAGTTCAGTGTTTGCCAGTCATGATAATTTGTTGGGGTTTGGCGATCGCTTAAATGCCACATACGGACACGCTGAGGGCTTGAACTTCTACGATCTTAGCTATTCACTGCCAATCAATGTTGATGATGGAACGATTACACTCCGCTATGGAAACAATCGGAGTCGCATTACCGAGGAGATTTTTCAGGATTTAGGTATTAGAAGTAAGACCCGTACATTCTCGATCTCACTTCGTCAACCGTTGATTCGCACCCCTCAGACTGAATTTGCGCTAGGACTTTCACTAGATTTACGTCGCAGTCAGACCTTTCTACTAGATGACATTCCGTTCTCGTTTTCTGAAGGTGCAGAGAATGGAGAATCAAAAGTAACCGTTTTAAGATTTGCTCAAGACTGGGTTGATCGCGCTCCAAATCGGGTGTTAGCGGTTCGCTCTCAGTTTAGTTTTGGGCTGAATGCGTTTGGTGCAACTGCGAATGATACAGGCACAGATGGGCAGTTTTTTAGCTGGTTAGCTCAATTTCAATGGGTACAACAGTTGTCACCCAGAACCGTATTACTCGCTCGAACTGCCGCCCAGATTACACCAGACTCATTGTTATCTCTAGAGCGGATTAGTTTGGGCGGAATTGGTACAGTGCGAGGATATGATCAGAATCAATTAGCCACAGATAATGGTGTTTTAGGCTCAGTCGAGCTTCGTATTGCATTAAGCAGAGATCCGAATGTGGTGCAGATTGTGCCTTTTTTTGACATTGGCAAAGGTTGGAATCGGCAAGTCACTGATCTGGATTCTTTATTGATGGGAATTGGAATTGGGCTAGAATGGCGACCAAGTTCGAGTGTCAATGTCCGAGTAGATTATGGAATTCCATTGAAATCGGTTGCTCAGCGTGGAAATTCTTTACAAGAGAATGGGCTATATTTTTCTGTGCGTTATCAGCCGTTTTGAGCTAGCAATAGGCAGTAATATCCTCACCGCAAACGTCTGCAAGGTAGGTTAGCGCTCTGAATCGCAATCCGACGAGTTGTTCGTAGAAAGGATTTAATTTGCATAGCGGTGGGATGTGAAGCAATGTTCGACCAAAACAGGAGAGTGTGCGTTCAAAGGGACATTGAGCTGGAATCAGGCGACACAAGAAATGTGCCATATCTGAGCCTTGAATTTCGAGAGCGTCGAGCTGAGATGCGATCGCTGAAAGCATTGATTGAATGGGCGAGAACATGATGTAATCCTCAAAATGCTGAATTACTTTTACAGTAGAGCGAGCCACTTTAGAATACACGAGCAATTTTGACCATGTTACTGACAGAATGCTGTCACAGCTATTGCATAATCATGTGGTTAACTTTGCTGAAAAGAGCAATATTTGAGAGCAATTCACTGCAATCGCATTCGCTTAGGAAAACTGAGAACTTGTACCAAGCACTGAACTGCGATTTTGCTCTACTTGAGAATGGGCAGGAAAATAGATCCCAGGATGGGAACTAGAACCTAAACTGAGACTGGTTCTAATCTGCGAAAGTACCACTCGCAAACGATGGAATTTCATAAGCTTGCCTCTATCTCAATATTTCAGAGTAATTTGCCTGTAGTTTATTACTACAAATTTGCATTAGCGATTCCAAGCAGTTTTTCAGCAAAAGTGTGGGTACAGTTATGACAATCTTGTTGCAGAAAACTACAGGCAATCCCGGCTCAAGACAAGTTGACCATTCGGTAAACGATAAATTCCTTGAGGTTCAACAATGCGATCGCCCACAGGCTGAATTGATCGAACTTCGCCTGTTGAAAAAGTCGCGATCGCAGCTTCTCCCGGACGAGCAGATAATCCTCCTGAACCCGTAACAGTAAAGTTACCCGTTCGACGATTCCGAACAATGCAGCTATCTGAGAGCAAAGTACTTGGATCAATCAAAGCTTGTGGGAGTTGAGCTAAATCGTTTTGCAGATCGCTAAAATCTGGGATTCTGACATTTCCACTAATGCCCAAAGCCGAAGAAGCAGAAATATCAACCCGCTCATTTCCTCGAAACGGTGTAATATCGCCAGTATAACGAATGGGCTTCGATTGATTGTTTGAAAAGAAGTCAGCAATAAAAGCATTCGCGCGAATCGTAATATTGCCGCCACGACCTTGATTTGCATTCGCTAAGATATCACTATCCTCTAAGGCTAGAACAGTGTTTGCATTGATGACAATATCACCGCCACCGCTAGTTCCTTGAGCAACATTCGTGTTGATGAGCGATCGCTCTCTCAATCGGACATCTTGTGCATTGAGTGTAATGCTGCCACCACCCGATTGAGCCGCATTTGCAGCAATATTTCCCCTTTGAAGTTGAACTGAGTTTGCGTTGATATCGATGGTTCCAGCATTGCCTAAATCGGTTGCACTGGTGCGAATTTTGGCATCATCGGTGATCGACAAATTCCCAACTTTCAGCACAATATTTCCGCCTGGATCAGCATTGCGAGTTTCAGCAGAAATCGTTGCGCGATCGCGAATCTGTAGATTGGGTGTGGTGATGAAAAGATTACCTGCTTGTCCTTGGCTCCCTAGTTCAGCAGTTGTGGTCAATGCACTTGGAAATCCTTCTGCATTTGTACCAGAAATCAGAATTGAATCTGAGGCATTGACTTTAACTGTTCCGCCTTGTCCCCGTCCTGCTGGTAATCCATTGATAGAACGAAAAATGGCAGATTGAATCTGTGACCCTTCGGTAAGTGACAGAGATCGGGTTTGGATACTGATGTCTCCAGCTTGACCGATTCCACCTGCTTGTACAGAGCTAGAAATTAAGCTATCGCCACTGAGTTGAAATGAATCATCTGCTTGTATCAAGAGATTGCCTGAATCGCCTTGACCAAGGGTTCCAGTTACTAATTTTGCACGATTAGAGAGAGCGATCGATCGTGCTTGAAGTGTAACTTCTCCCGCTTTGCCGATTCCAGTATCTTGTACAGCGCTAGAGATTAAACTATTCCCGCTAACTTGAATAGAGTCTGTTGCTTTGACTGAAAGATTACCTGCATTTCCTTGTCCAAATGTTGCTGTTGCCAGTCTTGCACCATTCAGAAGCGAGATAGATTGGGCTTGAATTTGAGTATTACCACCTTTCCCGATCGCACCTAATCCCACATCGCTAAAAATACTGCTCCCATCAATCCGAATTGCATCAGCGGCTCGAATCCGAATCTCTCCTGCGTTCCCCTGTCCGAATGTGAGTGTAGAAATTGTAGAATCCTCGTCCAGAGAGAGCTTAGAAGCATCAATTTGAATCGTGCCGCTATTTCCAATGCCAACGAATCCAAACTGCGGCAATCTGATCACATTAGAGCTAATCTGACTTTGGTTTGTCAGAGAAACCTCGCCGCTTGTACGAATTGCAATCCTACCTGCGTCCCCGCGTCCAAATGTGCCCGTGTTGAAATTAGAACGATCCAGGAGCAAAGAGCTAGCTTCGACAGTCACATCCCCCCCTCTGCCTTGTTCTTCGGAGAAGGTTGCTGCAACAGTAGAATTCTTTGCGGATATTGCATCTGTAACTTTTAGTTCGACATTTCCAGCTTCTCCCTGACCAAACGAGCTTGCTGAAACCCGCGCATTGTTCAAATTTAATGTTCGAGCAGCAATGTTCAAATTCCCGCTCTGCCCCTCTCCCCCACCTAACACACCTGTATTGAGAAAAGCGTTATTAATCGAAATGCGATCGCTCACCTGAATCGTCAGATCTCCTGCTTTTCCAATTCCATCACTGATACCAGTCGCCAAGATACTACCATCAAGAATCTCTAGATTATGTGCCTGAATTGATATGCTTCCTGCTTGTCCCGTTGCGCTAACGCTTGCAGATTGGGTCAACGCAACATTCGCACGTAAGCTATCTGGTGTGAAATTTAGATTAAACCGGGTATTGTCTGAAACAAGCCCGATCGTTCCTGAACCTGCTAATCCTCCCAATTCAATTTGACTACGATTTGCCCTGAGTAAACCTCCCTCGATTCGCACTTCTCCACCCACTAGGAGCAAATCTCGGTTTGGAGCAACTCCCAGAATCGCTAGTTCTTCAGGCTTTGTGAAATCTGAACTACTCGATCGAACAATAATCGGCTGTGCTGCAATTCGATTGAATAGAAACGCAGAAGGATTGACGGTTAATACATCAGGAACAGTCGGATTGATGGCACTAAAGCTGCCTTGATTTCCAAATTGGATGGCAGGCGCAGTCGTCGCGATAAAAGATCCAGCGAGATTCAGTCTTGATCCAGCCCCGAAAAGAATGCCGTTAGGATTGATCAAAAACAAATTGGCATTGGTTAGAGCGAAACTACCGTTAACAATCTGAATTGTGCCTAATGTTCCAAAAATCTCAGAGCGGTTACTGCCTGTGACTCGACTGAAAATGTTCTGAATCCTGCCAGGATCAAGAAAATAAATGCCTTTTCCTGGAGCAATATTGAACTGTTCAAAACTATGAAATAGATTCCTGCCGCGAATGGCACCTCCTGTAATGAGATCCTCGGAAGGGAACACCGGGAAAATTTGCGATCGCTCATTCGCTGGTAAAGTTTGATCCGGAATTATCGATTGCGCCACTGTGAAGGAACAACGATTATTCCAGAAATAACACAGGCTGATAAGCGCGATCGCAATCTTGTTTCGAGTAAACACAGGGGGAATGCTCCAGAGCAACTCATCTTTCATTGAAGCTGAAAGGTTACTCATCTCAGATTAAGCTTTGTGACTCTCTCGCTGATGAAACCGTCTGATAGCGCCGTTTTTGGTCAGATTCGATCTTGCCATAATCGAGCTTAACAATGTGATCAGCGAGATGAAAATAGCGATCGTCATGGGTAATCACAATGATTGTTTTGCCTTGCTCTTTCAACTTAACGAGAATTTCTTTGTAGAAGAGTTCTCGGAATAATGGTTCTTGATCCGATGCCCATTCATCAAACAAATAAATCGGTCGATCTTCGAGATAAGCGGTCAAGAGTGCCAGCCGCTTGCGCTGTCCTTGAGAGAGTCGAGTGGTCGAGAGAACACCATTTTTCACTTGTACTTTGTGATCAAGCCGTAACTGTTGTAGGTAGCGCTCAACTTCTTCATCGAGATTCGGACGATCGCATCCTAAACAGCGGTCGAAGAGATGGAAATCCGAGAAAATAGCGGAGAAGTGCTGTCGATACCATTCACGATTGTGATCGGTGATGCGAACGCCATTGAGATACATTGCACCTCCTTCAGGAATGTATAAGCCTGTAATCAGCTTCGCTAAAGTGGATTTACCGCTCCCATTTCCGCCAACAATGTAGGTGACTTCTCCAGGATTAAAAGAGAGCGTAACTGGACCTAAAAAGAACCCTTTCTCTTCAACTATTGGAGGAGGCAGAATTGCTCGATTTGCAGGTCGATCTCCTCTGGGATGATGATGTAATGGGTGCGGATCTTCTTCTTCACGTTCTGGTTGATAGAGATAAGTAACCGCATCGAGTTCAAGCTGACCCTGCGAATCAAATTTGGAACTAGACATTGCTTCTTGTTCTAACTGACTGCTCAACGAAAGCCGCATTCGATCGATTTTCCGTAATGCCACATTGCCCCGCATCACATCTGGAAGCCGATTGAGCAAACTTTGTAAGGGCATTGTGAGAAAGGTGCTCGTCAAAACATAGGTGGAGAGCATCGAGAAAGGAATGTGCAGAAAGAGCGGTAACACAAACAGAACAAATCCCATTGTGATGAACTGAGAGAACTGTCCTAAGCCATTCGCGATCGCAAAACTTTTCATGGCTGTACTGTTTTTCTGTCGCAGGTTAGCCGCACTGTGTTGCACCTTTGCTGAGATAAATTCTTCTCGTCTGGCTCGATGTAACTTTAGTTCTTTCGTTCCAGAGGTAATCGTTTGAAAATGCTGCAGCAAATGATCTTCTTCTTCACGAGCAACGGTAAAGAGCGATCGCGCTTGATTGACCTTCGTTTGCACTCCCCAAAGAGCGATCGCGCTAATTCCAACCGTCAGGGCAAAGATCGTACTCGACAACCAAGCAAGATAAACCAAACACCCAAGAACTGTCGCCAAATCAATAAACAGATTCGGAATCACAGAAACCGCATGAGATAACACTCGCACATCATCTGTTAGCGTAACCAGCAATCGGCTATCACCTAATCGCTCTAAATGTTGCAGTGGAGCCGCGAGAATGTTACGGCTGAGCTTCAATCGCAACTCATAGATTGCGCTCTGTGCCAGATGAATCAACATGAACTGTGAGACAACGCTGGTTGAAAGCGTAAAGAGTGCTAATCCAGTAAAGTACAGCAGTGCATTGGGCAAGGAGGATTCGTGAATCGATCGGTTAATGAATGCAATCATTAATGAACTACCGCAACCACTTACAAAGCCTGCACTAGCAGCAATCACAATACTACGCCACGATACCTCTAACAGAAAACGAATAAATCTCATGTTGGTGTCCCCAAAATAATCAGATTGAACAACAGTGACTAAAGCTTTTGGAACAAAATTCCCTCGATTCCCACGCCCGGAGAAAACGAGAAGGCCATACCTGTCAGCAATCTTCCACTCGATCGCGATAACATTCTCTCTAACACAAACAGAATTGATGCACTGAGCATATTGCCATGCTGCCGTAGAATCTCCCAACTATCAGCAACTTGAGCATCATTAAGACCCAAAGAACGCTGGGATCGCTCAATGATTCGAGTGCCACCCGGATGAATCGCCCACAAATCAATATGAGCCTTATGCAATCCATGCTCCGCAAGGAACTGTTCGATTACAGGATTGACTCCAGCTTCGATGTAGTCGGGCAACTGACGCGACAGTTTACAAGTAATCCCATTTTCCCGGATTCCTAGCGTGATGCCATCTTCTGTGCCTGCAATCAACTGACTGAGATGTTCCCGAATCACGACTTTTCCTTGTGCTAGTGCTTCTTCTTGTTCACAGGCTCCAACAATCACGGCTGCACAACCATCACCAAAGATACTATGAATAATTACATCATTCATATCGTCTTCAAACACCGCATTGACTGAACTGAGTTCGAGACAGATCACAAGTGATCGATGCGTGGGATACGCTCGTACATGGTCACTTGCGACCCGCAATCCATTCATTGCTGCAGCACATCCCATGAAATTTACGGTCACACGAGCGATATCGCGTCTCAATCCCAATCGTTTGATCACTTCGGTATCAACACCAGGAGCGACAAATCCGGTGCTCGACACAAACACAATTTGGCGAATGGAGTCTTTGAGTTGTTCTGGACAAGCAGAGTTCATTGCTTCTAAAGCTTGCTTGGCGACTCGTTCAGCGAGGGGAATTGCATAGTCCTTGTACATCTGCATCCGGGCTTGAATTGGACTGGTTTTTGCAAATGCGATCGCATCTTTTGACATTAAATTCAGTGCAAGATGCCGATGATCAATGCGGGTGTTTTGGTAAATGGTTTCAATGCGTGATTGATGCTGAGCGGAGAGTTGAGCAACAGTCTGAGCCGCATCAGATTGAGCGATACAATGTTCGGGAGTCCCAGTTGCAATACTTTCGATCGTTGCGAGAATCTGCTTGGAATAGTTGAAAGATTGAGCAAATGAGGTGAAAGAAGGTTGTGCGATCGTTTTCATGGTGAATGATTCCTGTAGTGAGTGAAGTTAAATCGAACCAATGCCAGCGAAACCTTTGAGAATGTAATCGAATGAAGTCTTCAACGCTTTGGGGTGAAAATGTTCTTGCAGGAGCCCTAAGTTTTGCTCATCTGCCATGCGCGATTGTTCGAGTAAGTAATGATTGACGAGGAGCGGTAAGCGATCGACAAAGAAATTCTTCGGAGCGAGCCAGGGCACACCAACTTTTTCAGCTTCTTCTCGAACAATCTGTTCACTGATAATGTTGGCAAATCCACTACGCTGATACGGTAGAACGTGATGCACACGATGAGGACTTAAACCCGCCGACAAAAAGCAATCGATATACTTATTACCAATCATCGTCAAATCATAGGAATTGTTGATTTGAAACACCGCCCAATCTTGTTGCTCAATCTTTGCCGTTGTATTTGAATCTTCAACTTCAAAATCGTGACTTGACACAATCATAAAAGTACTAATCCAAGTGGCCAGAATGAATTGTGCAAGCCAGGCTACTAAATCTCCATGAAGCGCAAAGAGCACTAGTTCGCCGAGGAGCAACACCCGCATGAAAGCCATTCCCAAATAGTGAGGCAATCCACGCTGCCAAGTGCCATAGAAATTGTGAACTCCAAATCGAACGGCATAGTAGGAAATCTCGATCGTTCGGACAAACATTCCAGTGAGGACATGAGCGAGCTTATGAACGGTATGAAGTGGCACTCGATAATATCGAGGAAGTTCCATCATTGCTGTGAACACATTTGTTTTCACATCCACTTCGCTCTGAGTATAAGGATGGTGCATCAGTGAATGACCATCAATGACCACGAATGACATCGGCACATAGTTGATATCAAACACATGAGCAAAGAACTTGTTGAATCGAACTTGAGCGCGATGATTATAGTAGTGCCCGGCTCCTGCTAGCGAGATTCTCAGCATGACCATCAGTGGCACAAACACATAGATCGGCATGAATTGTACTACCGTGAGTCGCAGCAGTTGAACCAGAACGTAACAGATAAATAACATTACGGTGACTGCATCGAAGATGAAATCCATGCGATTGACTTTCGCTTTCATCTCTGGTGTGTTCAGTCGAGTTCTAATGCGATCAAGGAGCTGTTCTTTTGTCTCGAAATCAAACTTCGGCGTATCTTTCCGTCCATCAAAGGTATCGCGGAACAAAAACGGCGGAGCATTGTACTTAGGATGCAAATCTTCAGGCGTGGCTTTCCGACCAAGTGAATACTTTTGCAGCATCTTCTTCACTTTCGTTGGGTTTGAGTGAAAAATATTCACAATGGTGGTAATATCTCGATTCTTCATGCGTCCGATAAAGAATTCGCCGCCTGGATGCCGCTTCATGAAGTCTGTGAGATCATAAGCTTCTCCGTTGTACACCCAAACATTCGGCATATTGTTGCTGGTATATTCAGGAGAAGCCATTGCTTTAGAGGGAGGCTTCCGCTCAGGTTCGCGGGATGGCTCTTCAACCAAAAGCAATTGTCGATCGAGGGTCTGTGTGTCTCTGTCCATGTTGTACTCCTTAAGTCTGTGAATGCTTCAGTAGATTGAAATTGTTCAAATATATTGACCTTTAAGCTTGTCTAACCGCTGCTGCGTGCTTTCCATGCCTTGTCTAAGTTCTGTTTGTCGATCAATCTGAATTCTGTTGCCTGCTTGGTCTAGGAGCTTCTGAAACGCAGCATCTAACTCTAGTTGCAGATGAGTAATGTTGTTGTAGATTCGTTGATGAATTGAAGAAGTCGTCATAGTGATGTAGCGAGGGTTGAATGAATTTCTATTGCAAGATGCAGCCGCGAAACTTGGGTAAAGCACCTTGGATAACGACTGTCGAGAACAGAATTCAGTTCGGTTTCCTCTGTGCTTATTGACTAGAATAAGTTGCTACAATCGCGTCGCCAAGCATATTTTTTACCATTGCGATCGCAGCATTACGACGTAGACTTTGCAGAAAACAGCAATCTTACGATTTACCTGGCAAACGACCTTGCAGAACTGCTGCAAGTACATTTCCAACGTGCAATGGTTGATTCACAGCAACCGAAATGTGATGCAACATAAGTAACCTCTGAGAAAGTTCTAATCCGCTTTAACTTGCTGATGGGGCTTACAGTAGGGAACGATCGAGGAGAAGTCGGGGAGACGCTCAAATATTTTGTAACAACATCGAGCAAGTCACCCCCGATGGCGCATATGACCAGCGCCACTGCTACGAGGAGATCACCCAATGCGGAGCAAAGCCTGTGATTCCACCGCGCAAGGATGCCGTGATTTAGCAACAGAGCAATCGCAAAGCACATCCTCATCCGAGAGATGAAAATCTGCGCGCCATCCGCAAGCAGGGACGCAAAAAATGGAAGCGCAGGGCAGGCTATCATCGCCGCTCGATTGCCGAAACCACTCTGTTTCGATTTAAGATCTTCGGAAGCACTCTCCGCTCACGTCAATTTGACACTCAAGTCGCAGAGCGATTGATCAAGTGCGCTGCGCTCACCAGCTTCGCTGCACTAAAGGTGTCCGTATGATTCAGATTGCGAAGCCCGATAGCTATCGGGTTGAAGCTGAATTCACCATTTCCGCAAGGGTAACTCTGTGCTTTTAGAGGATGTCTGAGAAGACTATGAGACAGAAAAGCCCTCAAAACGATAGGCTGTCAAATAGAACAAAAACACGACAGCCGATTGAGAGCTATGACACCATCGTATCCGAGTAACCTCACCCAAGATCAATGGGAATTGTTGGAGCCGTTATTGCCTGCTGCAAAACCTGGTGGACGACCGCGCAGTGTAGATCTGCAAGCAGTGGTGAATGCGATTCTGTATGTGCTGTGTGCAGGCGGAGCGTGGCGGATGCTGCCGAATGACTTCCCCAACTGGAAAACGGTGTACCACTATTTCCGAGTGTGGCGCATTGATGGCACTTGGGTTGAGGTCAATCATCAGTTGCATCAGTGGGTGCGGGTGAGTGAAGACCGAGACAGTTCCCCCAGTGCTGCCATCCTCGATAGTCAATCGGTCAAAACAGCGACACCAGCAGCAGTATGCGTCGGCTTCGATGCTGCCAAACACATTAAGGGGCGCAAGCGCCATATTCTCGTCGATACCCTCGGCTTTGTGCTGATGACCGTCGTGACTGCTGCCAGTGTCGGCGAACGAGCGGGAGCCAAACTCGTGTTAGCTCGATTGGCATCGGTGCGGCATTGGTTCAAGCGACTGGTCTTGATTTGGGTCGATGGTGGCTATGCGGGCGTAGACTTCCACAAGTGGGTGATGGATCGCTATGGCTGGGTGTTTGAAGCGGTCTTGCGAAACGAGCAAGTCAAAGGCTTTGTGCCCATTCGACAAAGATGGAAAGTAGAACGGACATTTGGCTGGTTCAACTGGTGTCGGCGTTTGAGTAAGGACTATGAGATCTTGCCCGAAACAGCCGAAGCTTTTATCTATGTCGCAAACATTCGATTGATGCTACGCCGACTGGCTTGATAGTCTTTTCAGACATCGTCTTAGGATTCATGCAACAAAGCCGTAGCAAACTACCGAAAATGACCTTAAAGATTTCCGAAAACGACCTTGCCAGACTCATGCTCACCACTTTATAACTGAGTTATCACAACACTTCAAGTTCAACAACAGGTAGATCAATCATGCGATCGATTCATCTCAACTCCGCCAAGCAACCATTTAGCTTTGCGGTCTTGCTGCTCAATTGTGCGACGGTGACGCTTGGTGGGTGTAGCTTCAAATTTTCTCTAGGCGAATCCACCCTTGACAACAGTGCTGTCGAAAGCAGCATTAAACAGGAAGTTGCCAGACAGATTGGTATTCAAGTTCAGTCAGTTACTTGCCCGAAGGATGTAAAGCTAGGGGCAAATACAACGTTTCAATGCCAAGTGGAAGTCGAGCAAAGTGACGCATTCACTGTAAATGTGAAGCAGAAAGATGATCAAGGGAACGTAGACTGGAAAATTCCGAGCGAACTGATTTTGCTAACTAGGGTGGAACAAGAAATTCAACAGGGAATTGAAAAGCAGCTTGATATGAAGGTTAGCGCTAACTGTGGCGGTAAAGTTAAAGTGGTACCACAGGGTGAGTCCTTCGAGTGCCAAGTGACTGATCCCCAAGGTGCAACTCATACTGCTAAGGTCACCGCCACAAGTAACCAGGGTGACATTAAGTGGAAGCTTTAGTGCGATCTGCAGCAGCGAATGGTCAGGCGAATTGTCGATCGCTAGGCATTCGATTCACAAGGATTAATTCCAGTTTCCCACTAGAACAAATGCTGCCCAATATGCCGGATGCGAGTATTGACTATCAGCTTCTAAGAGCGATCGTTGAGCCGCCCGGAGCGCTTCAGTCTTACTCAAGTGATTCTGCAAACCTTGATAAAACCGGCTCGACAGCTTAGAAGTAGCAATATCATTGATAAACCAAAGCGAAGCTAATGCGCTTTTTGCACCTGCTTGAATTGCAATTCCAGCTAAACCTAAAGCAGCCCGTTCATCCCCGGCTGCACTCTGACAAGCGGTTAATGTTAGCAATTCCAGGGGATCAGTGTGCTTCAACGTACTGCGGATGAGAACATCTAACTGATTTAGGGTGAGTTTTTGCTGATCGCCTGTGATTAAAAAGGAATTCTCTGGATCACTACTAAACTCTCCATGTGTCGCAATGTGCAAGATTGGATAACTTCCTTGGGTGAGTTCTTGTTTTAGGCGATCGCGGGTAAAAGATTGATCTAAAAGCGGTGTACTCGCTGGAATGAAGCGTTCAATGTTCTGAATTTCCTGGGCGACATAGGGAAGCGGCTGAAAGGTTCGCCCAGCGATCGTACTGCCTTGAGTCAGTCCTAAAATCAATGCACGTAACGGTTTCGGCGAAGATGTTGGGACTGCCGTAAACTCTAAACTTGGAGTGGTTGCAACGGCGTATTTTTGAATTAGAAATGCTTTTCCATCATGCAGCGCAGACATTGGAACACTACGTAAAATTCCATCTTGAACAAAAACTAATGTTGTCACTTTGGCATCTGTAAGAGATTGGGCAAAAGGACGAATGATCCAGTCATAAAGCTGCTGAGCTTGCTTAGGATCATAATCATCGTAAAAGCGTTCTAGTCCACGTCGAAACTCATTGACGGTTGCTCTCAAAGCTCGCGGATCAATGTCGATCCAAGCGATTTGTTTAGATTGATTCGGAAGCGTGAGAATCATTGCAGTGCGGTCTTCAAGAACAATTGAGCTAAAAACAGCGGTTGATGAAGTGTCGATCGATGAATGCTGATCAAGGTTGGCGATCTTCATGAGACAATCATTGCCAAAATAGTTCTGTAGCTCTGCTAGTTTGAGCGAATCCATTGTTTTTAATGCCGCGCTTAACTCCTGAGCACTCAGCTTCGATTGTCCTGGTTGCAATCCCAATGCAACGCGCTCTCGGTAGATGGGTTCAACCGTATCTCGAAAATCTAACTGCAGTTCTCGGTTGCTTGTGAGAATATCACTGCGAATCGTTTCTAAGGTTTTGATTGTACGATCGTACATTGCCAGCGCGGATTTTCTTTGATTTTGCGCCATCAAAATCCTTGCTGCCTGCCACTCCCAAAGATATAAGCTATCTTTTTCCTGTTCGGCTGCCCAACGTGCTTTCTGGGTAAGCTGAGTTGCTGTTGTTAAATCTCCTCGGCATTCTGCTAAGTGACCCAGTTCTCCCAACGCAAATGATTCTGCTCTAGAATTGCGAATTCGGGTTGCAATTTGTAGTGCTTGATTCAGCAGCGTTTCTTCGGTTGGAGCAGCAGAAGTTGATAAACAACGAGGCTTTAAGAACGATTCTGTGGGTCGAATGGGATCGAGGAGATGCGCTAAAGTAATGCTGGCATAAACGCGATCGCGGTTCTCTGGAATCTGTTGCAGCAATTCGATCGCTTGTTGATGTGCAGATCGGGCTGTCTTTAAATCAGCAAGCCGATAATAGATCGGAATCAAATTTTGTAAAACTTGTAGTCTGACTTGGGGCTGCTGCTTGAGTTGTTCTAAACTTGTTTGTAAATAAGAAAGCGCTTGTTGATCGGATTCTTTTGCGATTTGCTGAAGTCGCTTCACTTCAATTTGATCTTCTCGCTGCTGCGACAGTTCAGCACGATGATAGTTAATTTGAGCTAGGTTAGAATAGCTATTTCCTAAGCTGAGAAGGGCGATCGCTGAATAACCTGTCTGTCCTAACGATTGCGCTAATGTCAGACTAGATTTCGCTGTTGCGATCGCAGTTTCATGATTTCCAACCAATCGGTAAGCTTCTGCTAAACTGCCCAATGCAGCTGCTTCCGTCATTTGACTTTGACTTGAGTGGGCAAGCTGTAAAGCACTTCCTGGCGCACACACTCCGCTAGCATTCGCTTGGCAGAGAACTGTGATCGCTTGTTTCGGTTGTCCAATTTGGCTATAAAGCTGTGCTTTCTCAACTAAAATCCGTCCGACTTCTCCAGGTTGCTTCAAGCGTTGATAAAGTGCAATGGTTTGATCCCAACTCTGCATCGCTTGAGCTGTATTGCCTAGTTGTTGATAAGCTCGTGCTAGGTTTTCTTGAATAATCGCAAGTTGAGAAGGATTCTCCTGCAGAAGCTGGCTTGCAGTTTGCCAAGCCTCGATCGCGGTTTGATAATTTCCTGATTGATATTGATTAATCCCTTGCTGTACCCACTGTGAGGCATCTAGCTTCGGTTGACTTCTTGCCATTACAGACCCAAAACAAAGACACAGCAACATTGTGCCTAGAAACAGTATCCGAAAAAAATATCGGCTCGGTCTGAAAGCAGTTGGCATAGTCAGGATTTTATTGATTGTGGGTTGCAATCTGTTTTAAGCGTTCTTTCTGTTCTTGAATGATCGCTGCAAATTGAGGGCTTTCCCGTTCAGACTTGGCTAAATCACTGACTAGAGAAGCTTGCAATGGTTTCGCTGATAGATTTGGTTGTGAGGCTTCCGCGATCGCATCGTACCAAAACCCATTCTGAGCATACAAATTAGCGCGATCGATGGGCGTTTTTGCGGTGGATAACTGCGATCGTAATCCCGATGAAAGTGGCACAACTTGAATCGTTGCGCCTGCGACTGAATCACCTGAAGGATAGTTCAGATTACACGATAAAATGACTCGCCAATTGTAAGTTTGTCCAGGCTGTAGCTCAATTTGATCGAGAGCAAGCCGCATCAATCCAGGTTGGCTCTGCATTTTGACTTTATGTAACATCTGTCGCTTTCCATTCGCTTGCTGGTAAAGCTGAAACTCTAACGGATAGGATTGCTGATCAGCGACAAACCAAAATAATGTTGGATGAGTTGAAATTGCTTGTCCGGTATAGCTTAGGGGAGCTAACACCGTTAATCCGCCTTCTGCCTGGCCCGAACAGCCACCGCGTGTTCCTGCGGTTGAAGTGCCGCTACTAGGCGCAGAAGGTTCACTGGGTGGCTGGTACTCTGCTTGTGCAGGTATAGATCGCAGCAAACATAAACTTAATGTCAATCCAACAGCGATTCGAGTGGAATAGACAAGTGAATGATTTTTTGTGACCAGGAACATAGCTTTAATGTGCTGCTGTGGAATCGTTTGTTTTCACTTTACCGGATCGCTTTTCAGACACCTAGACTGATAATGATAAATTTACACAGTGAAACGTGACAACAGAATTGTAGTTTTCTGCAATTCGGGATTCCGTTTTGTGAAAGGAAATTTGTATAAAAACGAGATGCGAAGCGTGATCTCACCCCGTACAATAAAGCCTTGTCATTCATTCTGGATTAAACCCTGTGTGAGTATTATTTTTCTTCTGATAGCAATGCTCCTGTTGGGAATCGGATTTACCTTGCGATGGTTCCGACTTCAGCAAGCATTGCAATGGTGGTATCGACAGCACGTTTTACGATTGTTTAATGAGGCAGAAGCCGTTCGGAATGGCGTTTTGCAAGATGCCTTTACGCTACGACGCACGTTAGAACTCTCACTCGTGCAGCAACAAATGATTCGACCTAGCGAAGAAGAAGCATTGCTCTTAACCTTAGGAGAACTTCATGCCTCACTCAAACGATTTAGTGATTTTCTTGCGCCACCTTATCTTGAAGATAGCTTTCCAATAGCGATCGATTATCTGCTCAAATCTCATCAGCAGGATCATCCTGAGATCACCTTAGCATTCTCGCCGCCTGAACAATGGCAACCCGATCCCTATGAGCAAGGTCGAGTAGTCTGGATGGCGATCGATGAACTGCTTCGACTCGCGCTATGCCCCTCAGTTGATTCGATTTCAGCCTCTCTAACAGAACGAGCAGCTGTCCATAAGTTCGTGATTCAAATTATCGATCATCGTTTCGAGCAATTTCGTCCTCAGCGCCAAGAATTGGCTTATCTAAAGCGTTCTGTACAATTTTTAACAGCAGGAACCTGTACTTATCATTTTGATAATGCGATGCTGGTATGGTCACTGCAATGGTCATAGTCTATTCACATATTAAACAATTATGACAAGCTCGAAATTTGTTGTTGTTGATGATCATGAAGCGGTGTTAAGTGGAACAGTAGCAGTTCTGCATCAACAGTATCCAGAAGCCGAAATTTCAATCGCGCAGACCGCGCAGCAGGCATTACAGCAAATTGGAAGTGTGGAGCCTAATTTGGTCGTCATGGATCTGGCGCTTCCAGATGTGCCTGGAGCGACTGCTCGACCGGATGTGGGAATTCAATTACTTAAAACACTGCTGAAAGACCATTCGAGTTTAAATATTGTGGTGCAGAGTGCCCACGTTCGATCGCTGATTCGTCTCAAGCCTGAAATTAGTACTCATGAAGGCGGCTTCGCTGTAGTAGATAAGAGTCTGCCGATGAAAGATATGCTGACGCGGGTAGATTGGGCACTGCAAGGATTACTCTATACGCCTAAAGAGATGCGGACGGGGCTAGAGATCAAACCGGAATGGCTAGAAGTCTTACAACTTGCATTTCAAGAAGGACTACAAGATAAAGCGATCGCGGAACGAATGCGCGTTTCTGAGCGCTCGGTGCGTCACTATTGGTCTAAAATTCAAGATGCGCTCGAAGTGTATCCTGATGCAGGTAAAAATATTCGGATACAAACAGAAATGCGATCGCGTGAAGAAGGATTAATCGATTAACCCGATGATAGCTCCTAACCGATGGCACAAACTGAAAACAGAGCTATCGCTCTGGCGCGTGGGCGCAATTCCCGGATTAACAGTAATTGTAAGTACTATCATGCTTCGAGCGTTTGGAGTTCTCCAACCCTTGGAGCTCATGGCGTTAGATGCAACATTACGATCCCGTCCTGCAGAATCGATCGACGAACGCATTTTGATTGTTGGCATCACCGATGATGATATTCGTCGCATTGGAACTTATCCCATTCCCGATCGCAACCTTGCTACTATCATCCAACGCATTCAAAGCTATCAACCTACTGTGATTGGGTTAGACTTCCTGCGGGATGTTCCAGTACCGCCGGGACGCGAAGTATTTCTGAAAACGCTTCAGGCTCCAAATATAATTGCGATCGAGAAAGCCTTACCCGAACAAGGCGGATTTAGTGTTGCTGCTCCTGGAAATTTGCCTATAAAACAAATCGGTTTCTCTGATGTTTTACCGGATCAGGATGGCCGTTTGCGGCGTTGGTTACTTGGTGCAAGCAATCCACAGAAGCAATATCGATTTTCTTTAGCGATTCAGTTAGCGCGATCGTATCTATCAAGCCAAGGAATCAAGCTAGAGAATGGGATTCGCGATCGTACTGCAATGCGATTCGGACAGGCAGAACTCGCAAGACTTGAATCAAATTCTGGTGGATATATCAATACTGATGCGGGCGGCAATCAAATTTTGCTCTATCCTCGTGCTGGACGCAAACCGTTTCGGATTGTTTCCTGGCAAGATCTTCAATCTGGATCGGTGAGCCCTGAATGGATTCGAGGACGCATTGTGCTGATTGGTTTAACCGGGATTAGCGCTAAGGATGTCGTGAACTCAGATGCAATTCCTGGTGCAATTTTTGGTTTAGTAAACGGCGTAGAAATGCACGCTCATGCAACCAGTCAAATTCTGAGTGCAGCTCTAGAGAATCGTCCTTTGCTGCAAAGTTGGTCAGATGGCTGGGACTATGTGTGGATTGTTAGCTGGGGAATTATTGGCATTAGTCTGGGACGAATTGCGCGATCGCCTGGACGTATTTTACTTGGTGTTGCAGTCTTGTCAGGTGGATTAATTGCGATTACCTACAGCTCTATTCTCATCGGTAGGTGGATTCCGATTGTTCCAGCACTGATCGTTTTTATCTTCAATGGGGCAGGATTAGCCGCAGCAGCTTTATACCGCTATGAGCAGAATTTGAGAGAGCGATTACGCGATCGCCAAGCTGTAATTGATCATATGTTCACCACCATTCATAACGGTGGTTTGCAAACTTTGGCGAAAATGCTGCGCGATGTTCAACAACAAAACGCATCACATCCATTACTTCCCGATTTGCAGCATCTCAATCAAGAACTGAGATCGGTGTATGAAGTCATTAAGCGCGAAACTTTAGAGCAAGAAACCAGTTTACAACTCGATGCAAATTCAGCATTAGATTTACAAGCCCCCCTACATACCTTGTTGTACGAAGTCTATTTGCATACGATGGAGCGGGATTTACCCTATTTCAAAACGATTCGCACAAGGATAGTCAAATTCGAGCCGATGAACGATAGGGGTTTGGTCTTAGAGCAGAAACGCAATCTGTGCCGATTTCTAGAAGAAGCATTGTGTAATGTGGGGAAATATGCGATCGACACCACTCAAATTACTGTGATTTGTGCTGAGGAAAATGGGAAGCAAGTGATTCGAGTCCTAGATAACGGGAAAAAGCGACATGAGGAAGTTCCGAAGCGCATTGGCATGGGAACTCAACACGCTAAAGCGCTCGCCCGACAGCTTCGAGGAACATTTGAGCGAGTGCCAAACGCCTCAAAAGGAACACGATGCGAACTGAATTGGAGCGGTTCCTTGGTGAGCAAGCTCCGTACTAAGTGGAAACTCAGAATGTGGCGGTAAGACTATTTAAGCCAAGAAAGCAATTGCAAAATATGGCTTTCTTCATCTGGAGTAATCGTATTGCGGCATTGAGTTGCATCAGGGAGAGTCAAGGATCTCTAAGCAAATGAGGTCTAGCAACGAGCAACAGTGGCAGGCTTCATACTCCTGCTCCAAATCTCCAGAACGCGATGAAAACGTGTTGGCCTGAAACGGAAGAAGTACATCTGCAAGCTGCTCATTCAGTTTGGTGAAGCTTAAATGCTAAATTTGAAGAAATCTTGAAGAAATCATTAAGTTTCGCGGCGCAAGTTAATTAACACGACGGCAAATCAGTCTGTAGATAGAATTTTCTTGTCATCCTAGTAGGAAATAACATAAGCTGCCTTATACCTGACCTGTAATTGCCCACTATGTAATTCTTGCTATCGCAATGAACTTAACGGACGTTTGCTGTAGCAAATCTCAACTCAACGCGATCATAGTTGTTGATAAATTATGAGGTGAATTTTGAGTTGATCAATCAGCTGCAAACGGTAGCTCAAGACTCAACAATGCTTGAAATTACACCCTGTTTTTTCTGTTCACCTGTTGACCCGCATGATGACGCAAAGCCAGCGAACTATTCTCATCGTGGATGACTTTCCCCAAGATCGGGAAACGTATCGGCGTTATTTATCGAGTGATCCAGATGTAGCCTATACCATTCTGGAGGCAGAATCGGCGGAAGATGGATTAGCGTTGTGCCAATTGCAACAGTTAGATGGCATTCTACTGGATTTTTTGTTACCAGATTTGGATGGACTTCAGTTTTTAGCGATGCTGAAAGCAAAAGTCGGTGAAAGCTATCCCCCGATCGTGATGGTATCGGGGCAAGGGAATGAATCGATTGCGGTGCAAGCAATCAAAGGCGGTGCAGAAGATTATTTGGTGAAAGGAAAAATCACGGCAACTGAATTACGATCGACGCTCAGAAGTGCGATCGAGAATGCTGAACTTCGCCTCGCCCTGCAGCAGAGCGAAGAGCGATTTCAGACTTCGGTTGAGAACATGCTTGATTGCTTTAGCATTTGTTCTGCGATTCGAGATCAATCTGGACAGATTGTCGATTTTCGCATAGATTATCTCAACCAAGCGGCACTCGAAAGTAACCAGATGGCACGGGAGCAGATTGGACAGCGCCTGTGCGAGGTATTTCCAAGTCATATCGAGAGCGGGATGTTTGATGCCTACTGTCGAGTGGTGGAAACAGGGCAGCCCTTGACTAAGGAATCCCTAATCTACTCGGATCAGTTTGGTGCTCAGTTCCTGATTAGAGCCTATGACATCCATGCAAATAAGCTGGGTGATGGGTTTGTGGCTTCCTGGCGCGACGTTACTGAGAAAAAACACACTGAACAAGCATTACGGGACAGCGAACAGCGATTTAGAGCTATTTTTGATTCAACATTCCAGTTCATTGGATTACTGAAAGTCGATGGAACTCTAATTGAAGCGAATCAAACGGCTCTAGAATTTGGCGGGCTGACTTCGGCAGACGTGCTCAATCGCCCATTTTGGGAAGCGAGATGGTGGACGATTTCGCCAGCAACGCAAGCTCAGTTAAAAGCTGCGATCGTACAAGCAGCAGCAGGTGAATTTGTGCGATACGAAGTCGATGTCCTAGGCGCAGAAGATCGAATCGTGACGATTGATTTCTCACTGAAACCTGTCTGCAATGAGTTAGGCAACGTGGTGCTGCTGATTCCTGAAGGGCGAGACATCACTCAGAAAAAGCAAATTGAACAAGCCTTAAAAGACAGTGAAGAGCGCTATCGAGCCATCGTCCAAGACCAAACCGAGCTAATTTGCCGCTTTCTTCCCGATGGCACGCTCACCTTTGTCAATCATGCGTATAGTCACTATTTTGAAACAACCCCTAACCAGTTGGTCGGGCAAAACTTAGTCCAACTGATTCCAGAAGCGGGTCGCGAAGTCGTTCATCAACAAATCGCTTTGCTGAATGCGCTAACCCCTAATCATCCTATCCTGACGCAGAAATATACAGTCCTCAAGCCCAACGGTGAAATTAGTTGGCAGCAATGGACGAATCGCGCGATTTTCGATGCCACAGGTCGGATTATTGAATTTCAAGCAGTTGGACAGGATATCAGTGATCGTGTGCGTATTGAAGCGGAACGGGAAGCTGCTGAAGTTGCATTACGGGAAAGCGAAGCACGATTGCGACTGGCTCTAGAAGCTGCTTGTATGGGCACTTGGGACTGGAATATTCTGACGGGCGAGATCATCTGGTCTGCTGGTATGGAGCCGCTCTTTGGACTGGAACCTGGTAGTTTTGATGGGCGCTTTGAAACCTTCGTGAATTGTCTCCATCCTGACGATTGTGATCGCGTGCTGAATGCGATCGCTGATGCTGTCAGTTTAGGAGAACCTTTTGAGATTGAGTTTCGGGTTGTATTTCCGGATGGTCAAGTGCGCTGGGCCGGAAGCCGAGGCCAAGTTTATTATGACGATGCAGGCAGACCGATCCGTATGGCAGGTATAGACCTGGATATTACGGAGCGCAAACGGACTGAGGAAACCTTGCGGGAGCGTGAAGCCCTATTCCGAGGGGTATTTGAATCGGATCTGATCGGGATTTTGTTCTGGAACGCAGCAGGTCAAATTACCGATGCCAATGCAGCCTTCTGCCGCTTAACGGGTTATTGCCGAGAAGAGCTTCAAGCAGGAAAAATCTACTACCAAGACATCACGCCGTCGGAATATCACGATTGCGATGCCAAAAGGTTTGAAACCCTGCAATCAACTGGGAAATGTTCTCCGATCGAGAAGGAGTACATCTGCAAAGATGGCAGTCGTATTCCCATTCTGCTTGGTTGTGCCTTTTTGCCAGGCTCCCAGGATCGCGGCGTTTCTTTTGTCTTGGATATCCGAGAACAGAAACGCTTAGAACAAGAACGAGCAGAGCTTTTAGGAGAGACCCAGGCAGCACACCAAGTAGCAGAACAGGCAAACCGTACGAAAGACGAATTTCTCGCGATCGTGTCTCACGAACTGCGATCACCCTTAAATTCTATTCTCGGTTGGGCAAAATTACTCCGTTCCCGTCAGTTCGATGCTGAGAAAGTCAACTTCGCCCTAGAAACGATCGAGCGCAATGCCCAAGCGCAGTCGAACCTGATTGAAGACTTACTTGATATGTCGCGCATTCTGCGGGGGCAACTGAATTTAGAAGCGACTCCCGTCCATCTCGCGTCGATTATCAACGTAGTCGTTACGAATACGCAGCTTGCAGCAACCGCAAAACATATTCAACTGCGATCGCATATTGATCCTGAAGTAGGATGCATCTTAGGCGACATAAATCGCTTGCAACAAATCATTACAAATTTGGTGACGAATGCTGTCAAATTCACGCCGAGCGGTGGACAGGTAGACGTTTCATTAGAACAGATTGGAACACAAGTGTCAGTGCAGGTTAAAGACACAGGACGCGGGATTAGCGCTGATTTTTTGCCCTACACGTTTGAGCGATTTCGGCAAGCAGAGAACAGCACGACCCGTGCCCAAGATGGGTTAGGACTGGGACTGGCAATTGTGCGTCACTTAGTTGAGCTACATGGTGGTACTGTGGCAGTTGAAAGTCCTGGACTTGGCCAAGGTGCAACCTTTACCGTGATGTTTCCCCTGATTGAGGAGGACGTTCAGACTGAAACTATTGAGCAGACAGAAACAATTGTCGATCTGAGCCATGTCAAATGTTTGATTGTTGATGATGTACCAGACACCTGTGAGTATCTCCAGTTTGTGTTGAGTGACTTTGGTGCAACGGTTGCAGTCGCCAACTCTGCGGCTCAAGCTTACGAGCTCTTTCAAGAATTTAGTCCGGATATTCTCCTCAGCGATATTGGGATGCCAGAGGAAGATGGCTATTCCTTGTTACAGCGAATTCAGAAATTGTCTGCTGAATCAAGAATAAGCGCAATTGCCCTGACTGCCTTTGCGAAACCGGAAGATCGCGATCGTGCTTTTAGTGCTGGATTTCAGGCGCACCTACCCAAACCTGTCGATCCAGATAAGTTAATGAATGCGATCGTCGCCTTACTGAACGAATCAGAGATTTCTTAGGAATGCTCACAGAGAACCGAGTAGAATACATGAGAACCCCCCAAATCCTTTTTGAATATTCCTTTTAGGGATCCTTTTGAGGTTATGCCAGAACAACCGCCAGTGAGTCAGACTGAGATGATTACTCCAGACACGGTTGATTTAACGAACTGCGATCGTGAACCCATTCATATTCCCGGTCGAATTCAGCCGCATGGCGTGTTGCTCGTGTTGAGTGAACCCGATTTAACGATCGTCCAAATTAGCAGCAACAGTAAACGATTGTTGGGGTATTGCCCGGAAGAATTGCTAAATCAACCGCTCAGTTGCTTACTGAATGCCAACCAGGTAAACGCGATCACAAGCTGCCTATCAAAAGACTTTGAAAGCGTCAATCCATTAAAACTTTCTATCGAGCATCAGCAAAAAACGACCGTCTTTGATGGCATCATTCATCGCTATGCAGGATCACTAACTCTAGAGTTAGAACCTTCTCAAGTTAAGGAGCCGGCTGACTTTTTTGGCTTCTATCATCTCGTCAAGGGAACGATCCATAAGCTCCAAAATGCTCATACGTTGAGTGCAATGTGCAATGTGATGGTGCAGGAAGTGCGGCAATTAACCGATTTCGATCGCGTCATGGTCTATCAGTTTGATGCAGAAGGCGCAGGACGAGTCATCGCTGAAGCTAAACGGGATGCACTCACGCCCTACCTCGGTCTGCACTATCCACCGAGCGATATTCCCAAACAAGCCAAACAGCTTTACACGCTCAATTGGTTGCGGCTGATTCCTGATGTGGATTACCAGCCCTCAGAGCTAGTTCCAGCCATCAATCCACTGACCAATGAAGTCACTGATCTAAGTCTTTCGGTTCTCAGAAGTGTCTCTCCGGTGCACATCGAATATCTGCACAACATGGGTGTGGGCGCATCTATGTCCATTTCGCTACTCAAGAACAAGCAGCTCTGGGGACTGATTGCCTGTCACCATGATTCCGCTAAGTATCTCACCTATGAAGTGCGAATCGCCTGTGAGTTCTTAGGACAAGTAATGTCTCTGGAACTCAGCGCTAAGGAAGAGAATGAAGACTTAGATTACAAGATGAAACTGAAGTCGATTCAGTCCAACTTTGTCGAAATCATTCCGCAACACGACGACTTACTCGAAGGCTTGCTCAATGACGAAGCCAATCTACTAGAACTCGTGAGTGCAACCGGAGCAGCGATTTGCTGGGATGACCAAATCTACGCGGTGGGTCGCACCCCAAACGAGGAGCAATTAAGCGATTTGCTGGCATGGATCGAAACGCAAGTCGAAGGGAATGTTTATTCGACAGCAAGGCTATCTAGCTTTTATCCTGCTGCCGAATCATTCAGTCAGGTTGCTTCGGGACTCTTGGCTCTCGCAATTTCTCGCGTCAATCGTAACTATATTTTGTGGTTCCGTCCTGAAGTCGTGCAAACTGTAAATTGGGGCGGCAATCCCAACAAACCCGTAGAAGTGCTAGACAATGGGGAAGTGCGCTTATCCCCTCGCAAATCCTTCGCAGCATGGCAAGAAACCGTGTGCGGACAGTCGTTGCCGTGGAAGCCCTGTGAGCTAGAGGCTGTCTTGGAACTGAGAAGCGCGATCGTTGGAATCGTACTGCGTAAAGCCGACGAACTGGCAAAAATTAACCTTGAACTCGAGCGTAGCAACAGCGAATTGGATTCGTTTGCCTACATTGCTTCCCATGACCTGAAGGAACCTTTACGCGGCATTCACAACTATTCCAGCTTCTTGATTGAAGATTATGCGGATGTGCTGAATGAAGATGGCGTTACAAAGCTGCAAACGCTGGTTCGATTAACGCAGCGCATGGAAGACCTAATTAATTCGTTACTCCATTTTTCGCGCCTGGGACGAGTTGAGCTTGACTTAAAACCAACCGAACTTAATGAACTGCTTCAAACAGTGCTCGATGTTTTAAGCATTAGCCTCGACCAAACCGTAGACATTCGTATTCCGCGTCTTTTGCCTACAGTAATGTGTGATCGCGTCCAGATGAGCGAGGTGTTTACGAACTTGATTAGCAATGCGATCAAGTACAACGATCGCGCCGCAAAATGGGTCGAAATTGGCTTTTTAGATCCGGTGCGATCTTCCCGGAAACGCCATGTGGATAATGATGAAGCTTCTGAAATCGTCACCACGTTCTATGTGAAGGACAATGGCATTGGTATTCCTGAACATCACCTCAACAACATCTTTCGTATCTTCAAGCGGCTGCATGGACCAAGCAAGTACGGGGGCGGAACAGGCGCAGGACTCACCATTACGAAAAAAATTGTGGAACGACATAGCGGCGAGATCTGGGTAGAATCTATCCCTGGGGAGGGCAGCACCTTCTACTTTACCTTGCCTCAGGCAGCCCTCTAGCCTAAAATTTAGCCTGGTTTGAAGTCAGAGCAGGTCGTACCAATTCTACAAGCCGCTAGTGATAAGAGAATGAGCTAACTATCTGCTGTTGCCATGTCCTAGACGTGCAACTGTATGAACTAGCTCGCTTGGATCAACGGGTTTCGAGAGATGCTGCTGAAATCCTGCCTCGATCGCTTGTTTCTGGTCATATTCTCCCGCATAAGCAGTCAATGCGATCGCAGGAATCTGCCCACCCTGTTCCGGTGTCCACATCCGCACCTGTCGCACGAACGCATAACCATCAATATCCGGCATCCCAACATCACTGACTAAAACATTCGGCTGCCATTCCGCGAGGACTTGAAGCGCATCGAGCGCAGATCTGACCGTTTTTACCTGCGCACCATCCTGTTCCAGCACGAATGCCACAAACTCGCGAGAGTCTACATCATCATCGACGACTAACACCTTTAAGCCGACGAGAGACTCCGTAGGTTCTGCTCCCATCATTGCTGTCGAATTGAGATCAGGTTGCTTGATGGCTTCCGGCTTGGGTAGCGGCAGCCTAACGGTGAAGGTTGCACCTTGGTTATCGCCTAAGCTCTCAACAGCAACTGTGCCGCCGTGAAGTTCGACAATTTGACGCACAATCGCCAGTCCTAGTCCTAACCCGCCAAATTGCCGCGTAATGGCGCTGTCTTCCTGCCGAAAATAATCAAACACATGGGGCAGAAACTCTGGGCTAATTCCTTTGCCCGTATCAATGACCTGGATTTGAGCCATCGAATCAATTTGCCCTAAATGCACTTGGACTTGTCCCTGTTGCGGCGTGAACTTAACCGCATTCGAAAGCAAATTCCACGCGACCTGTTGCAGCCGTCCGGCATCTCCGGTTACGAACAACGCCATTTGATCGAAAACCGTCTGAATGTTAATCTGCTTGGCTTCTGCTGCTAATCGAACAGTTTCGAGGGCCGCTTGAATCGTCGTCACTAAATCGACCGAAGTAATTTGTAGCGCAAGTTTGCCCCGCAGAATGCGCGATACATCAAGCAAATCCTCAATTAGTTGCGATTGCAGTTTCGCATTGCGCTCGATCGTCAATAGAGCTTCTTTCGTTTTTTCAGGATTGAGCCTGCCTGCTCGGAGCATCTTCGACCAACCGAGAATTGGATTGAGCGGTGTGCGAAGCTCGTGGGAGAGAATCGCTAAGAATTCATCTTTGACGCGGTTCGCTTGTTCCGCTTGTTCTCGCGCAATTTGCGATCGTTGATAATATTCCGATTGTTGAATTGCAATTCCCACTTGTGTTGCCAATTGTCTGAGCAAATCAATCTCTAAGGGATGCCAGGATCTCACGTCCGCACATTGATTTGCCACCAGCAATCCCCACAATTTTTCACCTTGCAAGATCGGGACAGCTAGATTAGCTCTGACCTGAAACCGCGCCAACAGTTCAACGTGACAGTCCGTTAAACCTGCGGTGTAAATATCTTCCGTTACTTGAATGCGCCCTTGTCGATAGTCTTCCCCTTGCGTTTTAACGAAGTAGGTATCTTCTACGACTTCTGCAAGTAGAGAAGTCCAGCCCGCTTTGACGGATTCCACTTCAATCACACCGCTATAGTCGGGATTAAGGCGATAGATGAAGGCGCGATCGCACTTGAGAAATTGCTGCACTTCCTCAACCGTTTTGTTTAAAACTTCGGCTAGATCTAAGGTCTGCCGAATCCGTTGAGCAATTTGGGAGACGAGTCGCTCTCGATCCGTTTGGTAGCGCAGAGCCTCTTCTGCGAAGGTGCGTTCCGCCAGTTGATTTTGCGCCTGCTGATACAGTTCCGCCTGTTGCAGGGCAATGCCTGTCTGTGTCGCCAGTTGCTTAAGTAAATCAACTTCTAAAGGTTGCCAGTCTCGCGGTGCTGCACAGTGATGGGCGATTAATAATCCCCAGAGTTTGTGATCTTGCAGAATGGGCACGACCAGATTCGCTCTCACCTGTAATCCCGCTAATAGATCAAAATGGCAGGGTTCCAACCCAGCCGTATGGATGTCTGTGGTTGTCATGAACCGTCCTTGCTGATAGCGCTCTATATAGCGCCCAGAGAAACAGGGATCGTAAATATTGGTAGATAGAAGTGCAGTCCATTCTGCTCCGACGGATTCAGTCACAACTGTTCCGTCATCCGTTTCTGAATTTAATCGAAAAATTAGCACCCGGTCAGTCTGCAAAAACTGTCGCACTTCATCAACGGTGGTTTGCAATACGTCATTCACATTGAGCGATCGATGCACCTGTTGCGCCATTTGTGCGATCAATCGTTCTCGCTCGATCCGCTGAAGCCGTTCCGTTTCTGCCTGCTTGGACTTAGTGATGTCCATGACGGTACCAACTAACCGCAGGGGCTGATTGATGGCATCACAGTAAATTTGTCCCCGTCCCACAATCCAACGAATTGTCCCATCTGCCCAACGGGTGCGTAACTCGATCTCGTAGCCGTTTTTTTCTTGCAGTGCCCCTAGAATTGCCTGGGAAACGTGCATGCGATCGTCGGGGTGAACCAGATCGAGAAAGGCTTCGTAGGTTGGGATGGTAGCACCAAGCGGTAAACCAAACAACGGGCCCACTTGCTCTGACCAAATCACGGTATTACTCTGAATATGCCATTCCCATATACCCATCTGAGTCGCTTCAAGCGCCAGCTTTAGCCGTTCCTCACTCTCTCTCAGTTGAATCCGCAGCTTCGATTTTTCGATGACCGACTCGATCGCATGGCGTAGATCCTTAGGCTTGATTTGTCCTTTGACGAGGTAATCTTGGACTCCGGCTTTCATCGCTTGCACAGCGATCGCTTCACTGCCTTGTCCAGTCAGCAAAATTATAGGCAGCACGGCCTCTTGGAAGTGAACCTGTAATTGTGGCAAAAGTTCTAAACCTGTTAAATCCGGCAGCAGGAAATCAAGCAGGATCAGATCAGGTTGAGTGTGCTGACAAAGTTCTAAAGCCGCTTGCCCAGTCTCGGCTTCCAGAATCGTATACTGCTGAGATCGATCCTGAAGCAAATATCGCCGATAGGTGTACCGATCCTCTGGGGAGTCATCCACGATAAGGACGGTGCGTTCAGATGTGTCCATGCTGCTGCTTCAATAAGAGTGATACATCAGACATTCAAATTTCTTTTTTGACTAAATTCAGGATAGCGGCAACGAGATCTTCCGGATCAACAGGTTTAGTCAAGTGTTGCTGAAAGCCTGCTAAGCGAGATCGCTCTCGATAGGTCGTACTTGTATAAGCAGTGAGCGCAATCGCGGGAATTTGCCCCTCTGGATATGATTTGATCTGCTGCACCAACTCATACCCATCCCCTTCTGGCATAGCAAGGTCACTGAGCAAAATATCCGGTTTGAATTGGCTGACACATACCAGCGCCGCCCTTGCTGTCGTCACTGCTTGCACCTCGGCTCCAAAGTCTCGTAACACGAAGGCAATTAAATTGAGCATATCAGGATCATCATCGACCGCGAGAACGCGAATGCCTGCCAGTGAAGTTGCATCGACCACGAAAGGATCTTGGTATTGGGCAGAGGTGTCTAATTGAGGTAAACGGACGGTAAACGTTGCTCCTTGCCCAATGCCTGCACTTTCTGCCGTAATTGTGCCGTGATGGAGTTCGACCAGATTTTTGACGATTGCCAGTCCCAACCCCAATCCATCTTTTGACCCCATATTTTGCTGCCCCTGTTGATACCGCTCAAAGATGTGGGGTAAGAACTCCGGCGCAATGCCCTTTCCGGTATCATGAACCCGCAGCAGGACATCAGCATCGACCTGCTCTAGATGGACTTCGACTCGCCCTCCGTCAGGCGTGAATTTAATCGCATTGGTTAGAAGATTGACCGCAATTTGCTGGAGCCGATTGAAGTCACCCGAAATCTGTGGGGTTAGCCTGAGGTGCGTTTCTAGCTGAAGCTGTTTCGCGTCTGCCATAGGACGCACGACCTCTAAAACAGTTTCGATCACGTTGACCCAATTGACCGGAGCGAAATTAATTTCTAGAGTGCCGCGAATCATGCGGGAGATGTCGAGCAAATCCTCCACCAGTTGCACCTGGGCTTGCGTATTGCGACAAATCGCATCCAGCGCCCTCGCCATCGTTGCCTCATCGAACTTGCGGGTTTGAAGCAGTTTTGCCCAGCCAGAGATCGAATTGAGTGGCGATCGCAGTTCATGGGCAATGATTGTGATAAATTCATCTTTACTCCGATTGGCAGCTTCAGCCTCTTCACGGGCAGCTTCGGCTTCTGTCAGTAATCGGTAGCTTTGCTCTACATAGTGTTCGCGCTCGGCTTGTGATCGCTTCAATTCGTCGATGTTTGTGATTGTCCCAATCCAGCCGATCACTTGTCCCTGATCATCTCGCGTAGGAGTTCCCCGGCTCATAAACCAGTGATATACCCCATCCCAACAGCAAATTCGATACTCAATCTCAAAGGGAACGCCAGTCGCAACAGACTGCCCCCACTGCTCTAGGGTGCGATCGCGATCATCGGGATGGATCGTACTGGCACAGGCTAATCCCATCGATTCGGCTTCACTCAAGCCACTGTAGTTATACCACTGCTGATTCCAGTAATTCACTGCTCCGGTTACATCGGCAGTCCAAACCATCTGAGGCATCGCTTCTGCTAATTGCTGATAGCGTTGCTGGCTGGCTTGGATCGCGGTTTCTGCCTGCTTCTGTCGGGTTAAATCGACTGCAAACGCGACATGCTCATCTGTGTCATCTAGCCACCGCATTGCGCTGATCCAAATTGGCAATCGCGAACCGTCGCGCCACATCAGTTCTTTTTCCTCGGGCAGAATGATTCCCTCCTGCTGTAATCGCTCCATTGCCTGCTCGGTCTGCTCAAATAACTCTGGGGGAGTGAAATCTCTCCAGTTCATGCCCTGCTGCTCAAATTCCTCCCGCGTGTAGCCATGTAAGCGCAGCATCTCGTCATTGATAACTTTCACTTCACCCTCGGCTGTACCGATCCCAATGCCGATGGGAGCGGTATCAATTAACCGTTGCAGGCGGTGCTGCTGCTGTTCTAGATCGGCAATCTTCTGGTTCAACTCTAGCTCTAGCCGTTTATGATTGGTGACATTTCGCCAAGCAATGACGATCCCATCGTTCAACCGGCTGGCATGAATGTCATAGGCTTTAATGAGTTGTTGTCCCCCAAACTCATCTGAGTAAATCAAGTTTTCCCGGCTCAAGGATTCTCCGGTTGCGACCACACGGCAGTAGTCAGCAAACAATCCGGTCTCATAATGTGCTGGAAAGACTTCACATAACCCTCTGCCCAAATCCGCAGCCGTCAGTTGGGTGTCTTCCATCGCAGCAGCATTCAGATAGTCAATGCGAAAATCGGTAATATGTCCCGTTGGGTCGCGCATCGCAGAGCAGATGCCAAAGGAATCGAGCATATTTTCGATCGACACCCGGAAGCGATCCTCACTTTGCCGTAGTTGCAGCTGTAATTGAGCATTTTTGATCGCGCGCCGCATCGTCACCTGCAATAGTTCTGGCGTGAGATCTTGTTTAACCAGATAATCCTCTGCTCCTAGCTTGATTGCCTGCACCGCAACCCGCTCATCCCCCGCACCCGTCACCATCACGACGGGTGGACTTCCCCCATTACTTTGTGTATGTAGCGCTTGCAAAAACTCGATGCCAGTTCCATCCGGCAGGGAGTAGTCTAGTAAAATCGCGTCGATCTCACTTTCCTGGCACAACGCTAATCCTGCCATCACCGACTCTGCTTCTAACACAGAATAAACACACTCCGAATCCGACATCAGAAAACGCCGATACAGTTCGCGATCCGGCGCGAAGTCTTCCACGAGCAGTAGGGTCTGAATTGGGCGAGTCATCACTTCCATCCAATTGAGAGATCAGCAGGAATCTGAGAGGGCATTCAAGAGGTTAAATCGGGCTATGGCTGGGCGCACTTGCAGAAACCGTTTCTTGCATAAGGGCATCTAGGGGAGCAGAGGATGTCGCTTGGCTCAATTACCAGCTTGTCGTGGGAGTCCGCAAAGGTTATACTCCTGTCCTTCAGCGCCAGTAACACTTGTTGGACGGTTTGGGGAGACACGCCCACCGCTTGGGCAATATCCTTTGCAAGGAGCGGTTGTGGGGAATCACAGTGATCGAGACGCATCAGTGTCAATGGGCGCTGCCGATCAAGATAAGGTCGGACTCATACTGTAAATTCTGGAGCGAACAGTGACGAAAGAAAACAAGGGATAGAGTAGCTGATTTGATTTTGTCGATACTGGTTTTATTCACAAGCGCAAGCTCCTGAGATTGGTACAAAACCTAGATTCACAAGGGTGGCACTGGCACAACTCCTAAAGGGAAAGTCTCTCCCCTCAAGCTTGAGAATACTACTTGAGGAAGAAGAACGAACATTACTATTGGAGTAGGCTTTAAGAGCCGCTGATTTTCTTAATTAATTTCTGAAAGCGTTGGAGTGACAGCGATGTAGAAAGGTTAATGATTCAAACTTGCACCTCAGTACCTAGGATTTCAACGATTGTTTCTACTAACAAATCAACATCGATCGGCTTTGTTAGGAAGGCTTGGGCGCCTAACGAAATTGCTTCTGCCTGAACTGCCTCTCGGACATCCCCAGAACACACCACGATCGGTGTTGATGTATCAAAGGCACGAATCTTCTCAATCAGATCCAATCCATTTCCATCTGAGAACGATAAATCAGTGAGATAAAGCTGAAACTCGCCGCTTCGAGCCAACTGCAAGCCTTCGGTTACAGTTTGTGCCGACTGCATCTCGTATCCTGCCTCAGACAGAATAAAGTGAACCAACTCACAATTATCTTTTGAGTCATCCACGCATAACAGTTTCATCTGAAGGAAGGATTTCATTGCTTATCATATCTGTATCGACAATCCTATTTAGCACAGGCGTAGCTTATCAGCCTGAACCCATCGCTGTCCGTTCTCTAGCGAACGGAGGAAGGGAGAAAATTTGTGAAACCATCAATTAACGAAGATTATGGATGAGCATCAGCAGGTCGGTAACTTCATCCTCGATTCCCTGCCTCAAGCAGAGTACGAACGCCTTCGTCCGCATCTAGAGCCAGTCACCCTTCAGCAAGGCGAAATCCTAGTAAGACTCCGGCAACCCATCCTGCAAGTTTATTTTCCGGTAACAGCAGTCGTTTCCTGGGTGAACGCAACAGCCGATGGGGACACAATCGAAGTCGGGATGACTGGATTTGAGGGAGTCATCGGCAGCATCCTTTTATTTAACCAAAAGGTAGAACCGTGGGAAGTTGAAGTTCAGCTTACAGGGGATGCATATCAACTGAGCGTTGAAACTTTCATGAGCGCGTTGCAACACTGCTCCACACTGCGGCAGAAGGTGGGCGATTTTGCCTATCTGAAAATGATGCATTTGACCCAATCGGCACTCTGTAATCGGTTTCATGCCACTGAGCAACGCTTGTGTCGTTGGCTGTTAGCGACGCACGACCGCACTGGAACCCTAGAACTACTGTTAACTAGAGACTTGCTTGCCAAAATGATTGGCTCAACTCGTCCTGCGGTCAGCATTATCACCGGAACCTTGCAGTCAGCGGGGCTGATTCGTGCCGGGCGTGGGAAAGTCACCATTCTTGATCGTGAAGAAATGAAAGAAGCGACCTGTGAGTGTTATCACATCATAAAGCAACAATTCGACAACTATCTTCACAGCGATCGCGCCCACTAATAAAGTACCCGAAAGGTTGCCAATTCGGCAGACCATAATTGCCTTATCCTACTTGCGTTCTCCAGCGAACGGACGCGGGGAACATTTAATGGCATTATCTAACCGCACTCCTGCAAAAACTTGCTTCTGGCTTCCAAGCGCACCAAGTTTAGCAGCATCAACTGATTCACACACTTGATTCACACACTGATGGTACGGCAAGAAAATTGATGGATACGGTTGATCAGCCTCAAAATTTGGGAAATTTCATTCTGGATTCGTTACCGGAGCAGGATTATGAGCTTCTCCGTCCTGATCTAGAACAAGTTCAATGTACTCAGGGTGATGTGCTTTTCAATGCCCAAGAAGCGATTACGCAAGTATATTTTCCGACCACGGCTTTATTCTCTTGGATGCATTCAACTGCAGAAGGGGAAACGGTTGAAATTGGCATCATCGGATTCGAGGGAGTGCTTGGGACATCTTTAATCCTGAGCCAAGATGTTCTGCCTTGGCAAGTGAATGTTCAGCTTACGGGCAAAGCGCTCCAAGTCAGTACCCAAGTCTTCTTAAATGCACTGGAGCGGTCACTTATTCTGCGTCAAAAGGTCAATGGGTTTGCTTATCTCAAGCTCATCCAACTATGCCAGTACGCAGTTTGTAACCGCTTTCATGCCGTAGAACAAAGACTTTGCCGTTGGCTGTTGTCGGCACAAGACCGAGCGAAATCGCAGGAACTCCTGTTAACGAGAGAAATTCTTGCCGCCACAATTGGCTCGACTCGCCCTGCGGTCAGTATTGCGACCGGAACCCTACAATCGGCAGGTTTGATTCGTGCGAATCGTGGCAGAATTACGATTCTCAACCGCGAGGAAATGGAAGAAGCGACCTGCGAGTGCTATCACATTATCAGGCAGGCGTTCGATAATTACCTCTCACACTAAAGGTGTTCGATACCTCAACGATTGTGCAACTTATGACGGCTGCGCATAGACAAAACGTTAGCAATTCGTATCTACCCGGCGAATCCCCTAGCTTTAACTTTCGACCGTATTTGTTGACTCCTCCGGTAAGATAGATCGAATCCGACCCAGTAACAGATCAAAATCGACGGGTTTACGGATAAAATCATCGGCTCCCACCTCAAACCCCTGTGCGGCAGTGGGTTGGTCATAGCCTGTAATCAGCAGAATTGGAATAAACGGAATGTGATTGTTTTGTCGAATCCGTTGGGTTACTTCATAGCCATCCATATCCGGCATCATTACATCGAGCAGGACTAAGCTCGGCGGCTGTGTCTCAATTTTAGATAGCGCTTCGATTCCACTACTTGCAATTTCAACCTGATAGCCTTCCTGTTCCAGCACAACTTGCAACAGAAAAGAATTATCGAACATATCATCGACAACTAAAATTTTGTCCGGCACAGCAGTAAAGACAGTAGATGAACAATTCAGCATTGCACCAGGTTGAGATGAAGTGAAGTGTTAGCGTATTTGTTGTCTCACCTTAAGCGGTTGCTAACATAGTGTCGCTCTACCCTGAGATGGATTACGTATTCACAACACTTCTACCGTAGCATTAGAAACAGAGAAAAGTTCAACTTTTCACACGCGATCGTGTCGAATCAAATTGCTCCGGAGTCTCACTGCTGTAAACTTGAAGTTCTGCTTGTAACAACGGCACTTCAAACAAAAAACTTTCACTTGGAACACAACTCGTTCAAGATACCAGTTTTTCACATTCGCAATTTTCACGCTCTGAGGATGGCGTTCTGTTGCTACAGCAACAGAACGCAGCCTGTAAATTTGACTGAGATAAAGCGATTGAGTTCTAAGCCATTGTCATATCTGATTAATAAAAAGTTGATTGAAAAAACTTTGCTCGTTTCCTTACAGCGATTTGCATAAAGCAATCCACTATGATTGCACTCGTAGCTTGTACAGCAACTGGAGCAAGGGCGAGTATAGGAAGTAGCCTGTCTGCAACAAATCTACCCGAAGAAACTTTCAGCAAGCAGAGTATTTCACACGCTGGAATCGTCTGGTTTCACCAACTGCGAGAGGGCTAACACTAGCTCAATCGGATCGATCGGTTTTGCAAGCTGCCGTTGGAATCCAGCTTGAATGGCTTGTTTCTGGTCGCCCATTCCCGCATAAGCCGTTAGTGCGAGTGCAGGTAACTGTCTTATCTGCTCCGAGGGATGCGATCGCAGGCGTTCGATGAGTGCGTAACCATCTATTTCTGGCATTCCAATATCACTCACTAGCAGGTCTGGAACATCTTGCTCTAGGTGTTGCAGTGCTTCGATGGCAGAAGCCGCCACAATCGGGATCGCATTTTCTTGCTGCAAGACGATCTCTAGTAGCGATCGCGTATCTGCATCGTCATCCACGATCAAAATCTTCAACCCATTGAGCAGGGAGTCTGGCGCAGGAATGACCTGAAGTGCTGAACCTTCAGAGGTAGTAATACTTGGATGTGGCAACAACGGCAATCGCACTGTGAAGGTTGCTCCTTGCCCTTCGCCTGCGCTAGTTGCCCAAATCGTGCCGCCGTGAAGTTCCACAATTTGACGTGCAATTGCAAGTCCTAATCCTAAGCCCCCAAACTTGCGCGTTGTCGAACTGTCTTCCTGCCGGAATCGCTCAAACACATAGGGCAAAAACTCAGGAGCAATGCCAATTCCTTCATCCACTACTTGAATTTGTGCCTGACCCTCTAGTTCAGCCAGGTAAACATTGATTTGCCCTCCTTCAGGTGTGAACTTGACCGCATTTGAGAGCAGATTCCAAATCACCTGCTGAACTCGGCTCGAATCACCTGCAATCGCTCCAATATGATGATCAGAAATTGCTGTCTCTATCTGAATTGATTTAGCTTGAGCGGCTAACTGCACTGTATCTAATGCCGTACGAATTGTCTCTAACAGATTCACAGATTGGATGTTGAGACTCATCTTACCTTGCAAAATTCGAGAGACATCGAGCAAATCTTCAATCAGTTGCGTTTGCAGTTTGGCATTGCGTTCGATCGTTTCTAAGCCTTGCTTGAGGGCGACATCGGATGTCCGTTTTTGCAGAATCTTTGACCAACCGAGAATGGGGTTAAGCGGGGTACGAAGTTCATGGGAGAGAACCGCGAGAAATTCATCTTTGACACGATTTGCTGATTCTGCCTGAATGCGGGCGGATTGTTCTGCTTCGTAGAGATTGGAGTTTGCGATCGCAATCGATGCCATCTGTGCTAGTTGTACCAGAATATCTTCATCCTCTGCCGTAAACTCTCCTTCATTCTTATCCGAGAGTTGAATCACGCCAAGATTGCGACCATTGCGGGAAGTTAACGGGGCAGCCAGCCAACCTCGCAACGGTGGATGATTCGCTGCTTCTGAACTAAATCCGCGCCAGTTCGGATGGGCTTCTAGTTCCGTTTGCGTCAGCCGCATTGGATGGTTGAGCCGACAAATCAGCGAATAGATACCAGACCCATCGGGAGGCGCGTCGTAGTTTTCCCACGCTACGTATTTCTCAGAGAGCGACATTGAGTGTTTCGCGTGTGCCCAATCGTTATCCTTGATGATACTCGTGACTGCTTGATGCGCCCCGATAATCGAACGCGCCTGCTCGGTAATCACCTGCAACACTTGATCAATGGAAATGACCGCATTGACCGCTAAAGCTGCTTCGGTTAAGCCTCGCAGTTGTTCAGCATAGCGACGTTCTCGCACGAGCATTTCTAGACGCTGTGCTTCTGATTGCTGCCGTGCAAGTTCGGTGGCAATTCTGAGCGCAAAGATCGCTAACAGTGACTCTGCGAGGTGGGTTTCTTGCATCGGTTTGCGATCGACAATCCCAACCACTCCAATCAGTTCTCCTGCCGTGTCAATGACTGGCGCACCAATGTAGCTTTCAGCTTGCATCTCCTCTAGCTTTGCAACCTGAGGAAAGTGAGATCGTACGTCTCGCGGATAACAACAGATTTTGCGCTGTCGTAGTACCTCGTCACACAGTGAAGTTTGCCGACAATATTCGTAATTCTGAGCCGTCTCGCCATCTGCACAAATCGCAATGGTTTGCAAGTGATCCTGATCGACTACTCGACTAATGTAGGCGAATGAAACGTCCAAAGCTTGTGTGAATTGCTGTACTAATGCATAGAAGAACGATTCCCCCGTGGTACTATCGACGCTTTGCGTCACGTTGACGATCGCAGTATCGAGCCGTGATACTTTTCGGGCAGTTGATCTCAGTTCCAACTCATCGACCACCATTGCGGCTAGATCAGCCAGCGTTTGGCGCTGTTCATCGCTTAAATCCTCATGCGGTTGATAGTCGAGTAAACATAAGGTTCCAAGATTATATCCGTCGTGCGTTAGTAGTGGCGCACCTGCATAAAAGCAGACTCCGGGTTCTGCTAGCACAAAGGGATTGCAGACAAATCGCGGATCTTGACGCGTGTCGGGAACGACAAAAACATCATCAAATAGCACAGCAAAGCTACAGAGCGTGGCATCGCGCTTGACCTCTTGCATTTCAAAGCCATAGCACGATTTGAACCATGCCCGTGATTCGTCAAGCAGCGAGACTAAGACGATCGGCAGCTTAAACAACCGAGCTGCTAATGCCGTAATGCGATCGAATGCCGCTTCAGGAGGTGTATCAAGAATCTGGTATCGATGCAGGGCCGCTAATCGTTCCGCTTCATTAGCGGGAATCGGCGCAAGATTTGGCAACACCTCGGTCATAGAAGCACAATGCTCAAATATTTTGACCTTACCCGAGTCGCAAATGAGATGGATCTACCTTTTGGTAGATTACAAAAGCCTGCTGACAATTTTTTAGTGAACTAAAGGTAGCTCATGACATTTTCACCACAATCATCTGTTCAATAGGCCAGTACCTTAAATCGCAGGTATATATGATTACTAGCTTCGCTGCAACGCAGGTGTTCGCGTGCCACAACCATCGCTGCTGTCTCTTGGACTGCACAAAGCTTCATATCTTAGTCATGTGAATTGTCAAGGGGAATTCCAATTTAACTTGACCTTAGCAAGTTATTTCGTAGCCCGCTCCGATTCAATTGATGAGTCTAATTCAAGAACCTGCTCGACACTAATGTTTTTTACGTCATCTAAGTAGCCTTGAGCCAAGTAGGGCTCAATCAACTGCCGTCTACAAGACTGACAGCGATAATCCTGTTTGCCACGACGATGACCATTTTTGGTCACAGCAGTAGAGGAGCAATGTTAAACACTTCATGCCTTCATGATCGAACTCATCTCGCTATTGTGCAACGCCTGAAATTCGCTTGGGTATCGCAGCTAAATTGCGTCTCCTGATTTCTGCCAACTTAAGATGAAACAACTAAGATGCGGGGCATTCTAGGGATCGAAGTTCACCCCTCATTGCTGCATGTCGGTTCTATTTCCACAGTCCGAATCTACTCAAGCTTATATTGACTTTCTGGAGCGCTCGCTCGCTCAACTGCAAGCAGATCATCAGTCTCGGATTGCAACGGAGCGAAGTTTACAAGCTCAGGTTCAAGCGCTGATTCAACTATCTCAAAGCGAAGCCCTTAACCAACGTAATTTTCAGGGAGCCTTAGAAGAACTGACCGAAGTGACAGCACGTGTGCTTCAGGTAGAGCGTACAAGCGTCTGGCTCTTTGATCCAAGCCGCACGAGCATCCGATGCTTGGACTTGTTTGAGCAGAGCCACGGGCAACACGCTCAAGGGCTCGAATTACAGGTCATCGATTACCCCAATTATTTTGCTGCGGTTGAATCAGAGCCCTTAATCGTGGCAGAAGATGCCCAAACCAACCCGAATACTTGTGAATTTAGGGAGGGGTATTTGATTCCCCTTAACATTCAGTCGATGTTGGATTCTGGATTTCAGTTAGATGGACAAGTTGGAGGAGTCATTTGTTGTGAACAGGTGGGGATGAAACGAGAGTGGAGTCAAGCGGATCAGAACTTTATTCGCTCTGCCGCGCATTTGATTTCTTTGATTGTGGAATCCCATCGTCGCCAACAGCAAACTCTAGAATTACAGCAAGTCCTTGAAGATCTCAAGCAAGCTCAACTGCAAGTCATTCAAAGCGAAAAAATGTCTGCATTGGGTAATTTGGTTGCAGGAATTGCTCACGAAATTAATAATCCAGTAGGGTATCTAAGTTGCAATATTCAACCTGCTGTAGACTATTCGCAGAGTTTATTCCGGCTGATCGACTTATATCAAGCAAAATATCCGATGCCAGGTGCAGAGATTCTTAAGGAGATCGACGCAATCGATTTGGAATTTTTGCGAGAGGACTTCCCTAAGTTAATGCGATCGATGAGAGAAGGAGTCAACCGGATTCAGGCAATTAGTCGGAGTTTACGCCTCTTTTCGCGGGCCGACCAGGATCACAAACAAGCTTTCAATGTTCATGATGGACTTGAGAGTACCCTTCTGATTTTGGAGCATCGACTGAAGGCAACTGAATCTCGTCCTGCGATCGTGGTGATCAAACAGTATGGTACCCTGCCGCTAGTTCAATGCTTGCCAGGACAATTGAATCAGGTGTTTATGAACCTGCTGGCAAATGCGATCGATGCGGTAGAAGAATCCAATCAAGGAAAAGCGTTGTCAGACCTTCAAGCTTGCCCGAATCAAATTACGATTCAAACCTGGGCATCTGACGAGCGCGTATACATCCAGATTGCAGATAATGGCACAGGGATGTCAGAAGCGGTTCAGAAACGTATCTTCGAGCATTTGTTTACGACGAAGGATGTGGGCAAAGGGACAGGATTTGGATTAGCGATCGCCCAACAAATCATGGTCGAGCAACATCAAGGTCGTATTCAAGTCACTTCGCGGTTAGGAGAAGGGACATTATTCTTGTTAGAACTGCCTTTATGAGGGCTCGAATTGCTGAAGATCGTTCTCTCTTCAGTGATGACGTTGCCTGTGTTGTCATTCTCCAAGATGATGAAGGGTGCGATCAACTTGAGCACTAACTGAGGGCTCGATTTCGGACACGATCTTGCTGCAATCGTTCACTAATCGAGAGCGCTCTTATTCAAGTTGCTGTTTCGTTTCATCACTCAGCATTGCGTAAGGCATAGGGGCTTGCTCAGAACTGGATTACTTTGATTGTAGTGCCAAGCCGAGCACATGAACGATAGCAACGCATTAAGATGGTAAAACCCGTTGTTATTTTTGCCCAGCCTGATATTTCATTCACTCGACCATACCGAAGATACAGAACTCGTCCAAGCTGTTCAGGAAAGTCTACAGCAGATGTCAGTGGTGCTTCAAATGGATGTGGGATTAGTAGAGCGAAGAAGAATCTTTCAATGGAAGGTATTCTTATAGGATATATGCTCAAACTGCTGGCGCAAGAGCGGACGATCGCTTAACAAAGACAAGAACAGATCGATTTAGTCTGGACGGAACCAGAGGTAACTGGAACAGAAGGTTGAGATACATCGGTCGTTGTCGGAGAACTGGTTAGTAGTGCCAAGCACAGCGTTCTTATCTGCAGTTTTGCAATCGATCAAGGCACGAAAGGTAAAGAGTTACTTCGACCGCTCGCGATCCAAATGGATGCCAATCCAAACTTGAGTGTCCAGATGTTTCTTAATATCAAACGCCAGTACAATAACAAGACTCCTTCAGCCGCCTTGCTGCATCAATTCTCAGAGTACTTTCGTAACCAGGTTTGGACAGGGCAACGACTGTCAGAAGTTTTCTATGATCCACGGTCTTTAGAGCAACTTAGCAACTCTAACGCATTTCTTCATGCAAAGTGTATCGTTGTCGATGAGGGGCGTGCTCTGATGACATCCGCGAACTTTACAGAAGCTGCCCATCAGCGAAACATTGAGGCAGGCGTTTTGATTGTCGATCGAGTCTTGGCGAAAGCAATTCGTTTCCAGTTTAAGATGTTGGTCACTCAAAAAATTCTTCAATGCGTTCCAGAAATCCCGGCAGATTTAGGAACATCGTGAAGCTAGACAGAGCACTCGTAATCGCTGTTATTGGTGCATATTCTGAAAATCGTTGGTTCAATTACTGTGGTTTATGAATCGGGTACTCTTCAATGGACATCCTGAATCATCTGCTTCCCAACCAATATCACTCATAATTACAGAGTTATAAGATGAATTTAGAACAGCGGCAAGTTTAGGTGTTTATCGCTCTAATTCAACAGACAGTTCGTTGTCCAGTCTGTGGTCAGGGTGCTAATCGAATGCATAGCCATTACGAACGAACCAGTATAGTTGATTCATTCTTGGCATTGAGAGATTTGCTTACGGCGAGCAATCGCGGCAGTAATCTGTTCAAGTTGCTCCTCCAAAACTTGCAGCGTTTCATCTGGCAGCGCTTCGATCTGCTGAAGCCAATAGTCCAGATCAAGCTGAATAGACATCGCTACCGAATCTTGCTCTTTGCCAAAATCAGAACTTTGAGTCTGTGAATCTGACAGTAGATTGGGTGGGATAACAGCAACTTTCGTAGGAGGCCGCTGTGGAATGGGAAGAATTGAAGTTTCAACTGGAAGTTCTGTACGGACAAGTGGAAGGGGATCAGTATTGCTTTCGTGCCGATACTGATTACAACGCAGAGGCATTTCGTGAATGCGATCAAGACTCAGCGTATCTCTATAAAATCCGCACCAGGCTCCATATTGATTACCTTCATGTTGCGAATCGTGCCATCGGCAATCTCGACAAGTTGCTTTTTCGAGATTTAATTGAGTCAGTAACTCTGTGGAAGTCGCTGCGATCGTTCGAGGATTATTTGCAACCAGTCGCTCGGTTTTGACTCTTCCTTCTTGATCCCACCACCGCATTAAGGAAGCTGGAGACGCGATCGTAAACTGCTTATTCACTCCAAGAATTTGACTATCAACCACAACTCGCTCTGGCTGTTTTCGGGCTGGAGCAAGCTTCACTGACCAATATGGATGGAGTAACTCGACCACTTGTTCAAATTGCGATTTAAGCCGATGAGCTTTCCATTCGGTGTATTGTTTATTGATATCACTATAGTTCCGAAACCAGTGCGCTACACCGTCCCGATCAACTAAGAAAAATGGATGTTCTTCCTCTGGATCTTCTAGCCGTTTTAACTCACCCCACGGCTCTATCAAATTCCGCTGAGCCACGAACTTTTCATCCGCTTCAACTGAGATCGCCCTTCGATGCTTGGAGATAATTTCACCAACCGCTTCTTGGGTGAGTTCTTCTCCATTCAGAATCCGCATGACAAATTCTTCGCGAGCAGATTTTGGCGCATTCGTAGAGGAGATTTGATTGAGGATACGGACATCGATCGATTCAAAGAAAATCTTTGAGTTCGTAGATTCAAATGGTTGAAAAGCTTTTGCAGTTGCCATTGCTGCATACAGCGTTGTGCGTTTCAGTCCTGTCTCATTCACTGCCCACTCAATACAGTCTTTCGTTTTCCCACGTCCGTTAAAAAACTCACGAGCCGCAATCAATTCTTTGCCTATCTCGTAAATATCGATTAGCATTCGCCCAACACGATGGCGAATTCTGACAGCAATTTCAGCAAGTTTATCCTGTTCAGGTGTTTCTGGAGTATCAGGTGTAGGAGGCTTTAGGATTGTCGTGATTCCATCTGACATAGTTCTATGTTTGACTGCTTGAAGTTTGATCAGCAGCCGAATGACTTAATTGCAAGTCCGGGAATTAACAGATTGAGCAGCACTATCTGAGAAGTCAGGTGACTTTTTAGTAATCATATCAAGTTCAAGAATTTTGACTCTACAAATTTGAAAAAATCTACGCTTTGTTCAGTATCGCCGCTAGAATAAAAGCTAGAACGACTTTTTATCAAACAGTTTATAAAAAAATCCAACCTGTCGGACTTTTTTATAAATCGCTCTAAATAGAGTTATTCTTATCGCTAAGTTCTTCTGCTTCAGCAAAAGTCTATGATTTGCTCAAGAGTAAGCAGGTTTATTGTGATGAGCTAGAGGCAAGCGATCGTACTGATGCGTCAGCAAGTCAGCATAGAACGATATACAGACCAAGAAATTCAGTTCCTGATCAATGCGCTAGAAGTCGCGCTAGACAGGAACTTTGAAGATGCTGAATTTGCTCTGACTGATGCACTATTACATGATTTTAGTCTGGGATATGAGGAGATTGCTCAAGCTCGTGGATATAGTAAAAACTATTTGCGCGGACAAGTTGGTCCTCGACTATGGCAAGACTTATCCAACGCTTTTCAGAATGTCTTTAGTCAACCTATTAATAAATCCAGCTTTGAAAGGTTGATCAATTATCTTGCTGAACAATTTAATTTATCTGGAGATATTGATGCGAATCAGATTAGAGTGCAGCTTAAACTTGAATCATCAGATATGATCGCAGTTCAGCGCGCAGACACTCTCGCACAGATTTATGGACGCAATACCGAACTTGCAGAGTTATCAGATTTACTTTTAAATTACCAGTGTGTATCGCTAGTTGGAGCGATTGGAGTCGGAAAAACATCGCTCGCTTCCCATTGGGTACAGTCGTTTGGACAAACTCAGTTTGATATGGTGATTTGGCGATCGCTTATCCACGCACCAACTCCAGAGTTACTTGTAGATGATCTCATTCGTGCATTTCGCCAAACTTCACCAAAATCATTCACTTTATTTGCTGAAAAGCTGAACTTCTTGATGACGTTACTTCAGCAACAGCGATGCTTAATCGTGCTAGATAGCGCTGAATCTATTATTCAAACGACCGCAATCTCAGCCCTTAATACTTACGGTGATTTGCGAGATTACAATCAATTGATTCGCTACATCACCGAGCAAAAGCATCAGAGTTCTTTACTATTGCTTAGTCGGCAACGATTTAACCAGATTGTTCGATTGCATCACTCTAAGCGCTCCGCACAGGAGATGATGCTCTCAGGACTGGCTCTTGAAGCGGCCCAAAAGATTCTAGCGACTCATCAACTAAAAGATCAGTCAAGCTGGAATGCATTGATTGAAATGTATCAGGGCAATCCTGGACTATTGATGCACATTAGTCGATATATTCAGACCTGTTTTGGAGGGCGGGTTCGTCATTTCTTACGGTGTGGGACGATCGTTGTCCCAGATGAAGCATCTAAATTGTATTTGGAGCAGATCCATCAGTTGAGTGAAAGCGATCGCATTGTGTTGCTTGATCTCGCGACTCAAAATGCGCCTGTTCAACTCTCTGAACTATATGGTGTTGTGAGATCACGATCAACCCTGATTAAGTCTCTAACTCGTCTTGTCGAACTTTGTTTAGTGGAGCGACGAGAGATTGAATCTGATAGTGAAACTGAGTTTGTTTTTAATTTAGCTCCAGTTGTCAGAAAGATTATCTTGGCGCATTCACTCTAAATCAGCTAGTATCACATAGTGCGATTTTATTGCCTTATTTTGTGTGTACTGTATCAACCCTGCTTGTCCGGAGCGCCAACAGTCTGGAGCGATCAGAGATTACTGTCCAGCTTGTGGAACATTATTAATTCTCGAATCAAAATATCAAGTTATTCAACGGATTACCCAAACACCTCAAACCGAGGTGTTCGAGGTCAATGTACTTGATCAAGATGAGCAAAAAATTTTGAAAGTTCTTGAAACAACGGACGCAAAACAGCTAGAGCTTTTTGAACGAGAATACGCTGTTCTTTCTTGGCTAGATCATCCACATATCCCTAAAGTGGATATCAACGATTACTTTGTTGTCAATACACCTGCTGGGCGATCGCTGCATTGCTTAGTGCTAGAGAAGATAAAGGGTGAAACACTAGAGCAGTGGGTTGCCCAAAACGGAAGAACTTCTGAATCGATTGCACTAAACTGGATGCGGCAGTTATGCGCGCCTGAAAATTTACAAGACTTTCCAGGCGTTTTGACTTATTTACATTCTCACAATCTAATTCATCGTGATCTTAAGCCTTCAAACCTGATCCTACAACCTAATGGTGAGCTAGCTTTGATCGATTTTGGTGGAGTGCGAGAACTTGGGCAGACAGATGCGATCGCATCCAATCATCCGACGATCATCACTTCGCCAGGTTATTCACCTCCAGAGCAGGTGAATGGACAAGCAACAATGACTTCCGATTTCTATGCTTTGGGGCGAAGTTGGGTAAGTTTGCTTACTGGAAGAAATCCTATCGATCTGATCGATTCACAAACGAATCAATTGCGTTGGCGACATCATGCCCCTCAAGTCTCAAAACCTTTTGCTGATTGGTTAGATGCAATGATGTCAGCATCACCTTATCAGCGACCGCAATCTACAACTGAAATCTATACTTATCTCACTGAGAAGTTACCTCAACAGATTCGAGTGAGCCGGAGGATTAATTCTTGGTGGTTCAAAGTGTCGATCGCCAGTATTTCTGCTTCGCTGGTGTTTGGAATTGGTTGGGGAGTCAGCCTCTGGATATCGAATGACTATCTCCGAAAAGGAGCCGAAAACCTCCGAACAGAACAGTATCAATCTGCTCGGACTGATTTTGAAATCGCGCTGAAATGGAACGATCGTTCAGCCATTGCCCATAATAATTTGGCGTTGTCTTGCTATTACTTGGGAGATGATGAGTGTGCGATCTCACATTACACTCGTGCGATCGCGCTTTCACCGGACTACTGGGAGGCTTACTACAATTTGGGATCAATTTACGATCGACAAGAACGCTACGATTTAGCATCAGCCCAATACATGAAAGCCGCAAACGGTTCACCAGAAACCAAAGCTCAGGCAATCAATAATCTCGCAAGATTAAAGAATCGACAGCAGCAATATATAGAAGCAGTTTCGCTCGTGCAATCTGTCATTCAACTGACCCAAGCAGAGCAGACTTTAGCATCTCTGCACAAAAATCTAGGATGGGCATTATTTAGATTAAATCGTTTTGAAGAAGCACAGACAGCACTAGAGCGTGCTTTATCGCTGGATGGTTCACGAATTGATACTTATTGTTTACTGGCATTCGTCAAACAAGCTAGAAAGCTTGAGTCGGATGCTGAAGTCAAGACATGCCTGTTTTCAGCCACGAAATCCCCACTTCCGGAAGTCAAAGAGTGGCGAATTCAGCTTGCAAAATGAGGCTTCTAACTTTGTGCAGTGATGCTGATCTTTATTCACTTTTATGTTTCAGAATCGAGCGTTTTGATTACGATAGATTTAATGGTGTTCGTATTGCGGTACAGTTCTCGAAAGCATCTGCCACTACTCAGGTTGAAGTTGTTGAATGAAAAAATATCGTGATTCGTTTTATCAATCTAAAGATTCTGCTGATAGGATGCTTGGTCAATAGCGCGATTGCTAGCTTCTTCTCTGCTGCCTATTCTGCACCTCGGCAATGTGTTCCGATCGCTTATGTCCTCACAAAGAGCGATAAACGTTTCAAGCCAGGTGACATTCTCTGTGTGGGAGACAAGATCGAACTGCGAGAAGCGCGATCACTTCGCGTTTTCTGCCTTGCAACAGGGAAAGTTGTAGAGCTATCGAATGGGCAAATTGCGCTGACTGGGTGTGGCATTTCTCAAGAAGACAAACCTCAAGCTTGTGGAAACAATTCAACGTTCTGTGTTCGCTCACGTGGAAGCATTGCGGCTCGATTAAAAATTACTGAACCTGATGGCAGCAATATTGTTAATCTTCGTCCTCAATTGAGTTGGCAGGAAATTCCTGGAGCAACGAGTTATCGAGTCCGGATACTTGGGAACATCGCGTGGAGTAAAGTAACAACACAGCCGCGACTGAGCTATCCAACAAATCAGCCATCGCTCAAACCTGGTAGCGCCTATCGCATAATTGTTAGTGCCTATCGAGGGAATCAGATAATTCTGAGCGGGGAGCAAACCTTGAACGTGATTTCTTCTGATCAGGTTGCTCCAATTAGTACAAAAGCTGACCAGAAATAAGGATTTGAGTAGGCTGAAATTTGACGGAGTTTCATCTGAGCTTGCTGAAGTGCGATTTCGGCAGTTTGTCCTGCTTTCAGATTTTCATAAAAATGTTGAATGAGTATCGCGGTTGCCGTATCATCAATCAGCCAGAGACTTGCAAGCGTCGTTTTCGCTCCTGATTGGGCTGCAATTCCAGCCAATCCTAAGGGAGAGCGTTTGTCTCCTTGCGCGGTTTGGCAAGCACTAAGAACCAGAAGATCAAGATCTGCGTTCGGTTGAACCCTTGATTTGAGCAAACTACTAAATTGCGGGGCAGTGATTAACTGATCCCATGCAATTAGAAATGTTTCATCAGGAGATGAGCTAAACTGCCCATGAGTCGCAATGTGAACGATATTGTAGGACGATTTGTTGAGATCGGACTGAAACTTTGCTAGAGTAAACCGCTCGTTTAATAGCTTTGTTACTGGCAAAATAGCTTGGATTGCTTGTACTTCGGATTCGACATTAGAGAGAGGAAGTTTTAGCGATCGCACTCGCGGATCTTGAAAGCTAGGGCTAGGTTGGCTGAGTGCTGCAACCAAGGCAGTCAACTTATTGTCTCTATGCGGTGCGGCTCGAAGATGAGAGCCGATCGACAAAGACATTGGATAATGGGCAATTAGATAATCTGTTCCATCATGCAGTAATCCGAGCGGAATCCCCTGAAAAGCAGTGTCCATGATAAAAACTAACGAAGACCCCTCATTGACCAATTTGGCTTGCTCAGCAGGTGCGATCAATTGCCGATATAGAGGCTCACTGTAGCTTCTGAGAACGGATTCACTTGGCAGTTTAAGTTCAGTATCTTGCACCGCATTTTGCAGATTGAAGATAAGCCCATCTACGCTGTTTCTAACAGTTTCCGCATTTGCGGTATAGGACTTCATCTGATTTTCGGTTTGAACAATCACACCAACGGTTTGATTGAGATCGAGAATATAGAATAACGTTGATTTTGATGTTGGAAATTTTTGAGAAAGAGGCGTAAGTTCAAGTCTGCCACACTGTAAGAAATTCTCAAGTTCTGCTAACTTTAAGCGCTCATAGGTTTGAATGACACGCCGCAAGTTTGGATTGGGTTGGCTGACCAACAACGCCATGAAATCACGATAAATTGGTTCTACCTGATCCTGAAAAGAAAATTGTAGATCTGGAGTAATCGACAGTAAATTTCCCCGTACTTGATCTAGACTCTCGATCGCAGCACCATAGTATTGCAGTGCAGATTGGATATTTCCTTGCTGTTTAGCAATGAGGGCCAATTCTCGCTGCCATTGATACGCTATATCCCAAGCTGAGATCGATTGCGCGATCGTCATTGCTTCTGTCAGTTGAGCTTGGGCAGCCCTGAAGTTCTTAGCCTTAGCTGATATCCGGCCTAAAGCACCAAGGCTAAAAGAGATTGCACGTTTATCCTGTAAGCGTTGAGATGCTTGATGAGCTTTGGTCGCAAATGGTTGTGCAGCTTTTTCCTTTGAGAATTCAAGCAAACTATTGACTAAATTTAGTTGGGCATAGATTCGGTCAATGCTTGAAAGCTGTGTGAAGTCAGAGTGGAATACGATCGACAAAAGCACATTACGTCGCTCTGTAACCGTTTGAGCAAGCTTCTGCAATTCTGGTAAATCATTGTTTTGTTGAGTTTGGAGCCAGTTTGTTAAATTGGCAAGAAAACTCAACTCATTCAGTTGCGCCATCTCAAGAGTTTCATTAGTGCGGGCAGCCATTTGATAGTACTGGAGCGTTTTTTCTGCTTGATTGCAAAGTTGAATCAAAAGAGTATCGAATTCATCAGAAGCAGAGCGACCTAGTTTATCGCGAAGTTGAAGAAAAGAAGCGCGTTCAAGATTCCCAAAACTGAGATAGATTTCCTGAATCGATAGTTGCTCTGAATTTTGTTTGAGTAAAGCTTCAAGCGCGATCCTTGCATTAGGTAAGTCACCAATAAGCCGAAGCATTTCACTCAGATGATAGAGTGCCAACCGACTGATCGGAGTTGGCTGGAGTTGTGTAATTGCTGTGGTAAATTCTTGTGCTGAAGTGCTAGAGCGATAAAGTTGCTTGAAACAGAGCGCATCAGACAATTTCAGCACATCTCTTGCAAGAACTTGACAGGCTTGTGGAAATTGACCGAGCGATCGCATTGCTAAACTTTGATTCACAAAATTTCCAAGCTGCCCCTCTTGAGAACCTTGCTGGTGATATAACTCGGCGGCTCTCTTCCAGGTCTTTAGGGCAGTAGCAGCATCCCCAGCATTGAATTGAGCAAATCCTTCATTCGTGAGCGCAGATGGAGCAATCGATTGATTGGCTTGGACAAGATCGAGATGCTTACTTTGAGACAACAGCGCAAGCCCAAGAACTAAGCAGAAACCAATACATAGAGAAATCAAAATGCGATAAATCCGGCTCACAGTGAAGACCTCCTAAAACAGCAGCATTAGAACGAAAAATTGTATTGAACTGAGAAGTCAAATTGATTCGCTTGAGAGCTTTGATTGTTCAGAGTTGTCAACGGAAAGGCGTAATTTGCTCGAACTTGTAGACCGTTCTGAATCCACTGCAATCCCAAACCTAGAGATGCAAGCGTGTTGGAATCATTTCCATTGCTGTTCCATGCTCTACCCGCATCGACAAAAGGAACCAATAGCAAGCTTGTAGAATCGTTGCGAAGCAATCCAATTCTAAATTCAGCTGATCCAAAGACTCCGTTATCGTTTAGAGTTGCATTCTGAGCATAACCGCGTACAGTAGATGCACCACCTAAGCTAAATTGCTCTGTGGGAACTAAGACACGGTCACTACGTGGAGCGAAGCTAGCGCTAAATTGCAACTGCGATCGCAAGAAAATATCAAGCTGAGAATTAACCCGTTGTAACCACAAAAACTGCCCTCGCCAACTCAGAAATCGGCTATCTGGAGCATCGCGATTGATCGTTGAGTTCAAGGCATTGATTCCGAAACTGAATTGCGATCGCGCGGCTAATACAGAGCGATCGCTGCGTTGTGTCCACTCCTGAAAAAGCCGAATTGCTGAGATCCGAGTCTGTCCCTGATCGTCTGCGCCCGGAGACAATGGAAAGGGAACTCCTAAAATTGAGGAACGGCTTTCACTGTGAGAAGCTGTAATCCCAAGCGCAAGTTCTTGGGTTGATGCTTCTGTCACTCTTTGAACAATTGGCTGGCGGAATGTTAGATCGTAAAATGCTGAACTTGAACGGATATCTGCCTCATCAAACGGTTCCTCAATAATTCGACTATTCAGCCATGTTGCACTTAGTTGCACCGTTCCATTCTGAACATTGACAGGAATCGTATAGGTTGTGCCCACTGTATTGCTTCCATCAGTGTTGGCGTAGAAGAGGCTGAGATCATCACCCAATCCTAGTAAGTTGGCTTGTTTTAGGTCGATTCGTCTTTCTAATCTTCCAACGAGTTGCGATCGCTGATTATTCAACTCCATAGAACCGCTAAACGTTGGATTTGTTAAAATTTGCACGTCTAAAATCCGCGTATTGGGTTCAGTACCAGGATTGAGAACGGCTGAAATTGTTCGGATGCGCGGATCTGCCTGTAGAAGTCGAAGCGCTTCAATCAAACGCTGCTCCTGCAAGATTGGATGGGTTGCTCGTTCGAGGCGAGATTGAACATATTCGGCGAAGCGATTGTCGCCCGTGACTCTGATTTGCTCAACCGTACCTTCGACAACTTGAATCGTTACGATCGCAGCCTGCGGATCAAGTGCCTCATTTCCTGCTTCTGGAATGAATGCACCTGCAACGAGATAGCCACGATCTACATAGAATCTCCGAATCGTCGCACTCGCTTGAAGTAGTTCAGCAATGCTAAGGTCGCGCCCAATAACACTAGCAACAACTTCACTCAGTTGTTGTTGTGTGAAAACCGTGTTTCCCTGAAACCTAAATTCTTTGACTCGTATTGTTCGAGGAGAAGGAGTTTGTGGCTCTGGCTGAGAGCTAGGAGCATTGATAATCTTATGAGGACTGACGCGAGGCAGAAGCGGCGGTGGGGCCGCTGGAGGCGCTGGAGGTAAATTTAAACTGGGAATCGGTTGAAGTGGAAGGGCTTGAGCTTGTACCACAGTTAACAATACAGTACCCTCAAACAACTAGAGGTGATCTTGAAGTGGTGATGCCCCATCTCTAGCTTAAGTCCGTAGTTCAGGATATGCAAGTTAGCAAAAAGGAGTAACGGTTGCATATGGAGTGCCGCGTCCTGCAACTACGAGCCTTATTGTTTTTTGATCGGGGTTAAGTACCCAATCTTGAATTTCAGTTGGAGGATTTGATCGAGAAATTGGCTGCGCTCTCACTGTAGAAGCTGGAGCTTTTGGCAGCCATCCTTGACGGCTACTGAGTGAATCAGTTGGATTGCTTGGAATTCCGCCTGTTCCGTTATCGATCAGCGTACTAGCACGAGGATCGGCTTGTGAGGGGCAAATTGTCGCAATTTTAGAACCTTCGGGTGTAGGTAAAACTCTTAAGCTCGATCGCTGAAGTTGGGATTCAAGTGCATTAATTTGAACCGTTCCATCGAATTCAGGTCCACGATCAGAGGTTGCGCTAATTAAGCTACTGCGGTCATTAAACACGCCTTGAGCCGTGATTTGAACATTGCCACCTCGTCCGCGCTCCGCGTTGGCGCTAATGCGACTATTGTTTAATACAGCCAAGACACCCGAAGTTAATCCAATACTGCCTCCGTTTCCGCCTGCCCCTGCATTCATCGTAATCTCACTTCTATCCCTTATCCATAGCTGATCTGCATTTACTACAACGTTTCCGCCGTTACCACTGAAGGTAGAAGCTGTGATTGCGCCTCCTCGATTGAGTTGAATTTGATTCGCATTCAGCGTCAGTTCACCAGCATCCCCGATTCCTGCATTTTGAACCGTGATTCGGGCATCCTTGACCTGAATTTTGGGACTATCAATCGTTACACTTCCAGCCCGACTCATTGAAGTCAGAGAGAAATTTGTAACTTGCTCAGTAAATAGATTTCTTAGTCCGCCGCCTGAGCCAATAATGCTGGAAACAGGACGATCGACCTTAACACTAGAGGGATCAATTTGAAATCGAAGCAGCCCCTGTCGCACTTCAGGTGTTAGGCGCGGATCTAAATCGAACTGAGTAGGGCGAGCCGTTCCTTCTACAGTCACAGATTCCGAAGCATTAATGGTTACCGTTCCTGCTTGACCAGAAACTAAGGATACTGTTCCAAATTGAGCGCCATTCGTTACTCTAAGCTGTTGAGTTTGAACAAAAATATTGCCGCTATTCGCTGAACTCACTGAATTCGAGCCTAAACTTGTGGGGAGAAATGTTAATGCAGCCGATGGAAACGTATTCGCGACAACAGCAATCCGTAGGTCGCCACCATCTAGCGATAAGCTTTGGGAGTTGATAGAAATATTACCTGCTTGACCCAGGTTATAGGTCGTTGTGTAAATCAATCCACTTCTGGAGACTTCAACCTGATTCGCATTGATATCAATGCTTCCGCCCCGTCCAATTCCGTAAGTCGAAGTTGTCATGCTACTTGCGATCGCTGCCGCTTCGGTCTCCGCAATTCCCTGAATATCAAGGCGATTCGCTTGAACTTGGATATTACCAGCATTGCCATTTCCTAATGTAAGCGCAGAAATATAAGCAGAGTCAGTTAAGCGGATATTAGGACTGCTCAGTAAAATATTTGCGCCAGTGCCAGAGGTTGTGAGGCTGGTAATCGATCTCGAAATCTTCTGGACGAGAGGCAGCTGATCTTGACGATTGAAGGAAGTTAGTCCAATGACATTGATTTGCTGGTCAGCTTGTAGCTCAATGTCGCCAACAGTCCCGATTCCGGTATTTTCAATGACGAGCAACGAAGCATCGTTGAGATTGATTGTGCTTCCCCGAAGTCGAATATTGCTAAATCGATCTCCTGTGGTGTCGATCGCGGATTGTTTCAACAAAGAAATACTTCCAAGTTGAGAGCTTTGAGTATAGTCAAACCTGAATCCAGATGCAGTGTTACTCAGTCCAACAATTCCAGTTTTCACACTTCCAATTTCAACTTGCCCCGCAGGTGCAGTCAGTAGGCCGCCATTTAGCACGACATCTCCACCAATTAGCGCAAGAGTTTGATTAGGTTGAACTCTCAGACCAGATGTTGCTTGTCCTTGCCCAGTAAAGGCAAGACGACTCGCGAAGCCACCTTGTAAGGAAGTAACAAGCTGCTGATGTCCTACTCCATCGACTTGAATTAGAGCAGGGTTCGTAAAGGTTAATCCAACAGGAGCGCGGTTTGAAAAGAGAGGTGTCGGAGATTTGGCATTGAATTGAGTACGATTGTCAAACTGTACTGCGTCTGCTGTCGTTGCAAGAAAGGAGCCTCCGATATTCAACTGAGCATTTACCCCAAACTGAATCCCATTGGGATTGATCAAAAACAGATTGGCGATTCCATTTGCTCGCAGAATGCCATCAATGATTGAAGGCTGACTGCCAGTGACACGAGAGAAAATATTCTGAACATCTAGCCCATTATTAAACAGGACTTGTCCACCTGTTGGAATTGAAAATTCTTGAAAACTGTGAAATAGATTGCCACCTCGCTGAATTCCCCCATTGATAATACAGTTTGTACAACCTGGAGTCACTTCAGATGGGGTTGGAAGAGTTTTGTCCGGAGTCACTTGACTGATTCCAGCATTTGCTGAGACTAGCACCATTCCAAGGCTTAGAATGAAGGCAGAACTAAGATTCCGCAGCATAATTGTTGAAAGATTATTTGTTCAGGAATAAGGAGATGGTTGATGCCTGATTTACCGATCGGACCCGAAGTGCCTACCCTGTTTTGGCAGCTTCAAGGCATCCTCAATCCTCTATCGTTGCTTCGAGAAGCTCACGATCGCTATGGTGACGTGTTTCGGTTGCCTTACACAGAATTTACTGCAATTTGTGTAAGTAGTCCAACGGGATTGCAATCAATCTTTTCAGCATCTCCGGAAGTTTTGTCCTCTCATCAACGCGGCGGAATTTTCGATCTAATTCTGGGACAAAATGCTTTGGTATTCCTTGAAGGGCGTGAACATCAGCGTCATCGTCGTTTGATTGTGCCATCATTTCATGGTGAAGCACTGAATCAGTGGGGGCGAGACATCTGCTCAACAACAAAGTATGTATTCGATCAACCTAAGTATCAAACAGTGCTACCGCTTCGACAACCTTTGAAAGAAATCGCTCTGCGTGTGATTTTACAGGTATTGTTTGGCGGACTAAGAACTCCGTTACTTCGAGAGCTATATCATCTTCTGTATAGTTTCTTTCAGGATGTAGAATCGCCACTGAGTGCTGTTGGAATGTTATTTCCAGCACTTCGCGTTGATCTAGGAAGTTGGAGTCCTTGGGGACGATTTCTTCAACAAAAGCAGCAGATCAATCAATTAATTCAACAGCAGATCGATCGTCAAAGAACCTCGACTTTGCTAGAAGCACATCCAAGTGTGTTAGCAATGTTACTACAAGTCCGAGATGAATTTGATCAGCCGCTGAGTGATGATGAGATTCGAGATGAGCTACTGATGCTCGTTTTAGCAGGATATGAAACGACGATTTCTGCGATCGCTTGGGCGTTGTACTGGATACATCATGATTTAACGGTGCAAGAAAAGCTAAGGCAGGAACTAGAAGGAATTGATGATCCAATGGAAATTGCTCGATTGCCTTATTTGAGCGCGGTTTGTCATGAAGCTTTGAGAATCTATCCAGTGGCGATCGGGTGTTTTGCGCGTCAGGTATTGCAGCCTTTCTCGATCGATGGCTATGAATTACCAATTGGGACAGTGATTTCTCCCTCGATCTATCTTGCTCATCATCGTACAACAGTCTATCCAGATCCCGATACATTCCGCCCAGAACGCTTTCTGTCTCAACAGTTTTCGGCTTATGAGTACTTACCTTTTGGTGGAGGATCAAGACGATGTGTGGGTGGAGAATTTACCAAATTTGAGATCAAGTTGATCGTGGCAACCACGTTGAAGCAGATGCGGCTTCAGGCATTTGATTCAAAACCTGTCCTTCCTATTCGATACGGCATTACAATGGCTCCCCCAGTCGATCTGAAACTTAAGGTTCTGCCCCGTTAACTTATTGAATCTGTGTGACAGAACATAGATGAAAAAATTTGATTGCAGAAGTACATTACTTTCGCTAGAATCCCGATTAAAGTCAGGTGACTTTGTTTCTCTACTAGGATTACTTTGACAAATCGGGCAAATCTACCTTCTACCTCGACACGCAAAACCTGAGTTTTGGCGTGAGTGAGCAACTTACGTTTCACTGCAATCTGATGCAGTGAAATGATGGTATCGAGAACGCAACGACAAAGAACGACTTTTGTAAGATTTTCAATGATGATCAGTATTGTTGAGGCAAGCAATGGTGCGTTTGTCTATGTTCAGGCTGAGTTTACACATTTGTTTGGATTCTCACTAGAGGGAATCAATGAGCTAGGTGGATTTGAAGCACTGTTTTGTAACCAGACAGTTGCTGAAGAAATTCGATCGATTCTAATGAATGGCTATCCGTGGACGGGCATTGCAGATCTACAGGCAGCAGATGGCACCTCGATCGAGGCTTCGTTGCAGATTACGCCGATCACGGAAGAAATGAGTGAACAAGTCGTTGGCTTTGTCCTGTTTCACACGCCTTCAATGGCAGCAAAGACCTTTAGCGTTCATCAAACTTTGTCGATCGAACATGAAATTACTCAAGTACTGCAAGCGTCACAGATGAGCTTGTGGCGGCTGAATGTACAAGGTCAGGCGAGTTGGGCACTCAATCTTGACTCAGTGCTAGGCGAGACAGAGTTACCCTTGTATTCTGAATTCCTCAATGCTGTTCACCCAGAGGATCGCGCCCAATTCGAGGAGGTGCTGACGAGATCGCAGATCATGACTGCTTATGAGTTTGCATTCCGCTACTTTCGCCGCGATGGTCAACTTGTGTGGATTAAAAGTCGAGGCGAAGTTGCGCTTGATGAGGATGGGCAACCGCTTTACCTATCAGGAATTCTCACCGATATTACCTGGCGCAAACATGCTCAACACCTTCGACAAATCAATCATCGACGAACCAACGCGCTGTTGAAGTCGTTGCCTGAGCATGTCATTTGTGTGGGCAGAGATGGCATTTACCGCAGGATTATTTCGAGTAATCCTGAGTTCGCGATCGTATTTCCCAAAGAGCAAGTCGGGGCAAGCATCTATGATGTTTTGCGGTTAGAAACTGCCGATCGACGCATGATTTACCTTCAGCGATCGTTTGTCTTACACCGACCTCAAACCTATGAATATCAGGCCGTGAGCGCGAATGGACAACGCTACTACCTCGAAGAAAGTGTGGTCGCCATTGACGCAAAGCCGAATGGAGCAGCGACAGCAGGAGATGAGGCGCTGATTCTGGTTCGGGACATTACTCGGCACAAGCAATTAGAAGAGGTGCTTTTAGCAAGTCAAATTGAGCTTCAAGAAAAATGGGTTGTCGATCGCTCACTCAAGAACATTGATGCAGAGTCTCGATACGCAACCTTTCTCAAGCGAAGAGGCGGCGACTACGTGAGTTGCAATCAAGCGTTTGCTCGGTTGGTGGGACGATCAATTCAAGAAATCTGCGGCAAATCCGACTTCGAGCTTTTTCCACCTAAAATTGCTGAAACACTAATGCAGCATGATTTAGCGGTTTTGAATTCGGGGAAGATGCTTGATTTTGATGAAGTCTTTGAACGGAATGGTCAGCCTTGCTGGTGCTTAGTTGATCGCGCTCCTCTGTATGACGAAGCAGGGCAACTGTTTGGAATTTGTGGAACAGCGGTTGAAGTGGGTGGGATGCGCTCGTTCTCGTAACGGGTCTGTTGTGCGGCGACGAGTAGCACTGAAACGAAGCGAGAATGCTCCACTTGCCGCTCCAACAGAATGGTTATGGCGTGTATTTACGACTTTCTCCATAGGCTCGAACCACTCAGTTTTGTGCGGAATCTGTCAGTTGTTGTTGGAGTTGTTGAACTTCTTCGATCGATAGCCCAGTTCCACGAGCAACCATCTCAACCGATAAGCCTTCTCGGAGAAAATTGAGTGCGATCGCCCGATCTCTTTCTTCTTGGACTTCTCTTTGAATGGAACGATAAACAGTGGATTCCTGCATAATGTCTCTCCGTAGAATTTGATAAACGATCTCATCTTCTAATCTTAGCCCAGCTAAAATGCCTGATGCTGCCATCAAATTTGCTTGCGTTTCCGAGCCTGCGATCTGGTTAATCCTTTGAGCCGCTTGCCGCAACGTTTCCTCTGCATCCGCACTTTGACCGAGAGCCGCAAAGGGAATGAGTCCTGGGTATTGCAGAAACAGTGAGGCAGGTTGCTCCCAGATTCGCACGACTTCAAACTCATGGCGCGTGTTTTCCATCTCAAAACTGGTCTGATACACGCGCTCTGATGAAGTTTGCTTCAGGTAAATCACGACTTGCCGCATGGGTTTAGTCGAGTCTTTGCGATACCCTCGCACACGGTAGTCTAACATTCGGAATGGGACTCTTTCTTTAGGTAAAGTTTGGAACTCTAGATGCAAAAAAGAGGATTCTGATTGCAATAAAATCAAGGCATCCGTGCGAATCGGATCAAGAGAGAGTTCAGAGGGTTTTAGTTCTGTCATCTCGACAGGCTCTCCCAACAGCCAACTGGCGAAGTCAGCGGAGAAGTGTTCAGCAAGAAATCGGCAGGTATCGTCGTACATAGAAATAGTAAAATTGTACGCCCTGCACGATCAATTTTAGTTCTGAGAAAATATGAATTTTGATGACTGATGATTGCGGTGAGATCGCGCAAAATTCGTCAGGCTCGTTTGTGTGTTTAGTTCGTAACGATCATTCCACTTGGAGAGCCATATTTCCGAGCAATTGTTTGCATTGTGTCCCATCGCTCACGAACTTCGTCTTCTTCAAGACGTTCACCATTCACATAGGAACGAATTGGGAATATTGTTCCAATGGCTTCGACACATTCTGCGATTGCCAGCATCATGTTAGTCAAACTAGGAAACCACAATTCGTCGCGTTTGTCTTCTCGTTGCAGCACAGGTGAAACATCTATCTGATTTTCCAAGCCACCAATCAATAACACGCCATTCTCATAGGAAATAAACGGAAGACCCTTTGTATCATAAATGTCGGCATTCAGTGAATAGTTGGAATAGAACTCCTCTACTTCTTCAAGGGACATAAAGTGAATTAAATCGCTTGCACCGTCTACAAAAGACTTCAGCACACAGCTATAGGTCGAATTGTCGTTATAAGAACCATCCCAACCGGGGGGACGTTGATTGCCAATGGGTGCGCCTGCCCATTGATAATATTCATACACTTCCTCAGATAGCTCAAATGGAAAGAACTCAAGCTGTCTTTCAACCTCTTCTCTGGTTCTTTTTGGTTTAGTAGGGTGACATTTACTAATTCGCTCAAGCGCTTCCGTCATCTGAGACATGCACTTTTTCTCCCGCTCAAAATTAAGAATACTGCCACTATGCCCCTACAGTCGCAAAAAGTATCAGACAGTCAATAGCTTATTCACAGATTAGCCTTGGTACTTTACATAAATTGAAATTAAGCGGGATAACGATTGAGTTGAACCGCACCGAGTTAATCAAGCAACACTCACTAAAGTGAGTTGTGCGGTTAACCTTACGACTATTTGCAGCGTGTCGGTTCCAACGAAATGTTCTACGGAACTGGGCGGATGTAGTGTTCCCAATAGATAACATTATATATATCCAGTTCTCGTGGAACTCTTATTACACTGAAATTTTCCATATATCACCTTGAATCGGCTTACCATACAGAAAATTTTCCGCATATCACACCGTTTTGAGTTGATAGGTAGAAATTTCTCTGCATATTACGCTCACCATGGATAGATATACGGAAAATTTCCATATGTTTTCCACTTCACAATATTTCTCCTCGTCTTGATGCCTGAGTGATTAAAGGCACAGAAGTGAAAGCTAGAAAATCAGCAATCGTAAACCCCCAAGCTAGTCCTACTCAGGCACAATCTGTTTAAAGTGCTGAATTGCCTGACCAAGTTGCAGAAGTTGAGTGGATGATAGTTTTGGAACATTACTGAGCATTACAGCAAAATCTCGATCGCTGATCCCCGCCTTCTCCTCAACTTCAGAAGTCTGTGCCGCAATCGTAACCACTTCCTCTCTCTTCTCGATCGCTTGAGAACTCACCTTCCCATTTCCTAACTGAGGCGTGTGCTGAAACGGATAAGCATCGATATCAGCCGAATGCCACTTCCGGCACTGTTCAGGCATGACATCCGCTTTATCTCGCCCCATCGTATCCCGGTAATACCCGCACCAAAGCTCATGCGGCTGCAACCCATAATAATTTGGGTCGTTCCATCCACAAGTCAGGCAACTTATCGCTCCAATAGGTTCAGTGCTGGCAGTGTCTTGAACAATCTTCGCAGGCAGTCCCAACAAATCCTGACGATCGATCCCCGCTGCCTGCCGTTCCAAAAATCGTTCAGTCGCAGCTTGTCCCTGCTTGTTCCACCAGTCATGCGCCGATCGCGGATTCTTCGCCGTTAACAACTGATGCGTATTCGGGATCAAGCATTCTAGCTCCAGGCGATACGGCTCTTGTCGGCTCGGACGATGCCGCACCTTCCAATGCGGAGCCATCAAGGTTGTGACCTCATTCAGCGAAGCCTCAAACGCTTCAGTCTGCCAAGTCTTAAACGATTTTTTCAGATCCCGGTAATTCTGAAAGGTATAGCTCCTTCCCGCTTGGTCAATCAACTGAAGCGGCGCGTCCTCGGCTGGCGGTAGGAGCGTTCCCCAAGCCTGCACCAACGCTTGATGCTCCTGAAAGCGATCGGGCTGATATTTCTCAATTAATTCTTTACCTAAGGTATAGCTGATCGATTTTCCTTGCCGAATCAGCGAGATCGCTTCGGTTCGAGCCGCTTCTGGCACACTAGATGCCGCCAGCAAAATCAAGGCACTCGAATCGATCTGTACCGATTGCGAACAGGCTTTCAGCACCTCGCCAAACACCTTAAACGCATTCAAATATCCATAGACTGCCGATTTTTCTAACCCCGTTTCTTGCTTCGCCCACTCCAAAAACGCTTGATTTTGCCCGCGTGGAAACATCTCCTTCGCTTCCATCAGACAAGTCCCAATCCGATAAATGTCCTCAGCAAATTTGTGCAACCGTCGTCGAATCTCGATCGCAAGCTCACTCAATCGCGATCTGTCCGCAACTTCCGGCGGCAAGTTCAAAGGGTCTAATGCAACCTCATCAGAGGATGAATTCGGTAGAGGCAGTTTTTCAGTCACCTTTGATGACACGGGGGCAACTCCAGAGCATTTGCAAAAGGCGTGTAAAATCGGGGAGACAGAAAATCGTCTAACGAAAGGGTTATTCCAAATCGGGAGTTCTGTAAGGAAGCCTTGCAAGTTAACTTACAAAGTCCGGTTTCAATCGTACCATGATGGGCGCATCGTTTAGAGTGGAGAGGGGATTTCGTGATACCTTGTAGGAAGGCTTGCTGGGGGCTAAGACAGTATGATCGAGTCAAAATCGGTAATTATTGATGCGCCTACCAAACGCGGCTGTTTAGTGCTGGGCAACTTACTGAAGCGCGATCGTGAGGCGCTGAACTGGTCGCAGGACGAGGTTGTGCTACAGATTTTTGCGACGGTGCGAGTGCGCGGTGAAGACGGGCAACTGTGTCCGTACCGAGTGACTCGTGCCACCATTTCTGACCTAGAACGTGGTCGAAACTTAGAACCGAAGACGACACTATTGGAAGCGATCGCGGCAGTCGGCTACGTCATACACCCAAGCGGACGTGCTTTCACCGGACAAGAACTTCGTGCCATCACTCAAGAACGTCTTGATCCCCTCACTGGAACGCGAATCGAATCGTTTGATAATCTGTCTCATAGCTCAAAATTAAGTGTCGAGTGGGCAGAAGCAGCGACCTCAGCCGCGTAGAGACTGTTGCCAAATTTCCGGATATCGAACGCTAGACGGTTCCAATTCAACCCACGCAGTTTCTGGAAGCAATGGCTGGAGCGTCACCTGAAAGACATTTCCGGTCTGAAGCCGACGTAACGTTTTTAGAACGCTGATCGATCGATGACACAGCATCCCGATCGTTTTTCCATCAACCTTGGCGTACCAAAGCAGCTTGGACTTATTCTGCTCCGACGGTTGAGCCACAATCTCTAGCGAAATTAAAGATTCAGATTCTAGAAATTGTGCAGTCTGGGAGCGAATTCGTAAGGGAATTCCGTCGCTCGTCGTCGCGGCTGTGATCGAATTCGGTAAGAGATCAATTGTTGCGATCGCAGTTGTGCCCAGTGGCAACCGTGGCGATTGAGCCGTCAACCGTCCCAGCATTTCACCTTCTACTAGAACAACAGATTTCCCATGATCTGGGCTGTTCACGATACTGTTTTGGCTGATCGTAATTGGAACCGATTGCGATCCCCAGTCTCGCCCCAGATGCTTGTTCGTGAAATACTGTAGTCCAGTCACCTTTAACCGCTTGAATTGCAACGCTTTCAGCCGGCCTAGAATAGACTGCGGAAAGCGCAAGAAAATCAGTTTCGCCAATTCCAACTCTTCGGTCTGGAGTTGCATTGCTACATCAGAGCCTTTTCGACGATGAAACCATTGCCAAAACTGCGTGGCTATGATTAATGGCTCCGGAACAGCCCAGAATTGAGAGAGCATTTCTACCGCATTGTTTAACTCAGCCTGATACATCTTAGTTGCAGGAGTTGTCAGCAAAGCAGCACGAAGACCATACAAAGCTTTCGCCACTTCTATACAGTCAGAAAAATGTTTTGCCACCTCAGAAATCTCCGTAGGAGCCGACGGAAATAATTGACTAAATTGAACTAATGGACGTATTTGCAAAGGTGGAGCCGTTGCCCAAATCTGATTGGTTTGCTGAATCACAGTATCGATAGTTCCGCTACAAGAGTAAGTATTCTCACTTGGCATCGGACGATCCAAATAGATACCAGTTGGCAAATCATCCAACCAAGCAACAGGCTTATAGCGACTCAAGGCAAAACAGACTGCCATTTCAGCCTGATTCAAAGCAGCTTGTCCATCGTTTGCAAACCGCAAGACCGAAGAGAGATCGCCAATCACAACTCTTAGAATCTGTTTCAACTGATCAAAAAACGGTCGTAGCAAAGCTGGCTGCGCGGTTACATCAAGAGAACTGAATTCGATACAGAACGATCGTACCTGAGTTTGAAGGCGAACAATGGTAGGACTAAGTTGATCATCCCAATCTATCTGCTGAAAGGAATTGCAAGCCTCTTGAAAGTAAGCAAATCTCTGTTCTGGTGTTAGTCGCTGCATTTCCGTTAGCAGTGCGATCGCATGTTTTACCTGTCGGCGTAGCTGAACCATTAGCGTTGGCTGATAGCTTGAAATGAATTGCTCAAAAGTTGGCACGGATTCACTCTGCTCGATTGTAGGGTAACGGTTGTGAGGATATTGAAGATCAGTAACTTCAGCCGAAAAAGTCGGATAATCGACTGCTGAAAGGAAAGCTAACCGATCTCCTCCAAAATTGATTTGAAGGTCAGCAGCCGTATCTGGATGGAGATAGATACAGTTTTCTACACGATTTGGCAAATGATGATTTCGCAGTACCCAGGCATCATTCGAGTTGATAAATGGAAGCTTTAGAACAATCGTTTCTGCACCGTCCGGTAGTTCTGGAACTGAGACTTGATCGGGTTGAAGAGTTAGATCGGCTTGCGCGATCGCGCTTCGAGCCGTCAGCGTCTCACCTGTTGCGATCGCGCTCCACCAAGACTGTCCAAATTCAACCAATCGAGCCGCGATATACGGATGCTCCAGCATCTGAAGATAATGATCGAGGTCGGTTTGAAGAAAAAGATCGAACAATCCAGCTTCTTCAGGCGTAAGAGAAGGTAAGCACCAATCAGAATCCATTTGACGCTGGTTCAAATACTGCCGAGCCAGACGACGAGGATCATGCTGAAGTTGAGCAAGATTTTCTGCTTGTGCGCGAAGCTGTGGCAAGAATTCAGTTTCAAGGGTGTGGGGATAGTTCACTAGAACGGCTGTGCCGAGTGAAACCTCTTTCACTGTAGCAAATTCAAAAATCCCAAAGCCGATCGTCAAGCAGTAATCGCCGACTGCCAATGCCTCACCTCGGAAGCAGGAACGCGGCAACATCAGATCATAGGGAGCAATACTGGAAGTTGATGTCACTGTTGCAATCGCGAATTGCCCTTCCGCCTGATTATTTTGGGGCCTAATACCAAAACCAACCTGAAAAACAGGAGGAGCTAACCCTGCAAGATTTTGTGCTAGAGAATCACTAATTTTACCGTGACCTAATCCAATAAAAATATTATCACCAATCACAGTGCCATCTTCCACGACCTTCAATCGAACAGTCAGTTCTTGTACTAGAGTTCGACAAGAGCGGAATAGATGACTAGCAGCTAAAAAATCTGATGCTGTATTCAAGCGGAGTCGCTGCCGAATTGGCTCATTTGAATAGTAACCACGATCGCAATCAACGCATTGTAAATGCATAGACTGGAAAGGCGAGAGATCATACTCCACAGAGGAATCGAACCAACCGATCGCAAAATGCGCCTCTGGGAAAAGATATTCAGCAAGAGTGTTTTCAAGAGAAAAACAGTAAGGCAAAGGCTGTTTCAAGGCAACAACAAACTGCTCCAAAAGCAGAGTCATGGTTAAACGCGAGAAGAATTTAGATTGGCGAAAATCGAGGTTGTGACTTTCACCAAAGTTATAGCCAATTCCAAAAATATCTTCAACTTATGGTGAAAAGTAATTCTGTATATTTCACCAAAAATTAGAAAACTGCTTGAAAAATCCAATCAGTCACGATAGAACATAAACATTGAGCCAAATCTAATAATGAGGGTTCAGATCCTCCTTTAGGAAGGATGTTCGCCCTTCTAAGTTGAATAAGCTAAGAAGCAATCAGTTGTATTTCACTCTTGCACCCACTTTCACCCCTATACGCTAGGTTAAAAACCATTGGTTGACGACTCAGCGATGCTCTGCGTCGGATACCCTAGCTCGATTGCAGTTTCTTTATCGAATTCAGCATCATTTTACCGTTAGAGTATTATTGAGGAACACATTAGGATGAGCGCTTCAGAACATTCAATCGATCGAAATTCTCATCACAGTAACGAGTCTGGTGCAGTAATTAATGGCACTGTATCATCGAATCATACAAGTAATAGATCGCAAGGAACTTCCATCGAGAGTGATCGTGTGGAAGCATCACTTAGTCAAGCAGTATCAACAGATTCCAATACATCTCGCTCACACAGGACCTCCAGCCCTCAAACCTCAGAGAGTGAGATATTCAATCACATTTCTCCCGACCAGTTAAAGGATACGAAAACCGTTAATTCAAGTCGCATTCAGACAGAGGCGAACTTGAGCGATCGACTTGGAACCAATGGTGATGTGCTCGCTCCGGGTAGCGGAACGAATACCATCATCTCAAGCCAAGGCAATGACATCATTCTGGGCAACGCAGGCGGCTTCAACACCATTACCACAGGCGAAGGGAGCGATTTGCTCGTGCTAGGTCGAGAAACAACAAACCGAGTTTTCGATTTCAATCCTGAGCAAGACCAATTTGGAATTAATGATAGTTTGAGCAAAGATATTGTGATTGGACAAGGACAAAACCCAACCAAAGGCGGAATCGACCAACCTTTAGATAGCGAAAACAATACGGTCATTATTGATCGCTCAACTGATCACATTTTGGCATCGCTTACCTTTACAAACACTGGTGACATTAGCGATCGCAACTTTGTCCGTGTTGAGAACAGGGATCTGCAATCCCTACAGAACGGCTCTACTACCAGCAAAGAAGCTTGACCGCAAAATTATTACCCTACTCAGGAGCAAAACTTATTATGGCAACTGGCTCAACCCACTCATTTGATCACCATTCGCAGCAAGAATCTGTCGGAGCCGCAATCTCAGTAACATCTGCCTCAAATGCTTCCTCAAATTTAGGCTCAACAGGCTCATCAATTCAAAACGACGATGTAAACCAAGCTCTGATTCAAGTCACTAGCACGGACTACGATCATAATCACGCCAAGCCTGCTGGCACAATCGACTTACAGCAAACTGACCATGAGGAGTTTCGGCAGCAGAACGGAACGGATCAAAGCGATCGCATTACAGGCAGCGACGGAAATGACTTCTTGATGGCGGGAAGCCAGTTGATTCAAGGAACCGCAAGCGGTAACGGACCCGGTGAATTCCCATTCGCAAATGACAGTCCAGCAACCACCTCTGTGAATTTTGAACTAAAAGATGGTCAGCTTAAAATTGACGGGGTTGCCAATAATCTGGATGGCGCTCCTCTGTTTTCTCAAGACGAAACCGTGATCGACCCAGCAGCAAAAATTCTGAATGGGTCAGACCCAGAGACATTAATCGAGGGATTTCTCAAAGCCCCGCAAGATAGTGAAGGCAATACTTTAACTGGAACTCATCTTCACTTCAGCCCAACCGAGGATTCACGCGGCAATTTTGCGGATGCAACAGTTATTCGGTACGTCGAGAATACGTCAACAGGTAATCGGTCTGCTCAATTAACAGGAGAATTTGACCTCAACCCAGAAGAGCAGGCTGCTTTTGCAGCTGGAAATCTCTATCTCAATCTGCACACGAATGTAGATGTTGATCAAGACGGTCGAGCCGGATTTCCAACTGGAGAAAATCGCGTCAATTTTAATCAAACCGTTGTCAAAGCCTAAACCTTAAAGCTTGAGCAATCTGAATCGTGCTGCCTTCTACCTACCATGATTGGCAAACTTTTAATTGGACGTTACTTGGTGCTTGAGCAGATCGGTGCTGGAAGTTTTAGCAAAACCTTTCTCACTCTCGATAAATATCTACCACAGTCACCGCTCTGTGTGGTCAAATCGCTCAATATTGATCCTGAGCAAGATTTGTCGATCGAGCAAATCCGTCCCTTATTTGAGCGAGAAGCCCAAATCCTGCAAAACCTTGGACAAAAAAGCGATCGCGTTCCACGTCTGTTAGCCTACGTCGAAGAGAACTCACAGCTATACCTCGTTGAAGAGTACATTGATGGAACTGCGATCGATCAAACATTGGTACAGAAACAAATTCTAACATCGAACGAAGTGGCTGCCATCATGCATGAGGGTCTGGAAATTCTTCAGGTCATTCATGCACAAGGACTAATCTATCAAGATCTTAAACTGAATCATTTGATTCGCCGTCATCGGGATGGAAAACTAGTTCTAATTGATTTTGGAGCAGCGATTCATGTTGAAGATCTCGATCGCGAAAACATCACGTTTGGTACGCTCGAATACAGCCCGATCGAGCAGCAGAACGGCTATCCAACTTTTAGCAGTGACCTGTACGCTTTGGGCGTTTGCGCCATTCAACTTCTAACTGGAGTACCACCGGATCAGCTACAACTTCATCCTAAATTTGGAGCGTTGCCGTGGAAACCCGCTCTTAATGCCAACTCAGTTGATCCGAGTCTTGTCGTAATCCTTGATCGATTAGTAGCTCCAAGGGTTAGCGATCGCTACTCCAACACGCGCGAAGTTCTAGCCGCTTTGCAGTCGCTTCCTCTGACACCCAAACCAGCTTGGAGCGATCAAAATAGGATTTCGTGGGAAGCTCTCAAAAACAACATTCGCTATTCACAATTGTTGGATAAATGGCACAGGGCTGCACACCCTTCTTGGGGAGCGACTGCACTGCTAGCGATTGGAGCAATTGTTTTGGCAAAGCCGTGGCTCTCTACGCCGTCGATGAGCAGTGCGATGGCGGCTCAAATTGCCACGATTCGATCCAATACTCAGCCACTAACACTTCTATCAGAGCAAAACATGTCTGCACCAGCACAGTATTTAGCGATGACAGCTAATCAAACAATCTTAGCGAGAGACAGCAATGAGTTGCTTCAACTGCGGGATATTCGCTCTGGAAAAAGTCTTCATTCTTTTCAACTTCCTAGCACAGTGACAACATTGATTTCAGATTCAAAAGGTCAGTGGTTGGTTGGGAAAGCTGATCAAAATCAGGTGTGGGTCTGGAATACTACAACTGGAAAATTAGTTCATCGCTTACAGTCTCGCCAGCCCATTTCAAATCTCATTCTGAGTTCAGATGAGCGAACTTTGATAGCTACCAGTCCTAATCAGATTCAGATGTGGAACCTCGCGATTGGGAAATTAACTCATGCGATCACCACTACCGACACAGAAGAAATCAGAACGCCCCTATTGCACACACCCGTAAATGAACTGGTTTGCGTGAATAGCCAGCAACATCTACAGGTGATTGATTCTCAAACGGGCGAAACGAAAAGAGTTCTAGCAGGACATACAGATACAATCCGCCAGGTATTGCTAAGCCCAGATCAGCGATTCTTGTATAGCGTGGGTCGCGATCGCATACTGATGTGGAACCTCACCACCGGAGAATTGATAAAAGTCTTTCCTTCTCAATCTGCCCAAGTTGAGAGCGCTGCCGTTTACGAAAATCGTATGGTGACCCTCCACACCAGCGGCGCATTGAGAATCTGGAATCGAGAGACAGGAACCCTTCAGCGCACGATTAGTTTTCTCGACGGGCAAACGCTCCTGAGTCCAGACGGACGATATGTATTGAATTACGCAAAGGATCAGCATCTAAGAGTTTTACAAATCGCTTTTGATTAATCATGTTTAGCCGCCTTTCAGAAAAAACGTTTCATCGTATCCGATGGGTGTTGACGATCGGATGGTTCCTATTGATCGCATCCTTAATCTACGATCCAATTACGGTGCAATGGACACAGCCTCAAGCGAATTCTTCAGGTCTTCCAAGTCCGTTTCGACTTGATCCAAACATTTACTTGAACCCCCAGGATTGCGTCAAGATTCGATCTAACTGCATCTCAGAGCAACCGTTTGCGCTTGGGACGTTGATTTGGTGGTCGATGATTGTCCCCAGTGCTATTTTTATTTTGCTGGTTTTCGGGCACGAGTTCTGGCGGCGCATTTGTCCATTATCATTTATGTCCCAATTGCCGCGTGCTTTGGGGATTCAGCGAAAGCGCACAGTCATTGATCCAGTTACAGGTCATCCTTGTCAAGAGGTTGCCACGATCGAACAGAACTCATGGTTAGGGCGAAATCATCTCTACGTGCAGTTTGGATTGTTTGTTTTGGGATTAGCAGCTCGTTTGCTATGGGTGAATGGTGATCGCATTCTACTCGCAGGTTTCCTAATCGCCACGATCGCTTGCGCGATTTTCGTCGGCTATCTCTATAACGGTAAAAGTTGGTGTCATTACTTCTGCCCAATGAGCCCTGTCCAACTTGTCTACACAGGTCCACGATCGCTGCTCGGTTCTCAGGCACATCGCTTGCATCCTGGTACATTAACTCAGTCGATGTGCAGAACAGCCAATCCACAAACACGCCAGGAGCAGGGCGCTTGCGTTGCGTGTAAGACTGCCTGTTTCGATATTGATGCCGAAAACGCCTACTGGCAAGAACTGAAAAAACCAGGGCGGCGGTTGGTGCAGTACGGGTATTTGGGCATGGTCATTGCTTTTTATCTGTATTTCTTTCTCTACAGCGGAAATTGGGACTATTACTTTACAGGGTCTTGGGCACACGAAGAGGACGCTCGGAGCAAAATTGCTGATGTAGGCTTTTACATCTTCGGTTCCGCAATTCCAATCCCTAAATGGATAGCAATATTTCTGACGTTTGCAGTTTTGATTGCTGCTTTTGTTGTCTTGGGATGTTGGCTAGAGAAGCAGTATCGTTCATATCGAGTGCGACGAGGACAGAAAGTTTCAGCAGAACAGGCACAGCATATTGTCTTCACTGCCTTTACGATAGTGTCATTTTGGGCATTCTTCTCGTGGGGAGCGCGTCCAACTTTAAATCGGCTTCCACCCATGCTTCTCCTTGGAATCAATGCTCTGATTGTTCTGGTCGGGACACTTTGGGCAGTTCGTACCTTTGGGCGATCTCAATCTCAGTACAAGCGTGAAAAAGTGTGTCTCAGCCTGCGTCAGCAATTAGAGCACGTCGAAATTCCAAATGAGATTTTGGCTGGACGATCGCTAGATGATCTGAGCGTTGACGAGATCTATACACTTGCCAAAACACTGCCAAACTGGCCGCAGGAATCCCGACTTAGAGCTTACGCAGACATTCTGGCTGATGTCATCACTCATCATAAAATCAATGTCGCCGATAGCTTCAGCTTCCTAGATTCGCTGAGGCAAACCATGCAGCTATCTGATTCAGACCATTTCATTGCAATTCAATTTCTCGCTGAAAAGCGCTCTGGACTATTTACCGCTCATACTCAGAGTTTCGCCCAAGCAGGTCATCAAAACAGCATCCCGACCGTTTCCTTCTCACGACAAACGGCTAAAACAATTCCCTACCGCCCAAAACCTCGTTAACTCCAGCAATCGCGTCTCATGATTAAGTTTCAATCGATCACCCTTAACCAGCAAGAACACGGGCAACATACGTTAGCTCAAAATGATCCCGACCAAACAGAATGGCTGATCGGCAGAGCAACCCTATGTGATTTAGTTCTTGTTAGTCCAGGAATTAGCCGTGTCCATGCCAAGATTAAATTTATAGATGGAGTTTACTATCTTGTGGATGCAGGCAGCTTAGACGGCTCGTTTGTAAATGGCAAAACGATATCTCAACCGCATCCGCTACAAGTTGGAGATCGCATTCAAATTGGTGAAACGTTCCTATATATTGAGGAAATGCTTTCCCAAACAACGATCGCACAGGCAAGTACTAAAGAAAATGCTGCAAGGTATTGGACAGATGAAGATCTTACAGTCTTTTGTTTCCGAATTGTTGACGAAACACCTGATACGAAAACCTTTTGGTTTGCGAGTAATCCTGCCGAACCAACGATACTGTTCTACTATCAGCCAGGGCAGTTTGTAATGATCGCAGTTGAGATCGGCGGGAAACCTGTTTCTCGCCCCTACTCAATTTCTTCTAGTCCATCGCGCCCTTACGCGATCGCGCTTACGGTAAAGCGAGTTCCAGCCCAATCGCCCGATATGCCTCCAGGAGCCGTTTCAAATTGGCTACATGATTATTTGCGCGTCGGTGACTCGATCAAACTGCTTGGAGGGGCATCTGGGCAATTTACATTTCTTCCAAATCTGCCACCCAAACTCCTGCTAATTTCCGCAGGCAGTGGGATCACCCCAATGATGTCAATGGCTCGATGGCTCTACGACACTGCCTCGGATACAGATGTCGTGTTTTTGCATGCCGCTCGCACTTCCACAGACATTATTTTTCGCGATGAACTCGCATGGATAACAGCACAACTGCCAAATTTTCATTTGAGAGTAACAGTAACTCAGCAACCTCTCAAAAGTGCGTGGATGGGACTAGCTGGAAGGATTTCGCGATCGATGCTGGAACTTCCTGATTTATGCGATCGCACCGTCTTTGTCTGCGGCTCTGATGGATTTAGACAAAGCATTCGTGCTTTACTTGAGGAATTACAGTTTCCAATGCAGCAGTACCACGAAGAAAGCTTTGGGCAGCGAACGCCTGTTCAAGAGGTAATCGTTCCTGCACTAGAATCCGCTTCCTTGATGAATGGTAAACAGCCGTCATGCTCGGTTCAATTTACGCGATCGCAGCAAGAAGTAACAGCATCTCCCAATACATCAATTTTGGAAGTTGCTGAACAGGCAGGAGTGGCAACCATTCGGTATGCCTGCCGAGCAGGTGTATGCGGTGCGTGTAAGGTCAAAGTGCCAGCAGGGGAAGTGAAATATCAACACGCTCCGACCGCTCTCACCAGCGAGGAGCAAACGGCTGGATATGCGTTAGCTTGCGTTGCTCATCCTGTGGGTCAAGTTACCGTCGAAGCCTAAACCGATTGAGCTTCAAATCGCGTCGGTTCATCTGGGTAGAGAAGTTGCACGACGCTAAAAACGTTGATATCGAGAATTAGATTCTCCATGGCTAAGGAATAGCAGCGATCGCGTGAGTCATATTCGCCGATCGCTTTAAGCTGCCGATGGGTCGTGTATCCCCAAAGCTGAAGCCACGAATCATCCGGTTCGACTTGCATTGCAAAATAATAATCTCCAGCGTGGTCTGTATCATCTACCCAAAATTGCGGTACTCGAATTTCGCTTCTATCAATGCTGAGATCAGGGATCAGAACAAGGCTCTTTTGACCTAGCTGAACTGAACTACCGTTAATGCGTGCCCAATCTTCAAATAGCAGTGCTGCTTGAGAATTGATTTCTGATCGAAGCCACGGAAGCACAGTTTGTAAGCTGATCTGATTTATGTAACTGTTCCACTGTGCCCACTGGGAGGAATGAGTTCGGTTACTCATCCAAGCTTGCTCTTGAAGATGAGATGAGATCGCAAATGAAGGCTGTTGAATTGAAAAGTTTGGAAGCATTTTTCGTTAGGACTATGGCGAAGCAACATAAATGAGCGAAAGTCACAGACGCGAACCCTTGATCATTCAGAGAAATGGACTGGTTAAATTTCCATGCCTACGTTACAAAATCATTAGCTGATAGTTGTGAATTATCAATTCTGATAGTTGTGAATTATCAATTAGTGCTGCGAACTGATTCCCATTACCAAATCCAGCCTCCGCTCCATTTGAGTTATAATTTTCTCAACGTACCGATCTCATCGCATCAAATGCCTTAAGAATTGGTTCAGCGACGTAGCTAATTGGAGTGCGGGATTGGGTTTTCATGTTTGCTGTTAATGTCATTCCAGGCGCGATGGTAAAACGTCTCCCTTGGCGCTCTAGAAAGGGCTGATCGAGCCGAATTTCAACTGGGAAAACAGTTTGCCCATTACGCTGATTTGGTGGATCAGCAGGGACAGCTTCGCTGCTAATTTTAGTGACGACTCCAGAGATTGAGCCGTGTTCAGTAAATGGATAAGCATCAAGCCGAACTTCAACAGGAATCTCGTTGCTTAAGCTTCCTACATCAGCATTAGCAACCTGTATCCGTGCGATCAATGCTTCGTTCGGAGTGACCTTCACTAGCGCCTGACCTGGCTGCGCGAAAAGTCCAGGGATTCTTGTTGCTAGATCAAACACAACACCGCTTGTTGGAGCTTTGACTTCTTGCGCTTGCAAATCAAGTTTGGCTTGTTTGAGTTGGGCATCAAGTTGGGTTAATTGGCTTTGATTAGTTTGCAGCGTGTTATCAATTTGGGCATCAAGTTGGCTTAGTTCAGCTTGAGTTGCCCGCAACTGATCCGCGATCGTTTTCTGCCCATCGATCTGAGTTTGCAGGCGATTTACATCGAGCAAGCGCCGCTGAACTTGATTCTGATTAAATTGATTCTGCAAGGCGTTTACCTCAGTTACTCGGCGCAGATACTCAGTTCGCGAAATTCCTCCAGATTGCCTTAGTGCCGTCAAATTAGAGAGTTGCTGTCGCTCTGCGCGTAGTCTTGCTTGATTCTCCACAAGCTGGGCATCTGCCCCGGTTGTCTGAGTTTCTAGCACACTCACTTGAAGTTGACTTAGCGAGCGGAGATCATTCAATCCCTGCACAAATAAAGTGTACTGCTGTAATTGTTCAGGAGTAAGATTTTGAGGCTTTCCAGTCAACTTCGCAATCAAGAGATTTCGGCGTTGCACCTGACTCAACAGCTCTTGTGGAATCTTTAGTTTAGGATCTGCCAGATTCACACTGCGTCCTTGTCGAGCTAGCCTGAGCAGAGAAACTTGTTTTGAAATCGGCTCGCGCTGCCGCATCAACGCTTCAAAACGGTTGAGAAGCTCAGTTTTATCAAGCTGCATCAAGGTCTGTCCCTGCTCTACAGTCTGTCCATTCTGCACTAACACTGCTGTTACGACTCCACCAGCGCGGGATTGAACGGACTGAGATGAGGACAACGGTTCAAGCTTGCCACGGGCGGTCACAACCACATCAATCCGAGCGAGAATCGACCAACCTAAAAGCCCTGCGCCTAACCCTAAAATAAGCAGCTGCGATCGCCGCACCCACATTTCAGCGTGAGGCACATCAAATTCGGGGCGTTCAAGCTGCACATCCACTTGCTCTGCTGCCGCTTGCATCCGTTGACGTAGGGCATGAGCAACTCGAAAGAATAAGCGAGGTTTTTGCGAAGTCATAGTTTCAACTAGATTCCTGAACTTGTCGTGTATAAAGGCAGTAATACAACTGGCGTTTTGCCATGAGTTCGGCATGAGTGCCTTGCTCCATCAACACACCAGATTGAAGGTACAAGATTAAATCCGCGTGGCGTAAATTTGCGAGGCGATGCGTGATGAAGAAGACAGTTGTATTCCGAAATCGATTCATCAAATTCTCGACTACACGCCGCTCTGTTTCATAATCGAGGGCACTGGTTGCCTCGTCGAGAATAACTAAGTGAGGATTGCTCAGAACCATTCGAGCGATCGTAATTCGCTGCCGCTGCCCACCCGATAGTGATGCTCCACGCTCATCAACTCGTGTGCTGTAGCCATCCGGCAGTTCCATAATAAAATCATGTGCTTCTGCCACCTTTGCGGCTTCAACAACAGCTCGATCGTCCGCATCCGAGAATAAAGTGATGTTGTCGCGAATGGTTCCTTCAAATAAACCTGGTTCTTGTGGGACGGTTCCAATCTGCCGACGTAGCGAGGCAAGACTCACTTTACTAATATCGATCCCATCAACGTAAATCGAGCCTTGATTTGGAGAATATAGACGTGGCAGAAGTTTGACTAAAGTGCTTTTCCCTGAGCCACTTTGACCCACAATGCCAACAAACGCCCCTGGCGCGATATCGAAGTTAATATTGACTAATTGTTGTTGCTGGCTATTAAATCCAAAGCTCACAGTCTGATATTGCACTCGTCCAATGATTTCAGAAAGTGCAACTCTTTCAGCATCTTCAACCGAAAATTCCATCGCAGTATTTTTGATATCAGATAATAGCTCGATCGATAAATTTGCTTCCTGCACTCGCTGTCCCAAGTGCGACAGCCGAATGAGGGGACCTGTCACATATCCACTAATAATCCGAAAAGCAATCAGCCCGCCCAACGTCAATTCGCCATTCAAAACCAAGCTACCGCCAATCCACAAGACAACTAAACTACTGAGATTATTGATAAACGTACTCATCGCTTGAAATACTGACCCCGCGATCGTCGTCCGAAGACTGCTGCCCAAATATTGCAGATAACGATCGCGCCAATGTGCTTGCGCTAAAGACTCGATATACTGCGCTTTCACGGTAAAAATACTATTTAGCACCTCAATCAAATAAGACTGCATTCGAGCGCGCTGATCTGATCTCTTCCGAATCAACCTATCGAGAATCGGAGATGCAAATAATGTAAGTAGCGCAATCAACGGCACAAACCCCAACACACAGAGCGTGAGAAAAGGGCTATAGAGCCACATCACTCCCACATACAGTAGCGAAAAGATAACATCCAAGGCAACGGTAATCGAAGTGCCTGTGAGAAACTGCCGAATCGTTTCCAGTTCTGAAATTCTCGCTGCCAGTTCTCCCACAGGACGCTTCTGAAAGAAGGGGAGCGGCAAATTGAGCAGATGCCGGACAATTTCAGTTCCAACAACCAAATCAACTCGGTTGGTAGTGCTATTGAGTAAGTACGTCCGCAACACAGTCAAGACAGATTCTACTGCTGTCACCACCACTAGCAACCCACCGAAGACAGGTAATGCTCTGGGATTAGAATTAATGATGACTTTATCGATAATCTGCTGAGTCATCAGAGGATTCGCAAGCCCCAAAAGCTGCACTACCATTGAGGCAAATAGAACTTGCAGCAGAATGCCTTGGTGCGGCTTGAAGTATGGCAAAAACCAGCGCCACCCGAACTGCTGCATTGGGCTATCTGCATGACGACGAGCAATCAGCGCATAACTGAGTTGAATACCAGAGCTATTTTCTGCGATCGCAAGTTGCTCAGTCACCTGCTCCGGCTCTAAATGCAGTAAGCCGTCAATAGGAGAAGAGATCGTAACCGATGTCGAAGTCGCCTCATACAGAACGCACGGAATTCCATTCAAAACAAGTAATGCTGGCATTTGCAGCCGGAGTAGCCCCTTAGCAGTTGGAGAGAATCGAGTGACCTGGGCTTGCAGTCCAAATGCTTCTGATATCCGAACATAGCGCTGCATTCGCTGATCACTGAGCGTTGCTAGCCGAGGATACCAACGCCTGAGAATATCTGGACGGTAGGGAATTTGCAGGGATTCGCATAAATTCCAGAATGTCGTAACCCAATATTCAGAAAGCTCTGAGGACTGCGATCGATGAGCAGGATAAGATTTACGCTCTAACAGGAGTGGTGTCGGTAACGATTGAGAAGGAGTTAGAAGCCGCTCTAGTCGGTCAATGACGGTTGAAGTAGATGTGTGACTTAGGGGATCTGCCTCTAATATCGAGTTGAGAAAAGCACGATCGATGCCAATCAAGCGAGTAGGAGACAGATTCGTGTGGATCGCTGAGAAATCTTCAGTTGTTTGAATTAAAGTACCAATCGGCTGCAAATTACCACTACTCATGAACCATACATAGCCCGATGGCAGGGTTTCAAGCATTTGAGGTTGATAGGTAATTGCAAGATTCTGCTCAATGATTGTCTGAATAACGCAGTTCAAGTCAGGTCGGTTGACTTGAACTGGCAACGTTGCAAAGAAACGAGATAGAACATCATAAAGCTCGATCACACTAACACACTCCCTCACTACGGGCATTAATTCCGCACTCAGTAATTGCTCAAAATCGTCTGCAGAAAGCGATAGGGTTAGCGTTTCAGCCAGCCCTGCCGATCGCACTGATCCAACGCTAACGCGCCGCAAGAGTCCTTCCCATCCGAACGTTTGCCCAGTTTCTAATCGAGCGATCGTGACTTGCTGTGGCTGAGTTGAACTAACGATACGAATTTGCCCTTGGACAACGCAATGAACTGCGATCGGAAGCTCACCTTCGGCAAAAATGACCTGGCCTGGCTGGAAATCATTCAGCGTTAGTCTTGAGGCAATATACCGACAAGCTTCAGGAGATAGTCGATTAAATGGAAAGGAACTGAAAAAGATGGGTAGAAACGATCGCACTTCCAGATTAATCATACGATCGCCTCAGCAGGTGTTTGATTAGCGTTGAGCTGAAGTTGTCCAGGTTCAGCAATGCTAGAGCGGAGTGTAGAGCGCAGCCACCGATTGAATCGCTGATTGCGGAGGTCAGCGCGAACCCATTCCGTTAATCGCGCCGCGAAAAACTGCTCAATCCGAATGATCCAAGCTTGATCCTCAAGTACGATAGGTCCATAAATTTGTCCAACTTGTCCTTGGTAAACGATTTGAGCAACAGGCATCGGCAAGTTAGACAGACGCACTAATCCAATCCATCCTTGCGAATCGCGTTCTGTCCCCTCTGAATACTGGGTAGCAAGCGATTCAAACGATACCTGATCATCCCGAAGCTGAAATAGCAATTCTTCGGCAAGCTGGTGATTTGAGGTGCGAATCAGGGACAACACAACCTGATCAAACTCTGACTTCCGTTGCAGAAACTCGGCATTGATTTGGCGATCGAACTGTGTTTGCTTCAGCTTCTGAATTCGCAGCTGTCGAACTGCTTTTTCCAGATCTGCTTGCGTTAGCTGCCGTTGACTTGCCCAGTCTCTCAGAAACACCTGGAAATCGTCGGGCGCGATCGTGCGATTGCGCCCTGTCAAATGCTCAAACACTTCGCCTTCGCTAATCGAAACTGAGGTGAGTATTGAGTCCAGCAAGATGTGCTCTAGAAACGATTCTAGAAGTTGATGACGAATCAGAGCTGCTACCACTTGTTCGCCAGTCAGCTTTAAATTTCCAAACGTTAAACAGACTGTCATTTTAGTTGAGTTGCAATGATCATCTCAAATCAAAGCTGGCTGAACTCGAACGATCGCGAATTCAACTCAGTTCGGGGTTTAGACTAGCTTCCGCACCGTTAGCAATACGCAATCGCGTATATCCTCCAGTAAGTGGAGTCAAAGATACGGTTTCGGTGTTGCAATTTGAATCAATCAGGCTAATGCAGCGATCGCTGCTTCAATTACATAAGGGTTATCACGCTCTGAAATACGATACCTATCCCCATAGAGAGATTTCAAAGCAACAGAGTTAGCCGATGGGAGACTCTATCGATCGGAAGAAGACATCACCAATTGAGCGCGATAGCATTTCGGCATTTGCATTCTAAACACTACGAACATTTTCTTACTGGGTTCGTCCACCAAGCTACACCTCCAGCAAGTATTAGCCGTTGGAGTATTCGCCTTGTCAAAATTAAACGTTTTTAGGAGACTGACTGCCATGAGTCGTTGGATCTTGGGCGGCGGACTATCTGTGTCTGTCGTATCACTTGCTTTGTATGCGATGACAGTAGGGATTCCAGTTCAGAAGAGTGGAATCCCAAACGAGATGGAAACTATCTATGCCAATATGTTGAAGCAGGCAGAATCTTTAGCGAGTCGCGATCGCTTTGCTCAAGCTCTTCAGGAGGTTCAAGGCATTCCTCGGAACAGCCGCCATTTTTTTCAAGCCCAACAATTTCAGGAAAGTTGGTCAAAAGAAGTTTTACAACAAGCGTTAGAACAATACCGCCAAGGCAAACTTGATCAAGCCGTAGCTTCGCTCAAACCCATCCCGTCAGGCGCAAGCATCACCTCACAAACCCAAGCATTTCGTACCGCTTGGACGCAGGAAGCCAGATTTCTGAATCAAGCTCTTTCTGCGGCTGCTAACCGGGATTGGTCAAATGCACTGCGATCGCTCGAAGCGTTGCGTGGAACCGGAACTTACACTACACCACGAGTCCAAACACTACTTGAACAAGCGATCGCAAATGCGTTTGATCCCTCTGTCACAACGATTCGCCTCGCTACTGCACCGCCTAATCAATCCGCTCCATATACGCAATCCATTCCGCCTCTGACACAATTTACGCCACCTAGATTAACGCCCCTGGCAGTCGATACCGAAGCAGCGATCGCACAGTCTGAACCTCAAACAGCGGATACAACTGTTGCGACAAACCCACCTGCCGCACTTAATCAAATGGCTCTTGTTCCGGTTACGCCCGTTCTTCCTGTTCCTTCTCCACCACCAGCCCCTTCAACAGTCGCCCGTTCTGAACTCACTCAAACGCCAGTAGCAACACCTCAAGAGACAGTACCTCAAGCGCTCGCAACTTCCCCTCAAACTCAGTCATCCTCGACTACATTACCGCTACCCGCTAGTACACAACAAAACCCTGAAGCAGTCGTTCAAAGCAAAGTGACTCAAAGAGAGCAAATCGCAGTGCCTCAATCTCAGCCGCGATTAATTCCCCCACAATCAGAAACCGCTCAAACCGATATAAGAGAAGTCGTTCAGCCTTCCCAGCAAACCCCACGAACCGTTTTGCCTCAGCTTCCATCTGTCCCTACGAGAGAATCATCACCGCCATCCGAGATCGATAATCAACCCTCTCAGGTCGAGACCGCTCCTTCTGAATCTTTGAGTGCAGATTTAGTTGCTGAATTACCTCCAGCAGAGCAGACTTTGATGCTCAAGCCGCTAGATACCCAAACCTTGCAGAAAGTAACCAAGGTTCTGCAAGCTAATACGGAATCTTCTCAGCCAGGGCAGAGAAATGCGATTTCGACGCGGTAAGTTAAGCAGTGCGATCGCATCTCCTCTTACAAGCAGCGCACCATTCAATTCAAGAGCTAAACCTGTGAGCGAGTGTCTTCAATTCCGCTACATTCAACTGATCCTAGTTGTTTTGGCTTGCTTTGGAGTGGTCAACTGGATAAGCAGAGCCGAAGCTCGTCCAATCAGTAGGACAAGGATTCAGTCAATTGTTTATCCCACTCCTGTTACCCGTTCCGTACCAAGAGTTCAGGCGATCCAGTATGGCAGTGTAATTCCTGGAGTATTAGCACCAGGAGGATTTCAATTTCGAGGACGATTCTTCGATGCCTATCGTTTTCGAGGAATTCGAGGCGACTACGTTCGGGTTAGCGTCGTTGGATCAGCAGATTCTCGCTCCATGAACTCGCTCAAGCTCAAACCTGCTTTTGTGCTATTGGATGCAAATAACAACGTGATTGGCGAAGGGAAACAATCCGCAGAAGCCATTAATATTCGACTTCAAACCAAGTTGTCAGCAACGGGAATTTATACGATCGTGGTCACAAGCCGCCAGCCAGGAGATATTGGACACTACAGTTTGGCACTTCAGCGAACCTACAAGACAATCTATCAAGCAGAACCCCATCCGTCTCAGCAAAATAAATCTTGGTGAAACTCTCCCACACTTTTTTCACCAAACTATAAATCTGCGGCTGAAGCCGTTATCCTATCACTTTATAGATGTTGGTGTTGATGCCCCGCTTTTTCAGGACAGTATCCAGACGTATAGAATTTTAGTGTATAGCACTGAAATCCAAGAGATTGTCGCATGGATCGAGTAGAGCAATACCGAAACATTGTTAAACAAGTTCTTCAGCACTATTACGATCTGTATCAGCGAATGCAAGATGCAGAGACAGCACTGTTATGTGATCCTGTAACTGATCAGTATCAGGTGATTCAGACTGGGTGGGATGCTCAACAGCGAAGGATTTACACAACACTGCATCTTTCGTTGAAAAATGGAAAAATTTACATTCACAGCGACCCGGCGGAAGAGGGGATCGCAAACGTTCTGATTGAGGAAGGTATCCCTAAAACTGATATTGTCTTGGAGTACCAAGCCCCAACCCTGAGAAAGTATTCGGAGTTTGCTCAGGCTTAGGAGGCAAAGCAGGACGCTCCTGAGAAGTGCGATCGCAACAAAACCTACCCGTTAGATATTGCCTCACTTTTCAGGAAGTCTAGTTCAGTTGGTTTTGCCATAAGTAGCAAGGCGAAAAGAGCCTTGATCTGAGCAGGAGATGCAAGGTGTTGCCATACCTTCGCCCAGTTCACAGGTTCTAGCCAACTCAGAAAGACTTCGTGAAGTGTCTCCAGAACTTGGATTGGCGTTTGACTGTCAGCTAGTGCCTGTTGTGTCATTGGAATTAGCATCTCTAGCGGAGTCGTTTCCTCCGAAGAATCTTCATGATGAGTGCGATCGATCGGATCTAATAGCGTTTGTAATAATTTTCGGAATTGCCGACTGATGTATCCTTGGCTCACTTCAACTCGCTCCGCGATCGCGGCTTGAGTTGGTTTCTGATCGATTGATTGCAGGTATTCAACCGCCTGCTGGATTGCCACAGTCAGCCGTTCTGTTCTAGTTGCAGCTTCTAGCGTGACCTCTGAAGCTTTAAGGGGTTCAGCCGCTAAATCAATTGGGAAATTCGTGATCAGAATGACTTGCAACTGTTCAGTGGGTCGTCGCTGCGATCGCAGTCGCCCAATTTCCTGAATCAGTTCAGCTTGAATCGTTTGGTACAGCCAAGCCTGAAATCCAGGAGTTGCCTCAGTCGCAATGTCACCTGTCGAAACCGAATACTCTGCCAGCATCTCTGTCAAATTGGGACAAGGTGCGCCCACAATAATCAGAGTATTAGTTTGCAAGAAAGTATTCACCCCACGACTATCTCGCCAATGTGCGCCATCCGCATCGAATTTTTTGAAGTCAATGACTTTTGTGGTGGGATCAATCGATCGGTAGTGATCCACCAATGCAGCTAAACGCCGCTCCTGCTGTTTGCCGCGCTGCATTCCCATTCGTCCCAAATCTGTGATGTGAAATAATTTCAAATTCTTGGAAATTTTAGTCTTCTCACGACACACAAAAATCTGATCTGATGGACAGTTCAACTTTTGAGCAAGTTCTTCTGGAGTTAGCGTAGCATCCAGAAATAATGTCGCTTTGGCAGCCGCTACGATCGAGCGATGGCGAGGATCAGGAAGGGTCATCGTGAGCAACTGACGATGGAAGGAAAGATAGCCGCCAGGAATTTTGCCTTGTAGAATCAGCACGAAGTCTGAAAACCACTGTTTTAGAACCTGCTGTTGAGCTTGTTCGGCTTTGGTGTGATCGCTCTCAAGAAACTGCTTGCGTAAGTTTCTGGGCAAATCTTGTAGGTCAGCACCATACTGAGCCGTTGTATTGAGAAAACTTAGCGTAGGCTGAAGGGCTTGCTCCAGCAGCATCGGAGCGAGGGTTGACACTTGTGGAAATTTGGAAATGACCTCACCATGCGTTAAACCGAATTTGCGATCGGATGCTCCAGAAAACAAATCTAGAAGCGCAACCAGAAGCGGAGATAAGACTTCCAAAAGTTGAGGACAATGTTTCAGCAAGTGTGCGAGTAGAGCTTCAACATCGCTGATTGTGACCTGAATTTTCTGTGAAACCTTAAAGCTATGTCCAGGTTCATCCCAGGCTAGTAAAACGGTAGTGTAGTCGTAGTCGATCGCAGGTGCAAGACTATCGGGGTGAGATCGCACTTTTGGCGAGGATAGAGCAATCCGGCGCTGGTTGAGAAATCCATAGCCATTGCCTTGAGCGTGAGTACAGCTTTCTTTTAATGGGCAAGTGCCGCAAATTAAAGCGGCTGTATCTGCACCATGAACATTCTTCGATCGCAGCACATTAATCAATTGATTACGGTTACAGTTGGGCGCGACTGTATAAGCTGCTCCAGCAGAAGCACGTTGCAGCCGTTCACTTCCATCTGGCTGGGTTTTCGTCACAAGTCCGCCATGCCGCGCCTCTAAGTCAATCCAGCCATTCTGAAGCTGAAGTGTTTCGGTTGTGGGATTGCGGTGGTCATTCGATAAATAGAAAACCTGCCGTACTCCAAACTCTTCAGGAGAGAGTTGTCCAGTGGTGTAGGACTTCCCGCTTCCCGTTCCACTTTGATCCAGAATATACCGATACCCTTGATGAACTGCTTGCTGCCAGACTTGTTTGCGATCACACGACTCATACTCCACGATCGCAGTTTTTTGCAGTGCAGGAGTAGGGTGAAAACCACGAGCAGGCTTTGGTTTTTGGCTCAGGCGACGAAGTAGATGTTTGAGTTCTTGAATCAGAAGATTTTCTTGTTCAGCCGCGATCACTTCAAAGGCTTCAACACTGATCAATTGAGCCTTGTTAAAGCCTACGGAGTCAAGTTCATCAATATCACAAGCTGCTTTCGTGACTTGTTCCCACCAGCGAATTTGAACGGTATAGCCCCAACCCTGAAGGAGTTCCCAGGTTAAGCGATATTCACGCAGGACATCACGATTTTGAACCGCGCCCGCATCTGCGTTCAGCACAACCGTTTGAGTATTAAGTTCAGTCGCAGCTTGATCAAGAAACTGCCTGAATAACTGTGGACTTCTTGCCCACTGCCCGCCAGCGGCTCCAATAAATAACAAGCCAAACCGTTGTGCAGCAATTAAGGGTTTAAGAAAGCCTTCGGCTAAGTTAATTTCAGAACTTTGGACAGTTTCTTTCGATCGGTAAACTCCGATCGGTACTTCTCCATTGGGCAGGTTGATGCCTACACCCCCGATTTTCTCAGAACTGACCCAGAAATATTTGCCGTTGTCGGGTTTGATCTGTGCGCCGAGGATTCTGCCGTTGATATCAGGAATCGTGATCGCCATCCCTCGATATCGCCGCAAGTGCCCACGAGAAGTCACACCTGGTAACTCAGAAGTAATGCCGGAAATCTGAGCGTCAGCAGCCCAAGTCCATAAAAGTCCTTGCTGATGTGCCCATTCGATTTGCTCCGGCGCTAAACCACGCTTGACCAAGGCTTGCTGATGTCGAGTTGCTAGATATCCAGAACTTTGACAAATTCTGCGGAATTGTCGATCGCGCTCCTCAATGCTCAGGGTTTGCTTGGGTTGAGATCGCTCAACTTGTCGCGGTTCACGCTGGAACGTTGCAGAATTTGCCGAATCTTCAATCCACATCGAAAATCCGATCGCATCTTCTCCAATAAATCGGAACCCAATCGGAGCCGCGTTGAGATCTCGACAGTGAATAATGTGCGTTGCTGTATTCTCACGACAGTCTTTGCGATCGCCCTGACAGATCGGGCAATCGCCTTTGAGAGAACTAAAGGATCGGCTCATAGTATCTGCCCTCCTGTGAGGGTTGGACACCAAAGCGCGATCGAGGGAACGGTGAGCGATTGAATGCAATCACTCACGCAAAACTCGCCCTGTCGATCGACAGGGATCAATAAATTAAATTGCATTAGTTGCCTCTACTTCGTAGGCGCGAAGTAGGGAGCGTGGCAGTGGCAACTTGCCCGCAAACTTGATACGATGATCGTCAAATGGCGGAATTAGGCGTTCCGTCATCCAGTTCGGGGTAAGAGCTTCGGACACATTTAGATAGATCCAGCGACCAAACTTGAGCTATCTAGACGTGCTGCTCCTCTACTCCGGCGCAATGTACACACACGAACCCAAAGCCAAATTGATTGCCCCGTCACATCAGGCATTCAGTCAGCTTTTGCTTGCCCATTTCTCCGAGAAACGGGCGATCGAGATTTCGGGAACTTCGCTGTTGCCAGAGGAAATTAGGCTCTCCGACGATCGGCGGTTCTAAATTACAAAAATTTCGTACCCAGGCTTGGCACGACAAAGCGTTCTGTGGCATAATTTTTCTCATGAAAAAGGAGCGCAATTTTGAATTGCGTTTTCTAGAAACCGTGTTGATAGCACGGATTTATAAGTCGAGAACCATTTTTTGTGGGGTGATCCTTGGCAGAGGATTGCCCCTCTCGCTTTTTTAAGCGAATGGTTAAGCAGTTTTGAGAATGGGAAGGTTGGTTGAAATTAGGGGACTGGGGCGTTCCTCCTTTGGATGAAAGATCGATTGAATGGATTTCGCTTTACGACGACCGCGTACCGGAACCACTTTTAGGGTTAGTAAGCGATCAACGGTCGGTAAGCTGAGTGCCTGACAGATCTTCTCGATCGAACTGAGTTCAAATCGATTCATCGAGTCAAAGTCATTTACCCAGTTAGAAATGGTATTCGCGTGCATCCGCGTATCCATTTCTAATCGATATTGACTTTTACCTTGCTGCTTCAGGATCTCTGACACATGACCGATGAGCAGAACCGAATCCGGTCGCATCTCAACAAATTCATCTGGAACCTCTGGAGCAGTATCAAGGTCAATCAATTGTCCCACCCGTGTTAGACCAAATAAGCGGCAGCAATCGAGGAGTGCTTCCCGACCGAGCCGTTTCGTGTGCCCGTAGTACAGCTTGATTAACTGATCTCGGTTTAACGAGGACTCCGGTAGATTCTGCTTAATAATGTCATAGAGCGCATCAGGATCTTTGATCCCGTAATGCTCCATCACTTTTGGCAGTTTACTAACCAGCATTTTGGTGTCCTTCGACAGATGGTTCGCCTTTAAAATTACACCTCGAACAAATTACTGTCAACGCCTAAACGCTCGAAAGATCTGCTATATCGACATTTTTGTAAAAAGTAGATGGGGGTAATCTTCCGTTTAGCTAGGAAATACCTGCTCAGATAGGTATGGGTATAGCTGGAAAGAGTCTGAAGTGTCGGGATGGTAGGAGATCGAGGCATACACCCACTATTTTTGTACTTTCCAAAGTTTGGGAAGTACAAAAATTTCACCTCTCTGGACTTTCCAAAGTTTGGAAAATTGGGGAAATTGAAGGGAGTTGAAGGGGATTTAAGTTGATCTTACTTCAGGTCATGCGTTCTTGTTTACCTGTATCTTGAATTTTAAGCTGCTCAGGTTAACTACGGCAGGATTAAGGAGCCACCGCCTAGAGAATGCTAAAATTCCGCTAGTGTAACAACATTTGCTTATTATTCAATCACTAAAAACAAGTGAAGTAACCTAAGAAGCATACTCTGTCCGTATTGGCGGTGAATAGTCTGATATAAGTTATCCTGTATTCCAAAATTATGATCAGTTGACCAATCTCCTTCCAAACAGATCTCCTGACGATATTTTCTCACTCGTTCCTGCACCAAGCTGACACAATTCGGGAGTTTTTTATCAATAACAAAACTAACCATTGCTGCAAAATCATGACCTGGACTATAGATGCCTGTAATGAATCGCATTACTCCATTCTTAATATACTTAGTCGCTAAATCTCTATCTTTTCCGGTACTGCTAATTCGTTTACACTCTATGCCAAAGTAATCTTCCTGTGTGCCCCAACCATAAAACATCTTGAAGTCAATAAATCCATCTGGCTTTAGACTCCTTCTAGACTTTCTTGATGCTGGCTCATTGACAATCTGAGGCGGACCAATAATCCCAAGACGTTCTTTTGCGAACCACATCTCATTATGCAAAGCTCCTGCAATAGTATCTTCGTCCGAAGCGACCGTGATATCGTCTGCTTGACAAACTTGTTCCCACCCTTCTCGAATTAGCAGGAGAATAGTTACTATGATGTCTTGTCTCAGAATGGGAGTAGGTTGTCCAATGACGTTAGATTCATCCAATGGCAGCACGATTTACCCTCAAGTGTTCAGAGATTATCATGTCAGCATCATTTAACCCAGCAGAACGACTCCAATATCGCTTCTGAGCAGGCTTGACAATGTAAATATCTTGCTTGTTATATATTCGTAAATCACGTCGTGTATAAATTCGCTCAACAATTTGATGTGGCAATTGCGACGCAATTCGATCTAGAACTGACCTTAACGCTTGAGCCTTAGTAGTCCGAACAATTTCTTCTTGTCCAGGTGAAGCTAAGAAACTGAATTTAACGACCTGCAAAGGAGCTGCACCAGCCTCTATAACATCTGCGACTAGTACCCTTTCTCCCAGAGTTTGAAGAAAGGGTTGAATAACACCTATCAGTTGTTGAGCATACATTTTTAATTCATCTAAACTAGGTTTTCTCAGAGCTATAGATGCTTCTCGCTCCATTCGCAAGTTGAGTATGAGATTTACTCCATCTTCAACTAAGACTTGCTCTACCTGATTTAACTTGTATAGCTCAAAAACAACTTCGTTAAGTCGTTGTTTCACTCGCTGAGATTCAGCAGAACTGGATGTTCTCAATTCTTGTTCAATCTCGATGATTCTAGAAACTAAATTTGCATTTTCTGCATTTGGAGTAGGAACAGGTAGACGAGATAAATCCTGGGTCTTGATCTCATCTCTCTCAACTCCCCATGAAGCAGATGTTAGGAATAGAAAATAGCTTGCGATCGCAGAATTTACAATTCCATTGAAATAATGAGCTAATTCCACTGGTTTATCCGAGAATGAAATGCCAGAATATCTTTGTGTATACACAGTAACTTCTTCACTGAAAGCAGAAAATACACCCTCGGAATCAGGCGTTTGACTAATGATTACTAAAGGAGGACGGTATATTTCCGGCCTTCTAGGAGCTTCCATCTGCGTATAAAATAGAAGCCCCAATCTACTTGAGTCCACTTGATACTTTGACATTTCTCCAGAAGATAAACTTTTTTGTAAAAGCAGTTCTTCTGGTACTTCTTTACCAAGTCCTGACTTAAAGCCATTAGAAAGCGGCTTACCTATAACTTCTTCAATACAGGGAAAGTTCGTTCTTAGTTTTTGCACCAAACACAAATCGCGGGCATTAGCCCAAGAAGCAATTTTCAGCATATCTGGATCTGTTGCGACTGCATATGCTGGTAGACACTTAATGTTCTCTGGACCAATTTCGATAATTCCATGTTGTCTGAAGTTCAAAGAACGCTCTGGACAGACCAAATAAAAACTATCCTTCGGATCGGCTCTACGACCTTTTCCAATAAAAATCAGTGCTGGTGCTTCAGAATTTGGAAATAAATGATCCCTACGTAACTTCGATAGATTGATTATTATGCTAGGTTTGAATCGCTTGAAGATTGACTCTTTAGCTTGCCAAGCTTTTAGTGTATTGCTGAAAAACGGCTTACCATGAAGGATCAAGCCAATTGATGTATTCTCATTAGCAAAATCACCAAGTCGCCATAGAAAAGCTTGATCTGGATTTTCACTACGGGCAATTGGATATCCATTTGCATATCCAATTGCCGGACGCTTACGCTTGCAATAATCTGTAGCTAAATGGTTTGCTTTGGATTGCGTCCAAGGCGGATTACCCACAATTGCATCAAATTCTCTACCGATGAATGGATGAATTGCGTTAAATGTTGCTTCCTCATCAAAAGCATTATTAGAGAATAAATTAGTGCCAATCAATGGCTGAAACTTTAAGTCATTAAATCCAGAAGCTCTGTGATCCAGTTCGTAGTCCAATTCTAATGCTGTCAGATACAAGCTAAAAGCTGCAATCTGAATTGCTTGGGGTTCAACATCTACACCATAGATCTGGTTATAAAGGGTATTCCGTATTAGCTGACGTGATCGTTCCGCACCCTCTAGCCAACGTTTTACAACTAATCGGCGAAGAGACTCCACGAGAAAAACCCCTGAACCACAAGAGAGATCCAAAACCTTAGCTGTACCTTGCAAATCCTTGAAAACTTCGTCTAATACTAAGTCAACTAGATTAATGGGTGTATAATGTACGCTTAACTCCTTTGCTACTTTTGAGTCTTTAGAGTAAAGAAAGTTTTCGTAGATTGAACTAATTAATTCAACAGGGATAACCTTAAAATCGTAGAAGCGCCAGAGTCTCGTTTGCCCTGATTCAATTTCTGTAGTACCACCCACTAAATCTTTAACAATATTGAGATGTTTCTTCTCATAAAAATTCTGCAAGTTGTTGAAGGATGACGGAAACATATCTCCGTTAAATGTCACTTGCAGCCATTCAAATAATTTCCGCGTAGTTCCAACCTCATTCAGCACATCAGTAAAACTATCAACCCTGAAGTGGGAGCGAAAGAACTGCACTCCTAGAATACCTCGGTCTTGAAGGTAGGCAACAAAAATCGACCTCATCAAAAGAGCATGAGACACTTGAGCTACTAGTCCCTGTTCTCTCAATTTCTTTTCAGCTTTCTGTAAATCTTCTACTAAGACTCTATCAACTCGTTTCTTTCGATCAATTTGTTTAGCATTCTGCCACTGCCAAAACTCTCCAGACTCAAGCTGAAGCCGACTGGCATATTTATTGAGTTGTCTCAGGCTTGCCTCAGTATCTTCAAACAGCGCAATTAGGTTAGATTCAGGATTGTCTTGTGTAGGCTCAGAATAGCAGTTGTATAAGCGCACATTTGTAGGCGTTACAACCCATAGCATCGGTGCTAAACCATGATTCCAAGACAGTTTGTGTAGACGTGCTAGCTCTCTTGGATCAGGCTCAGATTGTTCTAGTTGAGTAAAGTAAATACAAGGTGAACCTGAGAGCTCAAATATCGCTGTAGCATTGATTTGGGTTGGAGCAATCACAGCACTATACTTTATTCGCTTTTCAAGCTGTTGGCTATCATTCCGAAGAGACTCAGCTTCTAGAACACCCGAAGTAGGCACACCATTTCTATAGAATCCTGCCTCCTCCATAACTCGCTGATACAAAACTCTTGCAGTAGGTCTTAAAGTCATAGCTAATCAACGCCTCCTGCAAGGATCTTCTGATACGCAGCATCATTCAGATCAATTCCAGAGCGTTTATCAAAATCTAGAACCTGATGCTTCAGTGCTTCTTGGCATAGTTCAGTGATAACATCACCAACAGGTCCGATTTGTTGAATTACAACTTGTCCCTGGTTATTGCCAGAAGCTTCTAAAATAGTTAAACCGAAATCTTTTACATCTTCAATTAAGTAAAGCTGCGAATTGACAAAAACAAGACTGTGAGCAAAGAATGAGGGCTTGTGTTCTTTCAACTTTAAAAATGCAAGCACCTTACGAATCTCTTGAAGTGATAACTTCTCACGTAACCGCTCAATCGTTTTTATCTCAAGGACTTGTTGCCAACTATAAACCACTTTAGGATGCTTCAGATTACCAAACTTCCTGGGCACAACTAGCACCGTTCGATCCAGATAACTTAACCGACCTGAGCTTATTTTGGTTAGAGCCAAAGTCTCCTGACGAGTAAATCCACTGAACACAGTTATTTATTCCCTAATAGTGCTTTAGAGGAGAATTATAATCTAATGTTTAAAAAACATCCAGTGATTTAGACAAATGTTTTAATAAGCTCGAAGCTTTAGCACATAGTGAGAGATTTCTGCATTGGTAAGTAGGCTCCTAAAGGGATAGAGAACTTTTCCGAAACTTAGTAACGAACTTTTCCCATCTTGAATACTGAAATTTACTCCGATCGTAGTGATCGACCCTCCGCATGGGAGCGATCGTCAAACTCAATTTTGCGTCGCTTGCTCGGCGTTCCCATCAAATAATTGAGCAGTTCTTCGGGTTTCTGATGCTTTGCACCTTGCAATCGAACTTTCAAGCGAGTTGCCATCTGTTGCTGTTCGTCTGTCGCCGCAACATGACGAAATGCGATTTTGACCAGCTTTTCGAGTAGCTGAAGAAATTCGATGATGGTGTACGAGGACTGCAACTGTTGAGCAATTGGATCAAAGGTTACGATCGCTCGATTCTGTGCGTTAGACAAAACCACTTGGGTTGTGGTTTCAATCAGTTGCAGTGGAACTTCGGTAAGCTGACTAAGCAACACTAGACCGCGCATCGTTGGAGTGGGATCGATCGTTTTAGCAGGCGAACGGGATGAAGCGGGTGCAGTACTAGCAGGCTGCCGTTTTGAGGAGGTAGCGGACCTTGATTTTGAACGGCGATTGTTTTCTTCTGATTTTTGGGAAGTGTTTTGAGAGGGAGATTTTGAGGAGGCAGAATCGGAATGAGCGGCGCGATCGGGCTGAGTCAGTTCTTCATCTTGATCCTCTGAGGCTTGGCGTTCTGGCTTAATGTATTCTGCTTTAATTGCTAAAAATTCAGATTCAGACAAAATCTCGATTTGCCAATCATCTTCGCGAAGTTCATTTTGCAAACAGCCTGGATAGCTGAAGATGAAAGACTGCGGAGTGGGAAAGAGTTGCTTCAGACGAAGCTCAATTCCTAGCTCTGGCACGTCTGAAGCATATTCCGGTAAAGGCTGTTTGTTCTTCCTGGCTTCGTTGCGCGATCGACGTTTTTGAGCTTCTTCCTGACGGAATTGCTTAATTGTAGGAACCAGTTCAAACAGAGAGCGATCGGTATACAGACCTTCACAGAGAACAATCCGAACTTTTCCAGTCGTGCGATGCTTGAGCCGGATGATTTGATCTCGCTTAAATGGAATCGTCCCGATGTACTGCCGATGTAATTTCTCTCGATCCCACCAATAGAGCTTCACCGAATAATTGGGGCTATTGGCATAGGGGGAGTTGTACTCAAAACAATCATTGCGAAAGCGGCTTCCATCCTGCGGATTATCTTCAAACTCAGCCGCAAAATTATGTTCGGTGAAGGCGCGAATGATGCGCTTGCGCCCTTCTACACCCAGACGCTCCGAGAGTTTGAGGATGCTTTTTACTAAATCATCCAACGGTAGCTGACGACCAAGTTCTACAAACTGCCGCTCTTCTGACCCCAGAAGAGCCAGCAGATCATCGGGTGTAGGGTTACTCGATCGCTTTAACGCCATAATTGTAATGGTGCAGGTTAGGATTCTTAACTGTTCAACGTAGCGCGATCGCTGAATCTGATTCATCGCTCTAAAGAGTTTTGGCGATCGCAAAAGTGACTGTGTTCAACAACACCCTATTCCACGCCCTCTTGCAATACTCAGAATTAGATTCGCGAGAAGCTTAGATTTTTTCATCCTATCAGCAGTTTCGATTTTTGAGATTTCCAAGATACGTCGGCTCTAAAAGCGTTTCCTTGGCACGACCTCCTTCTCGTTCTACTCGATAGGCTTTTGCCGTTGATCGAGAACTAACAATATTCACCAAAGCTCCGTTCACAAAGTGTAATCCAACTCCATCATCCGCAGCATATCCATCTGCTAATTCTCCTGCTGCAATCATTTCGTGATAGACAGATCTACGATCTCGCTCCCCATCATAATGCGGACAATGGCTGCCCTTGAGAAAGCCAAGGCAGTGTAAAAGCTTGTACATCCCATTTCCGGTGTAATCACTCAAGCCTTCCTCAAACCAGCACATTGACCCTGCACTCAAACCGCAAAGAATGACTCCTTGCTCCCAACCCTCCCTCAAAATTTGATCAATGCCCCAATCTCGCCACAGCGCAACCAAATTCTTTGTATTACCTCCACCCACATAAATAATGTCTTGCTGGAGCAGAAAACCGCGAAGATCCAGTGTGGGTGGGTTGAACAGTGAAAGATGACAGGGCTGACAAGCAAACTTGAGAAACGCTGAATAGAATTTAACAATATAGCGATCGCTGTCTCCACTAGCAGTCGGAAGAAAACAGACCTTGGGCTGAGATTTTGTGCTGAGTCCCAAAATGTACTGATCGAGTAAGGGATTTTCTGGCTCCATTGAGAAACCACCTCCCCCGATCGCGACAATATGTGTATCTAGACTAGAACGAATGGTCACTTTTACTAGCTAACTTATGAGTTGTGCTGACAGTTCACGATTTTACAAGGCTGGCGATTCAGTTTCCTACTCATTCGACAGATTGGCACGGAGCCGTTCTAATTCTGCGATCGACAACTCAGACACGCGCGTAATCACCTCGATCGGAACACCCTCACGCAGTAACTTAAGCGCCATCTCTTGTCTAGCTTCCTGTTTTCCTGCTTGTTTTGAGTCTTCGATTCGCTTCAAATAAGCCTCAGACAACTTCATAATCAGTTCCTCCTCTTCAGGTGTAAGATTGCCACGAGTCTCCAAAATCGTGCGATAGTCTGCCAATAAATCTCCAATGCTATTATAAAGCGGGAGTTCGGAAGATATCTGAGCAAACTCCTCGATTGCTCGCTGCTGTTCCCCTTCGCGACTAAGCAACCGCAGCCACAGGGTTTCCTCAGTTTTTTCCAACTGATGCACCACAATCAATTTGATCCGTTGTAGGCTTGGAAATTCGTATACTCCTGCTGTATCAGTCTCCACAACTGAAAACCCCTGTCGAATTTCAGCCGAGGCTGTTGGCATCAAAAGCCACAGATACGGCAATTCTGCCTCAGTCAGACGCTGATCGCGACGCTTCGCTTTTCGGAGTGATTCTCCTTCGGCAGAAATCAACTTCCCTTGGCAGGCACGGATCTCGATCGCGGTTGCCGCATTCCGAAACACCTCGATTAGCCCATTGCGCGTGAGCAATCGCCCCAATAATCCTAACTGAGATCGCTGTGCTTCCAACTGAGGATTCAACTCAAACCACAAATCAGCCGCGCGACTCTCAGCTTTGAGAGGACGATTGGGGACTGCTTTGCCGATCGTGTTGAGTAGCTCAGCTAGATAAGCTTTTGCAAAATCATCATGTGGGAATTTAGACATTTGCCGGATTTCGAGCAGAATTTGTTCAGTTGTACTATTGAGTAACGCTTTTCAGAAATTGAATTCGAGTGATTTCTCTCTTAGCTCAAATCAATCAAGCTTTTTAACGTTTCAGCAGTTTCGATTTTAGTCTTGAGGAACTTAGAGTATTGTTATTCATACAGATAGATGTCGATCGCGATTGCAAGAGCCGTGACTGCCTTGAGTGATCGATTAGCTAAGTCGCAAGAGCCGTGATTGCCTTGCCAGCAGATTAAGTTTCTGAATCTCGGTTGATTCAAGCACAGCATTGATAGTGAGATGCTGAGTGGTTTGATTGCCCTGATTCATCAGTATTTGATCATTTGCACTGTGGGGAAAGCCTCATACTTTGGAGTTTTAACAATGGCTCGTATTGTGCAGTCAAAGTCCCGGTTGGGCTTGAAATATCAATTTGTGCAATTTTTTCGGTTTGATAAACGATCGTTTATTCGTGAACATTGGGATTTCTTTTTACCAGTTGGTTTAGGACTGACGTTGTTTCTGGAAGATCGAATTCTAAAAGATTCAACACTCACAGCATTTCTCATTCTGTTTGGTTTGACCTTTCTATTCTCATTGATTCCACAACTTACAAGCCGAATGCAGCACATTGCTAAACCGATGCAATATGCGTTAGCAGGCGTTTGTGTCAGTGGAGTTGTTGTAGTTGCGGCTCCCTTGGTTCTGGCTCAAGCAGCCCCAACTGCTGCTCAGTGTGGAGGTGGATTGTTTGGACCACTCGCACAGTTTTTCAGCACTGCTTTAGGGGCAGCAGGTGGAGGCGGAGGTGATGTCTGTACACTGTTTGGATTGATTCAAGCAGCACTCGTGGTTGTCTTTGTGATTGCGATCGGGGTTGCAGTTTACCAAGTTGGTCAAGGAGCCGAGTTTCGGACTGCGTTTACTCCGGTTGCTTTAGCACTGGTCGTCGTCGTAGCAGCAGGCATCATCATTCGATTGTTTATGGGTACTGGAACAACAGCAGCGCCAACAACAGGTGGTTAAAATGCAATCCCCCAAACCTCGCGCTGTCAATCGATTGGTAGGGAAACAGCCGAGCATTGGATACCTACCTGCAAATCAATTGCCCTTCTGGATTGGCTTTATCCTGGTTGCAACCTTGCTGTGGCAGTTATTCAATTTGACTCTGGCGCAATTTCTACTTCTCGCGTTCTTGCCTTGCATTGTGTTTTGGTCATTGACTGGACAGAAAGAATGGAAATTCTTAGAGAAATTTCATGCGCCACGCCGATGGGGAATTGCAAAGGTGCGCTGTCAATGGCGACAACATTCTCCTCTACCACATCGTCCGAAACTGGGCAACCGTCGAGTGAAGCATTCTGGCAAAACACAGTTGTTTCATCCACTCGAAGATGCACTCCATTTGGTTTGCTATGGGCAGATCAATCTACAAAATCTTCAGGTAGGATTCGAGCTATTAGAGCGGCGTAAAGGTAAGCAAGGCAGCGGGCAAGAGTTGCGATTTGTGTTTGGTTTTCAGACGACGGGCATTCATGCAACGCTGTCCGAAGCACAAGCAGAAGCAATTCTACAGCGTCTAGAAACGGCGCTGAAAGAACTGCCGCCCGGTGAACGGTTGACATTTGAATATTGTTCGTTTGCTGGCGATCGCGATCGACAAACCGAACTCGATTCCTTGCTCCACACTCAGAGCAATCATTTAGCTGAACTATTGGTTTTTAGTCAAAAAGTGCGATCGCGGGAGCTATATCAGCGCGGTCTACGCCAAGTCAAACGTATTCGCATTCTGGGAACTTACACAGTGACTACTACTCAGCAATCTCAGAACGATCGCGATTTAACAACTAAATTGTTGCGATCGCTTGCTAACTTCACGGAATGGTTTGCAGGTGAAAAAGAGCAAGCAGACGCGGCTCGACTACAAAAAACGGTGCATCTAGCATTTACAGAAGGATTCTTGCGTTTGGAATCGATCCTAACGACGCTGATGGGACTAAACGTAGAACCTCTGACGGCTGAGGAACTGTGGACAGCAGATTACGCCGAGCTACACACTCAGGCGGCTCCGCCTATTCCACAATTGCTGATCCTGGATGAAAAAGGCTTGCGATGTGAGGTAACGAGCGAGGTTCATGCGACTAGCATTCTGCTACGTGGAGAAAGGGGAGAAAGTTCAGTTCCGATCGCTGCACGAGAATGGATCTACATTCCCCGTAAGCGCAAGTATGCAGGATTTATGCAACTCGGCAAGCCTTCTGCTTTTCCGTCGGCGCGGGGACAGGTGCGATACCTGTGGGAACCGATCGCCCGGAACCGACTGCGAGATCTCAAAGTTGTCACTGAACTCTCGACCTCAAATCGTGGGCTACAAAAATTTAATCTAGAGCGACTAACGCGCAACTCAAAAGAACTCTCGATGCGGGCGTTGGGAGGTAGAACAGTTGATGTTGCTTCTGATATGAAAGTGAATGAAGCGATCTCCGCACGACAGGCGCTAGAACGTGGCTCAATGGTTGTGACTGTCGCTTCAGGCATCTGGCTTTATCGGAACAATCCAGCCGCCTTAGAGCAGGATTTCAGCTATCTCACAGACTGTTTTGCGACTTCGGACTCCGAGCGAGCCTATGAAATTACAGAAAATCTCTGGCTCCAATCGCTGCCGTATGTGTGGGATGGTTTGTTGACCAAACCTTACGATCGTCAAGATTACTATCTCAGTGATGAAGCCTCTGGACTTTTACCCTTAGTTGCACCACAGACAGGTGATCCGCGAGGGTTGGAATTTCTCACACTCGAAGGTGGAACTCCGGTTCACATTGATCCATTCACAATACTGATGCACCTGGCATTTTACGCGACGACGCGCGGTGGCAAAAGCGTGTTGCTGGCAGAATTGATGATGGGCTTTTACCTGCGTGGAATTCCAGTCGTAGGATTTGATTTTCCGCGCCCGACTGATGGAACCAGTTCATTTTCTGACTTGACTGAAATTTTGCAGCGTTTAGGAGCTAAGGTTGCCTACAACGACACTGGCACTTGCGCGAACAATCTGATCGAGATGCCGGACTTGCGGAATGTTCCGAACGCCAAGGAGCGCCAAGATGCGATCGTAGATTTTCAAATCGATGCGATTGTTGTCATCGTCATGGGCGACACCGATGATTCTTTTATGGAAAAATCCGTGAGAACCTTAGTGGCTCAATCGCTGCAAGATTTCCATACCATTCCTGAAATTAAAACGCGATACGATAACGCGATCGCAGCAGGCTTCGGAACCGCAGCTTGGGAAGAAACTCCTACCCTCTGGGATTATCTGGACTTTGCCAACGATTGGCTCAAAGCTCACTTACAGCAGAATGAACTTACTGTTTCTACTGTGATTCGAGAGGCAGCGGGGCAAATCCTAGAACAGCTACGTGGCTGTCTGAAGAGTGGATTAGGTCGAGCGATCGCCCGTCCAAGTTCTTTTCAATCTGATGTCTCGCTACTCATCTTCGCGCTGCGAGGCTTACGCAGTCGGCAAGATGCAGCAGTGTTAGCATTATCTGGCTACTCTGCTTTACTCAGACGCGCCCTCGAAAGCCCAGCTTCGGCATTCATCATTGATGAGAGTCCCATTCTATTTGAGTTTCCTGCGATCGCTCGAATTGTCGGGCAACTCTGCGCCAATGGTTTGAAGTGGGGCGTTCGCACCATCATCTCAGCCCAAACCGTCTCAACAATTTACCAATCCGCAGCAGGTAAGCAAATTGTTGAAACGATTACGACAACGCTCATTGGCTACATCAAACCGAGTGCTGTTGATTCATTCGTGGACTTGTTGGGCTATGACCGTGAAGTAATTGCGCAGTGCGCGACTTCTAGCTTTGAACCATCATCGCGAGAACTACGATCGCACTGGATTATTTGCAAGGACGGCACATATACCGAGGTTGGCTTCTACCCCAGTGCAGTATTACTTGCGCTCACCGCCAACAACATGGAAGAACAGGAAGCGCGATCACGGGTCATGGAGTCCTACAACGACCTATGTGATGGCGTTGCAGCCTTCTCTCAACTTTACACAGCAGCAAGACGTAAAGGCTTGCCCATGAACGAAATTCAGCCACAGTTACTTTTGACTGGAACAGATTGATAAAGGAGCATTCTCATGATTCAACTCAAACTATCTCAGCAGCATCCGATTCGGTCTTGGAAGCGATTTCGTCGAGTCTTAATGATTGGTGTAGGAGGAAGTTTAGGAATTACGATCGTTACGGGTGCAGCGATCGCACTTGATCTAGGGGGCGTTCAGAACACTGTAAATCAAGTTGGTGGAGCTTTGGGAACAGCAGGCGTTCCAGTGCAAGGAACCGTTAATCAAATTAATGGGACGCTCTCAGAAATCAATCAGTATCTTCAGCAGTTGCAGAGCTTATACAGCTTGATTGCTTCTGGCAACCTAAGAGGACTTCTTGGAAGCCTAGATGGTGTTCTAGGAGAATTAGGACTCCCTGATCCTGAAGCGACTCAAGATGCTGTTTGGTCTGAGCGCGTTGGAGATATGCCGGGTAGTACAACTACAGCATCCGGGAGCAATCCAACCTCATCAGGTTCGATTCGCGATCTTGGCAGCATTACTCAATCGGTAAATCGAGGAATTGCTCAAGGAATTACTGCATCGGTATTGAGTAAAGCAGGACAGGAAAAATTGATGGCACAGCAGAGCGCGATCGCACAATACATCCAGCGCAGTGGGCAAATGGCTACTGAAGCACAAAGTAAAACTGTGACCCAGGATGTTCTCAAAAGCGTCTCGCAGCAGCAAGCGATCTCCGCTCAACTCGAAGGACATCTTTCGACTCAGCTCACTCAGCTTGAAATCGGTCAAGCCGCGACAAACTTACAGCTTGGAAGCATTGATTCAGGCGTTGGGCAACTGAATCAAACTCAGCAAAGTGAGCAAGCACGACAGGCGGCAGTACTAGGTCAGGCTGGATCAATGGTTTACATTCCCGGACTTTACGCAACGACCCCGTAACATGACGATCTGGACAACTTCGACAACATTTCTAGCGGCTCAAGGCGGTGTTGACAAGCTTCAGGGCAGCCTCAATCAGCTTCAAAACACCGCTCAGTACTGGCAGACTGTTTGGCAAAGCACATTCTCACAGACGAATCCAACGAGTTCGTATTACCAAATTAGCTACATTGCAACGGTCATTGCCGTGATTGCTTCGGTGTTTTGGCTCACGCGATGGGCACACGAAATGTCTGGAAGTGGAACAGCTTTAGGAGCATTACCTAAAGTGCTGTGGCTAGTTGCAGTCTTGATTTTTCTCGGAAATCATGGGCAGCGCTTGGCAGAGTTCAGTTTGGGCATTCATAATCTGCTTCATTCCTGGCAGAGTGGCATTATGCAAGTTCAAATTGCTGGAGTGCAGGCGCAAACGGTTCTCAACGATCGTTTAGCAACCGATCAAGCCAAAGATGAAGTCAAAGCACTTCTCGCCCAGTGCGATAACCTCCGCGCCCCGGATGTTGCCATTCCTTCCCTTGATCCACCAGCCGATCGAAGTCAATTGTCGCAAGATCAAAAACAGGTCTATGCCAAGCTCGACTGTTATCGAAACGTTCAACAACAATTGCCTGCAATCCAGCAGAAGTATGAGTCTGCTTACTGTGGTGGCGGGTGTGCTGGACTCGCAAGGCTATTTTCATCAGCAGGAGGAGCCTTTCAACGAGCATTTGATAGTCTTGGCAAGGAGGTTAACCAAAATGGCATCAATGCAGACTTTACCTCTTTCATCAATAACTTGGTGGATTTTGGAGTAGGCACGGTCGTTAACGATAACCTCAAATATATTCTCTACGCGATGCAGTGGATATTCAGCAACCTGATGGAAGCAGGAGAATGGTTGAATGCGCTGGTTGGTCCGATTATGTTAGCGACCTCAGTTCTACCGATCGATCGCCTCAAACCGATCTGGGTGTGGTTGATCACATTTTTCTCGATCGGATTGATGAAAATCTACTATGCCCTACTACTAGGGGTGATGGCAGCCGTAATCGCAGGAGCGCAGTTAACTAGCTTTAGCGATTTGAGTTTTGCTTTTCTACTGGGCTTTTTCGCGCCTGTGATCGCGTTTTCATTAGCAACAGGTGGAGCATTAGCTGCGATTCGAGGAATGTCTAGTACGGGCGCACAACTTGCACAAGCTGGCATTCAGATCGGAACCTCGATCGCATCCTCGTTTGTAAGTTTAATTGGTCGATTTTTATAAACTATGCAGTTACCCTTTCACAAAGCTAAATTCCATTCCTCAGCGATCATGCCCTTGTTCGTTTTAGTAACTTTGGGGCTACATCTGCTATTGACATTGCTTGTGTTTTACAGCGGATTTCAAATAACTCGTCTTGCCAATCGTCCCATTCCAACTGCGGTTCAGCTTGAAGGGGGACGAATGATTCAGCAAACAGCAATGCCACATGATTTTCGGAGTGCGGATGCGATCGAAACAGTTGTTAAAAATTGGGCGATCGCGACTTTAAGCTGGCGGTTAAAACCAGACCAAGGTGCGCCAGATGCTGGCAAAGAAATTGGCAATGGACGAAAAGTTCCTTCTGTGACTTGGAAAACCTCATTCTTACTATCTGAACAAGAGAATTTTCGTTTGAAATTCTTGCAGATGCTCTCACAACTCATTCCATTCTCAGTGTTGAACGGACAAGCAACGACAACGGCTGAAATCATCAATCTATCAAAACCACAGTTGGCTGGAACTGGACGTTGGGCAGTAGATCTAGTCAGCAATGTACTGCTATTTGACAGTCCAACTGCTCCAGGAAGATTGCTGTTCACTTTCAACAAACGAGTTTTCATTAGAGCAATTCCAGTTGCGATCAATCCACTACCTGAGCAAGCCAATGATGTTCAAAAGATGATTTTCGACTTGCGGCTGGCTGGCTTAGAGATTGATGAAATACAAGATTTACCAAGCTAATCGGCTGAGGAGGACTTGAAACATGGATCGTCAGGAAATTGCGAAGGCGGCAGGTTGGGAGTCAGATCCCGTAGAAACAAAAGTCATTTCATCCGAAGTGGCTTCCAGTACGGAGGTTGGGCTGCTTGACGCAGAGGATCACATTGCTCCTCAATTTGTCGATCAAGATCGCCCATTCTGGTCGCGTCCGATGCCTCGAATTGTAGCGGTATCAATTCCAGCGACACTGGGACTTTGGGGATTAGTCAGCATGGTCGGCGGCAATCGTCCGCAGCAGGTTGCCCAAAACTCCACTCCTACTCCTTCTCTAACCCCAACTCCCACGGCTCCAACTGAAGACGCTGGAAACCTGCGAACCCGCTTGGCGCTTCAGTCTCAAGCAAATCAGCTTCAGCAGCAAGCAAAGAAGGCTCCTCAAGCTAGAGCTACCCCACAAGTTGCAAAAACACCCATTATCCGCTCTGCTTCACCCGCAGTTGTTCAGCCTACTCGCTCTGCTGCAATTGCTCCACAAGTTCCTGCTAGAAGCTCATCCCGAACTTCTTCTGTACCACAAGTCGTGCGAGTCGTCTCAACTCCAGCAGTCTCTAAGCCTGCACGAGATCCAATGCAAGCATGGCTGAGTGCCGCAGACATCGGAAACTATGGTTCAGTTGCAGTGAAGAGCAATACTGCAAACGCCAGCATCAGCGTTGATGATGTTTCTGGAGGAGTTGGATTACCACCACCAGGCTCAACTACCCCTGCAACTACACCTCCAGTCACAGCAACGTTTGAATCAACTCCAACTGCCCAAATTGCGATCGGGACTCGCGCCCAAGGAACGCTAGAAACTCCGATCGCTTGGACAGAAGCAATCAATAACCCCGTTCAGAATTTCTTGGTGCGATTGCAGGAACCGATTAAGTCAGCCGATGGAGCGATCGCGCTACCGAGCGGTGCTGCATTAGTGGTGAAGGTGACTAATGCCACGAATTCGGGATTTGCTCAACTAGAAGCAACTTCAGCGATCGTGCCCGAGAACGGTCGCAATGTCGAAAAATCCCTTCCTGAACACGCCGTTTTAATTCTTGGAAGCGGAGGAAAACCGCTACAGGCATCGCGCGATCGCGCTAGTCATTTCGGCACGGACTTAGGAGCAGCTTTGCTTTCGGGCGCATCACGAGCGGCAGGGCTAATCAATCAGCCCCAAAGTCAAATCGTGACTAACGGGACAGGTGGTATTCAGTCAACAACAACTAACAGCAATCCAAATTTGGCAGCTGGTGTGATTGAGGGCGTTACTCAGTCGTTGCTGAAAAGTCAACTCGATCGCGCTCAACAGTCTCATCAAGCAGCAAATAATCAATCCTCGATTTTTGTTCTAGGTCAAGGAACTTCAGTTCAAGTGTTTGTGAATCAGTTAGTCAGTCTTTAAGCAGTGAGAGGATAGTATGCAACCCATTCAAAAGGCGTTGAGCAGTGCGCTCATGCTTTGCGTTCCGAGCGTCTTTTTAGTTCAAATTGCAAATGCTACCGTTGTTCGGAATGTATCAAGCGACCAAGCACAAGGCATCGTTGGAGAAGCAATCAGTTTGGATGTTTCACCGGGAGTTGGACTCAACATCAGTTTTATTCAGACAGGTGAACTCGTCAAAAAAGCTTGGATCGATGATCCCTCCCGCATTACGTTGAGCTTCGATGGAACGCTGTGTCAAACGATTTCTCAAGGACAAGAATGTGACAGCGACCAAGGTGCAAGCGTCGTTCACTTGCGGCAAATTCGCCCGATTCAGTTTCCTGACCTGCCTCGCAGCAATGCAAATGGAACATTACTAACGCTGATTACAGAAGGATCTGAGGGGCGAAAACTCTATCAATTTCGAGTACGTCCAGTCACACGAGAACCCAAATACACCACGATCGCAGTGCGTCCGATCGCAAATCAATCGCTATCAATGGCGAACGCTCCAGAGCCTTCGTCGCAATTGTTCGAGTCCTCAGAGACTACTAAATCTACTGTGAAAGCTCCAGTTCCAGTGATCGTGCCGCTTCCGCAGATTGCATCAGTTCGCCAGTCGGCTATTGGACACGAACTATCTGAATCTGAAGAACTGCGATCGCTGTCCGAACCAACTGCGATCGTAAAACAGCTATCAACACAAGAATGGGCAGAAAGCCTTTCTTCAAGCACTTACTTTCAGGAGCTATCCAAGCTCTGATTTTTCAAACATTCAAATCTTTTTTCATCGCGTTATTAGATACGCACGAAGTTATGTCACTGCGTAGTCTCTACCGATTGCTTGTCGCTTTACTTTTCATCGTCAGCTTTGTGCTGATTATATTCGGTTCAGTTTCTTGGATGTCCCGCAAATCTGTACAAGCGTTTGAGGCTTCTCCTTCCGTGTCCACTTTGTCCTACACGATGGGCACACAAACCGCGAAGGGACCAGACTGGAACCACATTCAATTTAGGACATTGCCTGCAATTCAAGAACCAGGCTGGATCAAGATACCTGCCAATCTAGTGAAGCAGCTAGGTTACGATCCGTCGCGCACTTGGTCAGCAGGTCAGACACCCGATCAGGTTGTCATGTTGGGCGATGTTCAGGATGCGTTTCACTTAGAAAAATTCAATCTACAACAGATTTCTCAACTGAGTCAGAATGCGATCGATACTCTCAACCTAAATGATTTCGGTATGAGCCAATGGCAAACCCCAAAGTCATTAGTTGAAGCTATTCCTGCGATCGCAGATCTTCCACTCAATCAAATCAAACCCTTGCAAGATCTGTGGACTAAGCAAGGTAGTGGAGCATTAGGAACAAGCACTTTAGCCCAAATCGTTGAGCGTGTTCCTATCTTTGCTGCAACGCCATTGGGTAAAAATCTTGATCTCAGTCAATATTCACTCAATTCGATTCCAAACCTGACCTCTACATCGTTGTCACAGTTCAAAGGATGGCAGCGTAGCTTTGTCGAACAAGTACCAGGGCTGAATCAGGTTCCCTTTAGCCAGTTTCCTCAAGCGCCTGCGAGTGGAGTTGGAATCGCAGCGATCGCAGATGTCGTTTGGAGTGCTGCCGAACATGGCGATCCGAAAGTGACCGCCAACTCTTTTGTCACCGGAAGCGCTCTAAAAACCGGGGCAACGGCCCCAGTTGCTTGTGAAGCGGGAAAGCCCTGCTCTTATGTGGAACTCAGTGACCTGACCGGACAAACAGGCGCAATGCATGGAAAACGTTGGTCATCCGGAGCAACCCAGCGCGTAAAAGGTGGCTATGGCTTTTTAGCGAAAGTAAATGGAGGATGGGAACCGACTGGAAGGCTCGTTTACGGTTCTGCTTTCAAGGTGGTGATGACCAAGGCAAATGAAGCAAAAGGACAGGCAGATTTTGGCTTGTATTTGCGAGCTTGTATGCATGGCATTGTCGATTTAGGCTGTACGCCTTACTTCATTGGTCCGGTTCCTTGGATTCCAGTCCAAGAAAAAGGGTTGGTCATCATTGCTGGCAAGAATGCTCCAGCTGTCAAAATTCCGTCTGAGTTTCAGAATCAGGTGAGTACGATCGAAGGTCAGTACAACGCGATCGCAAATCCTGGTGGCGCAGTCGATGATTGTGAAGGCGGTACTGTAAGTGGTGAAGCTGTAAATCGTGCGATCGCGGCGGCTCCATCGAGCGATCGTCCTTATGCTCAGAAAGTCATTCCACTGGTACTTGCAGATGCGAAACGTTACGGCGTGACCGACCCAGCGCAAGTGGCTTACATCCTAGCAACCGCACAAGCGGAAGTGAACTTTAATCCTCGCGATGAAGATGACGATTATTCTCGTTCTGGAGCCTGCGGGAACTATTGTGGGCGCGGACTGGTGCAATTAACCCATCTTGAGAACTATGATCGCGCAGGAAAAGCGATCGGAGTGGATTTAGTGAATCAGCCGCAACTCGCAAACCGCCCTGATATTGCATCGAAAGTGATGGTGATTGGAATGCGTGAGGGCTGGTTTACAGGCGTTGGATTAGGCAGCTATATTCGCGGTGGTTCGACAAACTTCTCTGGAGCGCGACAAATCGTGAATGATGGCGATCGCGCTGGCGAAATTGCTCAATATGCTCAACGCTACTATGAGGCAATTCGTGGAACCAATATTTCAGCATTGTCAGAGAAACCAGGACAAAGCTGTGCGCCCAAAGCAAAAGGTGCAACGGCTCAAAAGATTGCTCAAGCTGCGAGTCGTTCAGTTGGAGAAAGTACAGCAGATGGACCAGGAGGTGGTAATGTTGCTTGCGCCTGGGAAGTCAATCGAGTTTTAGCAAAAGCTGGAATTCCCTCTATCGATGGCGATTCTGTACCCAACATGGTTGCGATATTAGAGTCAGGGCGAGGGCAGCGTGTCAATCCTGCCCAGGCAGAACCCGGAGATATTGTCATTGCCCACGATATGCAGCACGTCGGCATTTGCATCGATCAAGGCTGCAATCGGGTGATGTCGAATTCGAGCAGCCGAAAACAGTTTAGTTGGCAGTCCGATCGCAATTTTGATGGATTTTATGGAGGTGCAAGTGAAGGCATTTACCGGGTTAAATAAACTGCATTTTCAGCCGTGGATTGCAACTTTTTTGGCAACTCTCATCGCCTGGAGTATTCTTGTGACTCCTGTTTTTGCTCAAACTCAGCCCACGATCGCATCACCCGTTGTGCAGGCAGTTCAACAAGCCTTACAAAAGGATATGGACTATCCGAGTAAAGCAAGGTTACAGTTCGGAGTCGGACAAGTCACAAAAGTAGCTGTTCTTCCACCCTATGCGATGGCGACTTGGACTTGGGGACCGACGGGAGGATGGGCAATTTTGATCGAACGGAATCGCAAATGGCAAGTAGTAACGCGGCGCGACGACTGGATCGGATTACGAGGAGTGATCAAGTTCGGTGTGCCAGAATCCGTTGCGATTCAGTTGCTTGATCAGATTATTCCCGATTGGAAAACATTACCATCAGAGTAAAGAACTAGCCATGCAATTACTTCACATCTATCAACGAACTAGAAAGCAGATTTGGCGATCGATTAGTTGTACAATTTTGATCCTTCTAATTTGGGCAGTATCCTCTGAAGCTGTTCAGGCAAGCCCCTTGCTGTTCTCGGCTCAAATTCCGCTTGAGGTTGCACAACTGCAATCAACCTCATCCATTTTTGAATCTGTACTGAACGCATTGCGTCAGACCGGAGTGCCGCTCCATTTACCGTCTCAAATTCCTCTCAAATCTCCTATTTATGCTGTCTTATGGAATGCCTCCAAGCAAGGCTATCAAGTGGCATTCACGACAAGTTCCGATTGTCGTGCGAACTACTGCCGTAATGGATTCATCAGTGCCGAAAAGCTGTTGCCGAATACGCCTGCTGTCAAGTCAGAATACGCATTTTTGAGTAATCCAGCATTTCGTCCAATTGCGCGATCGCCAGATGCCTTCGGAGAAGTCCAACTTACAAAAGGCATTCAAGGCTTCTTCGTTCCTTGGGTACTCGGTGCAAATTACAGCGATGCCAAAGTCATTTGGGAGCAATCTGGCTACCGCTACATGGTCAGTTTGAAAAAGGGCGATCGCCAAGCCTTGATCGAAATGGCAAACTCTGCCATCAACTCATCACCTTGATTTGACCTTATGCCAACTCAACCAAGTCCCAAAACTAATGATTCAACACCTTCACAAGCGACTACAGCACAGCCACGATCTCTCACTCAAGATGCTCTGAATGGGTTAGCTCCCCTACTTCGATGGGACAGTGGAGGGCTGCTATTTGGATGCCTTGTTCTGGCGCTTCTAATGGCGATCGGTGGACGGAAAAAGCACCTTGTCTTCGGACGTAAAGCAGGAGTGTGGGAAAAACTATCTGCCACACGACGCGCAGAACAACAAATGTGGAAACGCCAGCACAATCGCGTGACACTTTATGTAGGCACACCTCGCAATCGTGGACTCGCGGCACAACTCACAACTCTAATGGGACAGCTTCCAACGCTGTATGTTCCTAATGCGAATGAAGGAATTACCGTTTGCGGTGGGCCCGGAAAAGGGAAAAGCTATGCGTCGATCGATCCATTAATCCGATCGTCTTTGGATCAAGGCTTTCCGACGATGATCTACGACTACAAGGGCGAACAACTTCGGCGACACGTTGCTTATGCGGTTACCAAAGGCTACGAAGTCACAGTCTTTGCGCCAGGATTTGACTATAGCTCGGTCTGCAACCCGCTTGACTTTCTAGAAGATGAAGCGGACTCCACGATGGCAAAACAGTTTGCCATCACGATGAATCGCAATTCAAAAGCTGGAGAGGCTTCTGGTAAGCAAGATGAGTATTTCAAGCAGGCTGGAGATTTACTGGTGCAGGCGGTATTAATGCTGGCAAAAGGAACTCCTTACCAGGATCTGACAATGGTATGGGCGATTCTAAGCTGTCCTGATTTAGCTCGTCGAATGTTAGATGCTCAAACTTATGGAGAATTAGATGTTTGGGCATCGATTAGTGCGACAGCATTGACTTCGGTTGCCCATGCAGAACAAACAGGCGGCGGAATTATCAGTACAGCCGTCGCAACTTTTGCACCTTTGATTGATAAGAAGTTTCTGACTTGCCTTTGTGGGAAAACAACGCTACCGCTCGATCTGGTTGGGAAACGGTTGATTGTCTTTCAGTTAGATCAACGCACTCGTGATGTCGTTGCACCGATCGTTGCTACGATTCTGAATCTATTAGTCGTTCGCAATCTCTCTGAGCGCCGTAAGGAGCCGCTAATTCTAGCAATGGATGAATTTCCAACGCTGTATCTGCAAGCGATCGTGCAGTGGGCAAACGAATACCGCGAAAACGGACTTGCGCTGATTTTAGGCTATCAGAACTATGCACAGTTGGAGAATAAATACGGCAAAGAAATGACTCAAAGCATTCTCGCAGCTTGTGCCACGCAGTTTATCTTCAATCCACAGCATGAGGAAAGCGCTCAACGCTACTCAAAGTACTTTGGCGAAGAAGAAGTGATCATTCGAGCGAGAAGCCGCAATCAGGGCAAAAGCTCAGGTACATCTCAATCCGAGCAGTATCATAAACGTCCTTTGTTTGAGGCACGATTCCTGCTCACTCTGCCACGCGGAAAATGTGTGTTTGTGAATCCAGCTTACCAAGGCTCTGGTGAAGCGGCGATTCCCTTTTGCCTGGATGTGAAAATTCCAAAATGCGATGATGCGGCTCAACAGTGGAGCGAAGGAAAATGGGACACGAAAGTACGGCAACGACTGGTTGATCGCGCTACTCGCACTCAGACGAACTGGACACCTGAAGCCATGAAATCACAGCTAAGAGAGCGATTTGAGTTTGTGGATCAAATTTTGCTGCCAATGCTAGAGAGCGATTCGTCAGTTGATCCAGTCGAAAAGTTTGAAAGCACGACGTTTGAGGAACTTGCTAACAATTGGTAGACGGAGGATTTATGCCACTATCATCTGATGATTTATCTTCCATTCATAGCGACGCTCAAAACGTTGGGGTTGAGATGGCGCAAGCGGGAACGCAGCTTCTCCGTGATGGAGTGGAAGCATATGCAAGACTGCGGAATCAACCGCGATCTCTGAAAATTGAGACTACTGCTCCTGATCGCACCGTTGCCTTACCCTATGAATATTATCAACGGGGACTCCAAGGATCTCGAATTCAAATTGATTTAGGCGCTTCACAACGCGCCCTAAATCATCATTCTCCTGCGATCGTGCAACGAATGCTGACTAATTCTCCGCAAGTTCAAGCGATCGCACAAAATCAAGGCTCTGCGGCGGCTCAAACCTACATTTCGCTGGTTATTCAACGAGCCGAAGCAAATCAGTATCGGCAACATTCGGGACTGTCACCTGCTGAACGAACAATACAACGGCAACCGTCTCAAAAACCTCCACAAAGGTAATCATGGTTCATACCCTCACTCCAACTCAACATCAATTTATCGAGCAAACGCTTCCAGCAGAAATTGCTGTGATGTGCGATCGCTATCCCAACACCATCTATGAAGTTGCATCTGTTTGGCATTATCCTGAACTTCCGGTCGGCTATTTGCCAAATTTGATCGAAGTGTACTACAGCAATGATCACGGCACAGATGCTCCTGATCTGACGATCGAGCAAGGACATCTCACAGGAGTTCGACTGCCAACCGATGACGCGACCTGTGATGTCATTCAAATTGAAGTTGATGGGCAATGGGCGTTTATTCAAATCGGCTCTCAGATTGTTCTCGATCGCTTATCAGGGCGGGTCATTCTGCCAGAGGTGCTGCTAGATGCGGCGCAGTTGACCGCATCTTTTATTCATGCAGTTGCATAGTTCTGGAAAAAACATCATGTCTGGAAACTCAAATTCTGCCACGCCAATCACCGTTCTTGAACATCCAGTTCAAACTGTTCCTGTAACCGAAGTTCCCCGTCTTACGCCTGACCAGCAGACAAATTTCACCCAACTATTGCAACGAATTCGCCACTCAGCAGTGATTGCTGGCTATCTTGATACTTACGCACCGATCGTCATCCGACATGGGAATCAGTGCCTATTTGAGGCAGTAACCGGAGAAGCGCCTCGTGTTGATCGCATGGAACCAGAACACCTTGCACTCTTGCAAGCAGCATTAGAACGTCCAGAGAGCATTCGAGGAACCGTCAAAATTCTGATTGGCGATCGCGAAGTTTACCGTATTCAGGCTGGAGAAGTTAAGACTGATTTGTTGGGATTGGCAGCACAAGAGCGATCAACATCTCCCCATCCTCACGCTGCCGAAGCAACGAAGGCAACAAATAACACCGAAAACAAGGCTAAGGCAGGTTCAGCAGCTAAAATACCCTCTACTCTGTTGCCAAACTCGCAAACGAATGGTCATCTTTCTCGATCACTCTCCACTTCAGAACAGTCTCAACCAACTTCGAGGAATGGTTCAGATCATCACACAAAAGAAGTGAGTCAGCCAGCCACTTCGATCTCTCATTCTGCTTCTCAAACTGACCTTGAACGATTGCGATCGCAAATCGATCAGCTAGAAAACCGTATTCAACAGTTGAACCGTCAATTGCAGTCGGTTCAATCGACTCCAGCACGATGGGTTGCAACAACAGAACAGAATTTGCAGTCCTGGACGCAAGCGGTTAAACGAGCGATTGCAGAGCCAATGGTTCGATCGATGGAAGGCGGTTTGCGACAGGCAGTAAAGTTATTTGGAGAGGTACAAGCAGATGGTTCAATTTCCTATGATTCAAAGCGAGATCAACGATATGTGATCGACGGCAATCATATTGCTGTATCAGGACGGGAAACTGGGCAAGATTCCACTCCTACTCAAACAGCGGCGGTGACTCAGACTCCTGCTGATCTTTGGAATCAATATGCGCAAGGGCTTCAGGGATCACCTAGCCAGATCGCGATGCAGGCAACTCGGCAAGCATTGAGAGATCGCATTCCAGCAAAGGACGTGATGCAAATGCTACGCTCTGATTCTCAATGCCAGAAAATTGAAGCACAGCAGGGATCTCAAGCAGCACAGCGATATGCAGAACTGGTGGTCGGTCGCGCAAGTTATCAAGTTCTTCAGAATTTGCAAGCAAAAGAGAGCGTGCAAATACGCCAAGAGTTCCGATCTGCATCTCGACAGTTGTGAATTCGCATAACACAGGCACTTTGAAGAGTACTTAATTGATTAAGCAAAAATCTAATCAATTAAACCTTGAGAAATGAATTGTTACAAATTCAATAGAACTCAACATAGATTTAGCAGGATGTATATAAGAAAGCAATTATTGGCGGCAACCCCAAAACAAAAATGTAAATCCAATAATCCTTGACGAATAATTTGAGTTTGATTAGTCTTCTTGATAATCTACCTATCTTGAAATGTTCACTATGTTGTGCCCTGAACAAGGCGTAATCTTCCGGGTCGTGATTTTCAGGACATTCAACTATTATTCCGTCATATTCAGTTGACAAAACTTGAGTTTTTGCGCGAAGCACATCATCATCTGCTTCACAGCAAATTAAATATTCAAGTTGCTTTTCCAGAACTCCGATCTTTACTGCACTGTTGTAGATTCTATCCGCTTTCACTGGATAATTCTTAGCACTATCTAAAAGACTCAAGACTAATGTGAAAACTGACAGAATTGTAGATATTGCTGTGTACAAACTATTTACATGAGCGCATTTAGAAACATTTGGAATACTTTGAATAATTGGAATTGCGATACCATAAACAGACAGGATAGAAATGCTTGTGATTGAGAATTGCGACCTATTATTGAACCTCCGCGCTGCATTAAAACGAGAGCCTTTTGTAACCCACATCCTATCCTTAAGCAACTCTGCGTAAGAGCGAACATTATTAATACTCATGTACTTTCGCGACTGTCCTCTTAGTCATAAGGAGTGGTGAACTACCTGTTGATTGACATTGTTGTACAGTCACTCCATGTATGCATTGTCTTAACATTAGGAGATCAATGCCCCAAAGGGTTCTTGATTACAGCCGCTTCCAGAAGTTGTCCTGGAAGATCCTGCTAAAAAGCAGGAGGCAGTCCACCGGGAGTTATAATAACACCACTACTCAGTAAAGGTGCGTACTATCCTTGTCTAGCTCCGCTAAATTCCTTCTCTTAATGCTCTCAAACATCTCAACGATTTCCACCTCAGAGTATTCTTTCTCAGGATCTAATCTGCCACGCCTAGAGAGGAAGTCAATTTTTTGAGTCAGTTGTTCGTATTCATTGTAATTGTGAACATAGCCGTCTGTTGGACTATACCGCGCTTCGTAATACGCTCTTGATAATCGCTTCAATTGGGACGGTGCAACTTTACCAAAATCCTCCAACCTAGAGAAGAGAGATTCAATCACTTTATCCATCTGGTGTAAAGTTTCAAGAGTATTGATTTCATTGAAGTAGAAAATCCATCCATACCGTCGATTTTCGCTAATTGCTCCAGTAATTTTCTCATTCACATCAAGTAGAAATTCCTCCTTTAAAGATTCTTCTGTCAAATACTTATATTTTCGCAGTCTCCCTTTTTTCGTGTGAATATATCTACTAAACATTGCAGTAATTGAGAGTAGAAAGTTCTCTACACTTTTAGGTTTAACAGTCACATTGGGCAGCTTGAAGCGGTAGCCTAAATAATCAAATTCAGTGTCTCCAGTTTTTATATCTGTCTTTGCTAAATTTAGGTTAAGTTCTAATTCAGCTATTCTGAAATCTAGAACTTTTTTAGCATTCTGCACATTCTCTACTGTAGCAAAAATTAGGATGTCATCAACATATCGAAAATACACATATTCGCTAGATTGCATTTCCCGATCAAGTTCAAGTAGATAGATTGCAGCGAGTATATTTGAGATAGCTAACCCTTGAGGAATCCCCCCCTTTTCCTCATAGCTTTTAAGCTCTTCTTTTCTATAATCTTTTGGTACAACTGGTGTCTCTATCGCTCTTCTAATGAGTCTCAGCAGCTTTTTAGATTTTATCCTAGAAGCAAGTTTACACAGTAAGATCTCTCTATTTATACTTCCATAAAAATTTTCAATGTCCGTGTGTAAAATGCCTATCATACTAGGCTGTATTTTCTGGGAGAACTCCTTAATTTCATGAACGTAAGTATTTGCTAATTTAGTTGGAACACACTCCGGAAATATTTGGAACAAAATCTCTTTCAATGCATGTAGAACGATTCTGTCACGCACAGTTGGAATCGCTAGAACTCTAGGATTCTTATTTCTCCCTTTGGACTTTAGTAATTCTAGATATGGAGAGAATTTGTACGCTCCTCGAAGGCATTTTTCGTGGATGACTTTAATATTAAACTTAGACTGTTTCTTAAACTGATTTCCGTTAATCCTATCAATTCCTTTGGACTCGCTATACTGAAATTTTTCTTCGTAAATCTCTCTTAAGTAACTCACTCTAAAATAGTTTCTCAGAAGTTGATATGGCGTAAGTTGAATTTCTACTAGCTCGGAGTTCATAGACACATCTTCCAGTAACAGTTTTTCGCAGCGAAAGTGACAGGCAATTTTCGCTATGCAACTCTGTATGCTGTCCTCCACAAAAGTCCAGTATAATTATTAACATCAGTGCAGAAGGACTGCAACTATTCATTCAATTAATGCTCAATAATGCTCCAGTCGATTATCCGTTATTGAACCAGATATAAATTCTTTTCCGTTCTTATTCTAGAACACTGTTCTTTGGAAGAGCTTTTACAAGCTCGATCGACAATTGCCTGAACATATTGCTCCGCCCGCTGAGGCTGCCGCATCGTTTCCACTCGTTCAGCCGTCATCAGCATAGATCGCACCAATTCTACAGGTTGACCTAGCTGTAATGCTCGTTTTGCCGATTCTAGAAGAATTGCGGTGGGTTCGCCCGTGAGTCCTTGACGATAGTGGTGCAAAAGTTGAGCAGGATTTTGATGTCCCATCTGAAGCAATTTTTGCCAGGTAAAACCATCGGGCACAGGTAATGATTGAGATTGTCCAATCTCCTTCTGAACCCGTCGAATAAATTCTGGATCGCCCGCCGCGATCGCAGTTCTCCCTGGCATTGCCGCCCACTCCTGAAGCGCTTTTGGCACAGAATCAGTCATGGCTAGGTACAGCGATCGTCCAGGGTGTTCAAGCCGAGTGATATCGAGTTGAGCAAGTGCAGTAGCATCTTCTGGTGTTTCTACTAGCACCACACGATGTAGCGCTCCCTGTCCTGTTATCCAACCAAACCCTGAAAAATCGTTAGACTGAGAAGAGACAGGAATTGAAGCTGAATTTTCCAAAGTTTGGAAAATTGGATTCGTTGATTCTAAAAAAGATTTTTCCAAAGTTTGGAAAATTACTCGTTCGGAGATGAGTCGTTGACGTTCTGCCACTGCTCGATCGACTGTGTCAGCGAGGCGATCGATTGCGCGTGAGTGTTCAATTGCTCTTGTAAGTTCTGCAATACACTCGTGAGCGTCTCTAACGACTGCTGTAAGTTGGCATCGGGCGTTTGTAAGGTGGTCTGTAACTGCTGCGTTTGCTCGACCAATGCCTGCTGCAAAATCTGTAATGCCTGCTGCAAGGTGGGATCGGGTTGCTGTAATTGCTGCAACAGTTCCAGATAGACCTGAGTGTTGGTTTGAATCATTCGTCGTAAGTTGGTCAGCGAGTCCTGCAAGCTCTGTGCGGGTCGCTTCGGTCGTTTCATCCGCGTGAAGCGCCTCAACTCGACGAGGAAACTGCGCGAATAGGTCACGCACTGATTCATGCCATCGTGTAAGGTCGAGAGCGAGGCGGGCAATGGGTTGAGTTGGGTAGTCAGTGCGTTGAGATGCTGCTCGATAGTCGGATCGGCTTGAAGGATCTGATTTTCTAGAACGGTGAGTCGATCGCTGAAACTGGCTTGTTGATCGCATAAAGTGTTGAGTAAATTCGCGATCGTGACTTGCCGCTCGTTCAGCGTGGTCAGCAAGGTTAATAAGGCGTTCTGTAAAGTCGGATTGAATGGGCAGTCGGACATGATGAGATAAATGAGAATTTTCTGATTTCTGAACAACAAAATTTTGGATGTGGGAAACGCTGTGGATAACTCCCGTAATGAGTTGCTGCTGGTGGCTTAGGAATTGAGCTAGATTCGCTTGACTTTGAGAAACTGGGATTGCAAGTGCAGCATTAATCCAGTGGTGTAAGTGCATCAGAACTGGATTGAGTGTGATCGAGGCGTTCGTGATTACTTGCTGCTCTCGCCAATCACAAAGTTGAGGCAAAAGCTGTGTCAGTTGAGCGGAGAGTGTTGCTGAAGTTGCTGAAGACGCTCCCGAAGGCGGTTTTCCTGCTGTTGAAGCAACGTTTGTACGGTCTTGGGTGAAGGCAGATTTGTTGGGAGATTCAGGTCTTTTGGAGTTGGGCTTTGTGTCGATCGCTGCATCAGCAAGCGGTGAATGAGATGTCGTAGCTGAGACAACTCTTGCTGGTTCGTTCGAGAACTCGTGTCGAGGCTGTTCTGAAGCTGTTGAAGGCGGTTTTCCAAATGAGCCAGGCTTTGTTGTAGGTGATTTGAGTTCATAGAATGCAATCGTATTTATTGAGGAGGTTCGAGGTGCATGGATAATTGCTGCTGCAAGGCATTCAGTTGCTCTAATTGCTTGCCTAATGAGGCTTGTGAGATCAACAATGTCTCGAACTGCTGACTCAAATGCTGCTGTCCTTCGGTGTTGATTTCCAAATGTTCGCTCAGTCTGGTCAAGCTTTGCTGCAAGGCTTGTAATTGCTCGACTAAGGGGTTCGGTGGCGAATTCGATGGCTTGCTGCTCAGAATATTGCTTAATTCCGCTAAGAAGGTTTCGAGCGTACTCCTCAAGTCGGCTTGGTCGATTTTCAGGTGTTGTAGAGCGTTCTGATTGGTTTCTTGCCAGGAGTGAATGCTTTGAGTTAAGTTTTGAAACTCGTTTTGCTGCTGGCTGAGAATTTGCAGCAGATTGTTCGAGTTGGGTAGGTCTGGAGGTTGAGTCATAGTTGAGATAAGAATAAACTCGCGATGAGGCATTCCGTAACTGATCAAATAAGACAGGAATGCGATCGCTATATACAACGAGATTGTCGGGAAGAGCAGGTAGAGTTTGAATCCATCGTGTGAGAGAAATCGCAACAGGTTCAACCACAAGAAGTTGCTTAAGATTTGAGGGTGGGACATCAGTTGTAGTAAAAATTCGAGCATCTTGGAGAAAGTAGCTTTGATGAGGATCAAGCTGTTCAATCTGCCCGTTTGAGTATTGAATTGACGCAGTGGTATCGGTAATTGCTGCGATCGTAAAGTGAGAACCATCCTGATGCGGCGTTGTCCACTGCAAGCGATCTCCTAAACTAACCGTAATTGGGTGTGGTCGGTAAAGGTGCTTGCGAAATTGTCGAGGCGCGATCGTCAATTCAGCCTGAGAAGAATCCCGTAGCGTAAAAGTTTTAGCATGAAGCGCCACGATTGTATAAGGTTCCCCCTTGTTCAAGCCCAAAGCAGGATAGTGATACCGAGGAACAACGACATCATTAATCTGAAATGACTGAACTCGCAGCGCTTGAGGAACTGTGAGGGATTTCGGCTGAAGTTGCCAAAGCGTGAAGGTTGATTCGTGCGCCTGTTGAGCTTGAGCGAGATCTTGCTGAAGTTGATTTCGGCTATCTTCATCAGCAACAATCAAAGCAGTGTGGGCGCGATCGCTAGGCTTCAAAGCAAGATAGGCATCGATTGCTGCTTGAAACGGATTCGCAGATTCAAATACACGATCACATTCCAAAAGTTGAGCAAATCCATTCAGTACATTCCCTTTTGCGATCGCACGAATCGCTGGAGCAACATCAACAGAGAAGGAATGCCGATCTGGAATTGTCCAATACTGATTTCCTAGTGCAATCAGCTTTCCGGCTTGCTGCAATGCTTGAAGTGTTTCCAAAAAATCGCCATAGCTCAACGGCTGAACTCGATCAAAGATCCGACGTTCTAATTCTGTCTGCGAAAAGAGCGATCGCGTTTGGGTGCAGGCTGCGATCTCATCGGTCAGAGTTGCTTCGATCGAACTACTAAGCCTAGATTGCTCGATTGGAGCAGGATGGCGAATATCAAGCTGAAGTGCAGAATTTTGGGTTTGCCACCACTCATTCAATTCAGCAGTATCAATGTTCAAAATCTTGCGAGGACGAGTTGCGAGACACGCCCATTGTTTCATTGCTGGCGTTGCTGATTCTCCCACCAGATTTAGAATCTGCTGACGACGTTTACTAAAATGCTGAAGCTGTTCCAGCGCGTATCCAGCCAGTTCAAAATGCGAATTGGGACGCACTGTAATCTCATAACCGAGTTGGCGAATCTGGTCGGCAAGTGCATTCGTGTAAAGCGCACTGAGGAAACTACGATCGCGATAGATCCCCGTCGTCTCGATCGTCCGCCACTCCCCATTTGCAATTTGAGTCAGATTTGCAACCACACAATGCGTATGTAAATGAGGATCATGAGCGCGAGAAGTTTCGTGCTGAAACGCCGCGATTACTAAGTTCTGAGTGGGCACAAGTTGGCGCTGTCCTTGCTCACAAAGCCGCGTGTAGGCATAGCGCTGCTCAACAATCTGTAGAGTGTGTGCGATCGCTTGAGTATGAGCCGCAATCAGCGCCTCTTGCTCTCCCATCAGCGCCGCCAAGCTAACTGATTTTGGAGCATTGAACGTTAAATCAATTCCGGCTTGATGCTGAGGATGAATTTGCCGCCCCGGAAGCGATTCGCCCATAGGAGCAAGCCCGGAAAGAATGTTTGAGAATGCGATTTCATTGACTACTTCTGGGCAAGAAAGTGCGATCGCACCTTGCCCATACCATCGACTGAAATCTGCCGCATCCGATCCAGGTCGATGATTGTCCTGCATAAAATAGTGAACGCTGTTCTGTGAATGAACACGACCCAGAGTGAGCATAAAGCGTCTCAAAAATTAAATACCAATACTAGAAAATGCACTCAGATTAGAGCAGTGCAGGCGCGATGGAGATAGATGAAAAACTCCTACAGATGCTTGGTTGTTCAAGCAGTAAATTTGCCAGTTCTGTAGCTATGGTTAATGTATGCTGAAAGTACAGATATAGCAATAGTTTTGATGCGATTTTACAGATTTTTGTGCATTAGGTGTGAGGCTAAGGGAGAAGGGCAGTAAAGACCTTCAAACGGCTACTGTGCTGATTTTCAGCCAGCAGTATCATTGCTCTAAATTGCTCTAAATTGCTCTGATGCTTAACAAGATATTCCTTCTTGCTGAAGGAATGACACTAAAGTGCTAAAAAGTACGCTATCTCACCGTTTTATGTAGACAAGTAACAATGCTGCCAATAGATCGCACGATGTTGGCAGAATGAGGGACAGATAGCTTCACCTGAGTTCGCTGATTTCAGTTCTCTAGCAGAATTGTCATCCCACTTTTTTGATCTGATATGCATCGATTGAGTAATGTAGTAACCCTTACTAAGAGCCGCATATTGCAGTGCGGCATTGTTGAACGATCATTTATTGAATGAATAGAACCAATGATTCAAACTCTGATTGACCTGGGGCAGTCCTTGACCAAAGTTGTGTTTAGCGATCGCGGTCGATTGGACTACCTCTTAATGAGTCCTGAAGTCACCAGTCCCCTGACCAAAGAACATTTGCAGCTATTACAGATGCACAATGCAACCGCCGCTCCTGAAAACGCAGCTTGGTTAGAGGTAGGTGATGAACTACGAGTCGTCGGCAGCGCGGCTGAAAACTTTGGCGGCGACACTGGAGCCGATGAACGTAAAGAACGACGAGCCGTGTTGAAAACGCTGGCAGTCCTCGGTGCGATTCGAGAGCGATCGCAGTTGCCGAATCAACTCACTGTCCAAGTCGCGTTATTGCTCCCGATGACAGAGTTCACCGATGCTTTGAAGGTTTGCACAAAGATTCAAGAAGCTGCTACCGATTTCTCTTTTCGAGGACAACCTGTAAATCTATCGATGCCGCTGTGTAAACCTTATCCAGAGGGATTTGGATTATTCTTGGGGCGGCGCAGTGAACTAAGCTTGAGAAACATTGCTCCAGACTCGCGCACGTTTTTAGTGTTGATGTTGGGACATCGAAACGCATCAATCCTAGTGTTTCAGAACGGACAACCTCAGCCAGGGAAATCTACCAGTAATGGACCTGGATTCAAAGAAGCGATCGAGAGCAGTGCTGCCGTCCAAGGCATCCTGGTAAGAGACTATGGAAAACTGCTGAATGCCTTCGTGAGCAAAAATCCTAAAGTCGTCTTCGCTGGAGAAAGTCAAGTGCGAGACGTAAGCGAAGCCTTACGAGTTGGACGAGCAACTTACTGGGGACAGCTTGAGAGCTTTTTGATTAACAACTTCGTTCGTCATGTCGATGCTACCTGCGAGGTCATTATCGGAGGTGGCGCATCAATGCTTATCGAGTCAGAGCTAATCGAATTTCTCAATCAACTTGGAATTGAGGAAGCACGACGGAGTTTTGGTGAAGGGGTACGGCGCGGAATTGCCGATCGTTTTGGGCACGATAAGTTTGCTCTGGAAGATCCTTTAAGCATTCGGATGGTCGATGCGTTTGCTGCATTTCAACATTTCCAACGGCAGCAAGTGTCTGTCTAAATACATCAGTGAAATGACAACAGAATCCAAGGTTAGTAAAAGAAAAACAGTCTTGCGGCTCTCGGCAGTCGAAGACTCGGAGTGGGAATTGCTGTATCACTACATTCTGAACAGTTCCAAGCTGGGATCGCGGGAGCTCGTGAATCGATCGCTGCGATCGTTCTGGCTCCCGTTTGCTTGCCGAGAGACAGAGAAGTTTTCTGAAGCCGATCTCAAAGACGTAGCGCTCGACTGCCTAGCCCAGCTATATGCTCAGATGTTGCTCATCAGTGAACGGTTTGAAGTCACGCCTCAATTTATGAATCAATCTCCTCGCGCAGGAAGTGTGACAGCAACAGTGATTTCAAATCTTCCTGATAGTCAAGATACACCGAAACCAGAAACCCCAATTTTGAATTCACCTGAGTTTTTTGACTATGATGACAGTGCATTCATGAATATGTTGCGCTCATAATCGCGATTCCATCATTAGGAGATGGAAACATGGCAGAATCGCGTCCTTCAATTGATGCAAGTGTCTACCGACTTGCTTATCTAGGTCTTGCCCGACAAGTGACAGGTCGGGCTACCCTCACGACTGAAGAACTACACCGTGAATATGGAGGTAAACCGGATGCCCAAAAGCTCGATCAATCGATCGCACAATTAGCCTTTCAACAAGGATTGATCAAGCAACAAGTGTTTGATTTGTTGGCAGTTAGTCCACAGGTGCAATATGGTGTTAAACAAGGACAGCCAATCGATTTAATCAAACGCTATGCAGCAAATGTAGTTGAGCAAACTCAGTCAAGAGCGATGCAAGGTGAACCCGCTCAACAACCAACATCTACGAAATTTCAGAATCAGGGTTAAGAGCTTCGTTTACTCTCAAAAGATTCAGAATTGCGTTAGCTTCGCCACACGGAACGGGTTCGTAGAAAGGGAAACGTAAGAATGCAGCTTATACATCTTTCTCTTCTCAATCAACTAGCCCTGCTATCGGAGTGAGCAGCAGCAATCCTTAGCTCAAAGCGAATAGTCCAATCAAATGGTACGGAGAATCTCGATGACGTGTTCAGTTACAAGATCGGGGCGGGACAGGAACGGGTGATGACCTGTCGGTAGGTCGAATGATCGATTAGCACGGGCGGCGTGGAAGCGCTGCAAATCAACAGATGTGCTGCGATCGTTCATGCAGACGAGATAGGTCGAGAGGCGATCTCGCCACGCTGCATGAGTCGTTGGTGTGCCAAATGCGCTGATCGACTGCGAGGTTACCCTTTCCCAAGCACCACTCCGGATCGACTCGTCAGTGAGATCCTGCCAGAAGCGATCGCCGCACGATGCAGCGGTATAGCCAAGGATGCTGACTGTGCCATCGTCGTTTGGAGCGATCTCGACGGGGTTGTGTTCGCCGCTCATGATCTCGGCTTGCGATTGACCAATATCGGGAAGGTAGGACGAGATGTACAACAGGTGGCGAACAGAGGGATGGTCAGCACCCTCGGCAATAACTGTGCCACCGTAGGAGTGACCGACGACAATGGCAGAATCAGTCTGGTCGAGTGCTGTTGTTAGCGCTTGAGCATCCTCGATCAGTCCTGCGGTGCCGGGTGCGGAGCCAGTTCCTTCCCCACACGACGGCAACTCGATCACCCGACTCCTTACGCCGATGAAGTCATGCACCTGCTGGGCGACCTGCTGCCACCACCATTCGCCATCGCGCACCAGCGCACCGTGTACGAATATGATTTCCGCCATACCGAATCCTCCTCAGTTTCGATTCGATTAACTTCCCCAGTGAGTGGAGAGTTAGTCGCACCCATTCAACGCACAATTGCAAGACTATGCCATTACCAGTTCAGACTGAGCTTGCAACGTTGAGCGATGCGCTTGACGAAGCTCCCAAGAATCGATCACCTGATCAATCAAACCGTACTCCACGGCTTCTTGTGCTGACATATAAAAATCGCGCTCTGTGTCTTCCTCAATTCGCAAGAGCGATTGACCAGTGTAGTTTGCCATGCGCTGATTGATCTGCTGCTTGATGTAGAGAATTTCTTTCGCCTGAATCTCGATATCCACAGCTTGTCCCTGTGCCCCACCCGACGGTTGGTGAATCATAATTCGAGAACTGGGCAAACTGCTCCGCTTCCCTTTCGCACCTGCACCGAGCAGGAACGCGCCCATACTTGCTGCCATACCATAGCAAATCGTGCAAACATCGGGACGGATGTGATTCATCGTGTCATAGATGCCTAATCCGTCGTTTACAGAGCCACCAGGAGAATTGATATAGAGATAGATATCTTTGTCAGGGTCTTCGGCTTCGAGAAACAACAGTTGCGCTACAATGCGGTTTGCCATTTCGGGCATCACGGGTTCTGCCAGAAAAATAATTCGCTCTCGCAACAATCGAGAGTAGATGTCAAAGGCGCGATCGCCTTGACCCGATTGTTCAATCACAGTCGGAATCATCATGTGAGTTCCTTGATTATTGAAGTGGATAGTTGGGGAAATTTGTTCTTGTTCCCTGTTCAAGCAACCCATGAGATCGTGGATTCAAGTTGTTCCAGTAGGCGCTTGAGATTAGATAGGCACATTGTCCATCTGTTTTTATTGCTGAGGTAACTTTGTGCTTCCAGTCGATCGTGGATCACAGTGAGCTTGACCTGATGTTGAGATGGTTCTAGTAAGAAGCGAACACGAGAGGGCTGTGTGTGTTCAAAGAACTGGAAGGTATAGGAAAGTTGATGCGGTGGCTCAGAGTGCAACACTTCGCCAATTGTTTGCGATTCACCTTCTGAGTTCACTTGCTCGACGGGCGAACCGACTTGCCAATCTGACTGAAGTTGTTGATCGCCCCAATATTGCTGCATGAACGCTTCCCCGGTAATCGCTTTCCAGAGTTGCTCGATCGTGGTCGTAATGTGGGTGACGTAAACAAAGGTCGGTTTACTCATGGTCAGTCTCCTGGGAAGTTCCTTCAAGGTTGCGCTTGAGTTGGCTCAAAGCATCGAGTTGATGACGATCGTACTTTCTGAGCCAGCGATCGTAGATCTCTTGCATTGGGACAGGATTAAGATAATGTAACTTTTCCCGCCCCTGCCAGACGGTAACGACAAGACTAGCAGTTTCTAACACCGCAAGATGTTTACTCACTGCTTGTCGGGTCATCGCAAGATGTTCACAGAGTTCTCCTAACGTTTGTCCATCGTGGCAATACAACTGGTCGAGCAATTCTCTTCGACTGGGATCGGAGAGGGCTTTAAACACGGCATCCATCTCTCTATTATGCAACCATTTAGTTGCATGTCAAGCGATCGCTTTGAATTCAAGCTTAGACGTAAACTGATTCGTATCAGAACGGTTCCCCTGTTTGTCCTGTGCTGGCAGTGCTTCAGTGCTGCGCCCACCGCTCGTCACGTTTGCGCGATCGATCTATTCGACAGATACAGCATCAAAAAATCACTCAGCTATTTATCTCTGCTCATAGACTGATGCTTGCTACCCGACGTTTTGCCACGATCGCACTTAATCTAGCGAACCTACTAGCACACAAACCAGGAGGATTTTAATGGAGCGGACAGTTAGCGATCGAGATGGCACGACTTGGTCTTGTGTTGAGGCATTCACTGGATTATCTGACGACGCATCCCAACACTCAGAAGCTGCTCAAGTGAAAGGGAAAGAAGAGACATACTGGGTGGTCTGCACACCGAGCGGTGGAGCGCAGTCGGTTCGGCTCAAGTTATCTGGCGATTGGCAGAATAGTTATTCGGATGAGGCACTGCTGCAAGAAATTGAAGAACAGTCCCACCCTAAGTAAGGCGGCGAGTTGAATATGCATTGGTAAGACCAGCCTTGCTTGGGCATTTCCCTTTGATAAAATTGCTGAATCTGATCGATTGCTGACGGAAAAACTTCAAACTGGATGATGCGCTGCACATCATTCCCCTCCTAAATGACTACGCAATCATCTCAGAAGAAAGGTAAATAGTATCGCTGCTGCTAGGGCTGAGATTGTCCGAATATGGTTCCAGAGTGTCCAAGTTCCCAGGTATCTAGACCACAAATTCGCACCTTCAGCAGTATCTGGATTGACACTTGCCAAGGCATCGTTTAACGGCACATTGAATGCGATCGTTACGCCAACCACGCCAACTAAATAAAGCAGGCAACCGATCAGCAGGGGGATTGTATCTGAGGTCTGCCACTTGAATACAGATGCCATGCCTAACAAAAAACAAGCGATTGCGGTTCCGAAGAGGGCAAACATGAACAACGGATTGATGGCTGTAATATTAATCGATTGCATGGCAGCAATTCCTTGAACAGGTTGAAGCCTTGCCAAGGCGGGCATCACGAAGAGACCTTTCCAGAAATTTACAAGCGATACTGTTCCTGGCTTTGAGGGCAATCTCA